>Ga0209380_10000736_pt1 | contig 23269 bp, 14 predicted proteins | sample HubBroMetageWFT6_FD_188347 | JGI IMG/M metagenome (GOLD analysis project Ga0209380, IMG submission 188347) | Warmed and freeze-thawed soil microbial communities from the Hubbard Brook experimental Forest, New Hampshire - Hubbard Brook CCASE Soil... | ecosystem: Environmental > Terrestrial >... | reverse complement strand
TCGACGGGGACCAGAAAGAGTCCGTCGGCTGCCGCCATGGCCCAACGTGACCTGGCCGGGATAGGTGTTAAAGCGACGCAAGCGATGCCTGAAGTGCGCGCTAGAACGGCGGAGGCGATGTCCGTCCTTGGAACAGATTGGAGAGCGACAGCGGTGCCGCGAATTCGCGCTAGCATGAGCTGGCTTCGATCTTATGGACAGAGATTGTCGCGGCAATGTGCTGCGCAAGGATCGCTGGTTTACGAGCGAATAAACTCAGCGTCACCGGGGTTTGCGCGGTTGAAGTCGTCATTCATTTTTTGGCTGAAGGAACCGCAGCCGATAGGCCTGGCCGTCCACCTAAGCCCCAAAATGCGCGACAGCGCGCAATCGTCCCCGCGAATCTCGGAATTGAGCAACATTCTAAGAGAGAAAGTAGAGCCACTCATTCGATGGCTGCAGGAACCGGTGCGGCCGATGCATCGGCGTTAGACGGCCCGAGCTAGTATCGTTGAGTTCGCAATACTTACCTTATCGAGCTGATAGGGCGTCCGGTCCTAGAAGAAATCCGAAAGTCATTTCAAGGGGAGCGAAGGAAACACGGGGAAAATCGAGATGAACTTGTGGCTTGCTACAAGCAGGTTGTACGGATCGCGCATCGCCCGGTTTCGAGGACTTCTGCTTGCCGCACTCGCGGTTGTAGTTTTGTCGGCCGGCAATGCAAACGCCCAGTCACAGACGATCTCCGGCAATACGCCGGGATTCGTTTCTATGGGAAAGGATGTCGGTGCGGAAGACTCGTCAAAATCGATCCGCGTGACCCTCTGGCTGCATCCCCACAACAAAAGCTCACTGGATCATCTCGCAAAGGAGCTCTACGATGCGAATTCGACTAATTACCGCCACTGGCTGAAGCCAGCCGAATTAAAAACCGAATTCGCGCCGACCGAGGAAGATGTAAACACGGTGAAACAATTTCTTTTGGAACGCAACTTGAAGGTTGTTAGCGTCGGACCCGCCAATTTTTCCGTGACTGCGCAGGGAACCGTCAGTGAGGTCGAGAGAGCCTTCTCGGTAAAAATTGACAAATTCAATGTCGGAGCAGAATCTCACCGGTCAAACACCGGGGATCCGACGATCGAAGGACCTGCCAGCGCCATCGTTGCAGCAGTGTACGGTCTCGATGACTACGCATTTTCGCATCCTGTCCAGCAAGTTAAGGACTTGTTCAGCAGCAAACCTGGGACAGCCAAGAGCCTACATGGAGCCGGAACCGACGGAATTTTCTACTCGGGACAGTGCTTCCCGGGAACGGAGACAGAAACATTCACCACCAGTGGAACGCTTCCCTTCGCCACATACAGCGGCAACGCATTTGGGCAAGCGACGGGAGGCTTAGGAAGTCTGCCACCTTGTGGATACGATCCCGCGGAAATTTACACCGCTTACAATCTGAACGGGCTGTATGCGAAGGGATTCCACGGCGAAGGGCAAACCATTGTTATCCTGGACTGGTACGGCTCGACGCACGTCACGCAGGACGCCAACCTATTCAGTAGCCTTAACAAGCTGCCACCTCTTACGCCATCCAACTTCAACATCATCTACTATCCGTACAATTGCAATTGTCAGGAAGTCAGCGCCGAAATCAATCTGGACGTTGAATGGGCACATGCCATCGCTCCGGGTGCAAACATCGTGCTACTGGTTCCACCGTCCCCGAGTTTTGCCGATGTGGATAATGCGACTGTCTACGCCATCACCTATGGTCTGGGGAACACCATCTCCGGCAGCTTCGGTGCGCCGGAACGCATACTTTCCCCGGTCATTCTCAACCAGGAGAATTTGATCGCAGAGCTGGCTGCGGTCTCGGGGATTTCGACGAACTATTCTTCAGGCGATTACGGTGACTTCATCGCTCTGGGTATTCCTCCCACAGTAAGCGCCCCGGCTGACCTTCCGTTCGCGACTGGAGTTGGCGGTATCAGTCTGGCATTGAACACGGACAATTCGATTGCATGGCAGGCGGGATGGGGGAATAACGAGACTGCGATTGTCGCACCGCCGTCGTTGGGTGGATATGTCGTCGATCCTCCTATCCATTTCGGATTTGCTTTCGGCTCCGGCGGAGGACCCAGCGGATACTTCGCCAAGCCACGCTTTCAAAAAGGGGTCCCCGGAAGCGTCCGCCAAGTGCCCGACATTTCCTGGCTCGCGGATCCATTTACCGGAGCGGAAATCGTAATTTTTGACGGAACAGACGAAGCCATCGAGGTGATCGGCGGCACGAGTCTCGCCACACCTATGTTCTCCGGCCTGTGGGCGATCGCCAATCAAGAAGCAGGCGTGCCGTTGGGGCAGGCTGCGCCGTACCTTTACTCAATGCCTGCCGGAACAATCACGGACATCGTGCCAGTGATTTCGCCGACCAGCCCAACTGGAATTATTCAAGACACTAACGCGCCGTATTTCCATCATTACTCGGCGCCGCAACTGGCAAAAGCCGGAGTTTTTCCGCTCAATCCGCCCAAGTATTTTTACAGCGCGATCTACCACAGCCCATTTGATTTCGAATGGGACATCGTGACGTTCGGGACGGACTCATCGTTGACAATTCATGCTGGCTGGGACAATGTCACGGGTCTGGGAACGCCGAATGGACAAGCGTTCGCAGATGCATTCACGCTAAAACCATAAAAATAATCTTGTTCAATTCTGACCGCACCACTGACGTCAGGTTCGGTTTGCGAGGCCAGCCTTTTGCATCGAATCTCGGATGTTCAAAACGTACTGGGTTAGGGCTTCTTGTTTTCTTGTTGGCGACCAAGAGAACTCGTGCGCAAAGACATCCGCCACAATGGCAACTGCGCTCAGAGATGCTTTCCAGTTGCGTGCTCCAATGCCGAGCCTGCGCATCAGCACGTCTTCTAGCGAGACGGCCATTTCGTTGCGGATTGCGAATAGCGTTTCTGCGCGCAACAACATCGTGTCAGCGGACAGAAGGCCGCCAGGGAAGTGGTCTTTTTTTATTAGTTCCATAACATCCGACGCGCAGGCGCCGTATCGTCGAGCCAATTGCTTAGCGATGGGCTCGGGCAGTGCGTAGTGGTGATGCAAAGTTTGCCAATAATCCGCGGAAAAACCGGCAGAGCCTATTAGCGGGTGGTTCAAAGTCGGGCACTCGGAGACTGGAACGCCGAGATATTTTTGTGCGGCGTTAATCGCGTCCTGGGCCATCGCGCGGTAAGTTGTCCATTTACCGCCCATGATGCTGATCAGACCGGATTGCGAGTCGAGCTCCACTTCGTGGTTACGCGCCAGCTTTCTGGTGTTCTTTGCCTTGCCCGAAGTTAGGAGCGGCCTGACGCCGGCGAAGCCGCCGAGGATTTGTTCCGCGGTTACCGGCTTGGCAAGGTAGCGATTGAGATGGCGCAAAAGATAGTCAACTTCATTTGCTTGCAGATGCACATCGTCGAGAGAATGAGTCTCTTCATCGGTTGTGCCAACGAGCAGACTTCCCTGCCAAGGAATGGCGAAAAGCACGCGGCCGTCTTCGGTTTTTGGAATGAGCAGCGCTTCCCTGCTGCCGAGACTTTCCGGCGGAAGCACTATGTGAACGCCCTTGCTCCAACGTATGCGCGGACGAGAGTCCGACTTGGCTAGCGTGCGAATCTTGTCAGCGTATGGGCCGGTGGCATTCAAGAAGCAGCGCGCGCGAATGGTGAAAGTCCGTTGCGAGATTTTGTCTTCAACAATTGCGCCAGCCAGCTTTCCGTTCGAGTCCTTTTCAAATGCCATAGCTCTCGCATAATTCAGCGCTTGGCCGCCTGCCTGAGCAAATGTCTTAACCAAAGTGATGTTATAACGCGCATCGTCAAACTGGCCGTCGGCATACACCACAGCGCCGCGCAGATCTTTCGAAGCTAGCTCGGGCATGCGCCGAAGCGTCTCTTCTCGCGAGATAAAAGCACTTGGCGCAAGATTGTCGCGGCCTGCAATCCAGTCGTACAGTTTTAAGCCAACCGAAAAATACGCGACATCGATCGAGCTGAAACACGGAACCAGAAACGGTCTGACGTTCGTAAGAAAGGGAGCGTTCGGTAACATGTGAACGCGTTCACGAAGGGCTTCCTTGAGTACCAGGAATTCCTTGAAATCGAAGTTGCGAATGGCATCCTGGAGATAACGCACCCCTCCATGGACCATCTTCGTGGATGCGCCGGAGGCGCCGCTGGCGAAATCCTGGGCTTCCAGTTGCAGGGTCTTTAGGCCACGCAATTGCGCATCCAGGGCGCAGCCGGAACCGGTGGCGCCGCCGCCGATTACGCACACGTCGAAGCTCTGTCCTTCCATGGCTCGCAGAGCTTCTTCGCGACTTTTCATACGACGAGATTTTCCGGAGGGTCTTCTATTGTTTCGAACCGGACGACGAAGACAACCAAGGGGCAATACTCATAGATTATTTTTGGCGGTGGCGAGGCTGACGTTCTTCTCATCTCGGAAAGGCCTACGCGCGGGCTGATCTCAAAACGCCGCCGCCTTGTGAACAAGCCGCAAAATTCGATCAGGCCTTCGTTCCAAGCACAGACATCCCTTCGGCCGCTTCTTTCAGCGAGGTCAACTTCTTAGTCGAGTCGTGCCATTCGCGCCCCTCGCGCCGCAGTAGTTCCAATGATTGCTCCGGACCCCAGCTCCCCGCAGGATAGTTTGGAAAATCGCGGGGCGGGAGCGCTTTCCAAAGATCTAGGATAGGTTGGACGATGGTCCAGGAAGCCTCCACCATATCGGCGCGCTGGAACAACGTTGGATCGCCCATCATGCAATCGTAGAGAAGCGTTTCATAGCCGGTGGAAGGTCTGCTGCCGAAATAATCGGAATACTGGAAGTCCATATTCACGGCGCCGAGCCGCACCATGGGACCGGGAATTTTGGCCTCGAAGCTGAGCGAAATACCTTCGTTCGGCTGAATATTTATTACCAGTTCGTTGGGCGCAATTTTTTCCACGGAAGTCTTTCGGAAAAGTACAAAGGGCGGCCGCCGGAAGCGGATCACGATCTCAGTGGAACGCGTGGCCAGGCGTTTGCCGGTGCGCAGATAAAACGGCACGCCCGCCCATCGCCAGTTATCAATATTCAGAGCCAGCGCGACGAACGTTTCCGTACTCGACGCCGGGTTGACGTTAGCCTCCGATCGATATCCCGGGACACGCTTGCCGTCCATTTCCCCTTCACCATATTGGCCGCGCACGGCGTGGTCCAACACTCGTTCGGGATTCAACGGCTGAATGGCGCGCAGAATTTTTGTCTGTTCATCGTGAACCGCCTGGGCTTCGAAAGAAATTGGCGGCTCCATCGCCGTCAGCGTGATGAGCTGAAAGATGTGGTTGGGCACCATATCGCGAAGCGCTCCGGCGTTTTCGTAATAATCGCCGCGCATTTCGACGCCCAGCTCTTCCGCCACGGTGACTTGCACGTGATCCACATAGCGGCGATTCCACACGGGCTCGAAAATGCCGTTGGCGAAACGGAATGCCAAAATATTCTGGACCGTTTCTTTTCCAAGGTAGTGGTCGATGCGATAAATTTGATCTTCCCGCAAAACCTGCCCTATTTCGTGGTTCAAGGAAACAGCCGATTCGAGATCGTGCCCGAACGGCTTTTCAATCACCACGCGCTTCCATTTGCCGTTCTGTTCTTCGGTAAGCTTGGCTGCGCCCAGCAGTTTCACAACGATTGGGAAAAAAGTCGGGCTAGTGGCCAAATAAAAAAGGCAATTGCCGTGGGTGTTTTGTTCTTTTTCTACTTGGCCTAAAGTTTCGCCGAGTTTTTTGTAAAGTTCGGGATCTTTGAAATCACCGGGAATGTAATAGAGGCGCTTCACGAACTGATCCCACGAGTCTTGTTCAACATCCCCGGTTAAGTATTGGCGAATTTCCTGGCTCGTTCTCTGCCGGAATTCATCGGAAGAAAATTGTTCGCGGGAAACGCCGACAATCGCGAATTCCTGCGGCAGCAATTTGCCTTTTGCCAGATTGTAGAGCGCGGGAAACAGCTTGCGCTTGGTGAGATCACCGCCCGCACCGAAGATAACCATGGCGCAGGGAGGCCCCGGCCGGCCAAGAGTTTCCTGAGACACTTGCGCTCCGTCAGAATTCTGTGCCAAGTTATCCTCCGCCGATGCCGTCTTTGTTGTACGAATTATGAAAGCGCTTGTTGGATTGCTTGCTGCAAAGTTTTCAGCCCGGCTGCCAGATCGCCGGTAAGGTGCGCGCGCAAAGCTCGCCGGCCACGCTCGGTCAACACGTTGAAATCACCACGCGCCTGCGCAGCTTTCACGATACCGAATGTATATTTCTTTCCCGGAACCGGAAGGTCGGCAGCATCGTCGCAGGTGATTTGTAGGAACACGCCGGTATTCGGGCCGCCCTTGTAAGCCTGACCGGTGGAGTGAAGGAAACGCGGGCCGAAACCCAGACAAGTGGCCACGCGCTTTTTATCGCGAACGGACTCGCGGATGGATTGCAGCTGGGTACGATTCGGCTCGTTTCGTTCGATGTATGCGAGCACCGCAAAATAATCGCCTGCCTTGAGGCGATCCACATGTGCACGCAAGTATGCAGTCAACGTGGCGTCTTTCCCTGCGGCTTGCTTCAGGGCTGCGGCGTTTTTGTCGTCGGAGTAGAGCTTGACGCCTTTTTCTTCGTAGAAGGGAGTTTCCTGAGGAAGCGAGCCGGTTTTCTCGTACTCGTCAGTTAATTTGCGCGTTTCGATCTTGCTGGCTTCCACATCGGGTTGGTTAAACGCATTGATTCCGATGATCGAACCGGCTACAGCAGTGGCGATTTCCCAGCGGAAGAATTCCTGCCCCAGCTCGTAGTTGTTTGCGACTTGCATGCGCACAACCGGCTGCCCGGCTTTTTCGAGAGTCGAAATTCCGGCATCTTGTTTTGGATCAGCGCCGTCTTCGAGCCTAACATACGCGAAGACGCGATCTTTGCCGTAAACTTCCGGCGCTCCAATGGATTCGCGATCCACTGGAATCAAGCCCTTCCCTTCTTTCCCGGTGGATTCGGCGAGAAGCTGCTCCAGCCAAGCTCCCAAATCCGAAATGCCAGGCGAAGCAAAAATAGTTATCTTGTCCCGACCACTTTTCTGAAGCGTTCCCAGGATTGAGCCAAGAATTACACCGGGATTTTCATCCGCGGGGACTACCGAAGCGCAGGCGTGCACCATTTCTTCGGCGCGGTCGAGAAACTTTGGAACGTCCAGGCCCTGTATAGCCGCAGGAATCATTCCGAAATTCGACAGCGCGGAATATCGACCGCCGATGTTCGGCACACCGTAAAAAACACGGCGGAAGCTGAGAGTTTCGGCAACTTTCTGCATTTGCGAGCCCGGGTCGGTGGTGGCGATGAAGCGCTTCCCTGCTTCGGCAGGGCCCACCGCTTGCTTCACTTTTTCGTAGAAATATTGTTCGAAGATATTTGGTTCGAGCGTCGTACCTGACTTACTGGCGACAATGAAAATAGTTTTTGCGATGTCGATCTTGCTCTCGAGCGTGCGGATCTGAGCGGGGTCGGTTGAGTCGAGGATATGAACCTCGGGATATCCATCGATCTTCCCAAAAGTTTTCCCGAACACTTCGACGCAAAGGCTGGAGCCGCCCATGCCAAGCAGAACCAGATGCGTGAAACCTTCTTTATGGATTTCGCCTGCGATCTTCTTGAAGTCAGCATCGTGGGCAATTTGTTCTTCCACGATACCGAGCCAGCCTAGCCAGTTGGCTTCGTCTTTATTGGTCCACAAGGAGGCGTCGCGAGCCCACAAACGCTTCACCTTATTATTTTTTTTCCAGTCCTCTAGCGTGGCTTTCACATTCTGGCCAAGATCTTCCGGAAGCTGGTAGGTGAGATTATTTGCAGCCGAGGGAGCCGCCTTCTGCGTACGTTTGCTGACGGCAGCGAGCAGCTTGTCGAAGGCGTCTGCAAACAGCTTCACGCCGTCTTCGGTGAGCTTGTCAGTAGCCTCCTTCATGGAAATGCCCACTTGCGCGAGGGTTTCCATCGTTTCACGCGCGGCGGGGATATCTTCTTCCAAACTTGCGCGCGGTTTTCCATGATCGCGAAACGCGTCAAAAGTTGCGGGGGGAATGGTATCCACGGTATCCGGGCCGATCAATTCCGCCACGTAATAGGTGTCAGGAAAGGAGGGATCCTTGGTGCTGGTGCTGGCCCACAGAACGCGTTGCGTTTGCGCGCCGCGCGCAGCGAGTGCGGCCCAGCGTGGGCCGCTGAAGATTTTTTTGTAACTCTGATAGGCAAGCTTGGCGTTGGCGATAGCCACTTTGCCCTTCAGCTTGGGCAATTTTTGCTGTTGAGCGGGATCTGTGGTTTTCTTGATTTTGTCTTCCAGTTGGCTATCGATCAGGGTGTCGATGCGGCTAACGAAGAAACTTGCCACGCTGGCCATGCGACTCAAGTCGCCGCCCTTTTTGGCAAACTCTTCCAGGCCCGCGATGTAGGCTTCCGCCACGCGCTCATAGACATCCTGGGCGAACAACAGTGTGACGTTGATATTGATGCCCTCGCTGATGAGCTGCTGGAAAGCAGGTATGCCTTCCTTTGTGCCGGGGACTTTAATCATGGTGTTAGGGCGGCCCACCAGTTTCCACAGTCGCCGAGCTTCATCCAAAGTTTCTTGCGTTTTATGCGCGAGATAAGGCGATACCTCGAGGCTCACGTAACCGTCGCGGCGTTTCGTTTCTTCGTACACTTGCTTAAAGGTATCGGTCGCCTCTTGAATGTCTTTCACCGCTAGGATGTCGAAAATCGCCTTGGCATCCAGATCTTTCCTTTTCTCGAGTTCTTCCAATGTCTGCGTGTAGTCTGTGCTGCCGGTGATGGCTTTTTCAAAAATGGAAGGATTGGAAGTCACTCCGCGCAGGCCGTCTTCTTCGATCAGCCTTTTGAGTTCGCCTGTAGAAATCAGGCTGCGCCGGATGTAATCGAGCCAAACGGATTGGCCAAAGCCGAGCAACGCTTTTAGCGGATTTTCAACTGGTTTCCCTTCGCTGGACGCTGGAGTTGGTTTAGCGGTTGTGCTCATCTTAAGTCTCCCTTAACGCGTGAATTCTATTAGAGCTATGCGGCTTTCGATGGTTGCTGACGGTTATCCTTGCTGAGGCTAAGGTTCAGCACTTTCTAATTTACGACGCGAATGGCTATTGGGCAACGTCCAATAGTAAAGCCAACTGGCAAGAGAAGTCACTCTCGCAAGGCGCAATCCCAACTCGCGGCAGAAAAACAAGCGCTACCTATACTTAGAGTCGGCGCAAATGAATTTAGGCTCAATACGGAGCGCAAACCCTTTACATTGGCTCTAGGTGCAAAAACATTAATGCGGCTTTTAACTTGAAATTGATGCCTAACGAGAGAAAAGATGCTTAGCGAAGCGAAGCGCACGATACAAGAACGGGCTCATTCTCGAAAAGCGCGCCACTATACGGCCTAGGATAATCCGGTTGAACGATTCCAGATCGATGTGTCGGTGTCCCCGATGGATGCGTGTCGCGCGTCCCAGGAATTCCTCCGGAGAAACAGGGGCGTCTAGCCCGTCCAGTGCATCACCCTTGGTGATTAACCGCACAACTTTCTCGCCAGCTCGAACAGTTTGCTCAGGGCCCATTATGCGATGCACAAAAAATCGGCCTTCGCGTTCAAACAGGACTACATCGCCGGCGGACACTCGTTCAAAATCGTAGCGCTTGATGAATACCAAATCTCCCGAGCGTATCCAGGGAGTCATGCTTCCGCCCAGCACGCGCAAGCACACCGATCCCTGCAAGCGCATTTTCCTTGAGATTTCAGATGTGGAATCGGCCGGAACGGAAACCGGGCGCTTTTTTTCTGCGACGCGAATTTGCGAAACAGCGGCTGTGGCGGCCATTTTTAGGGAGTCAATTCCACGGTCTGAGTTGCGACTACCTGGCCGTCGAGGGAAACGCGCGCGGTCCACTCACCCATCAAGTGCCGCTGCTGAATCCAAGTGCCAGCCACAGGGAGAGTCTGGATTGCAACCAGGGGTTCATCGGAACCCTGTGATACGCCAAAAGCCATCTGGGTTTGTTGATACAAGTTGCCGCCGGGAAGCAGAATTTCCAGAGTTTGAACATGGCTGCCCGCCGGAACGTTCTGCCATGAAACTTTCACTTCCAAATCGCGCGTTGCGGTGGCGCTGAAACTTGTTTCATTGTCACAACTGGGAGCTTCCTTGTCGCAAAAAGAAAAGGTAGCGCTCGGCGCCGCGGGCGGCGGAGTTCCGCCGTTCGCTGAGGTCATCTGACAACCGGAAAATTGTATGGCCGCGAAAAGCACAAGGGCGGCGAGAAATATCGAGTTTCGATAAGACCGAGCGGCAAGGTGTATTAAGCGAAACATATCTTCCTCATTTTAAAATGGGATAGTAAAACCGTAAGCGCGCTGATCGGTGGTCGTGACATAGATGCGTGATAGCACCTCATCGATTGAGGGATCACCGACGGTTCCCTTGGTCGCTCCAATGTTGGTAACCTCATCCTTAATGTCGGCTCCGGTGGTCAGCAGGAGCTCATGGATCGTGCCGTCGCTGGATCCCACATACACATAGGATGATCCGGTGTAGGAAATCGGTGCGGAAGGATTAGCAATTGTCTTGCTCCATACCGGGGTAAACGCTGGCGGGCTCACCGAAAACGTGAGCAGATGTACCGCAGTAGTACCGGAGAAAATCACAAAGTATGGCGGCGCAGCGTTAAGGACGACTGGGTAACTGACGATAGGACCATCCGTGGATACATAGGGGAGGCCCAATGGGGCGCCCGTCGTCGGATTGATGGCATATATGGAGCTGTTCCCCGCGGTGCAGGTCGTCCCTACAATTGAATCACCGACGGTGCCCACGAACAAAACGTCACTGCTGTAGGTTAGAGTGGGCGAGGCATCGATGTCGCCAAGGTTGGGGATCGCCATTGTAGCGCCGGTAGTCGGATTGATCTGCCAAAGACTGGGCTGCGCAGTGCCGCAGGCGCTTCGGCTGGTGACCCAAATGACGCCATGAACGTAATCAACCAGCGGCGTCGAGTTGATAATGTCCAAATTTTGTGCGGTCATGCTGTTTGTGACCATGATCGGGCCGGTGAGCGGAGACCATGAGAGGTTTGCGCCGGTATTGCCGTTCAAAGCGAAGATTTGATTGGCCGTAGTCGTTGTCGTGTTACGCGTACCAAAGAAAACCACGTCGTTCGACCCGCCTGCCACAGATTCCAATTGGACCGCAGGACCACCCTGAAGAGAGAGGGCGCCGCTTGTTATTGGATTTACAACCCAGTCGATCACGCCGGTATCCGTATTGATCGCGTAGATCAACCCGTCCTGGTCCGTCACATAATCGATATCCAGTCCGGTGGATGAAGATGCAGCGTCAATCAAAGGCGAACGAGACGCTATGGAGCCGCCCAGGGATATCGGAACAAACTGCCGCATTCCGCTTACAGCATTGATAAAAAATAAGAGATCCGTTTGCGATCCCATCGCCGCAACTAATCCGGGTATTAGCGACGGGCTGGCGAGATCGGTCGCGAATGTTGCAGCGATCCACTGTGTGTTCTGCTGGGCGGCAACGGTCGCTGCAGGTGTTGCGGAAATTTCGTCGGTGTAAGTCGAGCCGTTCGCGATGGGTTGATATGAATAATAATTTGAACTGTCGCGCAAGAACACTTTGTAGAAATACGTCGTGCCATTTGCTGGCGCGCCACACGTATCGTTGGCGACATTATCCGTGAAGCTCGTTTGTCCTGTGGAATCATTGAATACAACGACGCCCGTGCCTAATGTCGAACACAAGGTAGGATTGACCTTATCGGTCGGGAAAGAACTCTTGTCCACCGGAGAACCAGCGCGGCGAAGGATAACCACTCCCTTATAGGTCTCGGCGCCTACCGGAGTACCAATCAGAGCCGGTATTTTCCAACCTAAAGTGACGCTGGCATTCCCGGGCGTTGCCGTTAAACCGGTCACGTTCTGTACAAACTGTACAGTCAGCTCGGGAGACGTTGCGTTACTAGCTTGTTTAGATCCAAAGACCGTGGTACTGGTGTCCGGCGCACCTTGATCCTTTATTAGCCATCCGTAGTTCGCGCTGCCGTTGTACCAGTTCTGCACGTCCCCCGTAACCGTGAACGCGGCGGTCGTGCTACTCGCGTTGACTGTCGCTGTGCCCGTGGCCGTAGCCGCGGCGTCGCCTCCGGCGGTAGTCCAGGTGGTTGTGGCCACACGCGTTTTCCAAGTTGCGGCGTTCGCCTGCCAAAAAGCAGATACCGGGTAAGCTCCGTAGGTGACGCTGGCACTCGGAGCTGTGACTACGTTCAACGTCAACGTTGCTGACTTCACACCCACATTGGGAATGCGCGATAGATCAAACTCAAGAATTGCACGGTCGTTTGCGCCAGTAATTCCCGAAACCGTAAGTGTGTTTCCCACATTGTTGCTGTTCGGGGATGCTTGATTCAGAGTGGCGTCTTCCCCGCGGGCTTGCGGGTCTGTACCTGATTTCTGCAATACGATCTGCTCGCGCGCGATCACTGGCGCGGCGATCAGAAGCGCCGTCACTAAAGCGCACCATCGGCGCCAGGACGTTCGCTCCAGTCGAATTATCGAGTGTTGCTGGTACATGGCCTATTGCCTCCAACTGACGTTTCGCCAAACGTGGCGCGCGTCACGAGCGCCGCGGCGCGGCGTTGCATACACCGCCTTGGCCCGGCAGCTTTCCGCAAGCGAGCGCCAAGGTTTCGTAAATTGGTTCGGAAACACATTGCGGTTTCACGTAAGGTCGTTTCTTCTTCCATTTTTTTCCGTCGGCGTTCGACGTTTTTTGCGTTCTTTCCATCATTCCCCTGGGGTAACTTCAGTTACTGCCAATCCGAACTTCCGGCGCGACGGTCGGCGCCGGAATCGAGCGCGAATTCTTACTATTTGATTTTTCGGCATGCATCGCGCTAACGGGATTTGCAACGCCGGCAATCCGCGCATTGAGTTCGGCCAACTCGCATGCACGCTCATAGGCCCCCAACAAATCTCCACCTTCCATCTGGGCCAGGCCTGGGCAACGCTCGCAGTACTGCCGAATCGAACATTTCGAACAGATCGGCAATTGCGATTCGCGAACTGCGCGCACTCGATTCATTTCTTCGGATCGAAACCAAATATCCTCAAATGTTTGCTTTCGCAGATTGCCGGTGGCCACGGGCATCTGCACACACGGAAAAACGTCGCCGTATGGCGAGATGTAGCAGCTGTTATGGCCCGCACTGCACGGAATATCTTCATACGCCTGACTTTCAATGCCGCTGGACGTCGCGCTGCCCATCGAGATGGTCTCCCCCTCCAAACTGTTCGGCGAACATGCTCGCGGATTCAGGCTCGCATCCTGCAAAATGGGCAACAATTCTTTGGTCGAGCTGCGCAACTGCAGAAGACTCATATCTCCGTCCATTTTCGGAGTAATGGTCATGTCCAGGACGTAGGGGACACCGAGTTCCGCCGCGAGCGCTTGCACGTTTCGATATGCCGTCAGGTTCTGCTTCATCAGGGGACATGCAATTTTTACTTGCAAGCCTTCTGCCTGTAGAAATCGAATAGCGGCTAAAGTTCGTTCCAACGAACCGCGAACCTTCGTAATCGCGTCGTGAACGTCGGGCTCCGCGCTGTAAATGCTGATCTGAACCTTTCGGACGCTCAATTCGCGGAGTTTCCGCGCGCGTTCAGAGTCAATCAAAAGCGCGTTGGTTTTCAGGCTGATATCGAAATGAAGCGCGCGAGCGAATTCCAGCAGCTCAAAAAGGTCTGCACGCAAAAAGATTTCGCCGCCGCTGAAGGTGAGAAACAATGTGCCGGTCTGCGCCAACTGCTCCAACACATTCTTGATTTCCTGCGTCTTCATCTCGCCGTGATCTTCATGATCCAGATAGCAGTGGATGCACCGTTCGTTGCAACGGTACGTAAGATCAACGTGGACGCTCCAGGGGAGTTGACGTTGCACCGTTCTGCGAATCAAGCCGTCCATTACGGGAGTGTTCGGCATGCGTTAGCCTTTCTCCTCGGGCGCCACGAACATGAGTTGTTTTTCTCCGAGCGCGGCCAACAGTTCTTCCAGGTCAGCCCTCGCGGTTTCGCGCGCCACTTCATATTCCGCGGAGATTCTTTCCACCAGTTGGTCCAGCGTTTTGCCTTCTGCGTGTTTCCAAAAGAGGCTGGCTATCTCGTTCAACTCGTGGACCTGGCTATCTTCCGGCGAAATAATCACCATCGCGCCGTCAACCTCTCGCCAAGCCAGCTTTGGGTTCCTCGTAATTTCTCCGCTCATGCTGCAATCACCTTCCAGAATTCAGCGTTCCGGCGAAAATAAAGCCGGTGGCATGGTATTTCTTGAATCAGCCCCAGCAAAGTGCGTAACAGAGTTTCATGCGCGCTTTTTTCGCTGGCGAAAAATAGAACGCAAGGCAACAGAGCGCGTAGAGCCTGCTTCACAGAAAGAATTTCTAGGCGTTCTTCGGTGGCCTGCTTCAAGAGATAGAAACCTGCGACGGGAACCAAACGATTTTGGCCCGCCGCCCGGAATTCTCCCCAGAAAGGCGTGCCGTGGGCCTGCCAACAACCGTTGGAATAGCGGATTAACGAAATTTCGTCGGTAAGCACGCTGCCTTTGGGAGACAGCGAAGCGACCGTGCTTTTCCCCGCGCCTGAACGACCGAAAAAAATGTATGCGCGGCCGTCGCGGACCACCGTTGCGCCGTGCAGAAGGAATCCACGCTGAGGCAGAAGCACCATGGTCAACAAAATGCGCAGCAAAGAATCCAGCGCGTATTCGTGGCGCACGCCATGAAATTCCGCGCCCTGCGATCGCAGAACAATTTTCGCGTCGTCGAGCAGGTATGAGAATTCCCCGCTCTCTTTCGTTTGTTTCTCTCTTTTTTTCAGAACGATCGGAAATCCGTTTTCGGAATTGTGCGCAAATTCCCGGTAACGTCTCATGGCGGGTTCGAGTAGAGCTTCTTCTCGAATGAAAAGCGAAAGCGGAACGCTCCCGATGGATATGTGCAGCGGCACACAACCATCCAGCGCTTCAACTGGATGAACTACTCCGTCCGTTTTTCTCAAGTGCATTGGCGGTTACGCTTGCTACTGCGGGATAGGGGGGTATCCACGCAGTTCCCCCAAACTGTGCAAATTCGCCCACGAAACATGGGCTGCCTACAGCAGTCTCGTTCGGTACTGCGCAACGCGTCAACGCTCATACGCGCGGTAGGTTCGTACTTGTCAATATCCTTGCGGAAACTTGACTAATGGTCGGGAACGGAGGGCGTTTTTACGTTTTTCTTGTGATAAAGCCGTACTTTCGCAAAAGGCGGAGAGGGCGGAGGACGATGTAGAGAGGCGACAACACGCCCGGTAAACGTATCATTTCGTAGTCTTCTTCGGCGGGAACCACGGAAAGTCGTACACCGTAGCGCCAACCCTCCAGAGTTCCCGGCAACATTCGGCGGCGAAAGTTGAACCGGCCCTTTGCGCTCAGCGGAATATAATTTCGGCTCATGAGACGAGACAAAATCTCGGATTCGACATCGTTTGCGGTGCGATCCGCCTTCAACCTAAGCAGAATTTCATCAGGAAGCGGCGTCTCCATTAGGTTCATCGCAAGCAAAAGCGCAACGTGAAACATCCGTTCTGCACGAAGAGCGTTCGCGCGATCGATAGTCACACCCCAATCCAAGCTGGGATAACGCTGTATCAGCTCGGATATGTCTGCAATCCACGAAAATCGCTCCCAAAAATCCTTGGCTCCGTGAAGGCTGAGGACGATCAGAGCATCTTCCACCGAAAACGTGGGAATTTCGCGCTCGTTGAGTTTCACAAACGTACGACGTTTTGAAAAACCTTGCAGGTCTGGGACTTCCGGAAAATGCCTCAGTGTTAATTCCGTGTGGAGCTCCACCATGATGCGTCTTTTTTCATCGCGATAATTGTATTCACCGGGGACCAGAGAAGATGGAACGCCCGAAGAAACGAGCCAGTCGAATCGTGGCCGATATCCCAGCCCCAGCATCACCTCATTTGCTTTCGGCAAATCGCTCTGGCGGACAATGATGTCCAGGTCTTCGAACTGGCGCAAGGTCATGTCTCCGTACGCTTGCATCGCCAGCGCCGGACCTTTGTAAGCGATCGCCTGGATTCCGCGCGAACGCAAAAGATCAAAAATCTTGGTGAGTTCCGCCGTCAGGAAAAGACAGCGTATGGTATTTGCGCGGCAAGCATCTTTCAGCCGCTCCAAAACAGGCGGCGGTACCGCACGGGCGGGAAGCGCTTGCAATTGGCGGCCAAGCAGCGGAGTGACAGAATTTTCTTCCGCTTGGTCGAAAACATAGTCCCAGTCAAGGTTTGCATTCAATAGCGCGGCGATCTTTTCTGTCGAAGCGGGATCGATGCGGGTGCGAGCACAACAGGCGAGCAGTTCTTTCTCGAGGCAAGCGGAGTCGCGAACGGCGGAATTCATCAAAGTTCAGGCTATGATTTGAAGAGGAATTCTACGCTATTTCGCCACTAGCAAACGCGGTTTCTTGCGCGAACCGATAACTTCAGGCAGCGATGGGTGGAACAAAGGGAGCGAGCATACTGGGCATCTCGACGATCTTCCCCAGCTTAAGGAGCCTGGTTTTAAAACTCGCCGGCTCCACTCCGGCTCGCGCACGCACCGTCTGAAAATCCGCGGCGCTGGCGAACAGAAATTCTTGTGCGTTGCGGCGATCCGCTTTATCGAACCGCTTGCCCGCGGACACCTGTACCGACTAGGCGGGTTCGAATGAACGGAAGAAAAATCTTGAAGACAGGCTTTGCTGTCGTTATGCCACTGTTTGGGCGGCGAGAAGTTCGCGCAGCTTGGATGAAAGCGTTGCCATAGTGAATGGTTTTTGAAGCAGCACAGCATCCATGTCCAAAATTCCGTGATGCACCACGGCCTGATCGGTGTATCCGGACATATATAGAACCTGGATCTTTGGACGAATGCGTTTCACGCGATCTGCCAATTCACGGCCGCTGATGCCGGGCATCACCACGTCGGTCATCAACAGGTGGATTGTTCCGGAGTGCATGGCGGCAAGTTCCAGGGCTGTGTGGCCGTCTTCGGCTTCAATGACAGTGTATCCGCTCATCTCCAGATATTCGCGCGCCAACTCGCGTACGCCTTTTTCGTCTTCCACCAGTAGAATGGTTTCGGTTCCGCGGCCTGAGGATTGAGGATCGCCGCGATTATCGCGTCCTGATTCTTCCACGTTTTCGACCATCGGCAGATAAATCTTGAAGCTCGTTCCGCGGCCGGGTTCGCTGTACACCCAAACGTAGCCGCCGCTTTGTTTCACGATGCCGTACACCGTTGCCAGGCCCAGGCCTGTTCCTTTGCCCTTCTCTTTCGTGGTGAAGAATGGCTCGAAGATGTGGGTTTGCGTTTCCGCGTCCATGCCGCAGCCGTTGTCGGTAACGGCGAGCATCACGTACTTACCGGGCGCGAGAACGACGGGCGACCGCGCATAGGAAGCATCCAAGTCCACGTTGGCGGTTTCTATCGTGAGCCGACCGCCCTGCGGCATGGCGTCACGCGCGTTCACAGCTAGGTTTAAGATCACCTGCTCGATCTGGCTCCGGTCTGCTTTGATTAGACCCACATCCGGCGCGGAAGACGTTTCGAGTTGAATATCTTCGCCGATCAGCCGGCGCAAAATTCGTTCCATGTCTCCTAAAATGCTTTGAACGCTGATCACTTTGGGGGCCAACATTTGTTTGCGGCTGAAAGCAAGGAGCTGCCGCGTAAGCGAAGTGGCTCGCTGCGAGGCTGTTTGAATTTGTTCCGCATTGCGGCGCAGTGGATCGCCTGCCGGCAAACGCTCGGCGAGCAAGTCGGCGTAACCCTGAATAACCATCAGAAGATTGTTGAAATCGTGCGCGATTCCTCCGGCCAGGCGTCCCACGGCTTCCATTTTTTGCGACTGGCGTAGCTGTTCTTCGAGCTGTTTGCGATCGGTGATATCCAAAGCCATGCAAATCGCACCTTGCAGATGGCCGCTCGCCTCTCGAAGAGGCTCCACGTGGCAGGCGTAGGACCCGCCTTTCCATTCGATATGGAAAGTAGTGGGCTCGCCGGCGATGGCACGGCGATGAGCCGCGATGGGAGTGAAACTCTGATCCGAAGACTCAAAATATTCCCATAGCGACATCCCAACGATCTCGTTTGGTTTTAGTCCCAGGCGCGTCAGTCCCGCTCCCAGCGCCGAAGTGAATCGAAGATCGGGCCCGACAGTCCAAAGCACGGCGGGCAATTGCTGAACCAATACGCGCAGGCGCGCTTCGCTCTCTCGTATTTTTTCTTCCGAGCGTTTTCGCTCGATGGCCATGGCGATCTGACCGCCGACTGAAGCCAGGAATTCCAAATCGCGCTCGGTGTACGCATTCTCGTCTTCGTAATGCTGGACTACCAGGACGCCGATCGTCGCTGCCGGCGTTCGAAGCGGCACACCCAGCCATGAGGGAGATGGCGTACCGACCAGTTCCACTTCGTCTTGCGCGGCCAGCTTGTCGAACGCCTTTTGAGGAATCAACATCGCGTGTTCTTTGTGAAAGACATAGGCGGTACAGCTTCTTCCCACTTGCTGCGGAGGCGGCGCCATGTCGTACTGGTCCGCGAAGAACGGAAAATGAAACATCTGAGTGGATGGCTCGTACAGGGCTACGAAACAATTTTCAGCGTAGAGAACTCTCTTCAGCGCTATGTGAATCAACTTCAGTAAATCGTCCAGATTATCGGTCGCATTTACGGCGTGAATGATTTCAAAATTAACCTGGCGCTCTAGCTCGGCGCGCTTTTTGCTGGTGATGTCTTCAACCGTGCCTTCGTAGCAGGCTATTTTCCCTCGCGAATTTCGAATGGCTCGCGCATTTTCGGAAACCCAAATCTTCGCGCCATCCTTTCGGCGCAGTTGATATTCGAACTGTTCCAGCACGCCTTGTTGTTCAATGCGGCGCTTGAACTCTTCGCGGAGGTCGCGCTCGACGTATAACTCCTGGTCCACATTTTTCACTTCCCGCATCATTTCCGCGCAACTTGCGTATCCGCACATCCGCGCAAGAGCAGGATTCAAGCTTAGAATGCGGCCCTGCGGCGTGGTCTGAAAGATTCCCTCCACCGCGTTCTCAAACAGCATGCGAAGTCTTTCTTCCGCGCGATGCTGAGCGTCTTCGGCGCGGCGGCGTTCGGTGATGTCTTCATACATGCCGAAGCAGCCAATGCGCTTTCCGTTTGCAATTAAAGGCACGCCGACGATTTGAACGTCCACCACCGAACCATCATTTCGGCGGCGCTTTGCTTCCCGGCGCACTACTTCGCCGTTCATGGCGCGTTTGGTGAGATCGAGCGCCTCGCTGGCCTCGCGGGCGGGAGCCAGTAACAAATCGATTTCCGTTCCAACAATTTCGGATTGTTGGTAACCAAAAAGAGTTTCAAACGCCGGGTTGCATAGTTGTACGCGGTGGTTGGCATTCAAAACCACGATAGCGAGTGGATTGTTTTCCGTCAGCGCGTGTATGTATGCGTCGTGTTCCGCAACTTTTTCTTCGGCAGCGCGGCGTGCGCTAATATCCTGGACCGCTACAAGAACAGCGCTGCGCCCCGCGGAGACAGTTCCTTGCGTGGTAATTTCCACTTCAAAGATTTGGCCATTTTTTCGTTGATGGCGCCAATTCCCGCGAAATGCCAATTCAGGAGTGCTTTTGCGGACAGCTTCCAATACACGCGGAATATCGTCCACCGGGCGAATGTCGGTAAGGGTCAAGCGCAGCATTTCTTCGCGTGTGTACCCATACTGCTTTAGAGCCGCAGTGTTCACATCGAGAAAGATAAGCGTTTCGGGGTCGTAAATAAACATCGGTTGCGGATTGTTCGAAAATAACAGCGGAGAATTTAGTTCGTTGGGAGTTGTGTTGGCCGCCTCCCCGTGCAAATGAGTGGCGTCGGGGACATGCGACTCGGCTGCGTTTGGCGCGCAGGCATCTCTCTCCGTCACGGCGGTTTTTAGTTTGCTCGGCATGGTTCGGAACGGGACAATCGGACGCCCATTTCGCCCGGTGTCCATTTATAGAAGGGGGCCGCGAGGCCAACAATAGTACCGACGTACCGATTGCGCACATTCCATGACACTTAGGAACAGGCCAAGCGGACAATGCTGCGCGAGTCGCTCTCCAAAAGTGACGAATTGTGGGGATTTTATTGGGGTTTCGGAGACTCCTTCTGTCTGGGGGGTTCTGGGATGGCTTCTCCGTCTTTGCGAGGGTCGGAGGCGCCGTAATTTACGCCGGTTGCAAAATCGCGGCGGACGGCTTGGCCTCCGCCAACCTGTTGCGCGAAATTGCCAAGGAGTTCGATCTGGTGGCCGCGCTGTGTGAGCGTGGCGCGGATGTCGGCGGGGAAGCCATCTTCCATCAGCACGTCGCAGCCGGTGAAAGTATATTTTGTAAATCTGGGCGCTTCGAGCGCGGCTTGGATGTTCATCCCGAAGTCCACAATGTTGGAAACGAATTGCGCGTGGGCTTGGGCCTGGTTGAAGCCGCCCATAATGCCGAAGGCGATGCGCTCCTGGCCGCGCGTCATGAAACCGGGAATGATGGTGTGCAGAGACCGCTTGTGGCCTGCTAGCACATTGGGCGACTTGGGATCGAGACTGAAGAGGCCGCCGCGATTTTGGAGAGCGAAGCCGGTTCCGTCCGCGACCACTGCAGAGCCGAACTCGGCGTAATTGCTTTGGATGAGCGAGACCATGTTGCCATCGCGATCGACGACGGTGAGATAGGTGGTGTCGCCCTTGGTGGGAAATTCGGGCTCGCCAGGCGCGACCTCACAATTTGCTTTGGCCATGTCGATTAATTTGGCGCGCTGGGCTGCGTATTCTTTGGAGAGCATTCCGGCGACCGGAACGGTGGAGAACTTCTGGTCCGCGACGTAGCGAAGCAAGTCGGCGTAGGCTAGTTTTTTTGCTTCGATCATTACGTGCGGAACATCGGCCGTTCGCCCGTAATAGTTCCCGGGTTCACTGGACTTGCGAAGCCGGGCATCGCGATACTCACCCAGCGGGAACGTCTCCATGATGTTGAGCATTTCGAGGGTGGCGATTCCCTGCCCGTTCGGGGGGATTTCGTAAACGGTCCAGCCGCGATAGGTGGTGGAGATGGGCTCGACCCACTCGGCGGAAAAATCGGCGAGGTCTTCGAGGGACATCGTTCCGCCCAGTCTGGTTGAGGTGGCTACGATGCGGCTGGCGATTTCACCTTTGTAATATGCGTCGCGGCCGCCGGCGGCAATTTGTTCCAGCGAGTGTGCCAAATCCGGATTGCGAAATATTTCTCCGAGTTTCGGCGCGCGCCCGTCGATCAAAAATGTTTTTGCAGCGTTTGGATCGGTCTTTAACTTTTCTTCGCTGGAGGTCCAATATTCGGCGTCGAGCTCCGGCACGGGAAATCCGTCTTTTGCATAATGAATGGCGGGCGCGAGAACTTCTGGAAATTTCTTGGTTCCGAGGCGCGAAAGAAGTTTGGACCAGCCGTCCACGGCGCCGGGAACGGTGACGGAATCGATGCCACTTAGCGGCATTTTGTCGTCACCTTTGCCGTGGAGAAATTCGATGGAAAGTTTGGCCGGGGCCCAGCCGCTGGCGTTGAGTCCGTAAAGCTTGCCGGTCTTGGCTTCGTAAACGATGGCGAAGAGATCGCCGCCGATTCCGTTCATCATGGGTTCGAGGACGCCCATCGCGGCGTTGGTGGCAACGGCTGCGTCCACTGCATTGCCGCCGTGCGCCAGGATCATCGCGCCGGCTTGCGCTGCCAGCGGACTTTCCGCGGCGACGATTCCGCCTTGGGACACAACCATGGAGCGGGCTTGGGTGCGGCTTTGGGTGTGAGCGGTCATAGTGATTAGCGCGATGGCCAGGAGAGAGAGTGCCGAGTATTGTATGTAGCTGGCCCCGGTCATATGGTTCGCCGGAAGGATATGCGAATTTGTTGTCCACCACAACACCGGCGGACTCGAAAGCCGAGGAAGAACAGGATTGCATTTTTCGCGGTGGAAAAGTGCGGATCGGTGAACGCGCTATGTAAGGGACTGAGAAACGGAAGGATGGAGAAACGGCGCGAGCTGGCTTTGTGACGCTGAGAATCTTCAATGGAGACTAGCATGCGGAAACTGGGGATGTTCAATAATGTGTCGGCGGATGGGTATTTTGTGGATGCGAAGGGGGACATGAGTTGGGCGCACAGTAAGCCGGACGCGGAGTGGAATGCGTTTGTTGAGGGGAATGCTAGCGGCGAAGGCGAGCTATTGTTTGGCAGGATTACTTACGACATGATGGCGAGTTTCTGGCCGACGGTGCAGGCGATGAAGAATATGCCTACGGTGGCGGCGGACATGAACCGTAGGCCGAAGGTGGTGTTTTCCAGGAGGATGGACAAAGCGTCGTGGAACAACACGAAGGTGGTGAAGGGCGAGCTGGTGGTGGAAGTACGGAAAATGAAGCAAGCGTCCGGGCCGCACATGGTGATTTTGGGGAGCGGGAGCATCGTGTCGCAATTGGCGGCGGAAGGATTGATTGATGAGTTTCAGTTCGCGGTGAAACCGGTGGTGCTGGGGAAAGGCAGGACGTTGTTTGAGGACGTGAAGGAAAAGTTGGAATTGAAGCTGACGAAGTCGCGGGTGTTTGGGAACGGGAGTGTGGTTTTGTGGTATGCGCCGGCAAAGTGAAGACTTCATCGACTAGAACCCAAAGCAGGTCCCTCCCCGCGAAATCATCCGGGACCCAAGCACCGCACGTCGGCTGAGAGACGCCTCTGTCGGGATGACAAATTAAACTCGCTGGCGGGCGAGCTTAGTTGGTCGGTGAATCAAGGGCGGGGCGGTGGGGGCAGAGGCACGGCGAGAATTCCGCCGTGCGGAAACGGACCCGTTGGATTCTGTTCCCAGCGCTTACGCGTTGAGCTAGCTTCTGTCGCGCCTACGGCGCTTGAGACAAATGTAGCGGTTCTTTGTTCAGCGGGGGTGGCGGGGCCGTCGCCTACGATCTCCAAGACTGCTTCAGAATCTTTGGCGCCATCGTAGTGAATTTTTTTGGAAGTGCGTGACGGATTTTTGCACCCCGCTGACAGATTACTTTTGTTCGGCGGGGGTG
>Ga0209380_10000733_pt1 | contig 23324 bp, 12 predicted proteins | sample HubBroMetageWFT6_FD_188347 | JGI IMG/M metagenome (GOLD analysis project Ga0209380, IMG submission 188347) | Warmed and freeze-thawed soil microbial communities from the Hubbard Brook experimental Forest, New Hampshire - Hubbard Brook CCASE Soil... | ecosystem: Environmental > Terrestrial >... | reverse complement strand
TGCCGCGGCCTTTGTATTCGTGCTCGCAGTAGTGGAGGTACTTCGTCCAGAAGTCCGTGATCGGCATGTCCTCGCCAACCACCACGTCCTCATTGACGGTGGTCATGAATTCAGCACAGAGCTTTTGGACAGCCTTCGATGTGGCCGAGTAGTGTACTCGATCCTTGGCGCACAGCCGGTGACTGCGACGGACACGGATAGTTTTCCCGTCCTTGATTTCACTTTGATAGTATTGAACGTGGAAGGCTGAGAATGCTTCGTAGACGTGGCCGCGCTGGTAGCGGCTCATCTGTGGACCTCCAACAGGTCTCATCATTCCGAACAGCAGATAAAAAACAGATTCCCGCTGGTTGCAATTGAGTAAATCGTTTGTTAACAACGTGGCGGTGTAGCTCAGGTGGTTAGAGCGACGGTCTCATAATCCGTAGGTCGTAGGTTCGAGTCCTACCGCCGCCACCAGATTCTTCAACAACTTGCAGGAGGTCCGGCGGGATCTCCATTTCGCTTGGTTGCGCGGGTGTTGCGGATTGTTGCGGAGTTCTTTTTGCCTCCTCGACAGGGATTTCGCCCAGACGGTCCACAAACGATACGTCTGCACCGGGGATCAGATGGCCGTAGGAGTCTACCGTGACCTTAATTGAGCTGTGCCCCATCTGCTCCTTCGCATAGACAATCGAAGCCCCATTTTGGAGGAGTAGGGATCCGAAGGCGTGCCGCAGATCATGAAGGCGTGATCGGGAAATGGGCTAGAAGCAATTATGGAAATGGCGGTAGCGCCATCGAATCATTGACCGCTGGCCTTCATGGGTGGATAATGGCGCGTTTCTTGACCGCCGAATTTCCTTCCCCCTTGGTGGTCGAGCCTCCGGCCCCAGTTCTGATTGAAGGATGGTCCTGTGAAATACTTCGTCTGGCTGTTCCTGTGTTTGACCACCACATCATTATTCTCTCAATCGAATCCCCTTCGGCCAGCCGGGACCGCGAGCGCCGTGCCTCCGATAGCAGCGGCTGATCGTAAAGCACAAGCCACAATTCTCGACAGCTACGGCAAGCTGCCGTTGAGCTTCGAAGCCAATTATGGGCAAACTGATCCGCAGGTAAAGTTTCTTTCACGTACTGGCGCTTATTCACTTTTCCTGACTGGAGATCAAGCGGTTTTCGTGTTGAGTCCGAAGACGAACGTGAAGACGAAGACCACGACCGGCAATCATCCGGTGCCCTCCAAAGCCGCCAGCGTCCTGCGGATGAAGCTCCACGATGCCAATCTTGCGGCGAGGGTTATTGGTGCTGACGAACTATCGGGAAAGAGTAACTATCTTATCGGTAATGATCCGAAGAAATGGCGCACTGGCGTCGCGACTTATGCGAAGGTGAAATACGAGGGGATCTATTCGGGGATCGATCTGGTTTACTACGGCAATGATCGGCAATTGGAATACGATTTCATAGTATCCCCCCACGCCAATCCCCAACGGATAGCTTTCACCATCACGGGAGCTCAAAAAATCACCCAAACCGCCCAAGGCGGCCTGCTCCTGAAGTTAAACGACAGCAACAGTCGCGAAGAACTAAGCTGGCACAAGCCGACCGCCTATCAAGAGAGAAATGGGGTAAGACACGAGATCCCCTCAACCTACCGAATTGGCAACCAGAACCAGATAACCTTCCAACTAGCCAAGTACGACACAACCCAACCGCTCTACATCGACCCGCTGATCTATTCGACCTATTTGGGCGGAAGCGGAGCGGAAAATTATCCCGACGACACAGGCAGCATCGCCTTAGACAGTGCGGGCAACGCTTATGTCGCCGGCGTGACCTGCTCAACCGACTTTCCGACGGTCAATCCCTTTCAGCCGAAGTACGCCGGCCCTCCGAAGGGAAACGGGTGTGGCGACGCCTTCGTGACGAAGCTGAATGCCGCAGGCTCTGCGCTAGTCTACTCCACCTATCTAGGCGGAAGCGGGGCAGACTTAGCCTACGGCATCGCCGTGGACAGCGGGGGTAACGCCTACGTCACCGGTTCCACCAGTTCAGCCGACTTTCCCGTCACCCAGGGTGCAGCTCAGACAATCTACGGCGGCGGTTCCAGCGACGCGTTTATCGCAAAACTTAACGCGGATGGGTCACTAGCCTACTCCAGCTATCTGGGCGGCAGTTACGGCGACTCTAGCTACACCATTGCCGTGGATAGCGCGGCCAATGCTTACGTCGTTGGTGCGACCGGCTCAAGTAACTTTCCCATCACCGCTGGCGCCTTCCAGACAGTTTGCAACGGTGGCGCGAACTGCTCTTCCGACGGCGACGGGTTCGTGACCAAAATAAACCCCACAGGATCAGCGCTGGTTTATTCCACTTATCTGGGCGGTAGTGCGAATGAGGGTGTCCTCGGCGTGGCAGTCGACGGCGCAGGTGACGCATACGTGACCGGCGAGACGGCGTCAACTGACTTTCCAATTACATCCGGCGCCTTCCAGACGACCCTCAACGGTTCCGGCAACGCCTTTGTGACCGAGGTCAATCCCGAAGGGTCGGCGCTCGTTTACTCCACCTATCTTGGCGGAAGCTACTACGACGGGGGCGTTAGCGTCGCGTTGGATAGCGCGGGCAACGCTTACGTCGTGGGTCAGGCTGATTCCGCCAACTTTCCCGTGACGCCAGGCGCCTTCCAGACGACTTGCAGCAACGGTTGTTACGACGGGGACGCCTTCGTGTCCAAGCTTAACCCCACGGGATCGGCGTTGGTTTACTCAACGTTTTTGGGCGGCAGTGGGATCGATGTTGCCTTTGACGTCGTGGTGGATAGCGCGGGCACTGCTTACATCGCTGGCTATACCTATTCAGGCGACTTTCCAACAGAAAATCCCCTGCAACCATACAATCGCGGGAGATCCGACGGATTCGTCACGAGGATCAACCCGTCGGGTTCAGCCCTGGTTTATTCCACTTATCTGGGCGGAAGCCATGACGACGGTGCCCATGGAATCGCATTGGACAACGCCGGCAACGCCTACGTTACCGGGTGGACTGGCTCACCCAACTTTCCAACCACGTCCGGTGCCTTTCAGCCATTCTACAACGGGGAATACGATGCCTTCGTGTCGAAACTGTATATCCTGCCTGGGACCACGACTACTCTTACGTCCTCTCCGAACCGGTCCGCTTACGGAGAGGCCGTGACCTTCGCCGCGGCCGTCTCCTCCGGCCTAGGCTCGCCGCCCGACGGAGAGACCATCTCCTTCATGAAAGGCACAACCATCCTGGGAACTGGAACGCTGAGCGGTGGCACAGCCAACCTCACCACCTCAACCCTGAAGGTAGGCACAACCTCAGTCACAGCCGTCTACGCTGGAGACTCCAACTTTGCCGCCAGCAAATCGAAAGCAGTCAGCCAGGTGGTGAACAAAGCCACAACCACCACCACTTTGACTTCCTCTCCAAATCCCTCGAACGTCGGACAGTCTGTGACTTTTAGGGCCAACGTTACGCCGGAGTTCGGCGGTAAAGTCACCGGCTCTGTTGCGTTCTACGATGGCACGACCCTCCTGAAAACTGTGCCTGTGACCGGGGCAAAGTACACAACCTCGACACTGACCCAGGGCATGCACAGCATCACCGCAACGTACAGCGGCAGTATCAGCTTCGACGGCAGTTCAGCTTCGCTGACACAGACGGTCAATTAGGTGCTTGGGGGTGCGCCACTCCTCAGACCAGTTCGCAATCCTAGCTCGAAAACCAGCCCTTCCTCAGTGCATTTCCGACCGTTAAAACCGACATTGGCTAACCTCACCAACGATCCAGGCGTCATCTTACGTTTGGACTTGGCTTGCACGCTCTTGATCGCAAGTTTGGCCTGTATCGGGTTCGATGGATCGAATACAAATATGCCCTCTGCATCGCCGTCTTGATGTAGCCGCACCCCAGCCACTAGACACTTCTTCTTCGTGGCATTCCATAGGCCGGTGCGCCTGTGATCGGTCAGCCAGCACATCGCCGACTCTGTTTCGTCCGGATTGCGGAGGCTGAACTCGCTGATGTTCGCATCCTTACCCAACCTGCCTTGGATTATGGATTCGCCACAGGAATCATTTATTAGTCTGAGCCGTTGATGGTTGGGTAATTCAATTATGGTCATATAAGTCCTTTCAAAATGATGGATGGTAGGAAAATTATTGCGCATTGACAGCCAGCAGTAATGGGAGGAAAATCGCCGGCGTCTGCGGGGCAAGAAACAAATTCCTAAGTACTTCTAGTCGTTCGTGATGTCACGATTTCTGTATTTGAGGGGGAAAGCAATGGGAGGCATTATGGGCAAGCTCAACTTGGATAAGACGGCTTGCGCCGTCTTTCTATTGTGCGTAGCGGCGGCGATTGCCTCGCCTGCGCAGACTCTCACAACCATCCACACCTTCGACAATACTGACGGCAATACACCCGAGGCATTGGTCCAAGCCACTAATGGAAGCCTTTACGGCACGGCCTTTGCTGGCGGAACCGATGGTTATGGCACGGTCTTCAAAATTACAACCGGCGGCAAGTTGCACACGTTCCTAAGCCTCGACAATAGCGACGGCTCCTTCCCTTCCGGTTATCCGCTGATCCAAGCTAGCAACGGAGACCTCTATGGGACATTTGAGGGTGGCGGAGCCAATCCAGCACTCTGCGGCGGCGATGGCTGTGGCACGGTCTTTAAGATCACATCAGGCGGCAAGCTCACAACGCTCTACAACTTTTGTTCGCAAAGTAATTGCACGGACGGCAGCACGCCAGTAGCGGGGCTAGTCCAAGCCACCAATGGGGACTTCTACGGGACAACTACCCTTGGCGGGGCACACTGCATCGCCGACGGTGGTTGTGGTACGGTCTTCGAAATCGGTCCGAGTGGCACCCTAACGACGCGCTATAGCTTTTGCTCGCAAGGTTGCGCGGACGGCACTTACCCCTACGCGGGTTTAGTTCAGGCTACCAACGGAAACCTCTACGGGACAACCTCCGATACCATCTTCGAGATGACCCTAAGTGGCACGCTCAAAACCCTTCACACCTTTTGCACGCAACCGAGCTGCCCGGACGGGTATTTTCCTGGGCCGCTCATCCAAGCTGCCGATGGGAACCTCTACGGGGCAACTGAATTTGGAGGGAGCTACACCTCGTGCACATTCCGGACGGGCGAACCTGGCTGTGGCACGATCTTCAAGATCACCACTGCCGGCGCGCTGACGACACTTTACAGCTTCGATGACACGGACGGTGCCGGCCCTTTGGCGGTGATCCAGGCCACCGATGGGAACCTCTATGGGACAACGCTCTTTGGTGGTGCCAATAGCGCGGGAACAATCTTCAAAATCACGACGGGGGGCACGCTGACGCCGCTTTACGCTTTCTGTGCGCAAAGCGGGTGCCCCGATGGGATTAACCCCGAAACGCTCTTCCAAGACACCAACGGAAATTTCTACGGCCCAACGTACGGGGGTGGAACGAGCGACGCCTGCTCCGGTGGCTGCGGTACCATCTACAGCTTCTCGGTGGGCCTGGGGCCCTTCGTCGAAACGCAGACCGCGTCCGGCAAGGTGGGAGCGGCCGTCAAGATTCTTGGCACCAATCTGACAGGCGCAACCAGCGTCACGTTTAACGGCACGGCGGCTATCTACAAAGTGGTTTCAAGTTCCGAAATCACGACCAAAGTTCCCACTGGAGCAAGCACAGGTTATGTGACGGTGAAGACACCTTCAGGCACGCTGACAAGCAACCAGCAATTCATCGTTGAACCGTAAGGTTCTGAGGCTCCCGCCATTAAAACTACTGCAGCATCGGTGCGCACGGATTGGACTAGCAAGGTGTTCGTCAGTCCTAATTGCCTGAACAGATGCTTTGACCAGGACTGCCCCCTTACTTTGCCCGATACACTGTTTTCCCAGCCACCATCGTCCACAATACCTTCGCGTCCCGCATTTCCTCCGGAGAAATCGTCAAAACGTCGCGGTCCAGCAAAACCAAATCAGCGCGCTTTCCGGCGGCGATCGTCCCGATGGAATCGAGATTCATGGCGCGAGCCGAGTTGCGCGTGTAGGCATAAAACATTGCTTCGCGCGGCATTGCCTGTGACAGATCCAGCACACCTTCCGGTCCTTTGCGTGTCTCCGCTTGATAAATCGCCCAGAACACGTTCGCGCTCGAAACCGGCCAGTCGCTCGCGCCTGAAATAATCCCGCCATTGTCCAGGATCGACCGCGCCGGATATTGCCATTTGTAGATCGCAGGATCTAGATAGGGCTTCACAATCTCGATCGTGTCTTGACTCGCGTCGGCCCAGAGAAGCTGTAACGCGCTCACCACGCCTAGTTCCCGGAAACGCGAAAAATCCTCCGGCCGCACGAACTGTTCATGCGTGAGCGTATGCGGCAACGCGGAATTGCCATTGGCCCTTCGCGCCGCCGCAATCCCATCCAGCGCCTCCTTCACCGCACCGTCGCCGATCGCATGCACATGAATGATCAACCCCTGTCTGTCAGCTGCTACGCACAGCTCGGCAAATTTCTTCGGATCAAACAGCAGATCGCCGTTGCGCCCCGTGTTCTTGTACGGCTTGCTAAGATGTGCCGTCTGTGACGGATACTCCACCACTCCATCCGCAAACACCTTGATCCCGCTTACGTGCAGATTGGGCACATTCTTGTAAACTTCGCGCGTCTTCCGCACCGCATCGAGTTCCGCTGCTGGATCCTTTGCGAGCACCTGTGGAAACGCCACAACTTGTGAAATTAGCTCTCCCCCGTCCGACAGCAACTTGTAGGCCCTTAGCACGTAATCGCTGGCCAGCGGATCAAGCCACGCCGTGATCCCGAGGCTGTAGTTATATTGCAGGGCGGCGCGCCCCGCCGCCAGCAACCGGTCGGAGGTGGGTCGAGGCAGTAACGGTTCGATTTTCTCCGTGCCGGCGTCGACCAGAAAGCCATTTGGCTGTAGCTCTTGATCCACGCCGTAGTAACTCCGCTCGCCCGCAGAAAGATTCTTCAGGAAATCCGCCGTGATCCCGGCGCGCTGCAACAGGGCGTGATTCGCCCACGCCGTGTGTCCATCCATTCCGCGCAGCAGGACGCTTTGCCTCTCGTAAGCCCCAGTGTTGAACTCCGCGTTGAGGGTGTCGCAATGCGACCAGAACTCCAACGGCAAGCCAAGGATTTCGAGAACGTCCCCGCGCATGCCCCTGCCAGTCCTTTTGGCATCTTCGACAAATGACGGAAGATCGTTGAGAGATTGCACTTTCTCGCTGGCGTCGGCAGAGATTAGGGTGAGGCCGCCGTCGATGGAGTGGCTGTGCGAATCAATGAATCCAGGGAAGAGACTCTTGCCCTCCAGATCAATGCGCTCGGCATTCTCGGATGAAGACTTGGCCACCTCGGGGAAGCTGCCTACCGCAATGATCTTGTCGCCACGAATCGCGACCGCCTCCGCATAAGGGTTCTCTGCATCGCCGGTGAAGACCTTGGCATGAAAAAAGATCCGCTCGCCAGAGGTTTCCTGCGCACAAAGCGACGAATCTGTTTGAACGATAGAGAAGGTTGTAACGAGCAGAAGAACCAGAACCAAATAGTGCCGCGAGAAGTACCTCACCGATCACACCTTCCAGATGTCAGCATGGCTGCAAGATTCACGACAGGTCACAACTATACACAAGCCTTCCAAACTAAAAGAGCCGCCGGCGAACACGATGTCCGGCTGTACCAAAATCCTCGGGTCCACCCGCTCCCGCCCGCGCTGAAAACGCTCCGCTTAAAGCCGTGGAAATCGTGAATCGATGCTGTACCGGAATTAATAGATTTTTTTCGTTCACTATGGCTTTCGGGGTTATTGCTGTTCATGCATCGCAAAAATCTAAGGAGCGGACACTGATGCTTTGCGATGAAATAGGAAATCTCGGGGGGATGGAAAGCGCTGCTCATGGCGACGACGCTGCTGAGGGCAGGGGGCTTACAGTGTGGTCGTTCTGGCAAACGCTGCGCAGCTCCAGATTTACGGCTCGCCCGAGCTGGAATGGCTCGCCAACATCACCAATGCGAAAACGCGACACGCCTATAAAGTCGATGTCGCGGAATTCATCGCCTTCACAAGTCTGAAAGATCACAGCGCACTTCGCTCGGTGGCGCGAAGTCATGTCATCGCCTGGCACGAGGATATGGAATCCCGGAGCCTCGCTCGAACGGTCGGAGGCGGTCGGAGGGGGTCGGAGGGGCCCTTCTGGCACTTGAAGCCCAAGGTGTGCTAGATTTTGTTCGCGCCCCGTTCCTTGCTGTGTCAGTTGCACCGAGGAGGAAAGATTGCCTCGCATTTTGCTGACAACGCGTTGCCGCGACTCCGGCCTCTATGATTATTTTCGCGAGAACGCGCCGCGGGATTTTCGCTGGCGCTTCGGCATGCCCCGGACGATCTCCTTCGGGCTACGATTTCTGCGGCAGAATCTGCCTCACATAAACATCCTGGAATACCCGACGCATGCCGAGTTTACCGCCGAACTCAAGCGCGGTTGGGACGCGGTTGGTTTTTCTTTTTATCTGGAAGAGACTAATGACATCCTGAAGATGGCCGCTGAGGCGCGGCAGGCAGGCGTTCGCGAACTGTGGGCGGGGAATTACGGCGCGTTGACTCCCTCGATCCATTCACACTTCGATCACGTATTCACCGGCTACAGTGAAAGCGCCATGGCGGAAAAGCTGGGTACGCCTGTGGATGAAATTCAGCATCCGCCGCTGATCACGCGCTTCCGCTTGCCCGGAGGTTGGTCGTTTCCGCTCGGTATTTTGTTTTCTTCGCGCGGTTGCAGTTTTCGCTGCACGTTCTGTCAGACCACCTCGTTTGCGCCGAAGCCAAAGGAAATCTCACTGGCATCTTTGGATAGAACGCTGCGTTTCTATGTCCAACACGGCCTTCGTTTTGTGCTACTGCTGGACGAGAATTTCGGCAACCTGCCTTCGCATGCCGACGCGGTCATCGAACTTTTGGCGCATCACGGAATTCGCTGGCTGGTGCAGTCGCGCGTCGACTTGCTTCTTAGAAACTTCGATGAATGGAAGCGCTGCGGCATGGAAGGCGCGCTCTTCGGCATCGAGAGTTTCCACCAGGACATTTTGAAGCAGATGCACAAGAACGAGAAGGCACACGCCGCGTTTGAACTCGTCGACCGACTGCACGGCGCGGGTCTCTATGCCCACGGCTATTACATCATCGGCCTGCCGCCGGAGACGCCGGGATCGATCACGGAAGATTTGCGCACGTTGGCTTCTTTAAAGCTGGACGTTACTCAAATCACGATCGTCACGCCGCATCCGCAAACGGAAATGTGGCGTGAACTGGATTCCGGTTACGGCATCTTTGAAAAGGATTGGTCGAAGTTTGACACCAAGCATCTCGTGTGGAACCATCCTCATTGCGCGCCGGGGGTGCTGGAATCGCTGCTCGAACAAGGCTTCCGCGGCTGCTACAGCGGCGACTGGGTTGCGCGAACGTCTAAGAAATTTCTCTCCATGAGAAGAGCTCAGAAAGATTTGTCCAGCGTATTGCTAGGCCCGGTACGCTCGCGCTGGGCCTCCGCGGCGCGATTGCCTTACCTTCCCGCGCAAGTTCTTTCCGGAGATCAGCCGGTCCGCAGCGTTGCCTGAAGCGGCGACCGCGACGCACGTCGGCGCCTTCCGCTTGCGGCTCGTCGAAGGCCCGCTCATTTACCATAACCAGTGCGGTCCGAGGAGGACACATAGATGAAACGCGCCGTGATCGCGTTCCTGGTATTCCTGTCGTTCGCTTTCGTCGCAACTGCCCAGAATTCAACTGCCGACATTCCGCACAAGGCAGCGCCAGCTGTCGATGCCGCGCGCAAGACCATCGACCAGAAAACTTCAGGCATGCAGAAGCTACCTGGTTTTTTCACCTGCTACTGGGATGCGCGCGATGGCAAAATCTGGCTGCAAGTCGACAAATGGAATACCCCATTTCTCTATTACGAATCGCTTCCCAACGGTGTGGGGTCGAACGACGTTGGCCTAGACCGCGGTCAGCCCGGCAAAACGAATGTCGTCCATTTCGAACGCAGTGGCCCGAGGATTCTTCTCGTCGCTGAAAATGAGCGATACCGCGCGATCACCGACGACCTCGAGCAACAAGCGGCCGTGCAGCAGGCCTTCGCCCAATCGGTTCTCTGGGGCTTCGAATCGGCGGCCGAGGATGAAGACGGCAAGTCCGTTCTCGTCGACGCTACGACGTTTTTCCTGAGCGACGCGCACGAGGTCGCATCGAAACTTGCCACGCTTAAACAAGGCACCTATCACGTCGATTCATCGCGCTCCGCCATCTACCTTCCGCGCACCAAGAATTTTCCTGAGAACACCGATGTGGAATCAACCCTGACTTTCGTCGGAGAAAATCCCGGCCATTGGGTCGAACAAGTCACGCCCGATCCTCGCGCCATCACTGTGCACGAGCACTTCTCTTTCATCCAGGCTCCACCGGTTGGATTTCACGAGCGAGCCTACGACCCACGATCGAGTTTCTTCGGCATCAGCTACATGGATTTCGCGACGCCGGTCGATCAACCTATCGTGAAACGGTATATTGCGCACCACCGTCTCGCAAAAAAAGACCCGGCGGCGGCGATGAGCGAGCCCGTGAAGCCTCTCGTGTATTACATCGATCGCGCTATCCCGGAGCCGATTCGCTCTGCCGTTCTCGAAGGTACGAGCTGGTGGAATCAGGCATTCACCGCCGCCGGCTACAAAGACGCATTCCAGGTAAAGCTGCTGCCCGAAGGCGTCGACGCGATGGATGTGCGTTATAACGTCATCGAATGGATTCCGCGCGCAACGCGCGGCTGGGCTTATGGCAGCGCTATTGCTGATCCGCGCACGGGAGAGATCATCAATGGCCACGTTAATCTCGATGCGCTGAGAATCCGCCAGGTATTTCTGATCGCGCAAGGGCTTCTCGATCCGTTCGGAAAAGACCCGGCGGCACTCAAGCGCGCCAACGAAATGGCGCTCGCCCGCATTCGACAACTTGCGGCACATGAAACTGGCCATACGCTCGGCCTCATGCACAATTACGCTGCCAGCATCGTCAATCGCAGCTCGGTCATGGACTACCCACCGCCGACCATAGCTCTAGGCGCCGATGGCCGGCCCGATGTTTCCGACGCCTATGCGGTCGGCATCGGCGATTGGGATAAAGTTTCGATCGCCTATGGCTACAGCGATTTTTCGCAAGAGAGAGATGAGACACCGGCACTCGACAAGATTCTTGCTGATGCTTTTTCTCGCGGGCTTCTCTATGTCACCGATCAGGACGCGCGCCCGCTCGGCTCCGCCAGCCCGATCGCGCACCTTTGGGATACAGGCAGCAGCGATCTCGATGGCTTGACTCGTGTGATGGCCGTGCGCGCCGCGGCGTTGAAGAATCTTTCTGAGAGCGCGATTCCTGAGCACACGCCGATGGCGACCCTCGAGGATGTCCTGGTCCCTATGTACCTCTACCACCGTTATCAGGTGACGGCAGTGGCGAAATCGATCGGCGGACTCGACTACTCATTCAATCTGCGAGGCGTCAAAGACAACGAAACATCGCCGAGGATTGTATCCGCTGCACAGCAACGAGCTTCTATTCGTGCTGTACTCGATACACTCTCGCCGCATGTACTCGCTCTGCCCGAGCCTTTGCTCAGGATGATTCCGCCGCGTCCGCCTGAGTATCCGACGGGCCGCGAGAATTTTTCGCGGCGTACTTCACCTGGATTCGACGCGCTTGCGCCCGCGGAAGCAGCCACGGAAATCGTGGCCAACGTGCTCCTCCAGCCCGAACGTGCCCAACGCATGATCGAGTATCGTGCGCTTGAGTCGAACAATCCGGGCTTTGATGAATTGGTTAGCGACTTGCTCGCCACGACGTGGAAGTCGCAGGTGGCTTCCGGGTATAACGGCGCTATTCAGCGGACGGTTAATTCGGTTGTTTTGGATCATCTGATTACGCTGGCGAGCGATGAGCACGCGTCCGAGCAAGTTCGAGGCGTGGCCGCGCTCAAGCTCAACGAATTGAGGAAATGGATCGCGATACAAGCGCCGACGACGAAAGACGACGCGGCGCGCGCGCAGCTGTTTTTTGCGGAGAGTCAAATCGATCACTTCCAAAAAAATCCCGCCGAAGTACACCTGACTTCGCCTGCTACGCCACCCGACGGCGACCCTATCGGCAGCGACGACTGGGAGTGAACGGAGATTCAACGATGGCGCCGAAGCTGCAGGGCATTGAGGCTTGCGTGTTCGACGCCTACGGCACGCTGTTCGATGTTAGCGACGCTGTGTCCTGATTCTCATCCCCGCGCAAGTAATGCCGCTTTCACGCGATCGGGCGTGAAGGGCACTTCGCGAACCCGCGCGCCTGTCGCATCGAAAATTGCGTTGCCGATTGCTGCCGCAACCAGCGTGATCGCCGTCTCTCCCGCTCCGGTTGCTTTCACTGCGGGCCGGTCGAGGAGAGCAATCTCGATTGGTGGCACCTGGATTCCCAACGGCAGCGTGTGATAACTGTGCCAGTCGATCGAAGTCACCTTGCGATCGTCCCAGGTGATCTCTTCCAAAAGCGCGCGACTCATTCCTTGCAATATTCCGCCTTCGATCTGGTTGCGCAAGCCCTCGGGATTCGAAATCGGTCCACAATCGTGGGCGACGATAAACCGCTTGGCCTGCACTTTCCCGCTAGCCTGATCGACCTCTACTTCGGCGACGAGCGCGGCATATCCGTTGTCGCCCTCGTACGCGACGCACGCGATACCGCGTCCGATGACCGCCCCGGTGGGCGGCAGATCGCTCTTCGGTGAGGGGCGCGTTTCCCAGTTCGCCGTCTTCGCTGCGCCTTTCACCACGTCAATCATCCGTGTCTCTCGCAGGTGCCGCAGTCGATAGGAGACCGGATCGGCTTTGACGTGCGCACTGATCTCGTCCATGAAACATTCGTGCGCGAAAGTGTTTTGCAAGCGCAAGGGCGAGCGCAGTGGCCCGGTAAAGAAAGGCGATTTCACCGCATGCGTCAATACTCGCTCGCTCCGGATCGAACCCGCTCCGCCGCACTTGCCGTTGATACATCCCGTTACGTACGACGGAACTGCGTTGCTTCCGTTGCGCAGTTCTCCGCTAGGCTCAATGGCTGTCCGCGGAGTAATCGTCTCAGGGTCGAAGCCGGCCAGCATGCCCGTGATTACGTTCCCAGGTCTGTCATATCCCGGCCTGCCGCCGAGCGATGCAGCCCAAGTCTCACAGTCCCAAACATCGATGGCACCGCTGGCATTGATTCCGGCCTGCTGCTCGATAACACACGCGGAGCCATAGTTCTCGGAGATGAACTCGTCGTGTCGTGTGAGTTGTACGCGAACCGGTTTGTGGACGGCCTGCGAGAGCAGCGCCGCATCGTAGGATACGGTGTCCGCAGCGTTTAGTCCGTAACAGCCAGAGCCGCGGACAAAAATCACGCGCACGCTATCGAGCGGCAAACCCGTGAGCGCCGAGACGCCATGCTGCGTCGGATACACCGACTGGGTTGGCGACCATACAATCGCGTGATCGGCTTGCACATCAGCTACTGCGCATGACGAACCGATCGAACCGTGTGCCTGATAGGGATGCGAGTAAGTGGCTTTCAGCACCTGTGTCGCCGACTTCAGTTTATCATCCACATTTTTCGAGTTAACCAGCATCAAATCGCGCGACGGTTGCTGGCGCATGTAGTCGTAGAAGTCCTTCTGTGCCGGCAGTCCGGGACTCGGCCTCCAGTCGACCTTCAGATTCTTGGCCGCCTGCGCTGCCTGCCATTGCTTCTCCGCTACCACACCCACGAAATTCTTTCGCACCACCACCTTAATGAGCCCAGAAATGTGCTGCACCGATTTCTCATCCACGTTCGCAACCGTCGCTCCGATCTCCGGCGGACGCACGACTCGACCGTGAACCATTCCGGGCACCTGAACGTTGTGAACGAATTCGAACGTCCCGGTCATAAGCGCAACTCGGTCCGTTGAAGGAATTGACTTGCCCAGCACCTTCCAGTCCCCCGGCGACCTGCGTTTCGCTGATGAGTCCACTTTGATATCGAAGCGCTTGCCCCCAACCAGTTCGCCATAGCTGACGCGGCGTCCGCTCTTCGCGATAACAACCCCGTTCTCGATCGCAAGTTGATTCGCAGGCACACCGAGCCTCTGTGCTGCCATTCCGACGAGAGACTCGCGGGCGGTCGCCGCAGCCTGCGCCAGATTTCGCGTATTGAAATTGGTCGGGGTGGACTGACTGCCGGAGGTCGTTCCCTCATCCGGTGTGATGGACGTGTCGCACTGAATCAGTTTGACGCTATTGAAGGATACACACAGTTCTTCGGCGACGAGCTGTGTCTGCGCGGTATACATACCCTGGCCAAAATCGCATTTTCCCGTGTAAGCGGTCACCGCGCCATCGGAGGCAACTGCAAGCCAGGAGTCGAGTTTCTCTGGATCAACATGCGACGGATGTGTGTCGAATGGCCCCTGGGCGATGGCGAATGGCCCGATTAAGGATGTCGCATGGAAGTAAACCACGAGCGCGCCAGAAGCCTTGATAAAGCCGCGGCGGGAAATTTCTTTTTTCACGCGCGCCTCCCCTGGTAGCGCTTGATGGCCCGCATCATTCGCGTATGTGTAAAGCATCGACATAGCACATTCGACATAGATTCACGGATCTGCTCATCGGAGGCTCTCGGATTTTCATCCAGCAGCGTCTTGGCGGTCAGGATCACACCACTGAGGCAGAACCCGCATTGCCCGGCCCCCTCATCGACAAACGCCTGCTGAATCGCATGTGGTTTTTCAGGAGTTCCCAAACCCTCGAGCGTCGTGATCTCCTCCTCTTTCACGGCGCTGACGGGCATCACGCAGGAGCGCACCGCGCGGCCCCCGATGATGACAGTGCAGGCTCCGCACTGTGCTACGCCGCAGCCGAACTTCGGTCCGCGGAGCTGAAGTTCATCGTTGAGGACATAGAGCAGCGGGGTTTCAGGATCAGCGTCAACCGCGTGAACGTGACCATTTACCTTCAGTGGAACCGGAGCCATTTTTTGCGCCTCCCAAATATCGCAGATAACCAAAGGTTACAACGGATTCCAACGGCTATAATGGCAGCCTTCTAACAAAAGGAGTTGCATGCGAACGTTCTCCGCCATTGTGTTGATCTTCACCCTGATTGTTCCATCTCTGTTCGGCGTCGACCAAGCCATGTCGAATCAGTCTGCGCTGGTGGGCTACTCTCCGCGTGCCAGTCAGAGCGAGCGCGAGTGGGAAGCCAAGTTCCGGGCTACCCCTGATCCCGCCAACCTCCGGGAATATATGCGGCGCTTAAGTGCGCGCCCGCATCATGTGGGCTCGCCTTACGATAAAGACAATGCCGAATGGATTCTGGCGCATTTCAAGGATTGGGGGCTGGACGCGCACATCGAAAGATTCGACGTTTTATTTCCCACGCCCAAGCTGCGCGTCCTGGAAATGCTCGCGCCGACGAAATTCACCGCCAAACTCGAAGAGCCCGCGCTGGCGATCGATCCGACTTCGAATCAGAAGTCGGAACAGTTGCCTACCTACAACGCCTACTCCATCGACGGCGACGTCACCGGCCCGTTGGTCTTCGTAAATTACGGCTTGCCCGAAGACTACGAAAAGCTTGACCGGCTGGGCATTTCGGTGAAAGGCACAATTGTAATCGCCAAGTACTTGCACTCTTGGCGGGGAGTGAAACCGAAAGTTGCGGCCGAGCACGGAGCGATAGGCTGCCTGATTTATTCTGAGCCGCAGGACGATGGTTACACGCGTGGCAATGTTTTTCCGCAGGGGCCGATGCGCAATCCGGATGGCGTGCAGCGCGGCAGCGTTATGGATTTCGCGTCTGCCAGTCCTGGCGATCCGCTGACTCCGGGAGTCGGCGCCACTGCTGACGCGAAGCGCCTCGCGCTGAAAGATGCGAAGAGCCTCACGAAAATTCCGGTGCTGCCAATTTCTTACGGCGACGCGCAGCCGCTGCTCGCGGCGCTGGCGGGGCCGATGGCACCGGAAGAGTGGCGCGGCACGCTGCCGATTCCGTATCACGTCGGACCGGGCCCGGCGCAGGTTCATCTGAAGCTCGCGTTTAACTGGGATATCAAACCCGTCTACGATGTAATCGCAAAAATTCCCGGCAACGTCGCCCCCGACGAATGGATCATTCGCGGCAATCATCATGACGCATGGGTGAACGGAGCTGAGGATCCAACGGCAGGACAGGTTGCCCTTCTAGAAGAAGCGCGCGCCCTCGGTCTGTTGCTGAAGCAAGGCTGGAAGCCGCGGCGCACGATTATCTACACCGCATGGGACGGCGAAGAACCTATGCTGTTGGGCTCGACCGAGTGGGCGGAAACCCATGCCGCTGAATTGCGCGAGCACGCCGCCGTCTACATCAACACAGACAGCAACGATCGCGGCGTTCTGAGTATGGGTGGTTCGCACAGCCTTGAGCAATTCATCAATGGAGTCGCGCGCGACATCGAAGACCCAGAAACGAAAATGAGCGTGTGGCAGCGAGCGCAGTTGAGTGCGATCGCTGAAGCGAAGTCTGCGGATGATCGAAATGAACTGCGGCAGCGCGCTGATCTCCGCATCGAAGCGTTGGGCTCTGGCACGGATTTCACGGCCTACCTGGACCACCTTGGCATCGCCTGCCTGAACCTGGGATTCGGCGGCGAAGATGAACAGGGGATCTATCACTCCATCTATGACGACTTTTATTGGTACACGCATTTTTCTGACACCGATTTTGCCTACGGCAGAGCCATGGCGCAAACTATCGGTACGTCGGTGGTGCGCCTGGCCGACGCGGAAGTGTTGCCTTTTGATTTCGTAGATTTCGCCGATACGGTGGGAATGTACACAAAGAACCTGGAGAAGCTGCTCGCCGACAAACAGAATGAGATTCGGGAACGCAATCAGGAAATAGATGAGGGAATGTTCAAAGCGACATTCGATCCGCGGCGTCCGACGGTCGCTCCGGCGAAAGAAGAGATTCCGCCGCACGTGAATTTTGCGCCGATGGAGAATGCGGTTGACTCGCTAACGCGGAGCGCCAAGCACTACCAGCAAGCGCTTTCACAGAAGCAAGCGAGGTTGGGAGATGATGCGGTCGCAGCGAGGCTAGCCGCTTTGAATCATGATCTGATGGAAAGCGAGCGCCGCCTCACTAACGCCGACGGATTGCCGCGGCGTCCGTGGTACAAGCATCTTTTGTATGCTCCCGGCGTTTATTCGGGATATGGAGTGAAGACGGTGCCTGGAGTGCGCGAGGGGATTGAGCAGAAGAATTATGCGGAAGCGGAGCAAGAGATTGTGCGCGTCGCCAAGGCACTGGACGACGAATCGGCGCTGATCGAATCGGCGGCGCGGGAGTTGGACGGGGCGGGGAAATAGGCTGCGATTTTCTGACCTGCTGTTTGGTACGAGGGCAGTGCGTCGCGACTGGACTGGCGCGAAATCAGGAAACTCTTTGCTCGCTGGATACGGGTTGGGTCGTCATCGGCAGCGCTTGCGTTCGCAAGTAAGCATCGACGCTCGCGGCTGCCTTGCGGCCTTCGGCGATTGCCCACACTACCAACGACTGGCCGCGCCGCATATCGCCCGCCGCAAAGACTCCGGGCACCGATGACATGTAGTTTTGGTCCGTCGCGACATTTCCGCGCGCATCGAGTTTCACGCCAAGCTGCTCGATCATTCCGTTTCGCACCGGCCCCATAAAACCCATCGCGATCAACACGAGATCGGCTTCCATCGTAAATTCAGTGCCTGGAATCGGCTCGAACTTTGGCGGCGTCCCGACGCGCACGGCGTACAACTGCTGCACTTCGCCAGCGCTAGAGCCAGTGAACTTCGTCGTGGCAATGCTCCAGTCGCGGATGCCACCTTCTTCGTGTGCGCCTTCGATTCGCAACTGCATCGGCCAAAGCGGCCAAGGCGTGAGCGGCGAACGTTCGTCGGGAGGCTTCGGCATGATCTCGAATTGATGGACGGAGAGCGGCTTTTGGCGATGGCAGGTGCCCAGGCAATCCGCGCCCGTGTCGCCGCCTCCGATGATGACGACGCGCTTGCCGGCGGCTAGAATTTCTTTGTGCGGTTCGATGACGTCGCCGAGAGAACGGCGATTTTGCTGCGGCAGAAATTCCATTGCGAAGTGGATGCCCTTCAGTTCGCGCCCGGGAACATTTAGATCGCGGGGATGCTCCGCTCCCCCGGCGAGCACGATGGCATCGAAGTCGCGCCGCAAATCCTCAACCGCAACATTCTTACCCACCTCCGCATTCGTAACAAATTTCACGCCCTCGGCAGACATCTGTTCCACGCGGCGATCGACGATGCGCTTCTCCATCTTGAATTGCGGAATACCATAGACCAGCAAACCGCCGATGCGGTCTGCCTTCTCGTAGACTGCAATGGTATGCCCCGCGCGGCACAACTGCTGCGCCGCAGCCAATCCCGCAGGCCCTGAACCGACGACCGCCACTTTTTTCCCGGTGCGGATCTTCGGAGGCTCGGGATGAATCCAGCCCTCGGCAAAACCGCGCTCGACGATATTTTTTTCTATCTGCTTGATCGTGACCGCGGGTTGATTGATGCCGAGCACGCAAGAGGCTTCGCACGGCGCGGGACAGATCCGCCCGGTGAATTCCGGGAAGTTGTTGGTCGCGTGCAACTGGCGAACGGCATCTCTCCAACGTCCGCGATACACCAGATCGTTCCAGTCGGGAATCAGATTGTTGACGGGGCATCCGGTTTGACAAAAAGGCACGCCACAGTCCATGCAGCGCGCCCCCTGGGTGCGAAGCTTTTCTTCCGGAAAATCTAGGTAAATCTCGAACCAATCGTTGACGCGCTGCGTAACCGGCCGCCGCGGCGCAAGTTCGCGACCGTATTCCAGGAATCCGGTGTCCTTACCCATGTTGCACCTGCACATCCGCGGCTGGGTCGCCCAGCGGCACAGTTGGGATGTATGGTTGACGGCGGCGGCTCACTCCGAGCACTCGCTTGTGTTCGTGCGGGAAAACTTTTATGAATCGCGACAGAGACTCAGCCCAGTTGTTGAGGATCCAAAGAGCGCGCGGGCTGCCCGTAAGTCCGAGATGTCGAGTGATAAGATCTTTTACTAGTTTTGCCTCGGCAACCCGACTTCCATTGAACGGTGGATCATGAGATTCGAGAACCGGCTCGAGGTCAACCGAATCGAGATTGCAGCGCCTCTCTGTGAAGTCTCCGTGCTCGTCGAAAACGTAAGCGACGCCGCCGCTCATGCCGGCTGCAAAATTTCTTCCGCAGGCTCCGAGCACCAGCACAAGACCCTTCGTCATGTACTCGCAACCGTGATCGCCGACGCCTTCAACTACCGCGGTCGCTCCCGAATTGCGAACGGCAAAGCGCTCGCCGGCTACTCCGTTAAAAAACGCTTCGCCGCTGGTTGCGCCGTAAAGTGCAACGTTGCCTATGAGAATGTTTTTCTCGGGAGCAAATTTCGACCGCCGCGGTGGATAGGCAACCAAACGACCGCCAGACAAGCCCTTGCCTACGTAGTCGTTCGCGTCGCCTTCGAGCGTGAGAGTAACGCCTTTGGCGAGAAACGCTCCCAGGCTCTGGCCGGCGGAGCCATCGAGATGAATTCGAATCGTGTCAACGGGCAGACCGGCTGAACCATGGCGGCGGGCAATTTCTCCGCTGAGCATGGTTCCGACCGAGCGATGAATGTTGCGCACCGGCAGTTTGATCACGACCGGCGTACTCGTCTCGAGCGCAACCCGCGATTTGGCGAGAAGTTGATGATCGAGCGCCTGCTCCAAGCCGTGCTCTTGCGCGTGCACACAGCGGCGAGCCACGCGAGAGGGCATTGGCGGGGCGTAAAGGATCGCCGACAAATCGAGGCCGCTGGCCTTCCAGTGATCGACCGCCGGCTGCATTTCGAGCATGTCGACGCGACCGACCATTTCGTCCACGAGGCGGAAGCCGAGTTCAGCCATATACTGCCGCACCTGTTCCGCCAGAAAGAAAAAGAAATTGATGACATGCTCGGGCTGCCCTTGAAAGCGCTTGCGCAGCACGGGATCTTGCGTCGCGATCCCCACCGAGCAGGTATTGAGATGACACTTGCGCATCATGACGCAGCCCATCGCAATCAGGGGTGTGGTGGCGAAACCGAATTCTTCCGCGCCCAGCAGCGCCGCGACCACCACATCACGACCGGTTTGCAGCTTGCCGTCGGTCTGCACGCGGATTCGACTGCGCAGGTCATTCAACAAAAGCACCTGCTGCGTTTCGGCGAGACCTAGCTCCCAGGGAATACCGGCGTGCTTTATCGAACTCAATGGAGACGCTCCGGTGCCTCCGCTGTCGCCGCTGATGAGCACAACATCGGCGTGGGCCTTGGCAACGCCAGCCGCCACCGTGCCTACTCCGACCTCCGCCACCAACTTCACTGCAATGCGCGCTTGCGGGTTTACATTCTTGAGGTCGTAAATCAGCTGAGCCAGATCTTCGATCGAATAGATGTCGTGGTGAGGGGGCGGCGAGATCAAACCCACGCCCGGAATCGAGTGCCGTAGACGCGCAATCACTTCATCGACTTTGTGGCCGGGGAGCTGGCCGCCCTCACCGGGTTTCGCTCCCTGTGCCATCTTGATCTGTAACTCGTCGGCGTTTACGAGATAGTTTGCCGTAACTCCGAAGCGTGCCGACGCTACTTGCTTAACAGCGCTCCGGCGTAAGTCGCCGTTCGCGTCCGGATTGAAGCGCTCTTCGTCTTCGCCGCCCTCGCCGGTGTTTGACTTTCCGCCGATGCGATTCATGGCGATGGCCAGAGTCTCGTGTGCCTCTTTGCTGATGGAACCGAACGACATGGCTCCAGTCGTGAAACGTTTCACTATTTCCTTGGCGAGCTCGACCTCTTCGATTGGAACCGGCTTGGCGCTCTTCTTAAACTTCATCAAGCTGCGGAGCGTCGCCATGTTGCTGCTTTGCTCGTCGATGAGGTCGGTGTATTCCTGAAAAGTTTGGGAGCTTCCCTGCCGCACCGCTTGCTGCAATTTGCCGATGGTTAGCGGGTTCAGCAGGTGATATTCGCCGTTGGCACGCTGATGATACGTGCCGCCGATGGCCAGGTCGGTTTCCGACTCGCTGAGCGGTTGAAAGGCGTGCTCGTGTTTCCGTTGTGCTTCGCGGGCGACCACATCGAGCCCAATGCCTTCCAAGCGCGATGCCGTACCCGCGAAGTAATCTTCCACCAACTCTTTGTTCAATCCGATGGCTTCGAAAACTTGAGCTCCCTGATAGCTCTGTAAAGTCGAGATACCCATCTTCGCAAAGGTCTTTAGCAAGCCCTTATTAATTGACTTAATGAAATGCTTCACGGCTGACTCGGAAGTTACTCCATCAGCCAACTCGCCGCGGCGCGCCATATTTTCAACACTTTCAAACGCCAGATAAGGATTGATGGCGCTTGCTCCATAGCCGCTAAGCAGGGCAAAGTGCATGACCTCGCGCGGCTCGCCCGATTCCGTAATCAGAGCGACCTGCGAGCGCGTCTCCTCTTTGAGGAGCAGGTTATGCACGGCGGCAAGCGCCAGCAGACTGGGTATGGGTGCGAGTTCCTTATTTACCCCGCGGTCGGAGAGAATTAACAACGTGTAGCCCGCTCTGCCTGCGAGCGACGCACGCTGGCACAACTCTTCGAGCGCGCGCTTCAACCCCTCTTCTCCTTCGCCGGCTCGGAATAGAGCAGGCAGCGTGATCGCGAGCAGGTCTCCGGTTGAGACGCGGCGCAGCTTTTCCAAATCTAAGTTGGTCAGCAATGGATGCGCCAGTTTCAGCATGTGGCAGTTCTCGGGCTCTTCCGAGAGTATGTTGCGCTCGCTTCCAATGTAACTGCTGAGCGACATCACGATCTCTTCGCGAATCGAGTCAATCGGAGGATTCGTAACCTGCGCGAAGAGTTGCTTGAAGTAATTGAATAGCGACTGCGGCCGGTCCGAAAGGCAAGCCAGCGGCGTATCCGTCCCCATGGAGCCAACCGGTTCCTCGCCCTTCGAAGCCATAGGAGCAAGAATCATGCGCAGATCCTCGTCGCTGTAGCCGAACGCACGTTGGCGGCGAAGCAAAGTCTCCGCGGGCGGATGATGCATGCGCGACGGTGCGGGCAATTGCTCGATCGTGATCTGATTATCTTTGATCCATTGCGCATAAGGTTGCTGCGAAGCCAGCCGTTGTTTGATTTCACTATCAGGCACGATGCGGCCTTCGATCGTATCCACCAGGAACATCTTTCCCGGCTGGAGGCGCCCTTTCATCTTCACTTGTTCCGGCTCGATATCGAGCGCACCCGCCTCAGAAGCCATGATGACAAGATCGTCGTTCGTCACCACGTATCGTCCAGGCCGCAAGCCGTTGCGGTCGAGGATGGCGCCAATGACGCGGCCGTCGGTGAACGCAATGGCCGCGGGTCCATCCCAAGGCTCCATCAGGCACGCGTGATATTCGTAAAACGCGCGCTTCTCCGGCTTCATATGCGGATTGCCAGCCCACGCTTCCGGAATCAGCATGGCCATCGCATGCGGCAAACTCCGCCCTGCTTGCACCAGCAACTCGACCGCGTTGTCGAAGTTCGCCGAATCGCTGCCGCCCGGCGCGATGATCGGGAACAGCTTCTGGGTGTCTTCGCCGAACAGCGGCGACTGGAGCAGCGACTGCCGCGCGTGCATCCAGTTAACATTGCCCTTGAGCGTGTTGATTTCGCCGTTGTGCGCGATGTAGCGATAGGGATGAGCGCGCTGCCAACTGGGAAAAGTGTTGGTCGAAAAACGCTGATGCACCAGACACAACGCACTGGTGACGTCAGGGTCAGATAACTCCTTGTAGAAATTGGTGATCTGCGGCGCGAGCAGCAATCCCTTATAGACGATGGTGCGGCAGGAGAGCGAAGGAATGTGGAATGTGGCTGCGTCCTCGATACCAGACGCGGCAATCTCATTCTCGGCGCGTTTGCGCACCACATACAGCTTCCGCTCAAAAGCGTCTTCGTCTGCGAATGCGCCACATCCTACAAAAATCTGCTGGATGTAAGGTTGCGAACCGCGCGCCACCCGTCCGATCGCGCTCGCGAAGCAGGGCGTGTCGCGCCAGCCGAGTACTGTCAATCCTTCTTCGCGGATAATGCGCTCGAGAACGCCCTCGCATTGCAGGCGCGGATGCTTTTCCACGGGCAAGAATGTCATGCCTA
>Ga0209380_10000732_pt1 | contig 23333 bp, 15 predicted proteins | sample HubBroMetageWFT6_FD_188347 | JGI IMG/M metagenome (GOLD analysis project Ga0209380, IMG submission 188347) | Warmed and freeze-thawed soil microbial communities from the Hubbard Brook experimental Forest, New Hampshire - Hubbard Brook CCASE Soil... | ecosystem: Environmental > Terrestrial >... | reverse complement strand
GCCGGGAAAAGCATTTCGAGCACGAGCTGCGCTACGAGATCGCCAACGAGTTTGTCGATGTCGTGACGGGGCTTTGGGATTGCTGGGACGAGGGCGCCATCGTTGCCGACAAGGATACGGGCCAATACATCGACCCGAGCAAGGTTCGGGCGCTGAACCACAAGGGCCGGTTCTTTCAGGTCAAGGGGCCCATAAACATGGCGCGCGCGCCGCAGGGCCACCCCGTCATCATCCAGGCGGGGGGATCATCCTCCGGCCTCGAATTGGCGGCGCGCACCGCCGACGTCGTCTTCTCGGTCGTGCAAGAACTGGCGCCTGCCCAGGCGGCCTATGCCGATCTGAAGGGGCGGCTTGCGAAATACGGCCGCGCCGTCGAGCAGCTTTGCGTGTTGCCCGGAGTCATGCCGATCATCGGCAAGAGCGAGCAGGAAGCGCGAGACAAGCTCTCGACCTTGCAGAGCTGGCTGACTCCGACAAATGCGCTGACTCTGGTCACCAGCCGCATCGGCTACGACGTTTCCGGCTATCCGCTCGACGGGCCGGTGCCAGCGCCGCCGCTCGGCGAGGGCAGTCGGACCTTTCACAATGTCCTTTATGAGCGGGCGCGTCGCGAGAACATGACGTTGCGCGACCTCTACAATCTGACCGCGGCGGCGCGCGGCCATTGGGTGCTGTGCGGCACGCCCGAGCGCATCGCCGACACGCTGGAGGAATGGTTTGTCGAGGGTGCCGCCGACGGTTTCAACATCCTGCCGCCCTATTTCCCGGGCGGGTTCAGCGATTTCGTCGATCGGGTGGTTCCGGAATTGCAACGGCGCGGGCTGTTCCGCGAGGAGTACGAGGGCACGACGTTGCGAGATCATTTCGGCCTTGCCCGCGTATCTCCTCCGCTGGCGCGCCAGGAGGCGGTCGGCGCCCAGTGACCGGCATTGCACCAGGAATTCGAAAATGGTTGAGAAACCCAAGCTGCTGATGCTGGTCGGCGCTGCGACGCCGCCGGGACGACTCGCCGCCGCGATTGCGTACGCGACGGACACGGCTCGGGCGGGTAACCCCGATATCGCCGTCGAAATTCTCAATTTAGCCGAAACCCAGGTAGAGATTTGCAACGGCCGCCCGCTCGAGGCCTATGGCGAGGCGACGCGACGGGCGGTTGCGCAGATCGCCTCGGCGGCGGCGGTGCTGATCGCGGCGCCGGTCTACCGGGCGAGCTTCCCGGGCGTGCTGAAAAACCTGCTCGACATCACGCCGGTCGAGGCGCTGCGAGGTAAACCAGTCGGCATCGTGGCGATGGGCGGCTCACCGCATCACTACCTTGGCGTCGACTGGCAGTTACGGGAGGTGCTGACCTGGTTCGGCGCGCTGGTCGCGCCGACCAGCGTCTATCTTACCGGCGGCGATTTCCGTGATGGACGCCTGGCATCGGAATCCGCCTCCAAGGATCTGGCAGCGCTGACCGACACGCTGATAACCCTCTCGCACCATCTCGATCCGGCCTCGCTCGGCCCGGTGCCGCTGGCCGCCAAGTTCACCTGATGATCTGACCGACCGCGCTAGGTTCACGCGAGAGCGGTTTGTCGACGTGAGGGGTTGACGGATAACGTTTGCGGCGTCGCTATCGTGCGGCGGACCGCAACGACGTATCGGAGGCACCATGCCCTTTCCCTCGACCATGCTCTTTGCCCCGTACCCGAGTGAAGTCGCCCGCTGTTGGCGGCGAATTGGCGTTTCGGCGATGACCGCCGTGGCGTTGCTGGTGCTCTCGCCGCTGGTGCTCGATCGTGCCGCGTGCGCGGCCGACAAGCTCCGCTTCGCGGTCGGACCGCTGCAACCGACCCCCACAGAAACTAAAAAGACCTATGATCCATTCTTCAAATACCTCGCCGAGAAGCTGGGGGTCGACTACACCCTGGAAGCAACGACCGACTGGGCGGGCATTGCCGTGGCACTGAGCAGTGGCCAGGTCGATGTCGCCTGGATGGGGCCCTGGGGTTACGTCATCGCCCACAACCAAGGCGCCGGCGATGTAATTGCCACGGCCAAGTACGACGGCAAGCCGGTCTATCACGCGATCGTCATCGCTCGGCCGGATCTCGAAATCAAAAGATGGCCCGATGACGGCAAGGGACTGCGCATGTCGTTTGCCGATGTCGGCTCGACGTCGGGCTGGCTCATTCCAACGTACTGGTTCAAATCCCAAGGGCTCGATCCGAAGACCTATTTCCAGTATCACGAGGGCTCGACCCATCCGGCGAACGAAATTGCGGTGGCGAATGGACAATCGGATCTCGCGACCGACTTCGATCGAAATCGCACGGCGATGATCGAGAATGGTGCGATCTCGCCGACCGCCACCAAGATTGTCTGGACCTCGGATGATTTGCCCAATGATGCGGTCGCCGTGCGCGCCGGGCTCGATCCCGGCACCACGGAGAAAATTCGTGCGATCCTGATCGCGATCACCGACGAACAGGCGAAAACGATTTTGCCAAAGCACTACACCGGCTTCATCGCGTCGAGCGATACGAACTACAAGCTCATTCGCGATGCCGGCTTAGCGGTCGGCGCACTGAAGAGCGAAAAGTAACGACGGGCGAAGCCGGTGATCGAGGACAAGGCTGCGATCGTCTATCCCGATCCGGCGCGCTCTTGGATAGCGGTGGCGCCGGTGCGGTTTGTCGTGACGCTGTCGCTGCTGATCCTGGTTTACGGGTTCTCGCTGTACTTCGTCGATTTCGACGTCGGCCGGCTATGGGGCGGGTTGCCACGCCTCGCGCATTGGGCAGCCAAGGCTTGGCCGCCCGACCTTCGCGAACTCGATATCCTCGGCGAGCGGGCGATGGAAACCGTGGCGATGGCGATCATCGGCACCACCATCGGCATCGTTATCGCGGTGCCATGCTGCATCCTCGCGGCGCAGAACATCACGCCAAGCGCGCTCCTCTACACGCCCGTCCGCTGGTTCCTCAACATCCTGCGCGGGATCGATTCCTTCGTCTTCGCTTTGCTCTTCGTCGCGGCGGTCGGACTAGGGCCCTTTGCCGGGGTGCTTGGGGTTGGTCTGCACTCGGCCGGCAGCATCGCGAAACTGTGGTCGGAAGCGATCGAGGCGGTGGAGCCCGGGCCGCTGGAAGCGGCGGCGCTGACAGGAGCCAACTGGCTCAAGGTCATCCGCTATGCCTTGCTTCCGGATGTCTTGCCCAATCTCACGTCGATCGTTCTCTATGTCTGGGAGTTCAATGTCCGCGCCTCTACCGTGCTAGGGCTCGTCGGCGCCGGCGGCATCGGCCAGGAGCTGAAGAACAGCGTAGACCTCCTCGACTTCTCGCGTCTGTTCACGATCATCCTGATCATCCTGGCGATGGTGACCCTGATCGATCAGTTCAGCGCCTGGCTGCGGCGGAGATTGGTGTGATCGCCGCGACGCCGCCGAACGATCCGGCGATCCGCATCGTCGGGCTGAGCAAGCGGTTCGGCGATCGCATCGTGCTCGACGATGTGTCCTTCGATGTGGCGGCGGGTGAGGTCGTGGCGATACTCGGCGCTAGCGGCGCCGGGAAGACCACGCTATTCCGGTGCCTGACGCGTCTCGCCTCGTCCGATGACGGTCAGATTTTCCTCGGCGAGCATGCGATGCAATCGCTCGGCGGCCGGGAGCTGTCCCTTGCGCGCAGCGAGATTGGTCTGATCTTCCAGCAGTTCAATTTGATCCGGCGGTTGAGCGCGTTGGACAATGTCTTGGCCGGGCGTCTCGGCGACGTATCGACCTGGCGCGTGATGATACGTCGTTTCCCGCACAGAGATCGGCAATTGGCGCTCGCCGCGCTTGATCGCGTCGGCATGCTGTCCTACGCGCTGCAACGCGCCGACAGTTTGTCCGGCGGCCAGCAACAGCGCGTCGCGATCGCGCGGGCCCTTGCGCAGCGGAGCCGATTTGTCCTGGCCGACGAACCCGTAGCCAGCCTTGATCCGGAATCCGCCAAGAGTGTTCTGTCGATTCTGCGAGACATCGCGCGGGAGCGGATGATCGCCGTGCTCGTCAGCCTGCACCAGGTAGAATTCGCGACCCAATTCGCCGACCGGGTCATCGGCCTACGAGCCGGCCGAATGATCTCTGACCGGCCCGCCGCGCAGTTCGGGGAGATCGATCACCGCATGATTTTTGCGGGCTGACTTTCCGTTCTCTGGCAGTCGGGAAGATCGCCACCGGAACGGCGAAAGGCCTCAGCAAAGCGGAGCGATGGGTGCTCCTTGGGCGGCCGACAGATTGTCGAGCAATGCCTTGGCCGCTTTGAGATCGGCGGTCGCGAACCCCTCGGTAAACCGGTCGTAGACCGGTGCAAGAATATCCCTCGCTGCGTTCTGCCGATCCTGCCTTATCCTCAAACGGGCAAGACTCAGGGCGCCCCGCAACTCCCAGAAGAGGGCACCCTGTTCCCTGGCTACATCGAGTGCCGCGCGGAAACAGTCTTCAGCCGCCGAGATGGCTTTTTCGTCCGCTCTTTGGAGCAGCAGTTCTCCCTTCACGCGACAAAGTTCGGCAACACACCAATGCTGTCCGTCGCGGTCCGATTGCGCGAGCGCTTCTTCAATCGCCGCGAACGCCTCGGTGAGCCGTTGGGCGCTCGCCAGTCCTCCCGCCAGAACACCGAGAAACCAGGAGTTGCGCCTCTTAAATCCCGTCGTCGGATACCGATCGAGCGCGGTGCGCAGCACGCTGGAACCTGCAGCGAACTCACCGCGCTTGATCAACAATTCCCCTTCCAGGCACGGTCCCACACCGAAAACGGTGACGCTGTGCTCCGCCACAAGCTCATTCAGCATCGCCACTGACCGTGCAGCGGTTGCGAGGTCACCGGTCAGGAGTGCGATTGGACACACCGCCTCGGCAAGGGCGTAGCAAACCGACAATTTATGGTCAGTCGCCTGAGCAGCCTGCAGGCATGCGTGCGCGTTCTGGACGGCTTTCCCCATTGATCCCTGCAGCGCAAGCACCCGGGCCAGCACCGCACGCGCCAGCAGGCGCTGGTCATGAAGGAACCAGATCGTGTGTCGTTGGTCGCTCGGTGCAACATAGCGGTCGACCACGCGTTGCAGGCGGCGCTGAGCCTGTTGCTGGTTACCACTGTGGTGCATGGTGTTGCCGATGAGCCGGTCGCCCACCAGAACATCGGCTGCATCGCCAGCACGGTGCGCAACTTGTGAGAACCGCTCCGCCAGCGGTTGCGCCGCACGGTTGTCACCAATGTTGAACCGGTAGCTCCACACCGCCCACAGCGCGCGCAGCTGTGAGGGCACGTCATCCAGGCTTTCGGCGGTTTCGAGCACCGTCGCCAATACCGCCTCGGTCCTTTCCACCAATCCAGAGGAGTGAAGCAACGCAACCCCAAGGGGGATTTGCAGCCGCATTCTGAGGTGCGCGCTGAAGTTCGACCCGGCTTCGAGGTTGTCCAGCGCGTGCTCGGTGCGCTCACGGCACTCGACCATCGATGCAAAATTTAACCACACCGGCACATACGCGGCCGTGAGGAGGATGCCGCTATCTGAGTCTCCCGCCGGGGAGAAGGCCCAATCGAGCGCCGCGCGAACATTGTCCATTTCTTGGGCATAACGAGCCATGTCCGCGACACCGGCCTGTATCGGCGAGCCGGCGGGAGCGAAGAGATCCCGAAAGAAGGTCGCATGGCGTCGCGCGGCGAGTTCGGTTTCACCCCTCTCGGCGAGTTTGTCGAGCGCGTACGCACGTATCGTTTCAAGTAGCCGATAGCGTACCCTGGCATCGCCGGAATCCGTGGTGACCAGCGATTTCGCGACCAGGTTCGCAAGGCAGTCGACGACCTGCGGCGCCGCGATCGCGCCATCCGCCGCGACCGCGCTCGCCGCCTGCAAGGTGAAGCCGCCGGGGAAGACTGCCAGGCGGCGCAGCATCACGCGTTCGGGTTCGGTGAGCAGCTCGTAGCTCCAGTCGAGCGTCGCGCGCAGTGTCTGATGCCGCGGCATTGCCGTGCGATGGCCGCCCGCGAGGAGCCGGAAACGGTCGTCGAGCCGGGCCGCGAGCCCCTCCATTCCAAGCGCCGCGGCGCGCGCCGCGGCAAGCTCGATCGCCAGCGGGATGCCGTCGAGCCGACGGCAAATGCCGGCTGTCGCGGCCGCAACGCGCGCGTCCAGCGAAAACGATGGCGCGGCCGCGCGTGCCCGTTCGACGAACAGCCGAACGGCGCCGTAGCGCAGCGGGTCCTCGCCATTCGGGCTACCTTCGGCCGGCACGCTGAGCGGCGGTACGGTGTAAACCCACTCTCCCTCTGCCCGCAGCGGCTCGCGGCTGGTGGCGATCACCCGCGCTGCCGGGTTGGCCCGCAGCAACGCCTCGGCCATCCGCGCCGCGGCGTCGACCACATGCTCGCAATTGTCGAGCACCAGCATCAGCTGCGTCGCGCGGAGCGCGGTCGCGACAGATTGCGGCGATGCCATGCCCGAAGCAAGTTCGAGCCCGAGCGCGGTGGTGACGGCGACCGGGACAAGCTCGGGATCGGCGAGCGGCGCCAGCTCGACGGCCCAAACCCCATCGGCAAAGCTCGACAGCAGGCGTCGTGCGGCCGCAAACCCGAGCCGGGTCTTGCCGATGCCGCCGGCGCCGGTCAGGGTGACGAGGCGATGAGAGGCGCTGAGCTCCAGGATCTCGTCCAGCTCGGCGGCGCGGTCGATCAGCTCGGAAACCGGTTCCGGCAGGTTTGTCGGCGGGCGCGATGGCGTGAGCGCCGGTTGCGGTAGCCCCGCTGTTATCTGCGCATCAGGGCTTGCCGAGACCGTTCGGATCACACCGGTAAATTGGTAGCCGCGACCGGCGATCGTGCGGATCAGGTCGCGGTCCGCGCCAAATGCCCGGCGCAGCGCCGCGATCTGGGCATGAAGGCTGTTCTCCTCGACGATCCGGTCGGGCCAGACGCGGTTCATCAGGACGTCTGTGCTGACGACAGCCCCTGAGGCCTCGATCAGCGCCGTCAGAACGTCGAACGCGCGCCCGCCGAGACCCAACGGCTGGCCCTCGGCGAGCACTTCACGGCGATGCGGCACGATCCGAAAACGGCCAAATTCGATCGCCGCTGGCGCTTGGGCGGGATCCATGATGGGTCATCGTAGAGTTAGTTAAGGGAAAATCGAACGTCTAATTTCAGGGGTTTTCAGATTTTTTCAGGCGCCGGAGCCTGCCGGCGGCGATGCGCGAAAACGCGACGCGGATGCGCCGCCGCTTCAGATCCGCCGCCGCGCAGCCAATGCTGACTGCATCAGCAACCTCAAAACTCACGCCGGGGTGATCAATCGGGCCTGGCGTCGCCCGAGAAGCTGGCGCCGGGCAATAACCCGTGGTTCAGGCCTCGTCAGTTCTTTTCACCCGGATCAGGCGGCTTCTCAGAAGTATTCACGCTCTGCCAAGGACTTACCAATCGGCATAGCCTAGCTTACGGGACGCGGACCCTGCGATGGTCGGGCACTTTCGAGCTACCCGCTATCGCGTACCGGAGGACAGGCAAATGGATACGATCGGTTTTCTTGATCCTGTTCGATCCGCGCCGGCGGCCAGCTGGGGCGTGCGGCGCATTGGCGGCGCCCTGAGCCACGATGCAGGTCAGGCCCGCAGCGACTTCTCGGCGACGTTGCTGGCGATCGCTGGCCATGATTTGCGCCAGCCGTTGCAGGTCATCACCAGCGCGCACGATATCCTCGCGCAAACCCTGGCCAGCGAGGAGCAGCGGGAAGAGCTGGCGCATGCGGAGGATGCCACTGCGCGACTGGCCAACATGCTGGGCCAGCTTGTCGAGGCTCTGCAGCTGCGTGAGCGGTCGAGCGACGACCTGCACCTTCCGGTACCGCTGCGTCCCATCTTCGAGGATCTCGCGGCGGAATTCGCCGAGGCGGCGCGGCTGAAAGGCATCACCTTTCTGGTCACGGCGACGGGGTCGGTCGCTTTCAGCCACCCGGTTCTGCTGACCGGCATGCTACGGAACCTTATACGGAACGCGATCGACTACACGCCCGCCGGCGGCGGCGTGTTCGTCACATCCCGCCGCTGCGGCGCGGAACTGCGCATCGACGTTCGCGACACCGGCGTCGGCATCCCTGCTGGCGCGCTGTCGACGATCTTCGGGGCCTTTCAGCGGGCCGATGAAAGCCGGACGGACGGTCTCGGGCTCGGCCTTTTCATTGTGAAGCACGCGGCGGATTTGCTCGGACACCGCGTCGAGGTCCGCTCGACCAAGAACCACGGCTCGTGCTTCTCCGTCCTGGCGAGTGCAACTCGGTAAAGGCCTACGGTGACAAGTTCTGCGATAGGGGCGGGGGCTCGAGTCGCCCTGCCGACATTCGCAGTGGGCTGCGGGCAATCCGCATCGAAGGAGTCAGCTTGATGGCAATCGAGAAGCGCGACGAATGTTCAAGAGCGGCGGACCTTCGCGGCCGCTTCGCTCTTCTTGCCGGAGCGAGGTGAGCGTAAGCGGCGACGCGGCGGGACACCATAAGGCCGTCACCGACGGCAATTGGCCCATGCAACATAGCGCTATCGCGACTGATTCTCAGACCTTCCGCCATGCCGGTTTGCTCGGGTCGACCAATCTGAGTTCGACTGGAGCCATGCCAAAAATTCCTATTGTCACCGGCTCCTTTGCGTCTCCCCTAACGCCGTCGTAATGCGGCGTACGAGCGACCCGCCTGACGAAACCCCCAGCCGGCACTGGAACCGTCGCGTTCGGGTCGAAATCAGCACCGCTATTCACCCACCATGTGCCGGACAGCACCAAACACAGCCGGTCGGTGGCGTAGCTGTGCGGCGCGCTCATATAGCCCGGGTGCCATTTCATCAACACGACGTATTCCCCCGGCTTGTCCAACCCGCCGAACAGCGTCGCAATTTCAGCGCTGTGCGGCGGCCCACCGGTCCATGCCGTCCAGCCGATCTGGCCGGGCAGAGTTATCTGGGTTTCAGACGGATTCAGCACTTCCGCCTTCCCGGTGGAGAGACCGAGCGGCAGGGCGGCGAGCAGCGAGGTAATTAGTATCCGTCGCCGGGTCGAGCTTAACCCATCACCGAACGAAAATGGAGAGGAGGCTTCGCCGGTTCGATCAATCATTTGAGGCTCTCCTTCACCTACAGTGAGGCACGTGTGCCGAGAGACGGTTTACGACGCGTCCGCCTCGCGCACGACGTTGCCTCTTTTGGCCCCGACCGCACGGCGCGCCAGTGGGTGGCCGAGCCGGTCCATGTAGATGTACACGACCGGGGTGGTGAACAATGTGAGCACCTGTGACACTAACAGGCCGCCGACAATCGCATAGCCGAGAGGTTGGCGGATTTCCGAGCCGATACCGGTGCCGAGCATCAGCGGGATGCCAGCGAGCAGCGCGCACATCGTCGTCATCAGGATCGGGCGAAAGCGCAGGCGGCACGCCTCGTGAATCGCCTCTTCAGTGCCGAGCCCGCGCTCGCGCTGGCCGACCAGCGCGAAGTCGACCAACATGATGCCGTTCTTCTTGACGATGCCGATCAACAGGATGATGCCGATGATGCCGATGACATCGAGCGGCATGCCGAACAGCATCAACGTCAGCAATGCGCCGAGCCCGGCCGAGGGCAAGGTCGAGATGATCGTGATCGGGTGGATCGTGCTCTCGTAAAGCATGCCGAGGATGATGTAGACCGCGATCAACGCGGCGAGGATCAGGATCGGCGTGCTGCTCAGCGAACTCTGAAACGCTTGCGCGCTGCCCTGGAAACTGGTGGCGATCGAGGGCGGCAGGTGAAGTGCCTTTGTGGCCTGCTGGATCGCTGCCACCGCCGCGCCAATCGAGGCGTTCGGCGGCAGGTTGAAGCTCAACGTCACCGACGGGAACTGGCCCTGATGGTTGACCGCGATCGGTGCGACCGTCGATGTGATCGTGGCGAACTGACTCAACGGTACTTCGGTCCCGCTGGACGAGGTCGCGTAGATGCGGCTGAGAGCGTTCGGCCCGAGCTGGAAGTCGGGCTCGACTTCGAGAATCACGAAGTACTGGTTGAGCCGGGTATAGATGCGCGCTGCGACTCTCTGTCCGAACGCGTCATAGAGGATCTGATCGACGACAGACGGGTTGATACCCAGCTGCGAGGCGAGTTGGCGGTTGATCTCGACCTTCATGACCCTGCCGTCGGTCTGCTGGTCGCTGGCGACGTCGGTCAGCTGTGGCAATGCTTGCAGCTTCTGCAGCAGGATCGGCGCCCAATGGTCGAGCTCGTCGCTGTCGACATCGACGAGCGTGTACTGGTACTGCGTCTTGGAGAGCCGCGCACCGATCGTAATGTCCTGCGCTGCCTGCATATACAAGGTGATCCCCCAAATCGGCTGCAGCGCTTTGTTCAAGCGCGCAATCACCTGGTCGGCGGTGGCCGTCCGCTCGCCGAGCGGCTTTAACGTGATGAACATTCGCCCGTCGTTCTCGGTGACCGTCGACCCGCCGGGCCCGATGTAGGCGTTCGCCGAGGAGACCGCCGGGTCCTTCGTCACCACCTCCAGGACGGCCTGTGTTCGCTCTTTCATCGCTTGGGGCGAGATATTCTGCGCGCCCTCGGTGATGCCGACGATCAGGCCGGTGTCCTGCTGCGGGAAAAAGCCTTTTGGGATTTCGACGAAGAGAATGAAAGTCGCGGCGACGGTCGAGATCATTACCATCAGCGTGATGAGGCGATGGCGCAGCGCGACGATCAACGCGCGATCGTAGACGGCTACCAACCCGTCGAAGAAGCGCTCGAGGGTGCGGGAGACCAGTCCAGGGCGCCTGTTACCCTCGGCCGCCAAGAGACGGGCGCACATCATCGGCGTCAGGGTCAGCGAGATGATCACCGAGATGACAATCGCGATGGCGACAGTAACCGCGAACTCCCGGAACAATAGACCGACGATGCCGCTCATCAGAAACAGCGGAATGAACACCGCGATCAGCGATATCGAGATCGACATGATCGTAAACCCGATCTCGCCCGCCCCTTGCAGGGCCGCCTCCATCGGCGTCTTTCCCCCCTCGATGTGCCGGACGATGTTCTCTATCATGACAATCGCATCGTCGACGACGAAGCCGACGGCGATCGTCAGCGCCATCAGCGAGAGATTGTCGAGGCTGAAGCCGAGGAGATACATCACCGCGAAGGTGCCGATCAGCGACATCGGCACCGATACTCCGGGGATCACGGTCGCCCACAGTTTGTGCAGGAACAGGAAGATCACGCCCACGACGAGCGCGATCGTCAGGATCAGCGTGTTTTGAACGTCCGCGACGCTGGCCCGGATCGTCTGGGTGCGGTCCGATACGATATGGATTTTGATTGAAGGCGGCAGCGAGGCTTCCAGCTGGGGCAGCGCTTTCTTGATCTGGTCGACCGTCGCGATCACGTTCGCGCCAGACTGGCGCTGAACCGCTATTATGATCGCGGGCTGCGTGTTCATCCAGCCCGCCAAGTTCACATCTTGCGGCGCGACAATGGCTCGGCCAACATTGCGGACGCGTACCGGCCCGCTAGTACCGAAACTGCCAGTGCGGTTAGCGAGGATGTAGTCGTCGAACCCCTCCGCCGTCATCAGCTGGTCGTTGGTCTGCAGCGCGAAGGCCTGATTGGCGCCATACAGCGTGCCCTTCGGCTGGTCGACCGTGGCAGTGGACAGCGCAGTCCGCACGGCCTCCAGGTCGAGCCCCTCGGCAGCCAATTGTGCCGGGTTGACCTGCACCCGGATCGCCGGATTCTGCTCGCCGCCGATCGCGACGAGGCCAACCCCGGGCATTTGCGCAATCTTCTGCGCCAGGATGCTATTCGCGTAATCGCTGACCTTGGTGAGTGGAAGCGTCTCCGAGGTCAGGGCTAGCATCAGCACCGGCGTGTCGGCCGGGTTGGTCTTTCGGTAGATCGGCGGATTTGGCATTGTCGGCGGCAGCTGGCCGGCCGCCGCATTGATCCCCCCTTGCACGTCCTGCGACGCCGAATCCACGGTGCGGCTGCGGCTGAACTGTAATGTGATCTGGGCATACTCGGTGGCGCTGCTCGACGTCATTTGCGTCAGGCCGGGGATTTGGCCGAATTGCCGTTCGAGCGGGGTCGTGACGGTCGAGGCGACCGTCTGCGCATCGGCGCCGGGCAGCTGAGCGGTGACTTGGATCGTCGGCGAGTCGATGTTCGGCAGAGACGCCACCGGCAACAGCTCGTAACCGATCATTCCGAGCAGCAGGATCGCCACCATCAGCATCGAGGTGGCGATCGGTTTTCTGATGAACGTCGCTGAGATGTTCATGGCAAAAGCCCCGCGCTGGCCGTGGTGGGGTTCGGCACCGCGGCCGGATTGTTCGGATTTGCCAATGACACTTCGGTGCCCGGCGTCAGCCGATACTGGCCCCGCACGACGACGGTCTCCCCGGCGCTCAAGCCCTTGTCGATCAGCGCCTCCCCATTGAGCTCCTCGCGCACCGAGACCGGCTGCATTGCCACCTTGTGATCCGCGTCGACGACAAAGACGTATTGTCCTTGCGGCCCCTGCTGGACGGCGTCGAGTGGGACCGTCAGGCCATTGTCCTGCACTTGCGTCACGACCCGCACGTTGACGAACATGCCGGGCCACAGCCGGCGATCCGGATTGGGGAAGATCGCCTTGAGGCTGATCGTGCCGGAGGTGGTATTCGCCTGGTTGTCGATCGCGGCAACCGTACCGGTGTCGAGCTCGGTCTTGCCATCTGCGCTCAGGGCGATCGCCTTGATCGTGCCTTTTGCGAGAGCCTCCTGCACCTGCGGGATGTCGGCTGACGCCAACGTAAGCATCACACTGATTGGTTGCACCTGGTTGATGAGCACCAGGGCATCCGGTTCACCCGGAAAACTGCGCGAGGTTGACGCGTGCATGATGTTGCCAACGTCGAGCAGGCGAATTCCGGCGACCCCGTCGAACGGCGCGACCAGCTTGGTATAGTTCAGCTGGGTCTTGGCGTATTCGACCGCCGCCTGATCGGCTTGGATCGTGGCCTGTTCCTGAGCGATTTTCGCTTGCTGCGTGGTTACCGTCTGTACCGGCGCGAACCCGTGTCTTTCCAGGGGGACATACCGGCCCAGATTGATTTGCCCATTTTCGAGATGGGCCTGGTCGCGGGCGAGATTGGCCTGCGCCTGGTCAAGCTGCGCCTGAAGGCTGCTCGGGTCGAGTTGAGCCAAGAGTTGGTCTTTCTTGACAAACTGGCCATCCTTGAAGTCGATGCTGACGATCTGCTCCGTCACCATGCTGCGGATCGTCGCCGTGTTCAGCGCCGTCACGTTGCCGACGCCGGTCACCACAATCGGGAAATTTTGCTGCTGGACGGTTGCCGCGATGACAGGGACCGGCGGGGGCGGCGGCGGCGCTGCGGGAGCTTGCTGCTCGACATGCCGGAAGTAGGCGGTCGCCCCGCCGGCCAGAAGAACGACAATCAGCAACGAAAGCCCCAGTTTCGCCCCTCTTCGTGTCGAGGTTGGGGCACGATCGGTGGCATTCTCAGGTTGATGGACGATGGGAGTTCCGCCAGGCATGCTCATGGGTTCGCCCCTTGCGCGTACACGGACGCCCAATCCAACGCTTGCGCCGGGCCTAAGTTCGTACGGCGGTCCTGGCTCGTGCGGAGGAGGGGAGGTTGAGTGAGGCTCGTAGCCATATTTCGGCGCCTCGGGAAACGCTATCCAATGGCGGCAAGGGCGGGTAGGGGTACGCCCGCAATTTGCAGGACCAACAGGAGATTGAGCACGAGGACCACGGCGGCTGCCGCTATTGCCGTCGCCATAGTGAGGCGCCCGTTCGCGTAAGAACCCATGACGTCGCGGCTGCGCCTCAGGATCAGCAGAGCGATCATCGGGATTGGCAGAATGAGGCTGAGCACGACCTGACTAAGAATGAGCACCTGGATGGCGTCGACCCCGAGGGCCACGACTACAAAAGAGGGCACCATCGTGACCAACCGTCCAAGCCAGAGCGGGATGCGGAAGCCGACGAAGCCCTGCATGACGACTTGAGCGGCCATTGCGACCATCGCCATGTTGACGAGGCCGGCGAGACCGAGCGCCAACACCGCCGCGCGATTCGAGAACCGGAGCAGCGCCTTCGCTCCGTCATTTCGGATCACCCCGGTAGGATTTCCGGCTTGTTATTAGGGAACTTGGCGATTGTCGCCGTATCCAGGTTGAAGGTTGCGGCGACCATCGCGGGCGGCGTGTGCGTCAACCAGTCGGATAGGGAGACGTCCTCGAAACGGTCGCTCCTGAACACCTCGAGGAACTCCAAATCGGTATCCCCGACGTTTTTGACGTAGTGACCATTGCTGCGTTTGATGTAGCCGATGTCGCCTGGGTTGAAGTTCGTCGTCACCGCCTTCGGGCCGGCGGCGAACACCCCCACTTGCGCCCTGCCTTTGATAAAGTACACCCATTCATCGGCATTGGGGTGCCAGTGCAGTTCGCGCAAGGCACCGGGGCGCAGGGTCACGAGTGCCGAAGCGATGGTTTTCGAAACGTGGAAGTTGCTGCTGTCGGCGATCTGCACCGTGCCGGCGGCGGTCTCCCGCGCGAAGGGTTGACCCCTCAGGGAGAAAGTGAACGGGTTTTTGGGTGGACCTTTCGGGCTCAACACCGCCGCCTGGTCGGCGGCGAGCGGCCCCGGCAGGTTGCTCTGGAAGATATAACGATCGTGCAGCGGTATTTTCGAGAATGCGCCCGCCGGGACGGCGAAATTCTGAGCCAGGATATCTGGCGGGGTATGCGCGAGAAAATCGGTCGCCAGCAACGTATTGAACTCGGATGCCTTGCCGTCGTCGAAGGCGATGACGAATTCGCAGCCGTCCGGACCCAGGCCCTGCAGCGAATGCGGAAAGCCCGGCGGGAAAAACCAAATGTCACCCTCTTTAACATCAGCGACATAGGCTTGCCCGGCCGGGTCGAGGACCGTCACGCGGCATGAGCCGTAGGTCATGAATGCCCATTCGGCAAAAACATGCCAGTGCAACTCGCGCAGACCGCCGGCGGTAAGCCGCATGTTGACGCCGGCGATAGTCTCGGAAATCTGGAAGTCGAACTGCGTCACCTGCCGTGCCCAGCCGCCGTTCTGGATCCGCTTCGGCGCGTTGTTGAACGACGCCCAGAACTGCGGCAGGTCGCTGACATCGGTTGGCGGTGGCGAGGATGCGGCTGGGAACCGATCGGCCAGCGCGGCACTGTGCGGGCCCGGATCCGTCAGGCTGGCCGGGTTCGTCGCGTTGACTGCGCCTTGTGGCGGCTCGTCCGGGTTGCCGAATGAGGCTGCCTGCGCCGTCGAGAGAACCGACGCTGCGGCCAGCCCGCCGGCGCCGGCCCCCAACAGGCCACGTCTTGTCATATCGACCATCACCATCTCCACTGAGACTGCGCGCGCTGTCCGACAGTGGGCGGTCGTTTCAGCAGATATAGCCGGACTGTCTGCGCGAGCGTATTGCGCTAACGCATCGATCTAGTGCTCTCCATGGTGTCTGTAGTGAAAAACAGTAAATCGCAGTAAATTTCCGCTTATCCGGCCAACGGCGTGGGCCGACCGAAGTCGGAGTTGGTAGAACGACGGGAAGCATCTGAACCGGAGCCGTACTGGGCGGGGTTTCTCTACACCTAGCGATCTTGCCGGGCCGCTGCGTAGCCCGCGAGCAAAAATTGTCCAACAGATCGCGCTGTGCGCCTCAGGCTAGTGGCCGCTGTGGCTCAGTGCAGCCGCCGCCAACCGCAACCCGCAGCTGGGTGAACTCATAAACGGGATTTCATCTTGAGGCGAAATCCGCGTCACGCACGCACGCTATTTTTAGTCGATCGGCCGGACATGGGCAAACTCGGCTAAGGGGTGGAGCGGTATGGCAAAGAGCGTGACCGATGCTCGGCAATTGCGCTCGCGACCGCCGATACCGTCTGTGGCCCGGTTCAGGGGTGCGACCGTGCGCGGCCGCCACAGGGTCAGGGAGGGTTTGATCTGGTAGGACGATGGCACAGGTACTGCGTTGAGCGCGCAGCAGGTCGCGCAGTCGCATGGATGTCTTCGAAGCACCACAGCCGCTCACCATCAGGCCCGGCGCGGTCGGCCAATAGGGTCACCGGCATTCGACTGATATCACGACTGGGGTCAGCGCATCCCACCGGGTTTCAGGGCGGATTATTAATAGCCCTAAAAAGAGGAAGCCTGACATGGGGATCGTCCGCTTCGCTCTGAAATATCCGCATACCTTTTATGTGGTAGCGGCGCTGATTCTGTTCCTCGGAATCACCGCGGCCATCGAGATGCCGACCGACATTTTCCCCGAGATCGACATCCCGGTGGTGTCGGTGATCTGGCAATACACAGGCCTCGACACGACCGAGATGGAGCAGCGCTTTACCACTTACAGCCAGTACGCGATCAGCTCCAACGTCAACGGCATCAAGGACATCGAGGCCGAAACCGTCAACGGCATTTCGGTGCAGAAGCTCTATTTCCAGCCCGACGTCAACCTCGACCTAGCGATCGCGCAGGTCGTCGCCGCCACGAACGCGATCCGCGCATTGCTGCCGACCGGGACCCAGCCGCCGATCGTCGTGCAATATAGCGCGTCGGCGGTACCCGTCCTGCAGATCAGCCTCAGCTCCGACAGGCTCAGCGAGTCGCAGCTCTACGACTACGGTATCTACCGGCTGCGCCAGATGCTGGCGCCGATTCACGGCGTCACATTGCCCACCCCCGCCGGCGGCAAGTACCGGCAGATCATGGTCGATATCGACCAGACAAAGCTTCTGGCCAAGGGCCTGACGCCGCTGCAGGTGGTGAATGCGGTCAACGCGCAGAACCTGACCCTGCCCGGCGGGGATGAGAAAATCGGTAAGACCGATTACACCGTCCGCACCAATGCGATGCCGCCGACGATCGAGGCGCTCAACGATATTCCGGTCGGATATTCGAGCGGCGCCACCGTGTTCCTTCGCGACATCGGCCATGTCCGCGACGGAAACCTGGTCCAGCAGAACGTCGTCCGCGCGGATGGCAAGCGTTCTGTGCTGCTCAGCATCATCAAGAACGGCAACGCGTCGACCTTGACGGTCGTCAATGCGGTCAAGCACGTGCTGAATATCGCGCGGGCGGCGGCCCCCACCGGCATGGTCATCAAATCGTTGTTCGACCAGTCGGTATTCGTCACCTCGTCGGTAGTGGCCGTGCTGCGCGAAGGAGCGATCGCGGCCGGGCTCACAGCGCTGATGATCCTCCTCTTCCTCGGCTCGTGGCGACCGACGATCGTCGTGATGATCTCGATCCCGCTGGCGATGCTGACCTCGCTCGTCGTGCTGTACTTCCTCGGCGAGACGATCAACACGATGACATTGGGCGGGCTGGCGCTCGCGGTCGGCATTCTCGTCGACGATTCGACGGTGACAATCGAGAACACCTACCGGCTGCTCGATGAAGAAAAAATGCCGCTGCCCCGGGCGACGCTCCACGGCGCCGCCGAAATCGCGATGCCGACCTTGGTCTCGACCTTGGCGATCAGCTGCGTCTTTACCTCGGTGATCTTTCTCGAGGGGCCGGCGAAATACCTGTTCACCCCGCTCGGCCTCGCCGTCGTCTTCGCGATGCTCGCTTCCTACGGCCTGTCGCGGACCTTGACGCCAATCACGATCGGCCAATTGCTAAAGGGCCAGCAGCACAGCGGGCCGGTGGAAAAACCCGGTACCGGCTTCTTCGCCCGCTTTCACGCCTCGTTCGAGCGCGCTTTCGAGCGTATGCGCGTAGGTTACGTCGGGTTGCTCACGATGCTGCTGACCCGCCGCATCATCGTCCCGATCCTCGCAATCCTGCTGCTCACGCTCGGCGGCACGATGTTCGTCTTTGTCGGCCGCGATTTTTACCCGGTAATCGATGGCGGCATGATCCAGCTTCACGTCCGCGCGCCGCCCGGCACGCGGATTGAGGTTACAGAGCAGATCTTCCAGGCGATCGAGGACAAGATCCGCCAGGTCATCCCGAAAAAAGACCTCGATCTGATCGTCGACAATTTCGGGGTGCCGGCCCGCTCCTACAACTGGGCGTTCGCCGACGGCACGACCATCGCAGTCAATGACGGCGTGATCATGGTGTCGCTCAAAGACGGCCACGCGCCGACGGCCGATTATGTCCGCAAGCTGAGGCAGGTGCTGCCGGCAGCCTTCCCGGAGGATTTGTTCTATTTCCAGCCCGCCGACATGGCCACCCAGATTCTGAATTTTGGGCTCACCGCGCAGATCGATGTGCGCACCGTCGGTTATGACAGAGTCAAGAATCTGCGCATTGCGGAGGAGCTGCGCCGCCGCATCGCCGCAATTCCCGGCATTGTCGACGCCCACCTGCAGCAGGAGGTCCACGCACCGGATTTTTACGTCCAGATCGACCGCGCCCGGGCTTTGCAGTTCGGCATCACTACCAGCGACATCGGCAATAATATCGGTACGAGCTTGAGCTCGTCCGAGCAGGTGGCGCCCAATTTCTGGACCGATCCGACAAACGGAATTCCCTATTACATCGCGGTGCAGACGCCGCAATACCAAGTGCACTCGATGAATGACCTCGGCAATACGCCGGTGTACACGGGGACCGCGCCGCCGGCGACGCAGCCGGTGCCGGGCGAGTTCAGCAATGTGGCGACCGTCACGCCCGCCTCGGTGCCGGTCAGCACGGGAACCGCGCCACCGACGACGCAACTGGTGCCGGGCGAGCTCAGCAATGTCGCGACCTTCACGCGCGACTCGGTGCCGGGCAGCGCCAACCAAGCCAACATCCAGCCGGTCTACGAGGTCTATGCCAGCACCCAAGGGCGCGATCTCGGCAGCATCGCGACCGACATCGACAAGATCACCACCGATCTGAAGAAACAGATGGCGCCCGGCAACACGATCCAGGTGACCGGTCAGATCGACAGCATGAACCAGGCCTTCCGCGACATGACGATCGGTCTCTTGTTTGCAGCCGTCTTCGTCTACCTGCTGATGGTCGTTAATTACCAGAATTTCGGCGACCCGTTTGTCGTCATCCTGGCACTGCCGGCGACCTTCTGCGGAATCGTGACGATGCTCTACATCACTGGTACGACACTCAGCGTGCCGTCCCTGATGGGTGCGATCATGGCGGTCGGAGTCGCCTCGGCAAACTCGATTCTGCTCGTCACCTTCGCACGCGAGCAACAGCTCGCCGGCAGCACGGCCTTCGATGCTGCGCTCTCGGCCGGCCATACCCGCATTCGGCCGGTATTGATGACCGCCGCCGCGATGATCGTCGGCATGATCCCGATGGCGCTCGGACTTGAGGCCGGCGAGGAGCAGAACGCGGCGCTCGCGCGCGCCGTCATCGGTGGGCTGCTGTTCGCCACCCCAACCACCCTGCTCGTCGTGCCGTACCTGTTTGCAGTGCTGCGCAGAGGCAATGACGGCAAGGAGGCGCATGGCGTCTTTGCGGAGATCCCGGAATGAACGATCTCGACCTACTGTCGGGAGCGGAATCCCCACCACCACGGGCATTACTTCCAGCGCCTGATCATGGCACGGAACGACCGGCACCGGGCGCCACTGATGCGCGTGGCTCCGGGCGCCGGCTGCTCGGGATCGCTGTGCTCGTGGTGTTCATCGCCGTGCTCGGTCTTGGCGTATGGCGGCATTACCAGCAGCACCGCGACGCCGCCGCCATCGCCGAGCAGCAGGCCAACTTTGTCCCGAGCGTGCGCGTCGAGCAGGTGACGCAGCGCCATGGCACAGTGCAGGTATCGTTGCCGGGCACTACCCTCGCCTTCGAGGCGGCAAACATTTACGCCCGCGCCAGCGGCTATGTGCTGAAGCGTTATGTCGACATCGGCGATCACGTAAAGGCCGGGCAGCTCCTCGCCGAGATTACCGCACCGGAAGTCGAGGCCCAGGTCGCCCAGTTTCAGAACAGCGTGAAGCAGTTCGAACATACAACGCAGCAAAATGAAGCCAACCGCTCGCTGGCCGCGGTCACCTGGGGCCGCGACTCGGTACTGGTCAATCAAGGCTGGGTGACGCAGCAGCAAGGCGACACCGATCGATACAATTTACAGGCCCAGCAGCAGGCGGTACAGGCGGCGCAGCAGAACGCCGCGGCGACGCAGGCGCAGCTAGAGTATTACAACCAGCAGAAGACCTATCAGCAGGTGGTCGCTCCATTCGACGGGGTGATTACTCAGCGGAACATCGACGTCGGCAGTCTGATCACGGCCGATGCGACGAGTGGCTCGTCGATGTTTTCGATTATTCACAGTGACGTGATCCGCGTCTGGGTCTACGTGCCGCAAGATTCGGCCTTTGGAGTGAGTCCCGGCGTCGATGCCGTCATCCGCGTACCTGCGATGCCCAACCTTACCTTCCAGGGCAAGGTGACGCGGATCGCCAATGCCCTCCAGCCCGGAACCCGAACCCTGCTGACCGAGGTCGACATCCCCAATCCAGACGGGGCGTTGCAGCCGGGGGTTTATTGCACGGTCGAACTGAAGATCCCGCGCAAATCACCGGCGCTGATCGTCCCCGCCTCCGCAATCATCTTCAATCAGAGCGGCATGCAGGTCGCGGTGGTCGAGAACGGTGTCGCCCATCTGCACAAGATCGCCATCACCACCGATTACGGAAATGAGGTCGAGGTCAACGAAGGGGTCAAGGACGGCGACAAGATAATCTTGCAGCCGCCCGTCAACATAGCCGATGGCGACAAGGTACAGATCATTCCCGAACCGCCGACGCCTTAAAAAGAGAGATATGGAACCCGGCTACCAATCGCGAGATCCGATTGAGCTGACCCGAAGGCTGTATTGATTGCAGGGCCGACGCACAATCATCGTCCCCCTCAGTCGGTCAATGCGGCCGGATGGCGCTTGGTCCAGCCAGTTACGTCCTCATAGAATTGCCCGACCCGGTACAGCATCGGTTCGGTAAAGGGCCGGCCGACGAGTTGCAGTGAGAGCGGCAAGCCGCCGCTCGAGAAGCCGGCGGGGATCACCAGACCGGGCTGCCCGGTGACGTTGAACGGCATCCGCGCCTGGCGCCAGTAATTGGCGGCGAGCGCCTCGTCATCATCGATGCGGCAGGCGGGGTCCATGCTCGAAGCGGTGATCGCCACGTCAACGCCGGCAAAGGCGGCCGCGACCTGGTCGCGGAGCTTCAAGCGCCAGCGTAGCGCTTGGACATAGTCGACAGCGCGGATCGTCGCCCCGGCGAGCAGCCGCTCGCGGGCCCGAGCACCGTAATCTTGCGGCTTTTCCTGCAACCACTGCTCATGCACGGCATAGGCCTCGGCGGCGAGGATGACCTGGCCGCAGGCGCTGAAATCCTGCAATGGCGGCAGGCTGATCTCGGTGGTGATGGCGCCGGCTTCGGCCAGTAGTCTAACCGCGGCCTCCAGCGCCTCGACCTGCTCCGGGTCGCCGGCCACATCTGTCGTGTAGAAATGGCGGATCACCCCGATGCGCAAGCCCTTGACGTCCTGCCCCAGCATCGCCGCGTAATCCGGCACCGGCTCGTTGGCGCTGGCGGGATCTTCCGGATCATGGCCGGCGATCACCTGCAGCATCAGCGCGTTGTCGCGCACCGTGCGCGTCATCGGGCCGATATGATCGAGCGAGAAGGCGAGGGGCATCACCCCGCGGCGGCTGACCCGTCCATAGGTCGCCTTCATTCCGGTGATGCCGCACATTGACGCGGGGTTGCGGATCGAGCCGCCGGTATCGGTGCCGAGCGCCGCCGGGAAGAACCCGGCCGCGAGACCGGCGCCGCTGCCGCTCGAGGAGCCGCCGCAGAAGTGATCTCGGTCCCAGGGGTTCCGCGCCGGTGGCCAGGGTAGGTCGAAGGACGGCCCGCCGATGGCGAATTCATGGGTCGACAGCTTACCGAGCAAAACTCCACCGGCGGCTTGGAGCCGCTCGGTGACCACGGCGTCATGACTGGCCGCGTTGCCGGTCATGACTTTCGAATGCGCGGTGGTCGCAATACCCTCGACATCGATGATGGCCTTCAGCGCATAAGGCATGCCGTGGAACGGGCCGCGCCAGTTGCCGGCGGCGATCTCGGCCTCTGCTTTGCGCGCCGCGGCCAAGGCCCGCTCCGGGGTCAAGGCGATAAAGGCGTTGAACTTCTTGTCGTGACGGTCGATCCGCGCCAGCAGCGCCGTCGCATATTCGACCGGCGACAATTTCTTGGCGCGAATAAGCTCCGCAGCCTGGGCGAGCCCGAGAAAGGCGAGTTCGGCGCTCATGCCACGTCGCCCTTCGCACGATAGACATGCGCCGGCTCTTGCGCCGGTGGCATGCCGTGCGGCAGGCGCCGCAGATGGTGCTCCATGCTGTTCGTCGCGCGTTCGAATTGCGCCAAGTGCTCATCGGTTAGACGATCGAGCCCAAGCGCGCGGGCCTTGTCGCGGAGTTCCTGGTTCACAACGCCTCCCGGTGATAACGATGAAAGATGGATCGTCCATCTGTCGCCGTTGCATCGCAACCGATTTTGACCGGAGCAGAGTCGTTTCAGCACCGCAACCAGTGAGGAGCCGATGAAGCTGCACGCGTTTGGCGCTTTGCCGCCGGTCTCGGTCCTGACGCTCGGCGGTGGCGGCCTCGGGATGCTGTGGGGTGCCACAACATTCGACGAATGCGTCGCCACCGTAGAGGACGCCGTCGCTGCCGGGATCAACCTCCTCGACCTCGCGCCGCGCTACGGCGATGGCAAGGCCGAGGAGGTGGTGGGCGAAGCTTTTTCGGGCCGGCTTCCCGACGGCGTGCGCGTCACCAGCAAGTGCAATCTCCGAGCCGCCGCCGGACCAGATCGAAGGCATCCTGCGGCAGTCGATCGAGGCGAGTCTGAAGCGGCTGCGGCTGTCGCGCCTCGATCTGTTCTTTCTGCATTCCAATATCGTGCCCGACGCCGATCACATCGCGCGCCGTCCCGAGGCCGCGCTGCGCATGACCCTATATCGCACCTTTGCCGACCAAGTCCGGCCGGTGTTCGAGCGCTTCGTAGGGGAGGGGATCATCGGCGCCTGGGGCCTGACCGGGATTGGCCAGCCGGACACGATCATACGGCTGCTCGGCGAACGTCCGGCTCCGGCGGCCGTTCAGTGCATCGCCAACCTGCTCGATTCGCCGGGCGCGCTCAAATTCTTCGACGGGCCGGCAAAGCCGCGCGCGGTGATGGCCGCGGCGCGAGCGAACGGGGTGGGCATTATGGGCATCCGGGCGGTCCAGGCCGGAGCGCTGACTGCCGAAATCGACCGGCCCCTGCCGCCCGATCATCCGGAGAAACG
>Ga0209380_10000731_pt1 | contig 23333 bp, 17 predicted proteins | sample HubBroMetageWFT6_FD_188347 | JGI IMG/M metagenome (GOLD analysis project Ga0209380, IMG submission 188347) | Warmed and freeze-thawed soil microbial communities from the Hubbard Brook experimental Forest, New Hampshire - Hubbard Brook CCASE Soil... | ecosystem: Environmental > Terrestrial >... | reverse complement strand
CGCGCCGATGCGGATAGCGATGATCGGGACCGGGTATGTCGGCCTGGTGTCGGGGGCGTGTTTTTCCGAGTTTGGCGTGTCGGTTGTCTGCGTCGACCAGGACCGGGCGAAGATCCTTCGGCTGGAGCGGGGCGAGATGCCGATCTTCGAGCCCGGCCTCGAGCAGCTGGTCGGGGCCAACCGCGCCGCCGGGCGGCTCGCTTTCACCACCGACCTCAACGCCGCGGTCAGCGGCGCGGACGCCGTCTTTATCGCGGTCGGCACGCCGTCGCGGCGCGGCGACGGCCATGCCGATCTAAGCCATGTCTTCGCCGCGGCCGAGGAGATCGGCGCGGCGCTCGCCGAGAGCGGCGCCGGGCGAACCGTCGTTGTCACCAAATCGACCGTGCCGGTCGGCACCGGCCGGCGGGTCGAGCAGATCCTCGGCGAGCGATTGCCGGCCGGCCGTTTCGATGTCGCCTCCAACCCGGAATTCCTGCGCGAGGGCTCGGCGATCGAGGATTTCATGCGGCCCGACCGGGTGGTGATCGGCACCGACAGCGAGCATGCCAAGGAAGTGCTCGGCGCGCTCTACCGGCCGCTTTATCTCTTGGAAACGCCGATGGTCTTTACCGCGTTGGAGACCGCCGAACTGATCAAATACGCCGCCAACGCGTTTCTCGCCACCAAGATCACCTTTATCAACGAGGTGGCCGATCTGTGCGAGGCGTTGGGCGCCGATGTTCAGGATGTCGCCCGCGGCATCGGCTTGGACGGCCGCATCGGCAGGAAGTTCCTGCATGCCGGCCCCGGCTTTGGCGGCTCGTGCTTTCCAAAGGACTGCCAGGCCCTGGTGCGCACCGCCGAGGAGGCCGAGGCGCCGTTCCAGATCGTCGACACCGTGCTCAAGGTCAACGAGGCGAGGAAACGCCGTATGGCCGAGCGCATCGAGCGGATCTGCGGCGGGGTCGAGGGCCTCACCATCGCCGCCTTGGGGCTCACCTTCAAGCCCAACACCGACGACATGCGCGACAGCCCGAGCCTGTCGATCCTGCCGGCGCTCGCCGCGGCCGGCGCCAGGGTGCGCGCCTTCGACCCCGAGGGCATGGCGGAAGCAAACAAGCTGATGCCCGAGATCGACTACTGCGCCGATCCCTACGAAACCATGAAAGGCGCCGACGCGCTGGTCCTGATCACCGAATGGAACGCGTTCCGCGCCCTCGACCTCGGGCGGGTGAGGCAACTCCTCAACCGGCCGCTCGTCATCGATCTGCGCAACATCTACAGGCCGGAGGAGATGCGCGCCGCCGGCCTCCAATATCACAGCATCGGCCGCGGGCAGGTCACGCCCAGTTAGGCCGTGCGGCTCCGCCCTACCCCGTTCCGGCCGCGTGCCGGTTAAACTCGATTTCATACTAGGGCGAAGCTCGCGTCACGGGCCGACGACCACCTTGCACCTTCAGAGCCGCCCGCCGGCGGCATTCGAAAAGGAGCCAAGGATGAGGGCTGTGACATCCGATCCAGACCAGCTCCGGCATGATATTGCCGTGCCGCATCAGCCGAACTACGGCAGAGCGGAGACGGAGACGATTGAAATCGGCGGCCCCGACATTGTCGCGTCCCGCATCGCTCTCGGGACATGGGCGATTGGCGGCTGGATGTGGGGCGGCAGCGATACCCGCAGCGCCTTCCGTACGATCCAGGCCGCGATCGATCACGGCGTCAATATAATCGATACCGCGCCGGTCTACGGCTTCGGCCTCGCCGAGGAGATTGTCGGCAGGGCGCTGGCGCCCAATGGCCGCCGCAAGCGCATCCTGATCGCCACCAAATGCGGTCTCGAGTGGCAGGGCAACAAGCTCCGCCGCAACGCATCACCCGATCGCATCCGCGAGGAGATCGAGGAATCGCTTAAGCGGCTGCGCACGGATTATATCGACATCTATCTCCTGCATTGGCCCGATGCGGTCGTTCCGATCGAGGAGACTGCCGGCGCCTTTGCGAAACTCCTCAAGGAAGGCAAGATCCGCGCGATCGGGGTCAGCAATTTGGACCGGGCGCAGACCGAGCGCTTCAGCCAGATTGCGCCTGTGCTGACGACGCAGCCGCCCTACAATCTTTTCGAGCGCGACATCGAGACCGACCTGCTGCCCTATGCAAAGGAAGCCGGTCTGGTCATCCTTGCCTACAGCGCGCTATGCCGTGGATTGCTAAGCGGCAGGATGTCGTCTGAGACGCGGTTCGAAGGCGATGACCTGCGCCGCATCGATCCGAAATTTCAACAGCCCCGTTTCAACCAGTATCTGGCTGCGGTATCGGCGCTTGACGGGTTTGCGCGCGCGAATTTCGGGAAGAGCGTGCTGGCGCTCGCTCTGCGTTGGATCCTCGACCAGGGGCCCACGATTGCACTCTGGGGAGCACGCCGGCCGGAGCAGCTTGGTGCGATAGCAGAGGTGACGGGCTGGTCGCTCGACAAACCCGCCATGCACGAAATCGATCGCATCCTCCGGGACACGATTACGAGCCCGGTCGGCCCCGAATTCATGGCCCCTCCTCCGAGCGCCGCCGAGCGCCTGGTCGCCTGACCCGAGGCATCGCCGATCATCAGAATGGTCGGCTTCTTACCAGCGCAGCCGCGATGTCAACCTCGCGGCTGTCGTCCCATGTCAGCTTCTGCGCGGGCTGACCAGCCAGGCTCCAGCCAGAATGACGAGCCCGATGGCGCCCGGCACGACAGCCAGCCAGAGATTGACGATCGCCAGCGCGCCGGTTCCCGCCCAGGTGATCGAAGACAGCGCCTCGGCGAAAGTCGCGATACGGGATGAGACGTGGCGCCGCCGAAACAGGCTGCGCTTAACCTGCGCGCGAAACCAGAACTGGATCATCGCCGCCGCCGCAGCGGCTGCGATGACGCCGAGGGCGGTGACGAGGCCGAGGCTCGGATCGATCACCGCAAGCCCGACCGCAAACGGGCCGAAGACGAAGCCTATCGCGGCCAGAACGGTCTCGACTTTGGCACCCCAGATCCGGCTCGGCGTTATCGGCGCCGAAGCGATCAGATCCGGCGCGTCCTCGCCGGAGATGGCGAGCCAAGCGAGGCCGCCGGCCAATTGTCCGGCAGCCATGATCAAGACTGGAACGACCAGCGCCGCCCCGCTTCTATCGCCGTAGAAGGTGCGCCACAGCAGGAAGAATGGCGGCAGCAGATAAAACAATTGCAGCAGCGTTTGCGATATCAGCCAGGGATCGCGCCGCAACAATGTCCATTCTTTGTGCCGCAATACTTGCGGCGTGGATGTCGGTCGAAAGCGGGACTTGTTTCGGGAAATTCGGGGCGGGCTGTCAAACGCGCCGGCTGCGGCAAGCGCCAGATCGGCAAATCGCGGTGCACAAAACCGTATCGCGATGACCAGCGCCATTACCCCAAGAGCAAGGATGATTGTCACCGCCAGGTAATCGCCCGTCGCGGCGTAGGCCGGCAGCCATAGGATACTGTCGATATTGGGAGCTTGATCGACCACAGCATCCGACTGCAGCAACGCGATTCGCGAAACGGTTCCGAGGGAAAGGATCGCAACTATTTGCACGCCAATCGCGAAACTCGCGCCAATGACGGCTGCAATAATCTGCGCCACGAGCCGGGTGCGCTTGGGGCCGATCATCCGGAACAGAAGCACCGTGACCGCCACCGAGATCGCGGCCGCCACCATCGCCAGCGCCGCCACGACACCGTAAGCGGCAAGCCAGTGGACGCCGCCCAGGCACGCCAAAATGTTGATGACAGGCGCCGCCAGCATCAGCGCCATCGCCGCGACGGTCACGGCCATGGCGTTGATGCGCACCGCGAACAGCCGCTCGGCCAAGGCCGGCGAAGACAGGATCAAATCGAGGTCGCCACGAGCGTAGAAGACACGTGTCACCGCCTCCATGGCCTGCGACAGCATCAGCGACCAATAGAGCGCCAGGGTGCCGCCGATAATCATCAATACGCGTTTGTCGGGAGGTGACGCGAGCGCCGGCAAGCGTGCCAGCGTCAAGTATGCAAGACCGTGCATCAGCAGGACGAACGCTATCAGCCCCAGCACCACAGCGGCGCCGTGCCGGCGACGGCCTCCCGACAACAGCCACGACCAATCGCGCCAAGCCAAGCGCGTCTCGTGCTGCGCAAACCAGGCGATGGTGCCCGCCCTGATCATGCGGCGATGGATCCCGGCGACCTCTCGGTTTCGACCAAGGCCAAGAACGTGTCCTCAAGCGTGGCATTACCGGCACCGGCTTGGCGCCGGAGCTCTTCCAGTGTGCCTTCTGCTATCAGCCTGCCTTCGGCCATCACGCCGATTCGGTCGGCCATGCGCTCCGCCACATCGAGGATGTGCGTTGTCATGATCACCGAACATCCTGATCTCACCCGGTCACGCAGCACGTTCTTGACCACCCGCGCCGACGCAGCGTCAAGCCCGGTGAAGGGCTCGTCCAGGACAACCAACCGTGGCTCGTGGACCAGTGCTCCGGCCAGCGCCACCTTCTGGCGCATGCCCTTCGAAAGGCCCTCACACCGCTGCTGTGCCTGCGGAGCCAGCCCGAGCAAGGTGACCAAGTCACGTGCCCGCGTCTCGGCGGCGTCGCGATTCACGCCCCAAAGACCGGCGACGAAGTATAGATACTCCAGCGGGGTCAGGCGGTCGTAAATCATCGGTTCGTCCGAAAGCCAGGCCATGACCTGCTTCGCGGCTACGGGATCCGCCAGCATGTCGATACCGAAGACCGAGACCGACCCGCGATCCGGTTTCAGCAATCCCGTCGCCATCCGTAATGTGGTCGTCTTCCCGGCGCCGTTCGGCCCGAGCAGCGTATAGAATTCGCCGGCGCGCACCCGCAGATCCAATCCGTCGACCGCCGGCCGATCGCAGCGCTTGTAAAGACCGCGCATTTCCAGAGCGAATAGTGAAGAGTCGCTACTCAACGACACGGTCGGAGCCTCCTGCTGCTACATCGTCCGACAGAATCTAAGGACAGGACGGTGCATATGTGGTTAACGGATCATTTCCCAGGTCGGTGACCTCCAGCTGCGGATCAGCACGCCGGCTTTTAATGGCTGCTGGATCGGTAATAATGTTGCAAACTCTCGCGGTAAGTCCTGATTTCGAGTGTCGAAATAAGGATCGAAAAGCGAAAGGAACGAGACTCTTATGAAGGTTGGTCTGTTCATCAACACGCAGTTCCCGGAGGGCTTCAACGTCGCCGAGCGCGTGCCCGAGATGGTCGCTCAGGTGCGCGCGGCACGTGATGCCGGGTTCGCGTCGCTCTGGTTCCCCCATCATTGGCTGACCCATCCGCTGCAGATGCTGCAGATCACGCCCGTCATGGGCTATGTCGCGGCACACGCGCAGGGAATGACGATCGGGCCCAATATCCTGATTCTACCGCCGCTTAACCCCATGCACGTGGCGGAGGAAGCCGCGACGCTCGACGTGTTGACCGGCGGCAACTACATCCTCGGCGTGGGGCTGGGCTATCGCCAGCCGGAGTTCGACGCCTTCGGCATTCCTCTGAGCGAGCGCGCGCCTCGATTCAACGAAGCGATCACGCTGATGCGCCGACTGTGGACCGAGGAACGGGTCAGCCACAAGGGTCGGTTCTACACCATCGACGACGCCGGCATCGGCGTGAAGCCGGTTCGCCCGGGTGGCCCGCCGCTCTACATCGCCGCGCAGGCGGAGGTATCGGTAAGGCGCGCCGCGCGTATCGGCGACGCGTGGCTCATAGTGAATAGCAGCGGGCTCGGCAAGGTGGCGCCCCTGATGCAAACATATCGAGCGGCACTGCAGGAATTTGGCCGCACACCGTTGGAATTCCCGATCACCGTCGAATGCTACGGCGGCACGCGCCACGCCACAGCGCACGAGGAATGCCGGGGACCGCTGGAATACAAGTACAACGCCTATGCGTCATGGGGGCTGGAGGACCGCACTTCGCTGTCATTCGAAGATTTCGCGCGCGACCGGTTCATCATCGGTGACAAAAGTTCGGTGAAGGAAGAGATCGCGCGCTATCGCGAGCTCTTGGGTGTCGATCACTTCATCATGCGCTGTCAATGGCCGGGATTGCCGCAGGAGCAGGTGCTGAGTTCGATCCAGCGGCTTGGCGAGATTTTCGCGTCGTAGGGCAGAGCCAAGCCGCCATGGCGACAGCGGTCGCTCGATCCGCAATGAATATTGTGGTTGACGCGGCTAGCCTCGGCGACACTTCAGTGGAGCTAAGCTCGATCGATTTGGCAAAGAGCTTGCTCGAACAGGGCCGCTTCATGACGAGTTCTGAATGTGAGCTGAAGCTCGATCGATCCGGACGGGGTAGTCGCGTGCTTGAACGCTATCGGCCTGATGTCATTTCTCTCTAACCAGGGCCGAAGCTGTCTCATGGCTTCGGGCAAAGAAAGCCCCGGGGTCGTCTCGAAGAAGACGTGGTGGTTCTCGAGCGACATGTAATCACCTTGCGAAGTTAATCGATCGCGGGGGCGCCAATCCGCCGGCTTCTTCGGGCAGGCGACGCAAGTTGGTTGTGAGTTTCAGCTATACCGGTCCCACGAAACACGGCCCCGTCTACGCGACGAAGCTGCGCAAGGTGTCAATCAATTTGGACACCTGTTGTTCGGGATCGATGTCGGTTCTGATCGAATGACCAAACGCTGCTTTGGACAATCGGTCGTGTTGGGATTGGTCGGTCCACAAGGCGGTGACCGCTCCCGCCCATGCAGACGCCGGGGCGTCGTGGGGAAGCACGATTCCACCCGGACCGGTTGACTCGGGTAGACCGCCCCGATCGCTGGCGACGACCGGAATGCCGCTGAACTGTGCTTCAGTCACGACCCTGCCCCAGGTCTCATCCTCCCACTGGCTCGGCACCAGCAGAATCCGCGTCTCGCGATAGATCGTCCGCATATCGGCGGTGCGTTCACGCAGCACTACATTGCCGAGCCGTCGCACCTTCCGCCGGAGGCTCGCCTCATCTCTAAAATGCAAGGGCCAGGCGCGAACGAATGCAAACGGGATTTGCGGGCATAAGGCAGCGATCTCCAGCGCGAGATCGACGCCCTTGACCGCTACCGGATTGATGAACGTCACCATCGATCCCGTGACTGCGGTCGCGTAGTCGGTGCCTCGGAACAGCGGCGGCAGTACGGCCGGGTTCAACCCGAACCGCTGACGAAACCGATCGGCCGTGAACTGTGAATTGGCAATGTAGCCGCTAAACGGGAGGCCAGCGGGCTCCGTCGGCCAGGTTTCGAAGCCGAGACCGTGCAGATACGCGACCGCCGGCACCGCAAGCCGCGTGAAGCCCGCCGCCAGGTCCAACATCGGACCGTTCTGAACCACGGCGACGGTGGGTCGGGGCAGCATCCCCGCATGGTTCGCCGGCTGGCGACACCGGAACACCGGATAGCCGAGGTCATGGTCGACCCAGACCTCGCGGCCGGAAGCGGCAATCCGCGCCGCGCGCCAGAGGCCGAAGCGGTTGCGCAACGACAGCTTTGCCAGGACCCATACTGCGTTGCCGCGCCGAACCAGTTCGCCGGCCAGAGCGTGGGTATTGACCTCGACGCCGCCGACAAGCTGTGGCATGTGGGGATTGCCAGAGACAAAGGCGATGTTCACTGAGCGGCTCATACAGTGACCACGGATTTGGCGACTGTCGCTGCGGCTACGGCGCCGGGTTTGGCTGTCAGCAGCAGCCAGCGTTGCAATCCGGTCCGGCGTTCGTTCATCAACTCGACGGCAAGGCGTGGAAACCACCGCTTGAGGCGCGGCAGGAAATCGGCCGGAAAATCGCTCAGCACGCGCGGCCGTGCGGCGTAGCATGTGATCTCATGTGTCGCGCTAAAGCGGCTGATCAAAGTTTCTGTCGCATTGGCGACGAATGCGTCGTGGGTTTCGACCAGAATGTCGGCGCGCGCCAATTGCGGTATCGCGAGCGGGTCCAGGAGTTCTACCTCGCCGCCCTCGATGTCCATTAGAATCAGAGTTGGAGCCTCGGCTGCTTCAAGGCGCGCACCCAACAGAGCCGCGGTGCAGGTGCCGCTGACCGAGATGCGGCCCGCCACGCCATTTGCCGCCGCGGTCTGCGCGATCAGCGGGTGAAATTCCGGTAGCGCCTCGAAAGCTTCGATCCGCGCCTGCGGCGATCTCACCGCCAGCCCAACGGCGTAGTACCCGTCGGCCGCGCCGATGTTGAGGATCGTGCAATAGCCGCGGGCGATGATTTGGCTGATCGCGTCGTGTAGCTCGAGCTCCTGAGAGCCGAGGATGTAACCGAGAAGGTGTCGGCTCGACAGCGGCGACAGCTCGACTCGCATGCCGCGAAACGGGCCGCCCACCGCTCGATAGCCGGCGGCAAACCGGACCAGGAATGCGGCGAACTGCCAGCGCGGCATCACTGCCGCTCGCAGCGGCCGTCGCACCCTGTCGGGCAGTAATCGATACCGCCGGTAGGCGCTGTGCCAAAACGGCGAGGATTCGATCCGGAGCCAGGTAGCGTGACGCATCAGCGGAACTCCTCATCAGTGGAAGAAGGTGGATCGCCATCAGTCACATTCCGCGCAAAGGCCCATACCACGATTGGAAAGTTAGGCTCATTCTCGAGCGAGCTGAACGGGCCGAGCTTGCGCCAGGCGAGGAGGTTGGCCTTCAGGCAGGCGCGGTTACCCCACGAATCCACGACTATTCCGGCAGCGTGGAAACCGCACTCCTGCAGGAAATAGTAAAGCCCGTCCGCGGTCCACCGGGTGCAATCGATTGGTGAAGCATGGACGCGCACGAGGAACGGTACGGTGATCAAAAAGACGCCGCCGGGCTTCAACATCGCCAGCACATTGCGCCCGGCGCGATAGGGCCAGCGCAGATGCTCGAAGAGCTGGTCGGCGATGATCAGGTCGAACCGCGCCGGCAGCGTCTGCGCGCAAATATCAAAGCCGGGATAGTGCGTCGGCGTATAGGAGCTGAAGGTGAACTCGCGCGCCCATTGCGGGCCCGCTGAAATCTCCAGCACGTCCAGCCGCTCCGGCCCCAGGCTGCGGACAAACTCGAAGCAGCGGCGATACATGATGATCCGCATCCAGTCGGCGGTGTCGTAGCCGATGCGATTGAGCAACTCGCGAACCCGCAGCTTCAAAGCAGGCCGCGACCGCACCAGGGATGTCAGTGCCTCATCGATCATCGCAGCCTCCTTTGGGCGCCGCACTTCCCACCGGCGGCGCAAACACGTGCACGTAATCGACCTTCATGACCGATGGGTTCGGCGTGCGGTCTATCGGCCAGCCCGACCCTAGCGCGAGATCGACCAGCACCATCAGCGGGTCGTGAAGCTCCTTTGGCGTCGCGACACGCCAGGTCTCCCGGCGGTCGAGGTAGAATGTGATCCAATCGGGTTCGACATCGACACCGAAGGTGTGAAAACCGCTCGTCAGCGAGCCGGAAGGCACCGAGGTCACATGGTCCTGTTCGCGGCTTTGCTTGGGATCCGCCTTGTCCCAGACATGCACCGCGGAATGATACCCGTCCGGGAACTGCCCGTAATATTCGATCACATCGATCTCGACGCCGGGCTCCCTGTCGTCATGCGGCTGGTTCGCGTTGAGCCAAAAGCCCGGCCAGACCCCAGGCCCCGGCGGCAACTCGGCACGCATCTCGAAATAGCCATAGCGCTGCGCAAAGCCAGCGGTGCTCGGCGTCGCCGAAGCCAGAAGCCCCGATTGCCATTTGCCATCGACGCCCTTGCGTGCCTCGATCTCGAGAATTCCGTCATGTACCCGAAACGGAAAATCAGGCTGCGGGTCGGCGAAAGCCGCGTCACCGAAATCGCCGTTCCATGGCGTGTGCGCAATCCACCGGCTGCCGTTCTCACCGCGTGGCGAGACGCTCAGCGTGTTAAAATCCTCGGTAAACGTCGGACGAAGGCGGCAAGGATTGAGGTCCGGGGCGGCGGTGCGCGCGCCTACTGACACGAGGCCGATACAGGTGAGCGCCAGCGCGCCGCCCAGAGCCAGTCGAGCGGACCAGGTGGTGCGCTGTTTGCCTGCCTCCGGCCCATCCGCTGACCGCACGCGCAGCAACTGCCGCGACAGCTCGGCATGGCGCTGTCCAAAGCGTTGCGAGGTCAGCCCGGCCGTGATCATCCGCCGCCGCGCCCGCTCGACCATCCGCCAGCGCTCCGCGTCGTCATCGGCGAGCGCGGCGATTGCCTCGCGCAGCGCGACCGGCTGCCCCGCCGGCACATAGCGTACCTCGCCCTCGGCAAAGTAGGCGGTCAGCCCGCCCGTATCCGTGCATACAACCGGTACGCCGAATACGGTCGCTTCCTCGACCACGGTGATGCCCGAGGCGTGGAGGTTTGGCGTCAGCGCCACCGCAACAAGGTCGGCCCAGTCGTAAAGAGCCGCCAATTCCTCATTGGTCTTTGGGCGAACGAGCGCGACATTGGCGCCGCGGCTCAGCGCCGCGTCGAGTCGGGGCGCGACGATCCGCAATTCGCACTGCCCCCAACCCTCCACGGCCGCGACCAAGGTTCGCCAATCCCGGTGCCGGTCGCTGCCAAGCGACAGCACGCGCACCGGACGGTGCGTCGGGCGGTGGCTCCGCTGAACCATAGCGTCCGCCTTGATCCCGTACGGGATCATCTGCGAGCGCTGCAGGGGAAATAGCGCGCGGGCAAGTTTCAAATTTTCCGGGGAGTGAACCGTCAATACATCCGCCTCGGCGATGAGCCTCGCGTAGAGCCAGCGCCTTAGCGGCCACAGACGGGGCCAGACATCGAACAGCCAGACGCTTTGCGCGATGATTTTCGGCCGGCGCGACCGCTCGCGGCCGCGCAGCAGAAGCAGCACGGCAAGGTGTTGCGACTCGGTATGGGTCCAGACGATTTCGGCGTCGTAAATACCGCGGCGATTGCGCCACGCATGAATAAAATCGAATCCCAGCAGTAATCGAACACCAAGGCGAAGCATTCTGCCGAACCAATTTTCGTGATGGTCTTCCGAGTATTCGATCGTGCAGCCGTCCTCCTGAGCCCAGAAATAACCGTACGGCAGCCGTTCATTGAGGCCAATGATCTCGCCGCGCTCCCACTTCGCTTGCCACTGGGCCGCGCCGAAGCCGCGGGCCAAATGAACAAACACGCGCATCGGCCGGTCGAGTGTGTCTGACTGCATGGCCTCTCCGGCTATACTGTGGTCACTGCAACGGGCGGGGCAGCCGGCGCGAGGCGCGTTGCGCGCACGGGGGGTGGCCCCGCGCAGGCAAGCCCTGCAAAGATGAAAAATGGCAGACCCAGATCGATAAAGCTGCCCGCAACCGAGGCGCCGATGAGCTGGGTAAGGCAAGCCCAGCGGGCTGCGCTCTGGCACGCGACGGGAAACGGATGCTGCCAGCGATTATTGCGCCCAAACAGCAGTTGGAACAGGAAGATTCCGTAGGTCAGCGCGCCAAACACCCCGATGTTTCCCAGCACTGCGATCGGAAAGCTCGACGCCCTGACACTGCCGACGCCGGCCCCGAGGCCGTGCGTATCGGTGAAGTTGACCAGCGCCTGATCATTCCACTTCGCGCGCTCGATTCCCGAGCTCGAATTCATCTTGTCGAATACCGTGACGTCGACCATTTCGCTGACGACACGCCAAGCGGGCTGGTCGAGCCGCAGGCCGATCAGTCCAGCGGCGACGATCAGCGGGAAGACGGTTACCAGGACGAGCCGCGCTCTGCGCACCTGGCGGCACAACACCTGTACCAGGCTGGCGAGGAACAACAGCGCGAGAAACCCGCTCGTTGCGGCATAGCCGGTGCTCGATGTCGCGAACGCGAGTGTCAGCAACGACAACAGGGCGAGTAGCGCAGTCAGCTTTGGTCGGATGCCGTCAAGCCATAGCTTCGTGCAGAACGCGAAAAAGCCGACGGTGAAATAGGCGAAGCTCGAGGCTTCCGGAAACGAGCCGACGATGCGCTTGAAGCCGAGCGCGGTGGCGTCGTCGAGCATGCGATAATTGGCGTTACGGATGACAGCCAAGGCCTCGCCAACCCCAGCCCAATAGGTGCCGAGATCGATCGCGGCAAAGCACAGATTGATCGCGGTCGCAACGATCGCGGCGTTGACCACGGTCCTGACGCCGGCCGGCCTGCTGGCGGCCTCGTAAAACACCAGGAAGCAGACGAGATCACCAAGGAAATAGATCGGCTGTGTGATGTTTCCCGAGGTCGGGGCCAACGGCGTGGAGATGATCCCCGGCCCGGTTTCGACGCGCGCGATCGCAAAGACGTAGGTCGTCCCGGCTAAAATCCGCGGCAGGAAAAACGCTGATAGCGTCGCGTAGACGGCGGTCAGCAGCAGCCAGAAACCGGCGTTCGGAAAGGCAAGAGCCGAGCCGGCGCGGCTTAACGACGCGCTGGAGGCGGCCGCCGGAAGCGCGAGAAAACCCAGCAGCAGATACGCTGGCTGAATATTGGCGTAGCCGAGGGCCGGCAGAATGAGAGCAGCCGCCGCGCTCAACAGCGTTGAAGCGAAAAACACCGGCACGGCGAACCTGTGCCCGGCGATCCAGCCGATCAGGCCCAGGGCGAGGGTGATCGCGCCGATAGCCTCAACCTGCATCGCCGGCGCTCCGATGCTGTGTCGCCGCGAGGAGGGCGGCATCGCCTGTCTGCTCCGGGGCAAGCAGACCGATGACGCGCTCGGCAGCGGCGCGGATGCCCACTGGAAAAACGCCGCACAGCGTGCGCAGCCGATCGGCGTCCCTCGGGTGGAGCGCGCGCAACGCCCGTACCGCGACGGCGTAGGTGACCACGCCGGCGACTATCGCCAGGAACAGCGACGAGATCCCGGTCGTCAGCACCAAGCAGCTGCGCGCCGCGACGCCGCAGGCCGCGGCGGCGAGCAGCAGCCTCGCGAGATCGAATAGCGGCAGCGGGAATCGGAGTCGCCAGTACACAAACCCGCCTCCCATCGCCACCGCGGCTATCTGGATCACCGCCCGTGACCAGGCAGCGCCGATCAGCCCGAAGACTGGGATCACCGTGAACCCGGCCGCAATCGCCAACACGGCAGACAACAGACCGCTGACGAAGACGAAATCGCTGCGGTCCATCGCCATTACCAGGGTGGCGCCCACCGACGCGGTCGCTCCGACCCCGGCGGCGAGTACCAGCACCGTCGCCGCTGGTACCGCGTCGGCAAAGGCGCGGCCGTAGAGCAGCGGCAAGGCGGTCGGTAACAGCGCGGCCATGCCGAAACAGGCAGGGAGAACGAGAAATGCCAGCACGCGCGTCGCAGTGGCGTACGCTTCCCGCATCTCGCCGACCGCGCCCCTGCCGAAACTCTCTGCAAAGTACGGAAGCAGCCCTGCGGTGAGCAGTATGGGCGCTTGCGAGGCCAGGTTGGCGAGCGTGACGGCAACGGTAAACAACCCGGCCGCGACACTGCCCGTCGAGCGCTGTAGGAAGAACAACTCGGCGCGCGACCAGACGAATGTCGACGACAGGGCGCCGGCCCAAGCGTAAAGCGCGTAGCGCCGCACCCGAGCGCCGAGCACGGAATCTCGCAGGCCATGCGCGCCGGCATGACGCAGACTCAACGCGGCCGGCACGGCGCTCCCCGCGCAATAGCCGGCGACCGCGCCTGCCGCACCGAAATAGAGCGATCCGACCGCGACGCCGGCAAGCTGACAGCTCAGGGACACCACTGTCAGCAGCGCGAGACGATCAAAGCGCTGAACGCCCCGCAAATAGCCGAAGGTGAAGCCAGTGAGCGCCTGGAGCGCGCAAGCAAGACCAACTAGGCCCCACATCGCCGCCTCTGCGGTTGGCATGGCGCCGCCTTGCCAGCGCCACGCCGCCCAGCCGACAAACCCGACGAACGCCGCCGCACAAGAACAAGCTAACCAGCGCCACAACCAGTTCGCCAGCCAGCGCGCTCCAGCGCGGCGCCGCGCGGCCGTCAACTCCGGCAGATAACGCGCCAGGCTCGCCTGGACTCCTAGATCGACGATCGCCGTCGCCACCATTGCGACCCACATCGCAAAGGCGACGGTTCCGGTCGCCGCAACGCCAAGCGCGTGCGCGATGATGACGCTTGCGAAGACGCTGGACAGCGCCGTCAGCAGCCCGGCGAGCGTCCCGAACGCGGAGTTCCGGGTAAATTGCCGGGCGCCGGCGGATGGTGCGGCGCCCACCTTCGCGCGGCTATCGATCGGCATGGGCGAGCCTTGCGCAACGGCTTGCGGCGGAACGGCTTGTCATTCCGGGGGTTCGTCCCGGCGAGCCGATTTTCGCGGCGCAAAGGAGCGATCTGCCATGAGAGTCGCCATCGTCCACTACTGGCTTGTCGGCATGCGTGGCGGGGAAAAGGTAGTGGAAGCGCTCTGCGAAATGTTTCCGCACGCCGACATCTTCACCCATGTCTACGCGCCCGACGCCGTGTCGGAGATCATCCGGCGTCACAAAATTACCACGAGCTTCATCAACTCGCTGCCGGCAGCCGGCCGACTTTACAAACGCTATCTTCCGCTGATGCCGCTCGCCTTGGAGCAGCTCGATCTTCATGGCTACGATCTCGTGATCAGCAGTGAGTCCGGTCCGGCCAAGGGCGTCATCCCGCCGCCATCGGCGCGGCATCTGTGCTACTGCCACTCGCCGATGCGCTATCTGTGGAACATGTTCCACGACTACCGCCGGCAGTCCGGTCTGTTGACGCGGCTCGCGATGCCGCCGATCGCGCATTATCTGCGTGTCTGGGACACCGTCTCGGCCAACCGGGTCGACCATTACGTCGCCAATTCCCGCACCGTAGCCGGGAGGATCCGCCGGTATTACGGCCGCGAAGCCGATGTGGTGTGGCCGCCGGTCGATGTTGGTGCGTTCCAATCGGTTGGCGCCAACGAGCGCGGCGACTACATGCTGATGGTGGGGGAACTGGTCGCCTACAAACGCCCCGAACTCGCGGTCGAGGCGTTCAACCGGATGCGGCGAAAGCTGGTGGTGATCGGCGGCGGCGAGATGCTCGATCGCATACGCCGCATCGCCGGGCCGACGGTGACGGTTTTGGGGCCGGCTCCATTTGCCGAGTTGCGTCACCATTACGCTCGCTGCCAGGCGCTGATATTCCCCGGCGAGGAGGATTTCGGAATCGTCCCCGTCGAGGCGATGGCAAGCGGCCGCCCCGTCATTGCCTACGGACGCGGCGGTGCGACGGAAACCGTCCTGCCGAACGTGTCGGGCATCCTCTTCGACGAGCAGAGCGTCGACGCGCTGATCGAGGCCGTCGAAGGATTTCGCGGGGACGATTTCGATCCCGCGGCGATTGTCGCGCATGCCAGGGGTTTTTCGCGCGATGTGTTCACCGCCGGCATGCGGGAACAAATCGACCGGCTGATGGGCTGAGGTGCGGAGCGCAATCATCGCGACCCCGCTCTGGCCAACCGGCGATACGTGAGCCGGACGAGCCGATGGAAATATTCGGCGTATTCAAAGTTGCGTACCTGATCGAGGTGCACACCGAACAGCGGCGGGATGTCCTCCGACACATCGGTGATGACGACGCCGAACAAGCTGACGTTGTCGGCACGCAATAATTCGACGGCGTCCTCAAGCGTCTGCAGCGGCGTATGTCCATGCCTCACGACAAGAATGCAGCCGTCGAACAGCGGAGCCGCGGCACGTGCGTCGCCAGCACGTTGCAGCGCCGGCAAATCGACCAGAACCGTCGCGAATTTTTCCCTGAGATTTGGTAGCAATGCCTGTAGCGCTGGGGATTCGAGCAAATCGACAGAATTGGGGATCAGTGCACCGTCGCCGATCGGCAACAGATGAGTTTTCGTCTTGCTGTCATAGAAAAACGCGTCCGCAGTACCCTCGCGCAAGGCCTCGACAAGGCCGGTCTCCGCGTCCGGAGCGAGGCGGTGAGTTAGCCGGCGATCGCGCAGATCGGCGTCAACGAGCAGCGTCCTTGTTCCAGATGCTTCAAAAAGTGCCGCCAGGTTGATCGCAACGGTACTTTTTCCTTCACCTGGCAGCAGCGACAGAACGCCGAGACAACAGCCGGAGCGGCTGCCGCAGGCGTGTTCCACGGAGATCTTGACGTTGCGCATAGCCTCGCTGAACGGCGACAGCGGTGCGTCGACCACCTCCACCCGGCCCTCTCGCGGGCCGCCGTCGGCCGGTTCGGCGCGGTACCTCGGCAGCGATCCCAGGACGGCAAGACCCAGTGATTGGCGAATCTGCTTAGCGCTCCGCACGCTGCCATCGAGCATCGAGCGAGCGGCAGCGCAAGCGATGCCGATAACGAGCCCGACAAGCATCGACAGCAACACCACCAGCTTGCCCTTCGGATAGGTTTTGACCAGCGGCCGCGATGCCGAGGTGATGACGCGGGCGCTCAAGATCGGGTAGGAAGCCTGCTGCTGGTTCTCGGTAAACCGCTCCACCAAACCTTCGTACACTTTTCGGTAGGCGTGCGCTTTCGCCTCAAGTTCGGTCAGCTTGTCGATTAGCTGTGGTTGGTTGCTGTTGCCGCCGGTGTCGGTGATGCCGTGCGAGACGCGGAACGCCTGCACCGCCGCGGCCGCCGTGTTGAGCCGCACGCCGAGATCGGTGATCTGATCCTCCATCCACTGGCTCGCCTGTTTGGCGACGTCGCGCTTCGCCTGCTGCTGGTCATTCAGATAGGCGTCGGTGATCGCGTTGGTGATCTGCGCCGACTTCTCGGGATCGCGCGAGCGGAACGAGACTTCAATGACGTAGGACTGGCCGATGCGCCGCGCGCTCAGCGCGTTCTCGAACTGGCCCAGAGCGGCGCGTTGGCGCTCGTAATCGGAGCCGGGCGTCCGGAATTGGGGATCGTTGACCAAGTCGAGACGGGCGATCACATCATTGGCGATCCGTTCCGACAGGAGAACCTCGACTTGGCTTTCGACTTGCGCGTTGTCGATCGTCAGGTCGACGATGCCGCTATCCTGTAATAACGGCCGCTGCTTGCCCGTCTCGATCAGTAAGTCGGCCCGGGCGACATATTCTGCGGGCGTGAACAGCACGTAGAGCACGCCTAGTGTCACCACTACCGTCACCGCGCCGGCGATCAACCAGAACTGCTGTTGCAGAAAGGTCCTCGCGTCGGCGAGTGTCACAGTCTGGGCGGTGTGAGTGGGTGTTGCCCATACGTCGTCTGCCGCAGCGGCTGGAGCGTCGAGCATCAACCGTGTCCTCCGACCCCGAAGCTGACCAGTGCGGCGGCCGCCACACCGTCGCAAGAGGCTACGCGCTCGCTAAGCCGACTCTGATAAAGCGCCAGGAGGTTGTTGCACCATTGTGTCGGGGTTGGCGCCAATTGCCGGGCCTCAGCAAAGGCTCGGCGGCTCATTCGGCACACCAAAGCATCATCGCGAAGCAGCGCGTCGATCGAGCCGGCCAGCGCCGCGTCGTCGCAAGGGTCGCAGGCGAGGCCGAATTGGCGGACGGTGATGTCGGCGGCAAACGGCGAGCTCTGCGCGACGATAACCGGGATGCCGCTCATCAACGCTTCGAGCGCTACAAGCCCGAACGGCTCGCGGTTCAGGGTCGGCGAGACCACGATCCGTGCACTGCTGACCAACTCGGCGATCTCATGCCGGCTACGCCAACCGAGCAGCTCGGCGCTCGGACAGTCTCGAGCTATCTCCGCGGCGAGCGGGCCATCGCCGATCAGGCGCAACCGTGCGCCGCCCCGCTGCGCCGCGCGGGCCAACAGATTGGCGCCCTTGTCGCCATCCAGGCGCCCGATAAAGAAAATGTCGCGGTTGTTCTCCGCCCGTACCCTGGTTTCCCGCCACGGAGTAACCGGGTTCCGGACAACGCGGACGTGATCCGGGCGTATCGGCCCGCGCGCCAGCAGCGGTAGCATCGCCTCATGCACTGCGACGACCACCGCCTTGGACTTAGTCAGGTCGAACAGCCGATGACGCAGCTCATGGCGAGCTACCCGCCATAGCTTATGCCCATAGTTGCGCCGGTCGCAGACGGTCGCCACGCAAGCGACGCTGTTCGGCACCAACTGGCATTGGCGCTGCTTCGGGTAGACGAAATAGCCGCCATTCGGGCAAGCGAGAAAATAATCATGCGCAGATATGACCAACCGCGGCGCGATCCGGCGAAGCGCCAGGAACACCGACGGTGACAGCACCTTGTGCCAGTTGTGGAGGTGATAGACCGTGCGCGGCGTATCATTGGCACCGATCCAGCGCGCCAGCGCGGTATTGGTGGCAGGGTCGAACAGTCCGCGGGCGACCGCGGAATAGGCCTTGCGTTCCAAAAGGTGTCGGCCGCCAAGCACTGCTACCGAAACGCCGTACGTCTCGAGGTCGCTTTCGGCACCGTCGCTTCCCGAAAGGAATGTGACGGGAACGTCGCGCTCGCGAAGCAGCCTTGCGGAGGCCAGCGCGATTGCCGCCGCGCCGCCCCGTTCGACCGCGTCATCGTTGATCACAACGACCCGGTCGGGCCTTGCCGATTCACTCACCGCCCGGTTCCTGCCGCGTGCCGATTAGTAGCAACCGCGCGCGGTAACGACCACGCGGGCCGTTTTGGCGATGATCGCCAGGTCGCGCCAGAAGCTCCATTCCTCGATATATTTGCGATCAAGGGCGACCCGGGTCGCGTAATCGACATCGTTCCGGCCACTGATTTGCCAAGGACCGGTCAGGCCGGGCCGCGCGCGCAGGTAATGACCGATGCAATCGCCGTATTTCGGCATTTCCGCGGTAACGATCGGCCGCGGGCCGACAAAACTCATCTCACCTTTCAGGATGTTAAGCAGTTGTGGCAGCTCATCGATGCTGGTCTTCCGCATGCTTGATCCGAGCGGCGTGATGCGCGGATCGCGCTTCAATTTGCGGGCCTCTTCCCATTCGCGGGCCGCCTCCCTGTTGGCAGCAAGGTGACGCAGCAGTACCTCATCGGAATTGGCCACCATGCTGCGGAATTTGAGGCAATCGAAGGCCGCTCCGTTCAAGCCGATCCGCTGGTGGCGATAAAAGACGGGGCCGCGGTCCCAGAGCTTGATCGCTAGTGCGATGAGGCAGAACAACGGCAGGAGCAGAATGATCACGGCCAGCGCGCCCATAACATCAAAACAGCGTTTGGTTCTTCCGCCGACCACGGCGGCCCGCTCACCGAGCCACACAATGTTCGGCGCGGCGGGGCGGAATTCATTGTCCGGAGTCCGGGTGCGCGTATTAGTGGCGGTAGTCGAAATTGCTTGCCATGTTCCGCCGGAAGCTGGCTGTTCGCGTCGCCGCATAATCGGCGCGGATATGTCGTTAGCCATAATAAGCCTCTCCCACTCGCTGTCCGACGCTTCCTCCAATCTCGCGCGGTTTGCTTTTGATGTTTTAAAGATGCTCACACGAACCGATTATTTCTTCGGATGTCTTTACGACATCTGGAGAAATGCTATCCCCGACGGATTTATTTTTGATCACCCCATTTCAAACAGGGTGGCTGAGTGGCTGCCGCCGCAAGACGACACAGCCAGAAGGTGCTCATCGCACAATCAGCGGCGGTCCCGAAAAGTTCGGGCTAAACAAGGTGCCAGCTAAGTACCTTGAGATGATTCCAGTTTATCAACACGTCTGTCAATAAAAAATTGACCGATTTCGTCTGCCTATTTTGTAACCTATAAGTAACAACATGCACCTTGTTTAAGACAACATTATGTCCGTTCGGTGGATTTTAGGACTAATATCGCCAATCTGTGGCCAAATCGTGAAAACGGTCGGGACTGGTCGCCATTTTGCTTACGTTCCGTGCAGAAGGGCAAATTCTGGGCGTGCCTGCGCTTCGTGATGGCTGGGCGATCTTCGTCTGCTATCGCTCGGCGCCAGCACCCCCTATATTTAAGCGGCGACGCGGCGTCCGAGGGCCGCCAAACGAGAAGAGACGGGCGGTCGCTTGCGATCGCGCCTGCTGGGAAGGGGTAAATGTACTGGTTGGTAGCCGGTCTATTTGTTCTGGGTGCTGTTTGCGGCGCGACGATCAGGCTGATCGTCTTTGTCGGCGTTCTGCTCGGCGGCGCGGCGATCGCCGTAGCCGCCAGCGTGGCGCACGGTCTCGGGGAAGCTGTGTTGAACGCCGTCATTACGCTCATCAGCTTGCAAGTCGGTTATGTGGCGGGTCTTGTGCTGCGAGCGGCAGTCCGCTCGCAGCGTACGGGGACGGTAGCGCGTGCGGAGCGCGAACAGCCGCTGCCCGCTCCGCTCGGCGAGAAGCGCCAATAGTTATAACAGGGGCGTTTTTGCTGCTGCATCACAGTTCCAGAATGCGTTGGGGATCGAGCCGGCCGGTGACGAGGTCTTTGATCGCCCTGAGATTACCCGCGACGCGACCTGCCCGGTCTACATACGGCTCGGGATTTAGCGAGCGCGCCAGGTTCATCGCGACGTTCCGGCTCATCATGCGCAGCGCCCGAGGCCAGGGGCAGGTGCCTTTGCGAGACAGATAGATTGGGTTGGCGATCTGCGAGTAGCCGAGGCGAACACCCGACTGGCGGCCTTGCTTGACACCAAGATGAACCCCCTCCGCGGCATGGAGCTTGACTATTCGGCCTTGGCACGCGAGTTGACGGCTGAAATCGATGTCTTCCAGCCAGCCGTAGAGCGGCAGGCGCTCATCGAAGCGGCATTGCATCGCTCGCACCGCCGCCAGCCGCACGGCCATGTTGCAGCCGTAGCCATTCGCCACCGGCTCGATTCCTTTTCCGTCGTTTTCTGCGCGCGCCGCCAATCTGCGGCGTGCCTCGTCGATGTCGAAACCGGGGCCGATGATACCGTCGGCAATCAGTTTGCCGGTCACCATGGCGACATCCGGCTCAGCCGCAAGCACCCGTTCGATCTCGGCGAGGTATGTCGGCGCGGGGAGGAAGTCGTCGTCGAAAAACTGGACGACGTCGAAATCCTCGAGGCGCTCGATAATCGCGTTGCGCTGGCGGGTCAAACCGCGCGGTCCGAGGATCACCTCGATTGTAGGATCCAACGATATCCCCTCGACATCGTCGGCCGTCGGCGCGGAAATGACGATCCTGTCGGCGCGCCGCGTCTGCCGCGCCAACTCCTCAATGACCGCGCTCAACAGGCGCGGTCGTCCGATGGTCGCGATACCGACGGCAATGCGCAAACGGCGATCCCCTTGAGACCTACCCCGCTCGCCGAACACAACGAGCCCGCCGCCGTTCCGCCGCTTGGCTGCGTTGCGACAATGCGCCACGCGGCGGCGACCCGACAAGCCGACGAACGTTTGCCAACGGCAAAGGGGAGATTTCATGCGAAAATTGTTTTTCCTCGTCGCGCTAGCGACGATGCTTCTGGCTGGCGTACCGCTCGCCGCGGCGCCTATCGACGGCACCAGCTACCACCTGGACGTCGGCGACGAGCTGCGGGTCAAAGTCTTCGAATGGCGCAGTTCCGTCGGGGATGTGCATGAGTGGACAGCGCTGAATGGCAACTACGACGTCGGCGCGGACGGAGCGGTGTCGATGCCGCTGTTGGGCGCGGTCAAGGCGGCAGGACTGACCCTCGACCAGCTGTCGGATACGATTTCGAGCGAATTGCAAACCCGCCTCGGGCTGACGATCCGGCCGCAGGCCTCGATCGAGATCCGCCAATACCGGCCGTTCTACATCCTTGGCGACGTCAATAAGCCGGGCGAGTACCCCTACCGACCGGGGCTGACCGTGCTGGAGGCGATCAGCATTGCCGGCGGCCGCTACCGGGTCAATGATCCAGCACTGCTGCTCACCACCGCCGGCGATTTGCGAGTGCTTCGCCTCCAGTACAACCAGCTGCTGGCGCGTCGCGCGCGGCTGCAGGCACAACTCGATGACGCCAACGCGATCGCTTTTCCGCCCGAGCTGCAACGTAAGCAGAACGACCCGAATGTCGCTCAGATGATCCAACGCGAACAGGCAATATTCACCGCCCAGCGTGATGCGATGAGTTCGGAGCTCGACGCGCTCAATCAGTTGAAATCCTTGCTGAATGGGGAGGTCGGGTCACTCCAGCAGAAGATGAAAAATGTCGATCAGGAGCTGACCTTGCTAAATCAGGAGTTCAAGAGTACGAGCACGCTGGTGCAGCAAGGGTTGGCAATCGCGCCCCGCGAATTCTCGCTGCGCGAAACCCAGCTCGAAACCCAAGGCCGCCGCCTCGACCTCGATACGGCTGCGCTGCGCGCCAAGGAGGACATCGGCAGGGCCGATCAGTCGATCATCGAGCTGCGCGCGAAGACCCGCAACCAAATTCAGACCGAATTGGCGGACGTTGAGCAAAAGATCCCCCAAACCGCCGCGCGCATCGCTACCAGCACGACAATCGTCGACCGGGAAACCAATGCGCCGACAGGCGCTTCTGTCGCCGCAGCGGATCCTGTGACGACGTGCCTGATCTTGCGGCACATCGGCGGGAAGGCAAAACAGATTGAGGCCGACGAGACCGCTCAGGTTGAGCCCGGCGACACGATCAAGGTGCTGCGCGCCGGGGAAGCCGCGCCAGGACAGCCTGCCAGCCCAGCAGTCGCCGACGATCTCCGGATCCATGGCTCAATCATGCAGCCAGCGAGTGAGTAGCCATCGTAGCAGAAGGGCCTAAGGGGTCGACGCCTGCCTTGGGCAGTGCGCCGCCTGAGGTGTAGGCGGCTTGCGTTGTGGACGGGTCAGACTTCGGGCAAGCCTGAACCGCGCACACCAGCCATCGCTGGCTGCCGACGCGCGCCGGCCGTCGAACTCGGGCGTCTCCGCGCCGGTAATCCGCCGGGCGTCATCGGAAGCGAGGAAGGTGACGACCGGCGCCGGCCGGGGGCTCACCAGCAGAGCGGCGGCGCCCCGGCGGGCTTAAGGGGAAGCGCGCTTTAGGTCGCGGGGCGTTCCTCGATGGCGTCAACTCGGTCCGGATAGAAGGCGAGATGGTCCTTGATGACCGCGACCGCGGCGTAGGGCACTTCGTAGCTCCACACCGCATCGGTCGCGCGTTCGCCACCGAACGGGATGCCGAAGTAGCTGGCGTCCCCCTTGTACGGACAATAGGTGGTGCGGTCGGTCCGCATCAGCAGCGTCATGTCGACATCCTTTCGTGGGATGTATTGCACTGCCGGATAGCGCGCCTCTCGCAGCGTCAGCGCTTCGCGCGTATCGGCGACAACGCAACCCGCGACCGTAACCACGACGCGGGCCGGGTTGCGCTCAACCGAGATCGGATGATCGGGTCCAGGGACCTTGATCGACTTGGTTGTCGTTAGAGCCGTCTGTTCCATTTGCGTCACCTCAATCTGAAGATCGGTTTTGTGGGTTACGTTGCCGAC
>Ga0209380_10000730_pt1 | contig 23363 bp, 17 predicted proteins | sample HubBroMetageWFT6_FD_188347 | JGI IMG/M metagenome (GOLD analysis project Ga0209380, IMG submission 188347) | Warmed and freeze-thawed soil microbial communities from the Hubbard Brook experimental Forest, New Hampshire - Hubbard Brook CCASE Soil... | ecosystem: Environmental > Terrestrial >... | reverse complement strand
GATGACGCCGAGGTGACGCGGGTCCAGGCTCCCAAGCTGTGCAATCATTTCCTCGGTCATGCCATCAGCGAAGTAGTCTTGTCGGGCATCCCCACTCAGATTCTGAAATGGCAGAACCACGATCATCGCTTTGCCTGGAGGCCGAGCGCTACGCATCCAATACGTAAGGGCAATGAGCGCAATCGCCGCGAGCGCCGCGGCAATCGCGGCGCGCATCCGCCACGGATTGGAATGGGTTGCCGGGGCGGGCGGGGCGTTGGCCGGTGGTACCTGCGCCACTGCGGGGGATATCGACGAAGCCTCTGAATCGAGTGCAGGGACCGCGATGCGGTAGCCCTTGCCGGGAATGGTGTGCAGCAAACGGGGGCTGCCAGGGTTGTCGTGAAGGGCCTGCCGAATCTTCCGCACAGCCGTGTTGATGCTGTTGTCGACGTCACCAAAAACACTCTTGCCCCAGATGCGGTCCAGGATTTCCTGGCGCGTGACCAGCTGTCCTTGGCGTTCCAAGAGCAGCAGCAAGAGCTCCATCGGAATGCGCTCAATAGGCACGGGCCGGCCGGCCCGACGCAGTTCAAAAGCGCCTCGATCTACCTCGAAGCTCTCAAAACGAAACACGTCCACCATCACGCCTCGTCGAGGGGGATCGGCACCAGGGTGACTTCCTGTCGGCGCGCAGCCGCGAATCGCCCAAACGTTTGAAAACGCGGGATTTATTGATACACGAAATCTACAGGAAATCTACAGGCGTTCTCCATTGAGCCGGGCTTTGAGCCTTGAAAGGGTGCGAAGGGCAGGAATTTCCTGCAGCACATTCACATCCGAAGGGAGCAACCGTGAGAAATTCAGTACACAAGACTCCTCTTGCAGCGACAGCGGTCTTGCTGGCTATCAGTGGAACTGGGGCTTGGGCGGAGGAAAATCGTGGCTGCTCGGACGCCACCTTGTACGGCGAGTACGCGTTTACGGTGTCAGGGCAGATCTTTCTCCCGAGTGGCGCGAGCATCTTGCGCCAGGGAGTTGCGTTGACGCACTTCGACGGCGCGGGTCACCTCACTCAGGTCGACGAGGTCTTGTCGAGCCCCAACGCCACCGTGGTGCCCGGCGCGCCTGTCGATCCCGTGACGGGCTTTCACGATCACGAGACGGGCACCTATACCGTGTATGCCGATTGCACCGGAACGTTCAGTGTGCAGTTTCCACCCAACGTCAGTTCGACCGGTACGGTCCCGGGAGCCAAAGTGACCGTTCGATTCGTGCTCGGCAATCATGGTCGGGACATCGACACCATCGTAACGTCCATCACGCCACCGGGGGCCCCCGGACCTGTCCCTGCGCTGATTCGTAGCGAGGGGCACAAGCTGGGGTTGGTTGAGAGCGGCTGGTAACGCTTCGTTGGCTTGCCGGATCGCGCAGATTCAATAGCGCGGCCCGGTAAATCAAAATGGTCGTCGGCGCAGGGGTACTATGAGGCCCCTGCCGCCGACGACCGCGGGGCGTTGCGGCGACGGCCTAGCCTGGTCGGGAGCCAACGAACGCTCAGCCTCACGAGAAAAACCGACGCGAGCAATGCGGCGGCGCGTTGACGACGTGCTGCGAAGCGGAGGGTTCAACTAAAAAGGGGGGATCTCCAATGAATAGTTCACCGCTTGATCCTTTTCGCGGGATCGCCGCACTGCTTGCTTTATCGGCCGCGGCTCTGGCCGGGGCCTCTGAGAATGGCGCTGCACATTATCCGACCGGGACCAACACGGTTGAGCCGGCCGTGATGCCGCCACCGGGCGACTCACTCTGGCTGAACTACCTTACCTACTACACCGCCGATCGTTTCAACAACAGCAACGGCGCCTCGTCGGTTCCGGGTTACCTCGTAAACGCGGAAGCCGAGGCCGCCCGCTTGCTGCACACGTGGCTTTCGGTCGACGGAGTGGCTTGGACCAGCGGCTTGGTACTCATCGCCAACGACGCCAGCCTTAGCGTGCCGCACAGGAGCGGCAGCGGTGGCGGCTTGGGCGATCTCGTGATCCAGCCGGTGCTGCTGACTGCCGCGTTCGGCAATCTGCATGTGCTCGGCGGATTCGATGTGTCGCTGCCTACCGGGAATTACGACAAAGACAAGCTCGTAAACCCGGGGCTCAACTACACGACGGTTGCCCCGCAATTGGCGCTGACCTGGCTGCCGACGACGGAGCTCGAGTTCTCTCTTTTCTCGATCGCGGGGTTTAACTCCAAGAACCAGCAAACCCAGTACACATCCGGCGACTGCTTCGATATCGACTATTCGATTGGCTATCGACCGATTGCTTCAGTGCACGCTCTCCAGTTCAGCGTGGTCGGCTATTGGTTCGATCAGTTCACGGACGACGAGCTGAACGGCCGCCAGTTTCTCGACGGACATCGCAGCAAAGTATTTGCCGTAGGGCCGCAGGTTCGCTACAAGTTTGCCAAGGGCGGCATCGCGTTCAAGTGGCTGCATGAGACATCGGCGGAGAACCGGCCCGAGGGCGATCGGTTCCAATTGCAGTTCGCAGTTCCATTTTAGGAATTGTGAGATAGGGAGCAACGACCGCTCGACCCGCAATTGGCCGAGCAGCTGATGGCGGGGTTGCTTAAGGCGGGGCTCCCGCAGGCAGCTCGGTCTCGAGCGGCGGGATTCCGTGGCGTATGTCCCGGGAAAAGAACTCGCTGCGGTCCGCCTGTTTCGCCCGCTCGGTGATTCGGCCGAACGAACGCAGCTGCTCGAGGGTATAGCGTCGATCGAGTCCGCCCTCCGCGTACACGTATCCCGGTAGATACCCCGACAGCAGGACGCGATAGCTGAAGGGTAGCCGCCCGACAATGCGCTGCATCATGTGATAGACGAGCGTAGTGCAGTTTACTGTGACGGTGTTGTAAAAGCGTGGCGCGCGGACCAGCTCGTTCGCCTGGGTGACGTACGCCAGAAATAGCATACGGGTGTCCTGCAACGGCAGGCGTACGCGATACAGATAGTCGTCCTCGCCGCGTATGTTGGTGCGCACGCGAATCACATCGCGTTCATCGGCCGCAATCACACTCAGTTCGAACTCCTTGAAGAATCCGCCGATCTCCGAGAATTTCTGGCTCTTCTGCCGACGGATCTCAACCGAAAAGACGACGTGCTGGCCGTCGTCGAATCCAAAGGAAACCAGCACGTGGGCGATCGCCGGACCGCTCCAGTAGGACGTAATCAGGTCCAGCGAATCCAGCTTTCCCAGATCGTAGCTGCGTGTCTCCCAGCGCGGCGTATAGTCGGATTCGCTCCGCCAGTCAAAATTGCGCACGTTGTGCAGCGTCATCGTATCCCCGTGGAGCTCGCCGGAAGCGGTGCGCGCAACCTCGTCGGCCCAGACATGATCGTTGGTTGGTTCGAGGCTGTGCCACCATAGGAGCACGCCAGCAAAGGCGACCGCGAATGTCACGACGGCGACCGTCGCATGGCCACGGTGCAGCGCCAGCAGTGCTGCACAAGCGAAGGCGAGCCAGCCCGCGATGCACAATCCCCGCAGCGCCGCTCCGCCCGGCGCCTGGAACCACAGGGCGAGCGTCGTCCAGCTGGCGAAACCGACGATGGCGATAGTGGCGACAATCACCGCGGTGGAGTGCCAGAGATGGTGGCCGGCGCTGCTCATGCGATGCGGCCCGCTGCCCTCATTGGCCGGCCGGTGTTTGCGCAGCGCCCTTACCGGAGCGGTGCCACATGCGCAGGGCGTCGTCCTCGATGAGCGCCCTGCGGACGTACAGAAAGCGTACCGTGTCGTACTCGAACGGCGAGCCCGTCGAATAATAGCGAAAGCTGATGTTGGCGCGAACGTCCACGCCATCAAGCGGCGTGAGCACCCAGCCCGCAGTGCCACGATAAAGATTGACAGGATTGATCGCGTAATCGGTACCGAAGTCGGCGAGAAACCCGAAGCCATCCCGCAGCGTTGATGGTCCGAGTATTGGCATGACGAAATAAGGACCGGGGTGCATACCCCAGCGCGCCAGGGTCGCACCGAAACCCGTAGGCGCGCCGGGGATGTGCAGCTGCGTGGCGACGTCCAACAGGCCACCGATGCCGAGCGTACTGTTGATCACGAAACGTCCGAGACCGCGGACGCCGGGCGCCGGACGAAGCTGCGCGCAGTAGTTCACAACGCTGACGATTTCCGACAGATTGGAGAAGAAGTTGTGGATACCGGTCCGCACCGGGTTCGGCAAGCGGCGGTACTGGTCTGCGGCCGGCCGCAAGATCGCTTCGTCGAACCGGGCATTGAATCGATACGTGAAACGGTTCATCCGTTCCCAGGGATCGTAGGTCTGCATTGAGGGTACGTCGGCGGGCGTCAGCGGTGGACCGACGGTGGCCTGAGTGGCCGCGCTCGCGGGCCTCGCCCCCAGCGCTTGCATGGCCTGAAACTCCTTGATCGCCGCAGCGTTGTAAGCCGCGGGCGTTTCCGCGGGTAAACTGCGGATGGAGAAGTCGTGCGAGGCGCAGCCGCCGGTCAGCAGCGACGCGCTTGCCACGGTTGGCAATGCGGCGAGGCGTATGACCCTCACCTGCCAGCCTCGGCCCATCGGCCCGCCAGCATGTCGAGCATATCCGCAATCTGCTGACGGTCACCAAGATTGCCGAGGTGGCCGCCATGGTCGTAGACCGCGATCCTGCCGTTTAGGGTAGAGCGCAGCCAATCAAGCTCGGCGCGATCGAGAATCAGATCGTCAGCGTTGGTTTGCGCATAGTAATCCGGATTGGTACGCAATGCGTCCGCGATGATGTCCAGACGACTCTCGGCAATCAATGACGTACGTGTCGAACCGGAGCGGTGCGCGAGATAGTAAGGCACGAAAACCTGGTCGAAGTACTCGGAGAATGGCTTTACGAGCAGGCGCCGGACGACCTCGTCAGTCGAATCGCCCGGGCGTGGTGGCCGCCGCGGATCGGTAACCACGCCCGTGCCGGCATATAGATCCCCCGCATAAAACATATTCGTCAGTTCGATGCGGAACGTGAGCGCAATCGCCGCGGAAAAGTCGGCATCGGTCCGCAATACCGCGCCGGCCGCGGCCAGCAGGTTGGTGTCTTCGATGCGCACCTGATCGTTCGCGCGGTAGAAATTCCCTAGCCGCACGTAGAGCCGTCGATAGAGGAGGTCGATCCCCTCCTCCCCGGGTCCAACACTGATTGCGAACAGCTCATCGAGCCGGTTCATCGCGGCAAACAGACTCACCGGTGGGTTGATCATCACCGCACGATGGATTCGTAACCGGTGCTCGACGGAGTCGATCGACTTGAGGACGGCGGCCTGGGCTCCGCCCAGCGAATAACCAAGAACATCGACATCAGTGATGCGAACCCTGGCCGGCAGGTGGGCAATGATCTCGTGGGCGGCAGCGTATAGATCGTGGCTGTCCTGCATCAGATCCCCCGCTACGCCGGTACTGGAGGCGGCGGCGATGAACCCGGGGTTGGTCGGTGACGGCAGGGTCAGCACGTGATAGCCGGCGCCGTAGAGCGTCGCGCGCAGCAGCGCGAGCTTCGCGGTGTTGCCATCGTCCCCGGTGCCCGAGATCACAATGGCCAGAGGCGCGGGCTTGCTCTGCGCGGAAAACCAGACGCGCAGGCGCCGGTCAAACCACAGCACCGCCGGCAGCGGTCGCGCCCAAGGCAGCGCAATATCGATCTCATCGAGGGGAACAACGGCGGGAAGCGGCGCGATGTCCTGTGGCGGAGTGCCGTAGACCGTCGCGCGCAGCGCTGCGGAGTCGGCCAGGCCCGTCGCGGGCTCGGCGCCCGCGTGCGCCGCCAGCAGATGCGTGAGCGTCAGCAGCGCAGCTAACGACCCTATGATCCTCATGCGGCGGTCCTCCCCCCGAGCCACTCAGCTCCCTACGCTAGTTCCGGCGTGCAGTGCACGCGCAACCGGTTCCGCAATATCGCGGCGCACGAGCGGCTTGCGGCACACGTGGATGATACCTGCGGCCTGCGCGCGTTCACTCAGATGCGTGCCACTGTAGCCACTCATGAGAATGATCGAAATATCGGGCCGCAGCTGGCGGAGCTCGCGCGCCAGCTCGGTCCCGGTGAGATCTGGCATCGTCTCGTCGGTCAGCACGAGATCGAAGCGCTGGGGCTCGGCCCGAAAAGCCCGCAACGCGGCGACGCTCGAATCAAACACCACCGGTTCGTAGCCAAGCTCGGCAAGCGTCTCTGCCGCGAGCGCAACGAGTGCACGCTCGTCGTCCACGATCATCACCCTCTCGCCGTGGCCCCGCGGCACCTCGCCCTCCGGCTCGATCAGGGGCTTCGGCATCTTGTCGGCGGCCGGCAACCAGATCGTGAAGGTGGTGCCTGCGCCCAGCTGCGTGGTGACATCGATAGCCCCGCCGAAGTCGGCGACGATGCCGTGCACCACCGCAAGACCAAGGCCCGTGCCGTCGCCGACCCGTTTGGTGGTGAAAAACGGCTCGAAAATGCGTTCCAGCACCGCGGGTGGGATGCCGCTGCCACTGTCGCCGACGGCGAGGCGTACGTAGCGACCGGCGCCGAGCGTGCCGTGCGAAAGTAACCGGCCCTCACCCACCGCTACACGCTCGAGTACCACCGTGAGCACACCCCCTCCGGTCATGGCGTGCACCGCATTCGTACAGAGGTTCATGGCGACCTGGTGAAGCTGAGTCGCATCGCCTACGACCGTCGCATCGGCCGCGTCGAGTTGCCTCTCGAGGCGCACGTTGGTTGGCAGTGACGGTGTGAGCAGTTCGAGCGCCTCCTCGACGATCGACTGCACGTACAGCGGCATCCGCTCGCCGCTCCCGCCGCGGCTGAAAGCGAGGATACGATCGACGAGTCCCTTGCCACGCGCGCCTGCCTGCATCACCTGATCAAGCTGGCGGCGCACGGCGCCATCTTCGCCCAGGTTATTCTGCGCGAGCTCCCCATAACCAAGGATCGCGCCGAGGATGTTATTGAAATCGTGCGCGATGCCACCGGCCAGCCGCCCGATCGCTTCCATTTTCGCCGCCTGCTGCAGTTGCCGCTGCAGCTTCTCGCGCTCGCGCTGCTGCACTCGTTGCGCCTCCTCCGCGCGTTGGCGCTCAGTAACGTCCATCACCGCGCCGACAAACTCGAGGTGCTGCGACTCGCCCCCCAAGGCACGGGCGACCACCTGGAGATGCTTGACCGAACCATCGTCCAGCAGCAACCGATACTCCAGAGCAAAGTCCTGCCTCTCGTGTCGCGCGCGATCGAGTGTTTGCTCCAGGAAGGCTTTGTCTTCGGGATGCGTCTGTTCAACCATTCTCGCGACGTCAGGTGGAGTTGCCAGGTCAACTCCAAAGATCCGAAAGGTCTCCGCCGACCAGTAGATCTCTCCGCTTGCTGGATTCCAGCCGAAGCTGCCGGTGTGGCTCAGAGTCTGCGCTTCAGCCAGGTAAGCCTCGCTGCGCCGCAAGGCCTGTTCGGCGCGCCGACGCTCGCTGTTCTCCTGCTGCAAGGACGCTATCAACGCGAAGGCCAGAATGACAAACGCAACGCCGGCGACCACCAGAGCCAGGTTGGTTTGATCGAGACTTGCGTATCCCTGGGCTTGGTGTACCGGGCCGTGAACGGCAAAAGTGGTCCCCGCCATGGCCGAGTAGTGCATACCGGAAATGGCCACACCCATGACCACCGCGGCAATGAGCTTCTGTCCAAGATCCGTGGTTCGGAATGCCAGCCATAGCGCCGCGGTCGACGCGCCGATCGCGATGACCAGGGAGAGCGCGACGAACACCAGATCGTAGCTGATCTCGGTGTGCTCCCGCATTGCCGCCATGCCGATGTAATGCATGGCGGCAATCCCAAGTCCCATGAAGATACCGCTGAATACCAGGGAAAGCGGCGGTGCACTCTGACGACTGATGAAATAAAAGCCGGCGCCGGTTACGAAGATCGCCACCACCAGCGAAAGCGTAGTTAATCCGATGTCATAGGACATCGCTGTTGGCACGTTGAAGGCGAGCATGCCGATGAAGTGCATCGACCATATTCCGCCGCCCATTGCGATCGCAGCCGCCACCAGCAACACGCGGGACGCAACTCCGCGGGTGGCCGCCACGCGCCCGCGCAGATCGAGGGCGGTATAAGAGGCAAAGGCGGCGACCAGAATGGACAGCGCGACGAGATGCGGATTGTATGTTCCGGTAACGACCATCGGCACGGTCTCAATTTTCGCACACAGACCAGTGGAGGACGCGACCGCGGATTTACCGTCACGGCCACCGAAGCGTGGGCCGTGCAGTCTGAGATCCTTGATTTACGCGCTGCCCCTGCTGCGGGTCAACCCTGGCGAGCTCGAGCATCGACGAACTGCAATTCCGCGTCGCACCATGACAGCCGTGAATGCGACCGTGATCCCTCTCGCCAGCGTCGTGCCCACGGTCGACCGATGCCAACTTAACCGCCTCTACCCGGCCGGCATCAGCTCGATGCTGTCGCTCAAGAGCCCGGCAGGGTCAGCGCTCTGGCCAACGCGAATCTCGAACCGGCCGGGCTCCAGAACCGGCTCGAGTCGGGGACCGATGAACGCGAGCGTCGCCACCGGCAGCGACCAGCTGACGGTGCCACGCTCTGCAGCCTCGAGGCGAATCCGGCGCACCCCTTTCAGCTCCAGAACCGGGCGTGCACTGCTCGCGACCACGTCCCGCGTGAACAGAAACAGCGTGGCCTCGCCGCCTATGTGGCTTTCGTTATGCACGGTCACACGGATCTCGATGCTGCCGTTCGCCCGCACACGGCGCGGACTGCAGCGCAGGTCGTGGAGCGTAAAGCGGCTGTAGGACAGACCGTGGCCGAAGGGGAATTGCGGCGTCGCAGGAGCATCAAGGTACGAGCTGCTGAAGCGCTCGCCCGCCGTGGACGGACGACCGGACGGGCGTTGGGCGTAAAAGATCGGTACCTGCCCTCCGGCGCGCGGCCAGGTCACCGACAGTCTTCCGCTGGGATTGAATGCTCCCGTCAGCACATCGGCAACAGCAGCGCCGGCTTCGGTGCCGAGATACCAAATAGCCAGCACGGCGGCGGCCCGCTCGAAGAGCCACGGAAGTACGAGCGGCCGGCCTGAAGACAGCAGCACGATGACGGGCTTGCCAAGATCGAGCACCGCCTCGGCAAGTGCCCGCTGGCATCCGGGTAAACCGAGATGTGTCCGGCTGGCTGCTTCTCCGCTCATCGCGGCATCCTCGCCCAGACAGAGAATCACCACCTGTGCGACGCGACACAGCTCGATAGCAGCCGGAATGCCTCGCGTATCCGCTCCACGGACCTCGACCCCGGCGCTGCTGTCGATGACGCATCCAGGCATTGCGGCCACAAGTCCAGCGAGAATCGAGACGCTTCCTCGCCCGTGACCGGCCGCTGCCCAGGGGCCCAACATTTCCTCCGCGGCTGCCGCCAGCGGGCCGATGAGGGCAATACGCCGTATCTCCGCGGAGAGAGGCAGGACGGGCACACGGTGCGTAAGCAGCACGATGGCGCGACGTGCTACGTCGCGCGCGAGTGTGCGCCACGCCACGCTTCCCTCCCGGTACCGGCCACGCCGATACGGGTCCTCAAACAGGCCCAGACGTTCCTTCAGTGTAAGCACTCGCCGGACGCTGCCATCGAGCTCCGTAATAGTGCTCAAACCGCGCCGCAGCGCCAACGGCAGCCCCTGCAGGTAGGTCTCGCTCGCCATGTCGATGTCGACCCCAGCCCTGAGGGCGAGCGCGGCCGCCTCGGCGTCGTCCTGCGCCACACCGTGATGGCGCAACTCGGCAATCGCGTTGTAGTCGCTGATCACGACACCCGTGAATCCGAGCCGACGGCGCAGCCAGCCCTGCAACAGCGGCGCGTTGGCGGTCATCGGCGTGCCGGCAATATCGGTCAGCGCCGGCATGATGGCCGCCACCCCGGTCGCGACGGCAGCGGCAAACGGCGGCAGGTAGACCTCGTACAGTGTCAGTTCGGCCACGTCGACGGCCGCATACTCGCGTCCGGCGGTTACCGCTCCATAGGCGCACAAGTGCTTGGCCGTCGCAGCCACACTGGAGGCGCCGGCGATTGTGTCGCCCTGAAAGCCGCGCGTTTTCGCCACGGCATACTGCGTAGCGATCCAGGGGTCCTCGCCCGGGCTCTCGACAATCCGACCCCATCTTGGGTCGCGCGCGACATCGAGCATGGGCGCAAACGTCAGCGCAATACCCTCCTGCGTTGCCTCTGCGGCCGCCGCTCGCGCGGTTCGCTCCCACGTGTCAGGATCGAACAGGCACGCTTCTGCCAGTGGGACCGGAAAGATCGTGCGATGTCCATGTAATACGTCGAGGCCGAAGAGCAGAGGAATGCGGTGGGGTGAGCATTCGACTGCGAGCCGTTGCAGAGCGTGCACCTCGTCCGCGCCCCACAGGTTCAGCACGCTGCCGATGCGCCCGGCGCGAACCCCGTCCTGCAGCGCGCGGCGCTCGCCGGGACCGGTGACCACGCCCGAGCCAGCCGCCATGTTGAGCTGTCCGATCTTTTCCTCGAGGGTCATCGTGGCAAGCAGATCGTCGATGCGTCCCATGCTGCGGCCTTGCGGTAAGCTGCTGTCAGTGACGTCTGGGAACTGCTCGCGACCTCATCGTGCGGCGAGGCGCAGCGGGATCGGGTCGATACGATGACACAACTCTCGAGCACACCCTTGACTGACGCCGGCAGCACCGGCGTTGCGAGCAAGGATAGCCTCTTCTCGCAGAGCGTGGGGATGGCCGCGGCGTTCTGGGCATCGCGCGAGCGCAACAAGCTGCTGATGCTGGCCGCTGCCCTCGTAGTGGTCACAGCCGCCACGGCTTACATGCAGATCAGGCTGAACGCGTGGAATAAGCCGTTCTACAACGCGCTCACCCATAAGGATATGCCGGCCTTCATCGGGCAGATGGTCGTCTTCGCCGAATTGGCCGGTGTGCTGCTGGTGCTCAACGTGGCACAGATGTGGCTCAACCAGAGCTCCAAGGTCGTGTTGCGTCAGGGGCTGGTGCACGACCTGTTCGACGTGTGGCTGCGGCCGCGGCGCGCCTTTCGCTTGTCCAATGCGGGTTGGATCGGCGTAAATCCGGATCAGCGACTGCATGCGGACGCGCAACATCTCACCGAAATAATGACCGATCTCGCCATCGGGCTGCTGCAGTCCACGCTGCTGCTGCTGTCGTTCATCGGCGTGCTGTGGGTGCTGTCGCAGCGCATGATCGTGCCGTTCGCCGGACATGAGTATCGCGTGCCGGGCTACCTGATGTGGTGGGCGCTCGTGTACGCCGGAACCGCCTCGTTCCTGAGCTGGCGGGTGGGTCGGCCCCTGATCGCGCTCGACGCCGAGCGTTACGGCCGCGAGGCAGAGCTGCGTTTTGCCCTGGTGCGTGTCAACGAAGAAATCGAGGGCATCACGATCTATGGTGGCGAGGCGGATGAAGAGCAGCATCTCAATCGGGTTTTTGCCACCGTGCTGGAGGTCTCGCGGCGCATCGTCGGGGCCGTGACGCGGCTGACCTGGGTCACCGCGGGCTACGGCTGGTTCACGATTGTTGCACCGATCCTGGTGGCGGCGCCGAGCTATCTGTCTGGTGACATGAGCTTCGGCGAACTGATGATGGTGGTCGGCGCTTTCAACCAGGTGCAGTCGTCGCTGCGCTGGTTCGTGGACAACTTCTCCATCATCGCCGACTGGCGCGCCACGTTGCTGCGGGTGGCAAGTTTCCGCAACGCCGCGACGACCATGGACAGCCTCGGCAGCAGTGCCAGCCGCATCGACGTGGCTGAGACCGACGGCGAGTCGATTCGCATCGACGAGCTGCGTGTCGACGCACCGTTCGGCTGCATCAGCCTGAGTGATCCGCACGTGGAATTGAAAGCCGGCGAACGGGTACTGATCGTGAGTGAGCGCAGCTCCGGAAGAGACCTGCTGTTCCACGCCATCGTCGGGATCTGGCCGTGGGGAAGCGGCCATATCCGCCTGCCGGCGCAAAAGTCGATTGCGTTCCTGCCGGCGCGGGCGTACGTGCCCCCCGGCACGTTGCGCGGCGCGCTGGCGTATCCGCGCTCGGCAGTCGGATACGAGCCCGCCGCCATCAGTCGTGCGTTCGCCGCCGTTGGTCTGGAGCGTCTGGTGCCCCTGCTGGACAGCGCTGAGCGTTGGGACCGACGCCTGAGCGAGGACGAAAAGCAATGCCTGGCCTTCGCACGCGTCATGCTGCAACGCCCGCGATGGGTGGTGCTGGACGGCGCGCTGGAGGTTCTCGACCTCGAGTCGCGCGGGCGGATCGAGACGCTCATCACGAACGAACTCGCGGATGTTGGCCTCCTTAGCATTGGACAGGATGAGCCTGGGGAAGCCTTCTTCCAGCGCAGATTGCGCCTCGAGATCGATCCGCACGGACCTGCGTTCCGGCCGGTTGCGCCCGCTGCCACCTCCGCCCCCTAGAGCCCCCTCCATGTCCGATCCGCAAGAAGTGACAGAGCACGGCGCGCCGACCCCCTCAGCGGCGACGCTTTCCGATGAGGAGCTGCTCGAGCTCGTGCAGCGCCAGACGTTTCGCTACTTCTGGGAAGGCGCTCATCCGGTCAGCGGCCTGGCGCTCGATCGCCAGCCGCGCAACGCCGCTGGCCTCGACACACCGGTCGCCATCGGCGGTTCCGGCTTCGGTGTCATGGCGATCATCGTTGCTTGTGAGCGCGCCTGGGTGACCCGCGAGCAGGCGCTGGCGCGCTGCACGCTCATGCTGGATTGCCTGGAGAAGGCATCGCGCTATCGCGGCATTTATCCGCATTTCATCCGCGGCGACACGGGCGCGACCATTCCCTTCAGTCGCCAGGACGATGGCGGCGATCTGGTGGAAACGTCGTTCCTGTTCCAGGGTCTGCTGTGCGCGCGGGCCTACTTCGATCGGACTGCGCCCGCCGAGGCGCACCTGCGCGAGCGCATCGCACGCCTGTGGCATGAGGCGGAATGGAGCTGGTACGTCCAGCCGCAGCGCCAGGCACTGACCTGGCACTGGAGCCCGGTGCACGGGTTTGTGCTGAACCACGAGATCCTCGGATGGAACGAATGCCTCATCACCTACGTGCTGGCGGCAGCCGCGCCGCGCCATGCGATTGCCCCGCCGAGCTACCATCAGGGCTGGGCCGCGGGCCATGAGTTTCTCAACGGGCGCAGCTTCGAGGGCGTCGAGCTGCCCCTCGGGCCGGATTGGGGCGGCACGCTGCTCTTCGCGCATCTGTCCTTCTGCGGGATCGACCCGCGCCGCCTGAGCGATGCCTATGCCGATTACTGGCAGCAAAACGTCAATCACACCCGCATCAACCACGCCTACTGTGTGCGCAATCCTCACCACTACAAAGGATATGGGGCCGCCTGCTGGGGACTGAGCGCCAGCGACAGCATCGCGGGCTACGCCGCCCACGCGCCGGACAATGACCTCAGCGTCATCACTCCGGCTGCCGCGCTGGCAAGCTTCACGTATGCACCGCAGGCGGCGATGGCCGCGCTGCGGCACTTCTACGCAGAGCTGGGCGACAGGATCTGGGGACGCTTCGGCTTCGTCGATGGCTTCAGCGAACAGCGTGACTGGTATGGCGACTCGTTCGTCGCCATCAGCCAGGGACCGGTGGTCGTGATGATCGAGAACTATCGCAGCGGGCTCATGTGGAAGCTGTTCATGGGCATCCCGGAAATCCGCCTCGGGCTGATGAAGCTGGGTTTCCGCAGCCCGCATCTGTCTTGAGCGTGGCGATGCCCGATCTGGATACCTGGATCGCTGCGCAGACGCGTTGCGCCACCGCGGCCATGCTGCGCGCGATCTCGGCAACCCACCTGGTGATGGAGCGCCCCGGGTTCGGGCAGCGGGTCACGCCGCGACCCGGATCAGTGCTCGCCTCGCCGGTCGCCGCTCACTACGATCCCGACCCGGACTATTTTTTTCACTGGTTCCGCGATGCCGCGATCGTCATCGAAGCGCTGCGCATGGCCTTCGCGGCCGGCTACGCCGGGGTCGCAGCGCTGGAGCGCTTGCGGGAGTTCACGCAATTCAGCCTCACGCTCCTCAGCCTCGATGGCCGCGCGTTTCTCCGGCAGGTGAATGTCACAGCCAGCGCGCAGGCGGGCTTCCTCCAGTACCTGCGGCCCGACGAGGAGCTCGCGGCACTGTCGGGAGAAGCCGTGCTGGCAGACGTTCGCGTCAACGCCGACGGAACGCCCGATGTCACCCGCTGGTCGCGCCCGCAATCGGACGGGCCGGCACTGACCGCCGTTACGCTGATGCGCTGGTGGCAGCTGCCGGCGGGCACAGATGTGACGCTGCGCAGCGCGCTGAACGAGCTGATTCGCGCCGCTCTGCACTTCACGGTCGCGTATGCCGGGAAACCCTCCTTTGATATCTGGGAGGAAACCAGCGGTCATCACTACTACACACAGCTCGTGCAGGCCGAGGCGCTGCGCGAAGGAGCCAGATGGCTCGAGGAGACCGGGCAGCACGCGCCGGCACGGACCTGCAAGGCTGCCGCGCAGGAGCTCATCTCACAGCTCGATGCCCTGTGGAGCGACGCTGCGGGGTGCTATCGCGCCAGCGCCGCACGCGCGGATGGCCGGGAGCTGGACATGGCCGTGATTCTTGCGGTGCTGCACGCCGGGCGCCCACGCGGCCGACATAGCGTGCTCGACCCCAGGACGCAGGCGACACTCGGCGCGCTCGAGGAACTGTTCGCCGCCGAATACGCCATCAACCGCGAGCGCCCGCCCGAGCGCGCAGCGGCGATGGGTCGTTACGCGAACGACCGCTACTACAGTGGCGGAGCCTACTTCTTCGCGACGCTCGCGGCCGCGGAGTTCTACTTCAGGCTGGCGATGGCGCTGCGCTCGGGGGAGAAGCTCACCGCCACCCGGGAAAACCGCCGATTCCTGCAGCGCCTCGGAGCGGGCCAAGCCGTTGACAACAGCGAGGTGGCTACACTCGCCGTCCAGCGGGGCGATGCGTTCATGCGGACGGTGCGAGCCTTTACCCCCGTCTCCGGGAACCTGGCGGAGCAGTTCGACCGCACGACAGGCGTGCAGACCTCCGCCAAGAACCTCTCCTGGAGCTACGCTGCTTTCACTACTGCTGCGGTGAGCCGGGCGCAGGCCTGCCGCTCCACTGCAGCGTCAGACCCTGTAACGCCGCCGGCAGGCATGGCTTGACCTCGCGCGTGCCGAAGTGCCGGCGCGCGCCGAACACGTAGCCTACGAGCACGTTGGTATAGAGGCCAGGCCCACTGGAATAGATGCGCCAACCGCCGTCCGCGCCAATCGTTCCCGCCATGACGCGCTGCCATTCAGCGCTCGCCTGGTAGCGATCCGCGAAGGCTGCGTCGCTGCTGCTGAAATAGGTATTACGCTGACGCAGCGTCGCATGTGCAACGCGCTCAGTGACTGCGATCGGGTTGACGACCAGCAGCGCATCCCACAACGCCTGCGCGTCGCCCAGGACGGCCATGGCCTGCGCGTACCGCAGGTGCGCGTGCGTATACATGAGTCCGATTTCGCGACCGAAGAATGCAGCCGATTCAGCCCGCTGAAAGATCTGCTGCGGGCCGCCGTGATAACTGATCGGTCGATTCAGCAGACGCACCCCGTCAGGGAAACGCAGCTGTGTTTGGATGAGCCTGAGGTGATGCTGTGTCTGCTCGGACGTAAACAGGCCGCCGAGGATGGCCTGTGTCATGGGAAGCAGCGAATACGCAACACCGGTGTGTGGGTCGCGCGGATGAAACAGCAATTCGGGCAGCTCGCGCCGGGGATCGAACACGCCATAACCGGCCACCGTACCGTCGCGAATCAGGAAGCGGTTGAAGTCTTCGCGCATCGCCGCGGCCAGGCGCAGCTCCGCGGCTCCGTCGGAGCGCCCGGCGCGCCGCAGGATCTGACCGTAGCGACACAACTGTTCGTACAGCAAAGCGACCGTCCAGCTGCTCACCATCCAGTCCCGCCTCGATTGATCGACCGGCTGCAGCGAGTCGTTCCAGTCTCCCAGGCCGTAGCGGATCAGGTGCGTACCCGGTACGAACCGCTCTTGCACCGTTGCCAGAAGCTTCGCGACGTGCAAGGCGATGGGGGCGCTGTCGCTGCTCGGCTGCAGAGTGTCCTCGCGGCGCCACGGGATCGGTTCGTCGAGCAGCGCGAAATCGCCGCTGGCTTCCACGTAGTCGCACAGCGCCTTCAGCGGCCAGATGATCACGTCGCCGTGCGCCTGACTGTCCCGTATGGAGGAGTAAGGCTCGAGCATGAACCATTGCGGCCAGTCGCCCCGCTGCGCGTATTGCTCGGCGAAAAGCATGCGTAATATCGCCCTCGCCGGCTGATCGTGCTCCAGCACCAGCAGTAGCTCCATCGGGCCCTGACACACGTCACGCGTTCCCCAGGCGCCGCCGGTGTATTGCTCGAGGCCGTGCGGTGCCGTGAGATGCACCATGGCGTCATGCACCAGCCAGGGAAGAATGGTGTCGAGCGCGCTGACCCCGGCGGCGGAACCCGTGAGGTGGATGCCGCGGGTGAGCTCGCGCCAGTAACGCCCCGACTCAGCCTGCAGCGTCGCATCAGCGACTGTGCTGCAATGCCGCCTGGCCAGCAGTTCCGCACGCTGCGGATCCGTCAGCGAACCGACCACCGTAAAGTCGAATTCGCCGGTCGGCACGGTCCGCAGCGTCGCGTAGCCCGCGCCGCGGCGCCTGCCGTCGGCATACAGGAGCTCATCGCCACCTATGCGCTCGATGCTCCCGGGAGTGCTCGTCACCAGGTGATAGACCGCTCGCGGATAACAGCGACCCCACACCCCATGCGGATCCGGCCGAAAACTGAAGCGCTTCTGCCCCGCGTCGATCTCCAGCGTCCCAGCCTGCTCGTACTCGCGCTCACCGAGTACGAGATGACAGAGAACCAGGAATCGACACGGCTCACCTTCGACGGACACGCGCCACTTCACGACGGGCTCGCTGCCGCACACCACGGTCGAGACGCTGATCGTCCTGTCGCCGCAGCGGTAGATCCAGCGGCAATCATCGAGGCCGATCTCGAAGGCTGATGGCACGGTCAGCAGCCGCCATCCCTCGCCGAGGTCCGCCAGCATGCGCACGCCGCTGCCGCGGGTGATGTTGTAGGGATCGCGTGAAACCGAGAACAGGCGATGAAATGAGGTGTTGCCGAGAGTGAGTTGCGCACCAAACACGCCGTGCGCCCAGCACGTGATGCATACCGTGTCTTCATCCGGAAGCATTGTGGTGCCAGCGCACAGCAATGCACCGTGTCGACGCAGCACGCTGCGTTCCTTGTCGCGCATGACAACATGACGGCTGCACGCTTCCCCCGGGGTAAAAAAGGACAGCAGTTGCCCTGCGACGCGCTCGATGTGCGTCCGGTGGGGATAGCGTTGGGTGACGGCCGCTTCGTCCAGGGGATCAGCACGTGCAGCGGACGCCGCCTGTAACACGCTGCGCGTCGGCATCGAAAGCCTGACTATGGATCGTCTGCTCCTCGCCGAGGTAGCCACGACTTCGAGCTGCGCGAGGTCCGAGTCAGCCGAGGCCGCCGGATGATCGGGAGTGTAAAGGCCAAAAAAAGTCCACGCGGTCGCGGCGCCGGAGGGCAGTGCTGCCGCGGCCGACTGCAGCGCGGCACAAGCGCACTCGTGCTGCAGTCGCACCGATGGCAGATCAGTGCCAAAGGGGCTGGCGAGGTGACCGGCATCGCGGTACCCGGGACCCATCAATTGCCTGAAATCGGTGGCAAACCCGACGGCTCCTTCTACGCAGCCGTGCGCGACCCAGGGATGCCCGTCGTGCTGCTGCAGATTCTGCCGTGCCATCAGCACATAACCGCGGCGCGGGTGTCGAGCGATGTGATGGTCGAGGTATTGACTGGCATACGCCTCGTTGCTCAGGAGGAAGCCCGGCTCACCGAGACCGAGGTCCTGAATGAGGACACAGTCGCAGCGCAGCACCTGCTGACGTTTATTGCTGACTTCGACATGCCACAGCCACAGGTTCTGCCTGGCATGCAGCCGCAGCGTGACCCGATAGCGTACCCCGCGTATTTCGCCCTGCCAGACGCAGCGATTCGCTGCCACGCCGACCCGACAGTGCGCCTCAGCACCCGCAAGCGACAGGACCAGCGGCTCGCTGCCGCCGATGCGCAGACAGACACGACCCATGCCGCCGGCAACAGGCGAGCCGAGCGACTGGTTGATCATGATGCGGCGACCTCGCCGCAGGTGCTCGATGGCGAAGATCGCGCCGTTCGGCAGCAGGCTGATCATCAGCCCGGACCGATTGCGCAGCTGCTTGAGAGCGAGATCGCCCACGCGGGGCAATGTCAGGCGTTGCGTAGGTTTTTCCCCTTGTCTGACAAGATATTATCAATCGCGCCAAGTTCGCGCCGACGCTCTTCGAGGAAACGCGCTGGCATCCTGGCCAAGGCACAGGTCAAGTGCTGCCGCCTCTGTTTCCCTGCTGGTGTCAACTTCCGGTCATGAAACGGCACTAGGGTTAGTGATCGCGTGTAGACGTGTGTTCAAAGTCGTCCATGTAATGGAGATACGCCATGACACTCCACATCAAAGGAATTCTTGGGACAGCGGTGCTGTTCGTCGCGACCAGCGTGTCTGCACAGACCGTCACCAGCGTTTCCGTCTTTGCAACCGGCACAGCCGTTGGCGGCACGCAGCCTGATTCGATCACCGACGGTAACGGGTCGGTGTGGGTCGAATACGGCAACGGCGCGGTCTCAACCGGCGGTTCGGGTTCCAGCACGATCGTGCAATACAGCACCAGCGGCGCCATCGAACACAGCTACTCAATTGCCGGTCTGGTGGATGGGCTGAAATTCAATCCGGTCACCGGAATTGTCTGGGCACTGCAGAACAACGACGGCAACTCCACGCTGTCGCTGATCAATCCCGCTACCGGGGTGGTCAGCGCACCGCTCAAGTATGCATCGCCACCCTTCGTCTATGGGGCGAGCAGCAGCCGTGGTTACGACGACGTTGCCTTCCTCAATGGCAAGGTCTACCTCAGCTATTCGAACCCGGTGAACCCGTCCGACCCGGTACTGCAGATTCTCAACCAGGGCAACACTCCGTCGGGAACTCTGACGACCACCAACATACTCACTGCGCAGCAGACCAATCCCCTCTTTACGAGCTCCACTCAGAATCCGCCGGACATCGACAGTCTCAAGAGCACCCCCAGCGGACAGCTGGTGCTGACATCGGAAGGCGATGGCCTGGGGCCGCAGTGGGTCACCAGCGACGGCCGCTACACGCTGGTCTCCAATCCGGGAACCCCGGGGCAGAGCCTCACCAATGTCCGCGTGACCAGTTCCGCGGGCGTCAATGTCAATGCGATGGACGACGTGGTGTTTCCGGGAGCGACGTCCGGAACTCTGTACGTCGCCGACACCGGAACCAACAAGGTCTACGCCGTCACTCTCACCGGCCTCAACCCGGACACGCCGATTATCTCGCTCGGCAGTTTCGATGAGGTCGCGCTCGTAAATCCCATCACCGGAGTCGTCGGGGCGCCGCTGCTGACCGGTCTCACGGCCACCCATGGCCTTGATTTCGTTGCGGGGGTGCCGGAGCCCGCGACGGGCTCGATCCTGCTGCTCGGCTTCGCGGGGCTGGCGGCAGCCGGCGCGTTGCGCCGCAGGTCCACCGCAGCGTGAGGGCGCGGACGCGCGTCGGCTGATGCGGCGCATCCCTACAGCGGGGATGTGCCCGGATCCCGTCGTACGTTCGTTACGCGCTCCTGCCACTTCGTGATGTTCACGCCCTTCACGAGCAGCCACAGGCAAAACGATGATTCTCCGACCAGTGGTGGCAGCAGAACAGCGGGAATTATCAGATCGGCGAGCGCCGGGGCAAAAAGCGCGGCAAAGCAGGCGAGCAGATAGCTCAAGCCGGCAATCTGCATCAATACGCCTATGAGTTTCGGCAAATACCCCGACCTGAAGATCAGATAACCGTTCACCAGGCAGGTGAAGCCAAAAAATATCAGCGCAATATTGAAGGCAAGGTCATGCGACCTGAGAGCGAGGTTGGCGAGGGTCTGTAGCTGGCGTGGTTCAAATGCCTTCAGGTAATCGGCATTGCCCAACGTAGGCATTACTGCAAGAAGAAACAATTTGCTGATGGCCTCAACAGCCAGGGACACAAGATTGAACATTACGCCCAGCAGAACCAGTTGCCGGCTCACTGGTCTGAGCAGCAGATATTCAATCCACAACAACGGCACGGCACACACGACGACGATGAAGTCGGCAGCGACGCCGAGCCGCCACAACTGCGGTGAGGCAAGAATGTTCTGAGCCGTGGTTGCGGCGTCACCCGGCACGACCAGCTTGTTGGTGACGAATCCTTCAGCAAATGCACCGAGAACGATGATTGCCAGGTATAGCGCGCCACCTGTGCGTGCGTAGCGTTGCGGGGAAGTCTCGACGCTTTGATCTGCCATCACACCTTCTCCCGCAACGATGAGGAGCGACGCGTCGCCGGCACTCGCGCGAGGATAACGCGCCGAGCCGCTTACTCGAACCATGCGGTCGGTGCGGTAGATTTCGGATCGGCACCCGCCGTGAGCGGGTATTGCGCCACCGCATGGATGAACTCTTTGAAATCAATCAGATATCCTAGAATGGCCTCAACGGGAGCTCTGCCGGGGTCGTTGAATTGGAACTCATTGCCATCGGCCCGGATTTCGGCGTCGAAGTGCGTGGCATCAGCCTGGTGGACGTCGCCACCAGCGCCAGTGCCTACGAAACCCTGCGCGCGGCATTCGAGGAGCACAGTGTTCTCCTGTTTCGCGATCAGCAGGTCACCGACGACGTGCAGGCGGCATTCTCCCGCGCCTTCGGGCCCCTGGAACGCGTCAAACCCGGCTCAGAGGGCGCGGGAACGTTCTACAGCCGCCTGCACAACATCGCGTCGGACGGCACGGTGGTGCCCGAGACGCACCGCCAGGCGCTGACTGCCCGCGCCAACCAGCTGTGGCACACCGATAGTTCGTTCAAGAAGACACCGGCGCTGGCATCCGTGTTATCGGCACGCATCGTTCCTCGACAGGACGGCGAAACCGAGCTGACTTCCACGCGACAGGCCTGGAATCGCTTGTCGCCGTCCATGCGTTCAAAGCTCCGTGACGCCGTCGTCACCCATGCTTATGCCTATTCGCGTGATCAGATCGATCCCGAACTGATGACTACCGCAGAGCGCAGCGCACTGCCGCCGGTACGGTGGCGAATCACGTGGCGCAACCCGGTAAACGGGCGCCCGGCGCTGTACCTCGCCTCACACGCATACGCCGTAGACGGTCTCGCCGCTGCCGCAGCGCGCACGCTGCTGGATACGCTGATCGCCGATGCAACGCGTCCCGAATTCATTTACCGGCACTGTTGGCGACCGGGCGACGTGTTGATGTGGGACAATCGTGCCACGATGCACCGTGGCCGGACGTGGCCGCCAGACCAGGCGCGCTCCATGGTTCGCACGACCATTTCTGCCGTCGAAGCCGACGGTCTCAGCGACCTGCGGCCACCTTGAGCACGGCGCGCGTATCGACCGGTGGCAGGCCCCCGAGCACGAAGGAGAGGTGACGGATGAACGGACGTGTCGCGCTGGTAACGGGCGGCGGCCGCGGCATCGGACGCGAAGCGGCGCTGCTCCTGTCGGCATCCGGAGCTCGGGTAATGGTCGTGGCGCGCAGCGCGACGGAACTGCAGGCCGTCGGTCTCGAGTACGTCGCCGCCGACCTCGGCACTGCCGAAGGCTGCGCCCTGGCCGTGGCGGAGACCGAGCGACGACTCGGGCCGATTGACCTCCTGGTGGTAAACCACGGCATCGGCTCGGCCCATGAGCGGCTCGTATGGGAGCAGGATCCGCAGGTCTGGCGCGAAACGATGCGTGTCAACCTCGACGGTCCGTTCGAGCTCGCGCGGCTGACGGTGGGCGGCATGTGCAAGCGCGGCTTCGGCCGGCTGGTGTTCACCAGCTCGACCGCCGGCGAGAAGGCGGAACGCTCCGGCAGCGCGTACACCGCATCCAAGCACGGCGTTATCGGGCTGGCACGCGCGGTCGCCCAGGACGCCGGTCCGTTCGGAGTCACGTCCAACGCAGTGCTGCCGGGCTGGGTGCGAACGGCAATGGCAGAGCGCTCGGCGAAGACCGAGGCGGAACGGCGCGCTGTCAGCGTCGAGCAGGTATGGCGCGAGCGCGCCGCCATCTACCCGCAGAACCGGGTGCTCGAGCCGCGCGAGGTCGCGCAGGTGATCGCCTTCCTGTGCAGCGATGCTGCCGGGGGCGTGAACGGCGAAGCGATCACCGTGGCTCTCGGCGGCATCTGGTAGGCGGTCGAAGCACGCTGCGAGCCGCTGCCCCAAAGTCGCGCATCGTCTACTGCGCAACGCCGATCGTGCTGACGACTTCCGCCACGCCCGGAGCCTGCGCGGCCACCGCTTTGGCTTCAGTGATCTCGAGTGCGGAGTCGACCAGACCCGACAGGTACACCACGTGGTCACGGGTACTGACATAGATGGTGTTTGCGGGGTCGAGGTCCGGATGCTGCTCCATCAGCGTCTCCACATCAGCCGTGGTCTGCGCGTCCTGCGAGTCTCCTTCGAGCTTGCTTTGCACCGCACATCCGGAAAAGAGTCCCGTGAGCAGCAGCGCACAGCCCGTCACTCTGAAGTAGTTTGAATAGGTCATTCCAGTCTCCTCTGTTGACATCAGGCGAACGAGCACAGGCTACGCACGGTGCATTGCTTGCGGGTTGCGATGTGGCCTTCCCCTGTTGCATTTGCAATCGAACCGCGCGCGACGGCGCACTGTGCGTCGGAGGATGGATGTGGCAAATGAAATGCGGCCTGCGGCCGAGGACACACAGGGTTCACGAGTCGCGCCTATTCTCATGAGCGTCGAAGTCAGTCTCGACCCCCTCACCAGGAGAGCCGATCGTGAAGGTGCTCAGTTGGGGCTGCCACCCGGCAGTTTTCGCCCTCATCAGTGCAATCCGTCCGGTGTGGCGATTGATCCGCGCACCGGCAGATTGTGGTGCACCGGCTACGAGGTAATTCGCCTGCCCTTGCACCCCGGCGGCAAGTCCGAAGGGGAGTACCAGGACTTCCTGACCGGATTCGTGCTGCCGAACGGGCAGGTATGGGGCCGTCCGGTAGGCGTCACCACCGCACGCGATGGCGCGCTGCTGATGACTGACGACGGCTCGAACTCGATCTGGCGGGTCAGCTACGTCGGCGAATAGCCGCGTATCTAACTGAGTTCGGCCAGCGCCGCGCGCAGCTCGGAGA
>Ga0209380_10000728_pt1 | contig 23381 bp, 23 predicted proteins | sample HubBroMetageWFT6_FD_188347 | JGI IMG/M metagenome (GOLD analysis project Ga0209380, IMG submission 188347) | Warmed and freeze-thawed soil microbial communities from the Hubbard Brook experimental Forest, New Hampshire - Hubbard Brook CCASE Soil... | ecosystem: Environmental > Terrestrial >... | reverse complement strand
GCTCACACCGACGGAGACTCAATCATCTACCTGGATCCTGCGAACATTGTCATCGTGGGCGACATCTTTTCAAACCCCTTTTATCCGGTTATCGATCTGGGTTCTGGAGGTTCAATCGATGGGCTCATCCATTCCGTGGATGAGGTACTCGCGCACACTAATGAGCAGACAAAGGTTATTCCTGGTCACGGTCCATTCGCGACTCGCGCAGACCTGCGAGCCTATCGAGAAATGTTGGCGCACGTTCGTAAGCGAGTACAAGAACTGGTTGCAGCAGGAAGGACAATGAATCAGACAGCCGCTGCGGCACCGACCTCAGAGTTCGATGCGAAATGGGGCAACGGGTACTTGAGTGGAAACGTGTTTACAGAAATGGTATATAGCAGCTTGAAAAAAGGGAACGATGGAATGCAGCCATCCTCCGGTTCTGCCGACTCGCTACCCAGATCTGGCGGAACGGCGGCATTGAGCCAGTTTGAGTAGCTTCAACCTTGAGTTGACTATCGAGCGCATCTACCTGCTGACCGTAACGTCTCCGATTCCACGATCATGGAAATCACCAGCGCGGACGATTCCGCTCTCCTAGAAGTTCGGGACGCACAGGCGAAATCCACACTAGCCAAGAGCGAATCGATCTTCGACAACTGCGGCAATCGCTACTTCCTTGCGAAGTTGTTTGATGAAGGCGATCCCGTTTCAGCCGCGCTGGAGCAAGAATGTTCCACGCTTGCCGCCTGGAAGCGCGAAGCAAGGCACCCTGGATTGGCGCTCCAACTTCAATGTCCAGCAATTGCAGCGCGCCCCGCCGATTGCTCCCGCGACTTCTCTGCAGCCGCGGTATTCGCTGGTGCAGCGCGAGATCGAAGACGAAATCCTGCTACTGCCTGAGGGAAGGAATTGGGCCATCGTTTATTCCCCGATGGCTTCTGGTCTGTTGACCGGCGCCATGCCCTGCGAGCGTGCGACGAGTCGACCCAAAGATGACCGGCGCAGGGGGCATGCCGACTTTACGGAACCAAATGTCTCACAATATGGCGCTGGTCGAGCGCATGCGGGAGATAGCCAACCGCCACAAGCGCTCCGTCGGCGAAGTCGCAATTGCTTGGACGCTGCGCCATCCCGTCGTGCCGGCGCCATCGTCGGTGCCCGCAATAAGCGCCAGGCAGAGGGAGTCGTGCGCGCTCGCGAGTTGCACCTCAACCAGATCGAAGCCTTTGCCGAGACCGCGGCTTGGCCGAGTGCGGAACACCGGGAGGGCGGGTGCGAAGGGTTGGTTGACTTTGCGAGATTATGGCTTACGCGCTCTCCTTGCAACGCCATTCGCTAGACAGCTCATCGCGGTCATGGCGTCCAAAATGGCGCCGAACAGTTTCGGGGCACTCCTCTGAAAACTATTCCCCCGACCATCCACATTGACGAAGCACGGGATGGTACTACCGAACCTGCAGAAGCGCCTTATAAACCACCCATGATCTCATCCACATAATTCCCGCCGAGGGATCGCGCGGGAAGAAGGTTGCGTCCGTTTTCTAGTTTTTTCAAGCGATCGACACCTTCGGCAAGCATCGCCCAGGCTAGTGCTTTCACATCGGGATTGCGAGAATCGGCGGCCCGGAGTAGTTCCGTGCCCGCGTCTGGCTGTCCAAACCTGCACCACATCAGACCGCAAAGAAACACATAGTCGCTGTCCATCCTGTTCTCCTCCTGTTTAGCCGTTAGCAGCGTCATTCGAATTCCAATCATTTGCTCGAAACAACCTCTTCCACTCTAAAAAGCAATCCAGCTGCCAACTCCAGCCCGTCTAAACCAGCCCCTGCACTCGAACTCGTCTCCAGGCAGCGTCCAAATGTCGACACCTCTCGGCTCTTGTGATCCCAAATCGTCACAAATCTTCCTGAATTCAGTCCGCGCTTCGTTCACAGGCGCAAGCGATAGTGAGCGGGGATAAACGGTCGAAGCGGGAAGATCGAGTGGCACAGCACTTGCTCTCGCTTACAGGGGTTGGGAAAGGCATGTTCGTTTGGAGGTTGTTTATCCTGATGCGACGTTCCACATCATCGATTCGGACCGGCTGTCGCTATGTTAGGGGGCGTTTGGTCTGAAGGCGGAGACTTCAGCCACACTTCTATTATGAAGAGCCCTACGGGAGGCTGGGAGCGGCAACTACGCAGAAGCAGATCCTGCGCCCCACGGGATCTGGCACGTTTTCCGGAATTGCTGACGCTCGATCCCCCGGCGAATCCCCACGTTACACAGAAAATATTGCGGTTGTGCTAACAGAGGGCACCGTGGAGGCAATATGGCACTAGCAGATATCGAAAGTAATCCACACCACGATGAGCCCGGCAATCACCCCGGGCTGAGCGATCTCAGTTTGTAGAAAATCGATCCTCTCAGAGTACAAATATTCAGCGCTCAGGGTGAAACGGCATGCCGCGATGCCCAGCACTGGCGGGTTCTGGAGTGTGCACATCTAAATTGACGACAACCGGATCCTGTCCGTCCCGCACGACTACAGCTTGGCAGATCTCATCTGGACTGGCATTGATCTCCTGGTGCGGCACGTAAGGTGGAACGTAAATAAAGTCGCCCGCCCTGGCTTCGTCGCTCAGCTCCAGTTGGTCCCCCCAACGCATTCGAATTCGGCCCTGTACTACATAGAGCACGGTCTCCAGTTCCCCATGGTGATGCGGTCCGGTCTTAGCATCCGGCTGAACCACCATTGTGCCCGCCCATAACTTGCTTGCTCCAGCTCTCGCATGGGTAATCGCGGCAGCGCGCGTCATGCCCGATGTTTGCGGAGTATTCAAATCAAGTTGATCCGAATGTACGATTTTGACTCCATGTTTTGCCCAATCCATTGGTAGGACCTCTGGTTAAGTCTGTGCATTTTTGTTGCCGCGAATCATGGGGCTCAGCCACACGCTTCTAAGCTTGCCTGTCGAAACCTTGACGCATGGATGGGTCACAGGCTGGCGCGGCCACCTATTGCGATGTTTGCTCGCCCTCGGCAGCGCCACTTTCGACACAAATATCCGCTATCTCCAGCGACATTCGTTTGGAAACGCACGTGCTTCCAATGAACACGCAGCGACACTCAAAGAGAGGCAAACTGACTATGAGTTCACGCAGAGATTTCTTGAACCTGACTGTGAAAGGATCGGCACTCACGGCAGCTGCAGCTTTGATGCCCGACGGCGTATCAGCTGCACGAATCGTCTACCAAGACCGAGCGACCGACAGCGCGCAAAACCCAACCAACGGCACCGGCCGACATCATTACCGGCCGCCCCACAGGTTCGGTATGGGAGGCGTGCCCTTAGGAAATGAATTCTCTATAGTTACAGATGAAGATGCAAACGCGATCCTGGAGGCGGCGTGGTCTGCCGGCATCCGTTATTACGATATGGCTCCCTGGTATGGACTAGGCTTGGCGGAGCGAAGATTCGGCTACTTTCTTCATAACAAGAAAAGAAGCGACTACATCCTGTCATCCAAGGTCGGCAAGCTGCTGAAAGCATCAAAGATGGCGCGCAATCGCGACTTGTTTCCATTTTCGCCCTCGCCGAACGATGTAGTGTTCGACTACACGGGCGCGGGAATCCGGCGCTCGGTCGAAGACAGCCTGCAAAGACTAGGCATCGACAGTCTCGATATTGCTTTCATCCACGACATATCGCCTGACAATAAGCTGTTACCGACTCCCTGGCAGGACCAGTTTCAGATCGCGATGTCAGGAGCTTTCCCTGAACTGACCCGCATGCGCGAAGAGGGCATCATCAAGGGCTGGGGAATCGGAGTCAATACGCCGGAACCCATTCTGCGAGTTTTCGAGGCTGCTGATCCGGATGTATGCCTTTTGGCCTCGCAGTATTCTTTGATCGATCACAAGAATGCGCTGGACAATATCTTCCCAGTTGTAAGGCAAAAGAATGCCTCACTGGTAATCGGTTCATCGCTGAACGCCGGATTCATTTCCGGGAGTCCTCGGTACAACTACGGAAAGGACTCCTACAGAATCCCCGCCGCGTATATCGAAAAACGCAGAAAACTGGGAGAGATTGCGGCCAATCATGGAGTTGATTTGCGAACGGCGGCGCTCCAGTTCTCTGCCGCGCCTGACGTTGCCGCAGCACTGGTCGTCGGCGTCAGCAGAGAACATCAGATCTTGGAAGACTACACCTCAATGCAAACAAAGATTCCGGCTGAGTTCTGGACGGAATTGAAAAGTCAGAATCTGATCGAGCAAAACGCACCGACCCCGGCGGCTTAATCGCCCACAAAGACTTCATCCTACTGGGTCCAACCATGGACGAACCGAATTTTCAATCTTTGTTTTTGAATCGGTGCCCGGGCTCTTGTTCCCGCTGGCCGGATAATGAAAACCGGACTTTGAAAAGGTGCACTGGACGCAATGCGTATGGGAAGGAAGAATGGTGTTCCTGCGGGGTGGGCGACGCAGGTGAGATTGCGCGCGAACCTGGGTTCACGCGGTTCGTAGACAATCTCGATATAAAGAATCCTTATATGAGTATAACTCATCTTATTGGGTGCTTGCGGTTATTCAGTCAAAACGCTCTTGAGGAAAGGACTTACCCATGCTTCGTAAATTAATTTCTACCGACAATGACAGTGCGACCGCAATCCTTCGCTTCGTGCTCGGGGTAATTTTCTTCGCACATGGCGCCCAGAAGATGCTGGGCTGGTTCGGCGGGTACGGCTTCAGCGGGACTATGGGCTTTTTCACCGACGTCATGCACATTCCGGTGCTGTTCGCGTTTCTGGCGCTTACTGCGGAATTCTTTGGCGGCCTCGGCCTGATTCTTGGGTTCCTGACCCGAATTGCCGCACTGGGAATCTTCTTCAATATGGTTGTGGCCATAGCGATGGTTCATTATCGGTTCGGCTTCTTTATGAACTGGACCGGAGCACAGAAGGGCGAGGGCTTCGAGTATCACTTGCTCGTGCTTGCGATTACGGCTTTTTTGATGATTCGCGGCGCCGGAGCTGTTTCCATCGACCGGGTGTTGGCATCGCCGGCAAAGGGTGCGGCCCGGGTGCAAGTTGCCTGATCGCAAAGATATGAAAAAGAGCGCCAGTCGAATTACCGCGCCACAGCTGTGGTGGGTTATGGCGAGGAGCCACCACGCGCTAAGGCTCCTCGCCGAACAGAGCATCACGAGTGCGGGACTGTGCCTCACGGATTTCGCGGCACTGGAAGCCCTGCTCCATAAAGGTCCGCTCACCATCACACAGATTCAGGACAAGGTCCTGCTGGCCAGCGGCTCCATGACCGCCGCCATCGACCGGCTCGAGAAACGAGGATTGATCGTCCGAAAGTCCACTTCAAGCGACCGGCGGGCGCGAATGGTGGAACTCACGCACGAAGGTAAACGTGTAGCGGCAGCGTACTTCGAAAAGCATGCGAGGGATCTGGAGGCGCTTATGTCAGTCCTGTCGGCGAAGAAGCAGCAACAGCTATACGCATCGCTCAAGAAACTTGGACTGCGCGCGGCGCAGAAACTGGATGGTGCGCGCCAGACCGTACAAGAACAGGAACGTTATTGAGGACATCGGACTTGAAATCAAGTAAAGAAGCACCCAAACCGGCCGTTAAGAGTCCCTCGAGCCTAACTGGCCGCCGCAAACCGCGCCCCAGCCCGGCGGTAGAGGAAATCCGTGCGGCTGGCATACGAGATTTACGTCGCACAGGGGCGGAGAGATGGACATGATCTGGAGGGCTGGTTTCAGGCTGAGAAAGCGCTTACCAGGGCCATCCGCAAGCCGACCTCGGCTTAATTTGGTCCCGGACACAATGTGCACGGTCACGAATATCAGGTATCAGGAGTCATAAAAATGCAGATCGGGGTCGACAGTTTCGGAGCAATTATTTCTGACCCGGCTACAGGGATCGCTCTCAGCCCATCCCAGCGCATGCAGAATTTGTTGGAAGAGATTGTGCTCGCCGACCAGGTTGGTCTCGATGTATTTGGCATTGGCGAACACCACCGCAGCGAGTTCGTTGACTCTGCCCCGGTCGTCATTTTGGGCGCGGCCGCGACCCGCACGAATGACATTCGCCTTTCAAGCGCCGTGACCGTCCTGAGCGCCGCTGACCCGGTCCGCGTCTTTCAAGAATTTGCCACTCTGGACCTGATCTCCCAGGGTCGGGCTGAGATCGTCGCGGGCCGCGGCTCGTCAGTGGAAGCGTTTCCACTGTTCGGCTTCGATTTAGACGACTACGACTCGCTTTTCGCAGAAAAACTGGACCTCCTCCTCAAGATTCGGGAGAACACCCACGTTCACTGGACTGGTAAACACCGTCCACCGCTCACCGGGCAGGTGGTCTACCCCCGTCCGCTGCAAGATCCTCTGCCCATTTGGGTCGGGGTCGGTGGAACTCCCGCATCGTTCGTTCGCGCCGGCACGCTCGGACTCCCGCTGATGGTCGCCATCATTGGCGGCGAACCAAAGCGATTTCGGCCTCTCATCGACCTTTATCGCGAAGCTGGGCGGCGCGCCGGCCACTCCGCCGAGAAACTCATCGTCGGCCTTCACGCAATCGGCTTTCTGGGAAACACGACCCAGGAGGCTGCAGACGATTTCTACCCTGGATATGCCCACACGTTCACCCAGATCGGTAAAGAACGCGGCTGGCCCCCAGCTACCCGGGCGCAATTTGACGCTCTGCGCGGACCCACGGGTGCGCTGCTGATTGGCGACGCCGAAACGGTTGCGAAGAAGATACTTTATGTAAACGATGCCCTCGGCAGCCTTTCTCGCATTACTTTCCAGATGGGGGTCTCGGCGCTACCGCATCAGAAAATGTTGCGGTCGATTGAGCTTCTCGGGACGCGCGTCGCCACGATGGTCCGGAAAGAGCTCGCGGCCGTGGCTTCGCATTGACGGCGGAATAATTCCAACAAGACACGGGAGTAGCTCATTTTCTCGCTCGACGGGCTGCTCGAACACGAGTGATGGGTTTGGCTTTTGAGCCGCTAATCGAGCTCTTAGTCGGTGTGTCAATTCAAGGTGTGCTTGCTGTCGAAAGCACTTTCTCTGCAATAACCATGACTTCGTCGAGCCGGATGGAGCCCCGAACTTGCGCTCTTGCTTTGCGTCGCGGCGAGCTGATCTGGCTGGCACGTCTCATCGCGGGACCCCATAGAATGGGCTCTGTCCGGGTGTATGTTTCCAACTTCCGGAAGCCATCGACCGTACTGATCCGGTCCGAACGAGCCAAAATCCTGGAGGGCACCTGCTCAGGCAGTGGCTCTCGCTTGGTAAAGATTGAGAACGGTCAAAATGATCTGCAGGACCGCCTCATCTCCAATCGCTGTATTCATCATGCCGTGGTAGATGGAACGATCAGGCCATTCCACGTTGAAATACTTCTGAATGAAGTCGGCGCGCTCCCGATCGACGGTATCCACCAGCTGTTCAGCTTCCTGCTCGCTCTTGCCGCGGGCTAACAATCGCCGCACTTTGTCTTCTCTCGGAGCGTAGAGAAACACACGCATTGTGTCCGGCCGGTTCTTCAGGAACTGTTGAGATCCCCTGCCTACGATGACACAGTTTCCGCGCTCCGCCGCGTGCTCAACTACACGTCTGGTGATCCGGAGGATGGTTTCGCTATCGACGAGATTGAGCTTGTGCGCATTGATGCTACCCTCGTAACTTCCGCGCAAGAACGATTTGAAAAGTCTGTAATAGAGTGGATCCGTTCGTTCCTCTCGGACTTCGACCGCGGCCTTGGAACAATTAGCGAGCCTTGCAATCTCCTCAGTCAGCAACTGGTCCCACACCTTCCAGCCGAGATGCTTGGCCACCAGTCGAGCGATTTCGCTGCCGCCGCATCCGTATTCGCGTTCAATGGTAATGATTTTTATCACACAATTTGACTCTGAATATCTTCCACGACGCAGCTGCTTTATATTATTCCGCCACTCTTACTCCACCGCCGCCGGGATCATTTTTCTTTAGAAAGAAAGTCAGACAGAACATGATGGCCGCGCCCACACAAAGCACCATAAAAGTGTCGATATATGCCAGACTCGCCGCTTGCGCCTGCAATGATTGATAAATCCTCGCATAAGCGGTGGCCTCCGCCTCGTGCCTTCCCAGTCCGGAACTAATAAAGTGCTGGGTTAAACCCCGCGCCGCATTCGTAAAATTGGGACTGTCAATCCTCGCCTTCTCCACGAGCCTTAGCTGATGGAATTGCGAGCGTCGCGCGATCAAAGTTGTAACCAGCGACGTTCCCACGCTGCTTCCCATGTTGCGCATGAAATTCACGATGCCGGCTACGGCGTTGTTTTTCTCCGGCGCAATTCCGATGTAAGCGACCAGCGTAATCGGCACGAACAGGAAACCCAGTCCGATGACCTGCGAGATGCGCAGCCACACCGCGGCATTGAAGCTAATCTGCAAATCAATTCGCTTCGTGGAATAAAACATCGCGATCGCTAACGCCAGCCAGCCGAAGGCAATCAATCGGCGCGCCTGTATCTTCGTCGTCAGCTGGCCCATGATTGGCATCTCGAGAAGCAAAACCGCCCCGCCTGCGGAAAGCGCAAGCCCGGCCAATTCCGAGGTGTACCCCAAAAGCGTTTGCAGAAACTGCGGCATCAGGACCAGGGAGCTGAACAGTGAGATTCCCAGGGTGAACATCATCAGGCTCGCACCGGCGAAGTTGAAGTTCTTGAACATGCGAACATCAATAATCGGCGACTTTTCGAACCATTCCCAGACCACCAGTGATATCAAGCATACCGCAGCAACGACGACCAAGGTCGTAATGAAGCGCGAGCCGAACCAATCATCTTCCTGGCCCTTATCCAGCAGAATTTGCAATGCCCCAATTCCGACGGTCAGGAGAGCAATACCGACGTAGTCCAGCTTCACCCCAGCCGCTTTGAGCCGGCTTAAATAAGGGGGATCCTCGACAAAACGCCGCACCAGAAACCAAGTCGCAACGCCGACCGGGATATTAATAAAAAAAATCCAGCGCCAGGAATAATTAAAGGTGATCCATCCGCCCAGGGTGGGACCAATCGTGGGTGCCATGATGGCTGTGATCCCGTATAGCGCAAATGCTAGGCCTCGTTTTTCCGGGGGGAACGTGTCCGCCAAAATAGCCTGCGCCATCGGCTGCAAGCCGCCTCCGCCCACTCCCTGTAATACCCTGAACAAAAGAAGAAGGCTGAGACTCGGCGCAACACCGCAGAGGAGTGAGCTAATAGTAAAAATGCCGAGACAGCTCATGAAAAAGCGCTTGCGCCCCAGCGCTCCTGCGAGCCAACCGCTGATCGGCAGGATGATGGCGTTCGAGACAAGATAGGACGTCAACACCCAGGTGCTTTGGTCGTTGCTCGCGCCCAGGTTTCCCGCCATGTAAGGCAGCGCTACGTTAGCGATACTGGTGTCGAGGACCTCCATGAATGCCGCGAGCGCTACAACCACAGCAATCAGCCAGGGGTTGTACTTTGGCTTCCAAACGTCCTGCTCGAGAGTGAGCGCGGCGGTACTCATCGGAGATATACGTCGGGCACAACGTTCATACCTGGGCGAAGCCGGCGATCCCGGTTCTCACCAGGATCGAGAACAATCTTTACCGGAACTCGCTGGACAATCTTCACGTAGTTTCCGGTGGCATTTTCCGGGGGAAGTAAACTGAACAGCGGACCCGTAGCTCCCGCGATACTGTCCACATGTCCCCGCAAAGTCCTTCCGCTGGAATCCACGTGGATCTCCGCTCGCTGTCCAGCTTGCATGTGCCTGAGCTGGGTTTCCTTGAAGTTGGCAGTCACCCAAACTTCATCGAGAGGCACAACTGTAAGAAGTTGCTGTCCCTGCTGAACGTTCAGTCCCACCACCACCGTTTTATTGACCTCTCCGCTGACCGGCGCCACAATTTTCGTGTATTGCAGATTCAATTGGGCCTGCTCAACTATCGCACGCTTCTCTTGGACGTCCGCAATGGCAGCCTGCACGCGGGCAAGAGTGGACGACACTTGCTGTGGACCGGTCTGCGCATATTGGTGGTTCGCGTTGGCTTGCGCTAACCGGCTCTGCGCCTGTTGAACGAACTGCTGCGCCGCAGACTCGCTGGCCTGAGCGGCTGCGACCGTCGCGGTGCTGGATTTTGCCGACGCCAATGCCTGATCGTAGATTTGCTGTGACACTTCCCGTTGATCGACCAATCGTTTGTACCGGTGAAGATCGTCTTGCGCTTTCACATCGTTCGCTTCGGCTGCTTCCAACTGGGCGTGCGCAGCGCTCAGCTGCCTCTCGGCTGCGGTGACCGCAGCGCTGGCATCCTCAATGCCAGAAGCTGTGAACTTCAGCTGGCTGGATGTGTTCACCGAAGTAATCGGGACAGTAATATTCAGCGATCGGGCAGTCGCTTGGGCGCTGGCCAGGTTCGCTTGCGCTTGCGCGAGCGCGACTTGATAGTCCGTCGGGTCGATTTCGACCAGCACGGCGCCTTTCTCGACCCATTGGTTGTCGTTCACGTTGACCCCCACGACGTAGCCTGAGATACGCGCACTCACCGGATAGAGATGAACGTCCGCCTGGGCGTCGTCAGTCGATTCATAACTGCTCAAGAAGCGCCATAGGAGCGCACCCGAGACCAGCACCACCAGGGCGGCTACAAGAATCACAAGATTTCTGCGGCGCTTCCGGCGTGCAGCCGGCGTGTACTTCCGGTCCGCCACTGCGGTTGAATCCACCGGGTCTTCTTTGGCCACCCCAGGCACCGAAGGAGAAGTGTTCTCTTCTGCCATGTTCATTTTCCTCGGAAATACTCCCTGACGCTCTGCTCAGCAACGCCCATAGCGCGAAGCAGGGAAATTTTCGCAACATTAAACTTGTAGAGACTCGATATGTATTGCTCGTGCGCGCTGGCGACTGACTCTTGCGACTGCACAACCTCAACCGTGTCGGTGACTCCGGCGCTGAAGCGATCGCGCGATTGAGCAAGCGTCAGGTCTGCCAGGTCAATGTTGCTGCGTGCCACATTTACCTGATCCGAGGATGACTGCAGGTTCAGCAACGCCGTGCGAACGTCGGACTCGATCTGCGCTCGCAGATCATCGAGGCGCTCACGGATCTGCTCCAATCTCGCATCGGCTTGCTGGACATCGCCGTGAACCTTTCCACCCGTAAAGATTGGAATCGATACCGTCCCGCGCACGTCGAATACCTGGGTTGCATTGGACGGATGTGCCCCTGCCGTTCCGTAATCGGCGCCGAAGGAAAGCGACGGAAGATAGCCGGCGACTGCGGCCTTGCGAGACAGTTCCGCTGCGCGCGAGTCACTCATCGCGGCGTGGTAGTCAGAGCGTGACGCATACGCGCGTTTCAAGGCCTCATCAACCCTCATCCCCTCGAACGGCTGGTAGGGTGACTTATCAGTGAGTTCGAACTCCTGCGCCGGAGCCAAACCGATCACCCGCGCCACCACGAGCTTCTGTATTGCGAAATCGTTCTTCGCTTGGATCAATTGTTGCTGTCGGGTCTGAAGTTCGACCTTGGTGCGCAGGGCGTCGATGTCCGCCGAAGTGCCCGCATTTACCTGATCGGCCGATTGATCGTAAAGCGCCTGTGCGGTCTTGACTTGAGCTTCATCGGTCTCAATGCGAGCTTCATCCTCGATAGCTTGAAAATAAACGTACCCCACGGCTTGTACAACAATGTCGTGCGCATCCTTGAACTTGTATTCCGCCGATCTTACAGTCTGGTTGGCTGCGCGGGTCGCATTGATGGACTTCCAATCGAACAGCGTCTGAGTCACCGCGGCACGGGCGTCAAAGTAAGAAAAAGGTCCATCGGACGGCGGGATGGTAACTCCACCAATGCTCGTAAGGCCGAGTTCGGCGAGATTGATCTTGGAGGCTGCTACGTAGGGGGTTGCGGTTGCTTGGGGCAGCAGAGCGCTTAGTTCCTGCCAGCGCTGTCCGCGGGCCGAGCGAACGTCTGCGTCCGAAAGGAGCAGTCCGAGATTGTGTTTCAATCCGCGATCGATGGCGTCTTGCAGCGAAAGCGGCATGACCCCTGGGACCACCTTTGTTGGCACGCTGCCGGCAAATGGACTTGTTCCATTGCCACCGGAAAGACTTTGTGCCGGAGTGCTCGAAACCGACGTCGAAACAGTCTGCGCAAAAGATATTGCCGTTCCACAAATCAAGAGTCCAGTACAGAGAAATCGCAGTAGTGCTGGCGAAAGGACCACAACCTGCCTCCTTAAGTTTGAATGCCTTCGGTGGCTGCGACGAGCTCAGCGCCTGCCGCCGTCACCGCCTCGCGATGCATCCGTCTGAACTCGGCTTCGGACTCATGGTCCATATCGAGCCGGGAGAGCAACCACATCAACTCGACTTTGCGGCGGCACTCCGTCTCCAAATGCCGAGAAGAGCGAATCTGATTCAAATAATTGTACAAATATAGTTTCAATGAGGTCCTGAGGATCACAACCAGGCCGGCCGGTTTCTGCCGACGCGCGCTCGAAGCCAAGGTCCGCCATCTCTAGCGTGTCCACGAACGCATCGATGGCCGAGCACACATGATCGTCTGGGACGAGCTCGACCAGCACCACCGGAAACAATGTTCCTTGGCTGTGCCCTTCACCTTGGATGAATCCCATGGGAGCAATCCAAGGTTGGGTGAAAGTGTTGCTTTCTTGCAGTCGCAAGCAAACAGTAGCGGGTTTCAACTCATCGAGGGTCCCCGCCCCGGCAGCCAAACGATTCGAACAGCGCGGTACGGGCCAGCCCAGGCAGCACCGACCGCAGCGGCCGTTCCGGCGGCCCCGCCGCCGACGACGGCCAGGTCAAACATGTGAGCGCTTGACCGCATAAATCCTCGGTGGGTAAGAGGCCGGCTCATGTGGCAGGTCCGCTCGCGCGGATGTCCGCGCGACGCTCCTAGCGGATGCGCAGGCGCCCGGACTTAGGCTGGGTTTTGCGCATCGAGTCGCCACGTCGTCCGCTGAGTCCGCCTAACCGAGAGCGCCAAATGGTGGAATTTTAGGCTTATCTCGGCTACGGTCCTCCTATCGCATCTGTTATCGCGCCGCCCCTTGCAAGGCGACAAACGACAACCCCGGGACAGCTTAATGGCAAGCCAATCTTTGCTCCCCGGAAACGTAGGTGCAGTGGCCTTGCGCCTGTAGCAGTGCCAGGGCGGCGGCCATCCCGGTAACTACAAGAATCCCTGGTTCTGCGTGCGCGAGCATGTCCCCTGCGACCTCCTCTGGTGACTGCGGCAACTGGTTGCGACGGACAAGAATCCGTGCCTGCTCTTCGAGGGCGGTGTGACAACCCAGAAACTGGACGCCTCTTCATTGCAATGCCTGCATGCTCGATCTTGATACGGCGAGTTCCCGACATCCGGATCGATGGATCCCGTCAATTGTTCCGGTGAATTCTTGCTGCTGTTGAAAATGTTTCTTTCTGCCGGTTTCCCGTCACTGGATCGATTACGTTTAGCCATTCGCCAATTTGATACTTATTCCAAATATAGCCGTCATAATTGAGCACGTTGGCCGGTCCATGCAGGGCTCCTACCACTTTGATTTGTTCTTTAGGAACACCAAGTCCGAATTGCAGGCCATCAGGGAGTTCTTCATGCCGTTCAGAAATGTTCCATCGCCGATCGGAACGACGTCATATACCGGCTTGATCTTGGCGGGATCTCTTACAAGTTTATGAAATTCGAGCTTCCACTCTGATGCCCGCCAAACAAGCTGGGCTTCTACGCCAGTTGCGCCGGCGAGTAAGCCCGGCATTGTCGTGCCTGCAGCAGCAGCGTGAGAGACAAACGATCTGTGAGTTAGGTTTTTCATGGGCGTTTTTCTCCGATCGACACTCGGCAAATTGCGACCCATTATCTGACAGTCAGTATCGAGTTCCCAAGCTGGGAAATCTTCTAACAACTGACGCTACCGCGATGCGACCAACTCCGGAACCTCAGCGAGCCGTTCGTATTCTTCGGCAGTCAGTTGCAACGAAGCCGCCTCCACGTTTTCCGCGAGGTGTTCGATCGAACTGGTACCAGGGATAGGCAGCATGACGGGAGACCGCCGCAGCAGCCATGCTAAGGCCACCTGCTTCGGGCTTGCATGATGCTTCTGTGCGATTTGATTGAGCAGATCGCCCGCAACCTTCCCCGCTCCCAATGGGAACCAGGGAATGAAAGCAATTCCGTGGCTCTGGCAATAGTCCACCACATAGTCCCATTCCCGATCGGCAAAGCTGTAGCGGTTCTGCACCGAGGTGATGGGGACAATCTTGCGCGCACGCTCGATATGCTCCCGAGTAACGTTCGACAATGCAACCAGTCGAATCTTGCCTTCATCCCGCAACTGCGCCAGAGTCTCCACCGAGGACTCGAAGGAGACGACCGGATCCGGCATGTGCAGCTGATAAACGTCGATGCGATCAAGCCGCAGTCTTTTGAGGCTGCCTTCAGCCGCTTCGCGCAGGTGGGCCGGAGTTGCGTCATGGGTCCACTGATTTGGGCCAGGTCGATTCCAGCCCCCCTTGGTCGCGATGACCAATCCTTTTGGATAAGGAAACAGGGCTTCGGCAATCAATTCCTCGCTGACATGGGGACCGTAGGAATCGGCAGTATCGATGAAGTTGACCTCCATCTCAACCGCTTTGCGGAGAACCGCGAGTGCGGCTTTGCGATCCGTGGGCGGACCCCAGACGCCTTCGCCGGTGAGGCGCATGGCTCCAAAGCCAAGACGATGGACAGAAAGCTCACCTCCTAAGCAAACATCTCCGGCCAAGCTGGCAGAAACCCTTTTTTCGTTGTTATTCAAGACAATCTCCTTTCAAGCCGCCTGTGGTGAATTCGTTGCTCTGCACAACATCCACAGCTTCCACTCCATACTGGTTCAACGTTGCGCCGATTTCGGGGGAAAATCCTTGAACATCTTTTCTACGCCCTTGTCCAGGTCCTTTTCATTTTTCTCGGCCTTGTCTGAAAGCGTGTCTTCAACACTGCTACGCCAGATGAGCTGCTTCGTTTTTCCGTCGTACAGGTCTACTACGAGCGTTCCTTCCTTGTAGTCCTGCTCGGTTGTGGTTGCATCACCGAACCCGCCAGATCCGCGCCAACGCCATCCCCCGCCGAAGCCGTCGTAGAAGGTCTGAAGCGTTCTTTCGGTTTGAGTCGTCTTAATTGCTACGATGGCAACCTCTCCGTCAGTGTCCACGCGAGTCCAGCCTTTGGATGCCAATTGAGCATCCACCGCATTCTTAATGCGGGCGTCCCAGAGGGAATTTGCCGGCTTGATTTCCTGCCATGAATAGGTTTTGTACTGCGAGAAATTAGCTTGGTGATCAAAATCGGTTTTGACGTGCTGAGCAAAAACAGATGCCAGCGCTGTCAGGATAAAGGCGGTGCAAACTATTGCTGCGCGTGCGATCTTCATGTGGTGAATCTCCTTTGCTCGAAAGGAGAAATGCAGTTGCACTTCCAACCCGCCTCGCTCAACGAAAATCAATTGACCGTTCTGATTGAGGGGTTTGTGCGCGTGTCGCGCAGCCGATTCCGGTGGCATGGGTAGCTCGCGTCGTCAACCTGCCGACAGAGTGTCATCCTGAGGACTTTGCGGTCTGAAGCATACGACGAACCCTTGATCGGACCCGACAAGACTTGGAGGGGGAGTGCGCCCGTAGTATTGCGGACTGGAATTGGCAGGGCGCGATTCGCGCCCTACAGGTATGCTCGATCCAATCTGGGGAATCGAGGCGGACTGCTATGCATTTCCCGGGGCACTTTGGGAACTTCGCAGACGAGGTCGGTAAATCCCCAGCTTCTCCATTTTGTGGATGAGCGTCGTGCGCTTCACGCCAAGCTTGTGGGCGGCGCCCTTGGGGCCGCCGATTACCCAACCGACTTGCTCAAGCGTTTGTAGAATCACGGCACGCTCAGTGTCCTTCAGGGTACCTGCAACTTGGGGAACGTTGATGCCCGGTGCTCCCGAGGTCGGCAACGGATTGGGGAGCACGCCGTCGTCTGACAGGATCACCGCGCGCTCGATTAGGTTCTGCAGTTCGCGGATATTTCCTGGCCATTCATAAAAAGTCAGGGCAGACATGGTGGTTTCGGGAATGTACTCCACTTGTTTACCGATCCGACGTCCAAACTTTTCTACAAAATGCATGACCAGGCCGTGAATGTCTTCGCGGCGCGCTCGCAAAGGAGGGAGCAGAACTGGAAACACGTTCAGTCGGTAGTATAGGTCGCTGCGAAATTCACCCCGCGTCACCATATCGTCTAAATTGCGGTGTGTGGCAGCCACGAGCCGAACGTCCACTTTATGGGTGCGGGCACTGCCCAAGCGCTCAAACTCTTGCTCCTGCAATACCCGTAGTAGTTTGGGTTGCAATGCGGCCGGGATGTCTCCCACTTCATCCAGGAAGAGCGTCCCCCTATCAGCCAGTTCGAAACGTCCGACCTTTTGCGCTATGGCTCCGGTAAACGCACCTTTCTCGTGGCCAAAAAGCTCGCTTTCCAAAAGATCGAGCGGAATCGCAGCGCAATTCACCCTCACAAACGCCCGCCCGGACCGCGAGCTGAGATTGTGAATCGCGTGCGCGATCAGCTCTTTACCGGTGCCTGTTTCTCCCTGGATCAAAACCGTGGAATCCGTAGGCGCCACACGCTCGACCTGCTCGAGCACCGCCTCCAGAGCAGGACTATTGCCTATGATTCGCTCAAAGCTGCGCTCTCTCCAATCCTGATTGTCAGACCCGATTTGTTGCTGGCAGGCTCCCACAGTTGGACCTCGTAGGCTAGACTTGCACACTCGTTGACAGGCTCAACTCCCCAGAGCAGCTCGAACATGGTGGAGCAAGACTGCATTGTCGAACGGTTTTGTGAGAAACTCGGCTGCGCCTGCTCGCAACGCTTCCATCCGCATCTTTGTACCGCCGTGTGCGGTGATGAAGATCGTCGGAATGCTGCAACGGTCGTCATTTAGCTTGGCCTGCAATTCCAGACCGGACATGCCCGGCATTCGGATATCCGCAATCAGGCATGCGGTTTGGTGCTGTAGGCCTGAACTGAGGAATTCTTCCGCCGAGGCAAACACCCGTGCCTGAAATCCGGCGGCCTTGAGAAGGCCCAGCAGTGCGTTGCGCATCAAGTCGTCGTCATCCACAATCGTGACCAGCTTTGCCCCGGCCTCGGTAACCATGCTCCGAAAGTAACGCCTTGATCATCAGGTGCGCAATCATACCTTGGTATGAGGGACCTAACACTCCCCGCGCATTATTGACGTGTCTGGATGTGGCCGGGGAGAGTTAAGAAGAAGCTTGCGCCTCGAGGCAGGTTATCAGCCGCCCATAAGCGGCTCCCATGAGATTCGATGATGGAGCGGCTAATCCGAAGTCCCATGCCGGTCCCATGCAGCCGAGTTCCGGTGGAGCGGGTCCGCATCAATTGTTCAACCGTAGCTGCGTGTCAACTACGTTAGACTAGCGGCTACATTCGAGCTACCTCTGGCCGGACGGATGCTTAAGTTTCGCTGCCATTCCGACCAATTCTGCCAAGGATTCGGCTTTCATCTTGCGCATGACATGTCCGCGATGGATCTTCACAGTGATTTCGCTCGTCCCCAACTCATAAGCTATTTGCTTATTCAACCTGCCAGAAACCACTAGGCTCATGACCTCGCGTTCGCGTGCGGTCAGCGATTCGTGGCGCTTTCGCAGTTCGCCAAGCTCACTTTCCTGCTGCCGTGCAACTCGGTCGCGATCCAAGGCTTGGTAAATCGCATCCAGCAAGTCCTGGCTCCGAAAGGGCTTGGTCAGGAATTCCACCGCACCCGACTTCATCGCCTTCACGGTCATCGGAATGTCTCCATGACCCGTGATGAAGATAATGGGAATGCGGATTCCCGCCTCAGACAGCTCGCGCTGAAAGTCTAAACCGCTGATTCCAGGAAGCCTCACGTCCAGAACAAGGCAACTTGGGCCGTCCGCGCGCTTGCTATTTAGGAATTCTTGCGGTGTCCCGAAGGCCTCGGAGCGCAGGCCAACCGACTTCACCATACCTTGAACGGCTGCGCGTACTAAAGCGTCGTCATCGACGACGAAAACGGTGGACCGATCCGACGGCATCAAAGACGCACCTTCCGATTTTGACTACCGCAACGTCGATACCGCTGACTGACAGCACAACTCACTCATGCCGGGTGGTGTCGAGCAAATGCCAACCCGTACCTCCCCCGCTCGGAGTCGATGCTGTTGATGATAATGTTCATGATCCAACTGCTGCAATCGGCACCCCCTTTTGAAGCACCTAGCACGATGGGGGTCCGCAAGCTCGAAGCAGCCTTAACTCCGCGCCGAACACCGTCGCGGCTGACATCGCATGCGAGTCGGGAGCGTGCTGACTGTAGTTTCCGCTTCATGCCGGTGCGCGGCCAAGACACCTGGCAACTGAATCGGCAGAATTCTATTGCACGCCCGTGATTGGGATCGAGATCGAATGCATTGGAGATCGGGTTGGCTCGCGTCAACGGTGACGTGGTTTTCGAGTCGAGTGATCCTGCGGATCCGGTCATCAGCATCAAGATAAATCCAGCAATGTGCCAACTGCAGAGTATGCCAAGATGAGCGTTACATCCGAGCAATCCACGATAACAATCGACGGACATTTTTGATTACTGGCAAGCTCTTTGTTACTCGCACTGAGCGGAATGCAAGACTCGAGCCCATTGAAGCCTATGCCGGACCGGCGTACGGTAAGCCAATAACCCACACCGATACCCGTGAGATCGCTTTGACGTTTTCCGATTCTCGCCAGCTTGCGACAAGTAAAGATGTGTGCAATTCAGAGGCACTACGTCTGTCAGACGCGAGGACTTTTCACAATTGCTGCAAGCACTGATACAGGACAGCTGGCCGACCGTCCTGGTGAACAATGACAATTGCGAAGAACCATCGACGACCGATGAGGACTATTCGGGCTTCGAATGCACCGGTACCGACATCGCGAAGGTTAACAACCGTTTCGTTCCGACCGGAGGCATTGGTGGCAACGGTTACTTGGTTTCCAACCGACCGTTATCCCAGATCGCAACTACGCCGCCCTAGCCTTCGATCTGAAGTCCCAAGAACGAGTCGCGCGTGCTGGCCGGAATACGAGCTAGTCACTCGGCGCGGACTGCCGCAGCTTGAATCGCTCGGTCCCCTGTCCCATCCATGTTGTGAACTCGAAAGACGGAGAAAAGTATAAACGAGGTTGATGAACATTTTTGGCAATCGCAAGGTTCAGCTTCAGATCGTAAGCCAGTATTCTCTGCCAGCGTATCGGAGTGGGCTCAATGGGGCGAATGTGGGCCTCGGGGCGTTGCCAGGCAGCTTTTGGCATCACCTGCCCAAGCCACAGACGTTATCAGGACGGCGGGGAGCACGGAGACTCTGTCAGCTCTGCGGCGGTCACGGCTCCGACCAGTACTTATTAAAACCCGCGTAGTCCGACGGCAAGTTCCCCAAAATTGTTCTCCTCAACTCCAGAATGTCGACTGAGCCTTGTTTCTGATACAGCATCTTTCCATCGGGAGCAATCACGACGGTATATGGCACGGCCGACTCCCAGGTTGGGTCGAAAGCGGCTTGAAGGGTGGCAGTATCCTGCGAGTCAAACAGCAGGTTGCGACTGGTGGCATGCATCTTTTCGAGGATCCGCTGCACGCTGCTTTTTTCGTCCGGCATATTGGCGGCCACCGTCACCAACTCCACATCGCGCACTCCGTACATGCGAAATGTGTCCTCCAGATCAGGGAACTCGTGGATGCATGAGCCACACCAGGTCGCCCAAAAGCTCACCAACAGGGTTTTCCCGGTTGGATTTGTTCGCAGCTTCTTTAGCTCTTCCGCGGAAGCCATCTCGAGGAGCACAGGCTGAGCCTCGATCTTGCGCAATGCTGCCAAGCGAGCGGCTTCTTTTTCTCGCCACTTGGTCGAGCAACCGAAAACACCTGTGTGCTTCACTGCCACTTCCCGGTGCTCGAGGAGGGCATCGATGGCATCGCGGGCCTCATGGGTCTTTACCAATTCCGCGCGGTAGCTATTGTCCATGCGGCCTTCATAGCGAAGGCGGCGGCCACTATCAAAGACAAATACATGCGGAGTAGCCTGCGGACCAAACGCTCGCGATACCGATTGGGTTTCGCCGTCGTAGAGGTAAGGATATGTCAGATGTTTGTATTGTGCCCGGATCTTCATCTCCTCGAGGCTGTCGCTGATGTCCGAGGAATCGAGTTCATCGATGACAATCGCTTTGGGATCGTTGGGCTGGATTGCGACCACCGCTACGCCGCGGTCCTTGTAGTCCGCGGTGAGTTCGGCGATACGGCGCTCATACATCTGTGAAATGGGACAATGATTACAGGCGAAAACGACTACCAGAACTGGGCTGGCAGCGTAATCGGCAAGCTTATGAGTCTTCCCGTCGACACCGGGAAGTTCAAAATTCGGTGCTGGCGAACCCTGTGCGAGGATAGGGTGCGACTCCTGCGCCCAAACACCCAGAGAAAATGTAACCAGAATCAGAATTCTCCACATCATCTTTTCCTTCGGATTTCAAGTCAGTACGTCTTTGCGGGAGATCCTCCGAGCGTATTCCCATCAATGACTGTGAGATTCTCCCCCGCCAGGTTTGCGACGTACGCCTTATTATTCGCAGTGTCGACCGCGATCGCGTACGGTCCATTTCCAGCTTTCACGGTTGTGGCTACGGAATTTTGCGTCCCGTCGATCACGGTTACGGTGCCGCTGTGCGTGTTCGCCACGTAGACCATGTGAGTTTTTGAGTTGACCGCAAGAGCTTGCGGGTGCTCGCCCACTGATACGGTTGCCAGCACAGAGTTGCTGGCTCCATCAATCACGGTTACGCTGTCGCTTCCGTAGTTCGACGTATAGATTCTGTTCGCAGCCGGATCTACGGCAACGGCGCAAGGGATCTCTCCGGTTTCTACCGAGACGGCAAGGTTGGTCTTGCCGTCGATGACCGTCATCTTCGAACTGCCTGTGCTGGTAAGGTAAATCCTGCTTGTTATTGGATTCACCGTAATTCCCCAGAGATGAAAATCCGCAGGGACTCTCGTGAAAAGATCGTTCGCGCCGTCAATAACTGTAATTGTGTTGCTCTCGTAGCTGGTTAAATAGATCTTATTAGCCACAGAGTCTACGCCGATCGCGTCGGCCTGCACTCCCACTTTCAGAACACTTGTCCGGTTGTTCTTGCCGTCAATCACCGTCATTGTGTCACTGAAAGTCTTCGAAACATAAACCTTATCGGTCGCCGGATTCACTGCCACGACGTAAGGCAAATCACCAACGGGCACACTCGCGGCGACCGCATTGGTTGCTCCGTCGATCACGGTGACAGTGCCGCTCCCTCCGTTGCCCACATAAATCTTGTTGGTATCCACGTTGATGGCGATGGCTGCGGGCTCATCTCCCACCTTCACCGTCGCAGTGGAATGCTCGGCGTCATCGATCACCGTCACCGTGCCGCTGACCGAATTCACCGCGTAGACCTTGTGGGTTTTAGGGTTTAATGCCACCGCACGAGGGTTGATTCGCATGCCCAACGCCCGCGAGTGATCCGTCGCAGTTGGCGTCGGGCCGAGCGAGATTAGAGCATCTTCAATGAGCCTGTTCTGCGTCGCACTGGTAAAGATCTTGTCACCGTGCCCCATGTTCATGTAGATCATCTTGTACCGCGTGTTGCTCCACACCACCGGCAAATCTCCACTCATGAGGACGTCCTTCAGCCCCAGTGGATAGTTTGAGGGGGCGAACGTGACCAGGACCCGTACGTCTTTATTGAGGCGGGGACTTGGTTTCCAGACATACCATTCATTCGCCGGGGACAGGAAGGCGCCCGGGAGGCCCAAGGTTGCAGGATTCGTCCGGTCATCGACGACCAAGTTTGCCGGCAGCGGGGGCCAGCTATTGATGTGAAATACTGCACCTCCCAGAAAATCAACATACCACGGCCAGTTCGTATCCTGGTCGTTGTAACCTGCGGCGTGAAAACCAAGCCAGGCGCCCCCGGCTTCTATGTATCGCTGAAATGCACGCCTCTGCTCCGCGTCAGTCGGGGAATCAGTGAGCCAAACAACGACTTGGTATTTCTTCAAGTTGGCAGCGTTCAAATCCGCCCAGTCAGAGCTCGAGTCGAAGCTGAAGTTATCTTTTGCAGCGACCGCGGCAAAGAATTTCAAAGCGCTTTCTGCAAACTGGACGTGATCCAACTCGGCGGTTGGCGAAAAAAAAGCGAGCACCCGAAAATGCGACTGCTGAGCCACACTGGCGGCGGCCAGCAGGAAGATCGCTAATAACAGCCTGAACCCGACAACCTGCATTTTCACTGGCGGGCCGCCCAGAAAATCGAGTTGCTGAAAATCGTGGTGAATGCAGGATTCTGGAACAATTCTGGATGGTGCCCCATAAAGATATAAATGTTCCGAGCCTGGTAGCGCTCGTTTGTCCAAATGACGGGGTGATCGCCGCCCATTTTGATGCGGGTGTCGGGGGCATAGGTGGACTCATCAACCCGCGCCAGAACGCGCACATTCGGACGCGGCGACTTGTCGTAGGTGTACCACTCCTCTTGGTCTATCATGAAGGATCCCCCCACATTCTTCATCGCCGGGTGTGATGAGTCTTCGACGATCACACTGGCAGTGGCAAACTTCGGGATGTAATCGGTGAATCGGATCCCTCCCATGAATTGGGAGAACCAGGGCCACATCTTAGTTCCGTCAAATTCACCGAGCAGCGTCGCATGATGGAAGCCGATCCATCCTCCTCGACCTCGTTCGATATATTTCTCGAACGCGGCCACGGCCTTCGGGGTCCACCCGTAAGGGGGATAGTTCAATTGGATAATTAACTGGTAGTGCGACAGGAAATCGTCGTCGATCTTGTCGGTGTTCTCAAGGTAGTCGATCGCAAAGTTACGATCCGAAGCCAGTTTCTGCAGCCACACTTTGGCAGCGTCCACAAAGGGACGGTGTATACCTCCGGCTTCCGCCAGTGCCACGACCCTGAATTTTAGATTGGGAGTCCGTGCGCTGGTTGCGGTCGCGGGGATAGGACAAAGCAGAATTACGATCAAAGAGCAGATGTAAAATGCACTAGGCACAACCGGGATGATCAGGGTGCGAGCGGCATTCTTCATATGGGAGTCGGCGGCGAACCTAATTGTTAGCCTGCGTCGTCAATGATCCGCGATTGAAATCTTGCCCTTTGCGACGACCTTCTTTTCCGGGAGCAGGTCTTTGGGAGATATCCGTGGGTCGTAAACCAGATTAAAGAAGCCGACCATCATCTCGTCCCAGTTCTGCT
>Ga0209380_10000727_pt1 | contig 23395 bp, 22 predicted proteins | sample HubBroMetageWFT6_FD_188347 | JGI IMG/M metagenome (GOLD analysis project Ga0209380, IMG submission 188347) | Warmed and freeze-thawed soil microbial communities from the Hubbard Brook experimental Forest, New Hampshire - Hubbard Brook CCASE Soil... | ecosystem: Environmental > Terrestrial >... | reverse complement strand
GATTAAGATGCCAATTACCAGCGCTAGGCTGAATCCGTGCAGCACCTCGCCGCCAAATAAATACAGAGCGAGTACGGTAAGGAAGGTAAGCCCGGCTGTCAAGATAGTTCTGCTCAAAGTCTGGTTGATGCTGCGATTTACGATGTCAGCCAGCTTCTCGCGCCGCATCAGTTTAATGTTTTCCCGGATGCGGTCAAATACCACGATCGTGTCGTTATTAGAGTAACCAATCAGCGTCAGGATCGCGGCAATCACGGTCAGCGAGATATCCGTCTTGGTCAGCGAAAACGCCCCCACCGTGATCAGCGTGTCGTGAAACACCGTGACCACGGCCGCCACGCCGTAAATCCACTCGAAGCGGAATCCCAGGTAGACCAGCATGCCCGCGAGCGAATAAATCGTCGCCAGGAACGCCTGCTTCCGCAACTGCCCGCCGACCTGCGGCCCGACGATCTCCACCTGGTAAACGCCGAAATCCGACAAGAAAAACTGATCCGGCAGCGCTGCGACCACCGCCGGGTCGATTGCCCCTTTCAGCTGATCAATCGAGCTGAGCACGCCGCCCAGCGTCTTGTCGCGGTAGTTCGCGATGTCGTGCGCGACCGCCGTGTATTTCTGGTCGGCGTCGGACCCCAGATGCAGCGGATCCTTATCCATCAGGAACTTCTTTATTGTCAAAGAGCTGGCGTTGTTCAGGTCAGTCTTGTCTGCCGGAGCATTCCGCTCCAGCGCGTTGATAATTTGGATCTTGCCCCGGTCCAGTTCCTGCTCGCTGGTTTCCTGCACCGAGAGGTCGATCAGGAGCTCGTTACTCCCTTTGTCTCCCAGCGTTTGCAGACGAAAATTGTGCAGCCCCACCCGGTCGAGCGCCGATCGCACCGCATTATCGTTGGGCGGGTGCGAAAACTTCACATAAACCAACGTACCGCCGCGAAAATCCACTCCCCACGGGATGCCATGCCAGAACAACATGGAAAACACTCCCGCCAAGCTGAAGACCAGTGAAAAGGCGAGAAAATACCACTTTTTCCCGAGAAAATCTATATTAGGATTGCGAAAGAACTCCACCTGTTGTCTAGCCCCTTATCTATCTATGACTTAGCGCCCAAAACGCGCATGTTTAATTTTTCGATCCGACCGATCAGTCGGTTTTCCTCGCCGCACCGCTTGAATCTCGCAGCCCGTTATTCGCAACCGAGTACTCACGACCAAGGCCTAGATGCTTAACGCTTCTCCGCGCTGATGGCGGCTCAGCACATAATCAAAGATCACGCGTGAAACGAATACTGCCGTGAACAAATTCGCCAGCAGGCCAAAAGTGAGAGTCGTGGCAAATCCGCGAACCGGGCCGGTGCCGAAGAGAAACAGGATCGCCGCCGAAACGATGGTGGTGACGTGCGTATCCACGATCGTAATCCAGGCATGGCTGAAACCTTGATCCACGGCCGAAGGCGGCGTCTTGCCGTTGCGCAATTCTTCGCGGATGCGTTCGAAAATCAGCACATTCGAATCCACACCCATGCCCACCGTCAAGATCACTCCGGCGATTCCGGGCAAAGTCAGAACAGCTCCGAAATAGCCCATGAATCCCAGCAGGATGATCAGATTCAGCAGCAGCGCGACATCGGCATTGATGCCGGCGCCACGGTAATAAATCAGCATGAAGACCAGAACTGCCAGCATGCCGATAACGGCCGCCATGACGCCGTGATTGATCGAGTCTTGCCCCAAGGAGGGACCCACCACACTCTCGTTCAGATACTTGATACCCGCCGGCAACGCGCCTGAACGCAGGATCATGGAAAGATCCTTGGAGGATTGCTCGCTCATGTGACCGCCGCTGATTTCCCCGCGGTCACGGATGGCTTCATGAATGTTGGCGACTTCCTGCACTTTGCCGTCAAGCACCACCGCCAGGCCGTCGCCGACGTGGGCCGAAGTGAAGTTGTAGAAACGCTGTCCGCCCTCGCCGGTCAGCGTGAAGCTGACGCTGGGCTGGCCACTTTGATCGCGGCTGGGCTGCGCGTCGCGCAGATCTTTGCCACTCACCGCGGACACTCGCGAAACCAGGTACCACGCATCCCCGCTGTCGGTTGTCGCGCCGGGCGCGGTGTGTCCGGGAAGCAGCATCGCATCCGGCGGAAGCACTCCACCCTTATCCTGCAGCGCCGCTTGCTCGCTGGGATACGGGCCGCCCAGCGACTGCTTGATCTCGAGCATCGCGGTCGACTGCATTACGTCTTTCACGCGCGCCGGATCGTCGACGTCGGGCAGTTGCACCAGAATCTGATACTGGCCTAGGCCGTGGGGCTGGATGGTGGGTTCGTTCACCCCCAACTGATCGATGCGGTTGCGGATGGTTTCAATCGCCTGGGTCACCGCCTTGTCTTTCAGTTCGGTGAGCAGGCTGGGTTTCATGGTGAGGTTCCAGGTGTTGTCGGCGCCGGAATTGATGTCGTACTCGGGGAGATGATCCTGCACGATGCCCAACAGGTCGGTGCGCGAACCCGGGGGCACGCCCTTCAGCACAATGTGGTCGGGAGTATTCGTGGGATCAGGCTTGGCGACGTCGGCAAAATTGATCTTCTTCTTGTTGAGCTGCTGCTTGAGCACTTCGATCGCGTTGTCGGAATCGACATTGACCGCGTCATTGACCACCACTTGCAGGATGAGGTGGGTTCCCCCGCTCAAATCCAGACCCAGATGAATATTCCTGGTGATCGCGGCAAGCAGCCCCTTGCGCGAAAAGTTTTGCGGAATGCCGAAGATCCCAAACACAAAGATCAGCAGGATCCCGATGATCGCCAGCATTTTCCAGAGCAGATTCTTATTCATGAAAGCGCTTCTTTATGATTTTTAGAAAATTTCCTGAAAACAATCTCCAGAAACATGTTGCGAATGTTTTTGTTGCGTCTTACTTGGCTTTGGCTTCTTCCTCGGGCGTGGTGACCTGCACCACCGAGGCCTTGGTCACTTCCACCCGCAGATTATCGGGAGGAACGCGCAAGTGCACGGCGTCATCTTTCAACGCGATGATGGTGCCGCGTAAGCCGCCGCTGGTCGTTACCTTGTCGCCGGTCTTGAGAGCATCCAGCATGGTCTGCCATTTTTTTTGCCGGCGTTGCTGCGGCATGATCAGCAGAAAATAAAAAATTGCGAAAATAAAAAGCAGGGGCGCGATACCCAGCCACGACATCCCGCCAGGGCCCGTTTGCATCGCCAACAAGAGTGTCATGTTCATTTCGTCTGGGCAGATGAATCCGCAAGAAACCATCCGCGCGAACCATCATCCGCAAACCATCGCCCGCGCCCACGAAAGACCGCGGAAAATGCTATTTCACCACGTGAGTTCTGATCGACTTCGGCCGGGTTGCTTCGGCTTTCAGGCGAGAATCCAGGGACGTCTCCCTTGGTCAAGGTTTCGGTCGAGACCAGATGTCAGCAAGAAAACGAGACGCTTCCCCAAGTTGAATAGAATGCCGCACCCGCCGCATGGTGTCAAGGTAGAAACTGAGGTTGTGGACCGTATTCAGGACTTGCGCCAGCACCTCGTTCGACGCATAAAGGTGCCGCAAGTAGGCGCGCGAATAGCGCCGGCACACGCGGCAGGCGCAATTGGCGTCGAGCGGACCCTGATCCTGGGCATAGCGCGCCTGCTTGATGGAAACTTTTCCCTCGGAAGTGAACAGCAAGCCGTGGCGCGCGGCGCGCGTGGGCAGGACACAATCCATCATGTCGACCCCGAGGCTGGCATATTCGACGATTTCTTCCGGCGTGCCCACTCCCATAACGTAGCGAGGCTTGTCGGCTGGGAGATGCTCGATTGTGGATTCGACCATCTCGCGCGTGAGTTCCCGCGGCTCACCCACGCTGAGCCCTCCGATGGCGTAGCCCGGGAATCCGATTTCAATGGTGCGTAGTGCGGATTCTTTTCTGAGCGCGCGGTCCATGCCGCCTTGCACAATGCCGAAGAGGGATTGAGTCTTGTCGGACCATGTGGGGACAGCCGCCCCCGCATGGGTATTGCTGGCACAATCGTTGCCGCTCCACGGGACTTCGTGTTTATGCTCCTCAAAATATTTCTTGCTGCGCTCGGCCCAGCGCAACGTCATCTCCATCGAAGCCTGCGTGCGCGCGCGGTCGGCGGGAAACTCCGTGCACTCGTCGAACGCCATGATGATGTCCGCGCCCAGGCCAATCTGAATTTCCATGGATTTTTCCGGACTGAAGAAATGCGACGAACCGTCCAGATGTGAGCGGAACGTGACGCCCTCTTCAGAAACCTTGCGCAACTCGTTCAAGCTGAAAACCTGGAAGCCACCCGAGTCCGTAAGAATGGCGCGCGGCCACGCCATGAAGCGGTGCAAGCCGCCCAGCTTGCGCACCGTGTCAACTCCCGGACGCAGGTAGAGGTGATACGTGTTGCCCAGGAGAATCTGCACACCCAGTTCTTCGAGAATGTCCTGCGACACTCCCTTCACTGAAGCCACGGTGCCCACCGGCATGAATACCGGCGTTTCGATTTCGCCATGCGGCGTGAGCAGGCGTCCCAGGCGCGCAGCGCCGGCAGTCTTCTCTATTTGGAATTGCGTTGACATCGAATGGCGATTGTAGCAATCGGAATCATCCTGGAGCGGCGGATGCAGCTTGCCCTGCGCGAAGGCGAAGGGAGCGCACCCCGGACGGGGCGTCCGGGGCTCCACCATGCGTCAGATGCTCAGTGCGATGATCTCAGCCTTGATCTTGTCTCCGCTGAGGTTGAGCCGCCCCACGCTTACCGGCAGCTTGAATCGCCGCGGGCCAGCACTGCCGGGATTGAAATAAAGCACGCCGGCCCGCGTCTCCTGCTTGGGAACATGGCTATGGCCGGAGATCACCACGCGGAATCGAGCGGCTTCGGGCTTTAGGTCGAGGGCCGAAAGATCGTGCAACACGTAGATCGAAACACCGTCTACTTCGAGCACTTCTGTCTCAAGCAGCTTGCGCGCCCAGGCACTGGTATCGACGTTGCCACGCACGGCGGTGACGGGCGCAATGGCGGCAAGAGTCTCCAGAATTTCAACTGCGCCGACATCGCCCGCGTGAATGATGCGATCCGATCCGCGAAGCGCCGCCAGCGCTTCCGGTCGAAGCAAGCCGTGAGTATCGGAGATGACGCCGATGAGGATGGCCGTTGTCAGTTCTCTTTTCTCAGTTCTCTTTTCTCAGTTCTCAGTTCCCGATGTCATCAGCCGGCCATCAGCTTGTTCATTTCCGCGTGAGGCGGTGCGCCCTCCAACGACTGGTAGGTGCCTTTCGTCCTTAGCTCCTGGGCTAAACGGCGGAGCAGTCCGAGCGCAGCCCGCATTGGCCCTGACCCCAGGCTGATGCGCGCGACCCCCAGTTTGCGCAGCTCAGGCACGGAGAGCGAGCCGGGCCCGGCCAGAATATTCACGGGATGCTGAAGATCAGACACGATGCGCGCGATGGTGGGCGCCTCCGTCAAGCCGGGAACGAAGACACAATCCGCACCGGCATCGCGAAACGCGCGGAGGCGGCGGATGGCTTCGTCGTAGCGCGTGCCCGGAGCGCCAACCTGCAGCAGATAGACATCGGTTCTCGCGTTGAGCACGAGCGGAACCTGCAAGCTCTCCGCAGTTGCACGCACGGCGCGGATCTTTTCCAGTTGCAGAGACAACTCCACCAGCGGCTGCTCGGAATCGCTGGTGGCATCTTCCAGGTTCATGCCAACGGCGCCCGCTTCAATCACCGCGCGCGCGGTGCGGGCCGCATCGGCCGGCGTGGGGCCGTACCCTGCCTCGACGTCAGCGGTCACGGGAACTTTCACCGCGCGAGCGATGCGCGCCACAGCCTCCAGCATCTCCTGTCGCGGAATCTTTTCTCCGTCGGGATAGCCCAACGAGAACGCGACCCCGGCGCTGCTGGTTGCGATAGCCGGGAATCCGGCGTCCTCAACGACGCGGGCGCTGGCCACGTCCCATACATTCGGCAGAATCAACGGATCATCACTTGAGTGCAGGGCCAGGAGGGCCTTGGCTTTTTTCTTCTGGTCTTCTTTTTGTTTTTGGTCGCGGTTGTGATCAAGGTTCGGAATAGGCATACGCGGGGTTGGATGCGCTCAACCGCTGCCGCTCTTCATCTTTATCTTTTCGATGAAGCGGCCAACACTCACCACGCTGCGCCCTACGGTCCCGCGTCCGATTTCCCGGACATCATCCCGCGCGCTGACGCGCAGCGTGTAGAAGCGGCCATCGAAGGCTTCGAGCACTGCCTCGGCCTGGATGCGGGCGCCGATGCCGCTGGCGGCGCGATGCTCGATGTGGATCGACGTGCCCACGGTGATCTCGTCGCCTTCGCAGTAAGGCTGCAGGGCATGAAAGGCAGCGATCTCCATCAGCCGAATCATGTCGGGAGTGGAATAAACCGGCGGCAGCTCGGCACGATGCGCCGTCAAGGTGTGCTTGAACTCCACCGTTTCCTGCGCCTCACCGCGCGCGCCGATAGGAATTGGTTTGGCCACGTTTGCTGGGTCCCCGTCTAAAGGTATCCACTCAAGAAACGAGCCAATGATTCTAACGAATCATTGGCTCGAACTTCCGCAGCGCGAGCGCGATCTACGCCGCCGTCGCCATTCGTCGCGCTTCGATTCCGTCCAGCGCGCGCCACAATGCTTGCGCGGCGTTCTCGGCGGCGTCCAGCGCTGCCGGAGCAGTTTCCGGATTGGCATCGAGTCTTTTTTCCAGTTGATTGCGCCAGACGCGCGAGTGGAAAACGTCGGCCGTGGCGTGGAGAGCGAAGTAACCGCAGGTCTTGTCGTCGGCGGCATACATGTCGCGCAGGCCGCGCTCTTTTTCCTGCGCCACACGCGGCACCTGGGACTCATAGGCATAGAACGCTGCCAAGGCTTCTTCCGGCGTACCTTCACTGGCCACGCCATGAAAGTGCTTGATCATCTGACGCACCTCCGGCACCGGACTGTGCCACCGCAGATCGCGGCTGGAGCCCATGCCTTCAGCAAAATCGAGCCATAGTTCTGAGTGAGGCACGGAACCCGCGCCCGTTCCTTCCACGCCCTTCTCGTCGCACAGGTTGGCCAGCACCGCGCGCCGCAGCTCGCCATCGTCCAAGCGCAGACCGAGCGCGGCGAGGTAAGAGGGGAACGCTTCCACATGATGGTAGTAGTCCTGGGCGTAGTGGCGCAGATCCTCGTGGGTCAACTCGCCCGCTGCCCACGCCTTGTAAAAAGGATGGCAGAGTAGGTCGTACTTGGCGATGCGCGCGTCCAGCTGAGACAAGAATTCGGCGGTATTCATGATGGCTCCCAATCAGCGCTCGTATTCGGCACTCGTATTCAGCGATCGTATTCAGCGATCGACTAACGTTTTACTATACGGTCGGAGTGGCAGCCGGGCAAGTGGTAGCGATCACCGAGATCACCGATGCTGGCATGTTGTTAGAATGAGAGGATGTGGTTGGCGGCTCGACGTCAGAGATCTCATAATTTGGAGTTGGGAAGGGCAAGGCTTTTGGCCACGCCACCCCAAGGCTGATTGAGTAATGGGCATCAGCATCCGGGGCCCAGCATAAGTTCTCAACATGCTCTTCACCGAACAATTCGACGTAGTCGTGGTCGGCGCCGGCCATGCCGGATGCGAGGCCGCGATGGCCGCCGCGCGCATGGGCTTGAAGACCGCCCTTTACACGCTCAACGTCGACCTGATCGCGCAGATGTCGTGCAATCCGGCGGTGGGCGGCATCGCCAAGGGACACCTCGTCCGCGAAGTGGACGCCCTCGGCGGCATCATGGGCGAAATCACCGACGCGGTCGGAATCCAATTCCGCCTGCTGAACACTTCCCGCGGCCCGGCCGTGTGGTCGCCGCGCGCGCAATGCGACAAGCAGGCTTATCGCCTGAAGATGCGCGAAGTGCTGGAATCGCAACCGAACCTGAAGATCAAGCAGGCGGAAGTGGCGGATCTGATTGTGGAAGAACCGGCTTCGGGCTTCGGGCCGGGGGCTTCGGCAAGCCAATTGGTGGATGTTCCGTCACCCGCTCCACTGGAAGACGGCAATGAGAATCGGGAACTGCGAACGGCGAACTCCGCCGTTGCCGAAGCCCGAAAGCTGAAGTCCGAAGCCCGCATTCTTGGTATAAGGCTGCGCGACGGCCGCACCGTAGGCGCGCAGGCCGTCATCATCACCACTGGAACTTTTCTCAACGGTCTCATCCATTGCGGCGAGCAGCAGTATCCCGCGGGACGTTCCGGCGAACCGAATGCGGTTCTGCTGGGCGAAGCGCTGAAGAAGTTGGGGCTGCGCGGCTGCCGGCTCAAGACCGGTACGCCGCCGCGTCTGGATGGACGTACCATCGACTGGTCGCGCTTTCTGGCGCAACCCGGCGACGCCGATCCCACGCCGTTCAGCTTTCGAACGAAGCGGGTGGCACATCACGATTCGCAGGTGCCCTGTTACATCGCGTGGACTACGCCCGAAACCCATCGCATCATTCGCGAGAACGTACACCGCTCGCCGATGTATAGCGGGCAGATTCAGTCCATCGGGCCGCGCTATTGTCCGTCGATTGAAGATAAGATCGTGAAGTTCCCCGACAAGGAAATGCACCAGCTCTTCCTCGAGCCCGAGGGATTGAACACGCACGAAATTTACGTCAACGGCATGAGCACCTCGCTGCCGGTGGATGTCCAGTTGGCGATTCTGAAGTCGATTCCCGGCCTCGAAAATGCCGACATGCTGCGGCCCGGCTACGCCATCGAATACGATTCGATCGACCCCACCGAACTCGAACGCACGCTTGAAACCAAGAAGTTCGCCAATCTTTTTCTCGCCGGCCAGATCAACGGAACCTCCGGCTACGAAGAAGCGGCTTGCCAGGGCCTGATGGCCGGCATCAACGCCGCGCTCAAGGTGAAGCGGCAGCCTCCGCTGATTCTCGACCGCACCGAAGCCTACACTGCGATCCTGATCGACGACCTGATCTCCAAAGGCACGAACGAGCCTTACCGCATGTTCACCTCGCGCGCCGAGTTCCGACTGCACCTGCGCATCGACAACGCCGACCGCCGCCTCACGCCGCACGGCCGCCGTGTAGGCCTGATCTCAGACAATGCCTGGGAAGATTTCGAGGCCAAGCAGCAACGCCTGGAAAACTTGAAGAAGCTGCTGGAGCGCACGAAGCTGACTGCCGCGATGCTGGAGCAAATTTCCGCCGCCTCCTCAGTCCGTGTGGAAACGGGCGACTCACCCGTCGGGTCTGAGCACATCGCTGAAGTGGCGCATCTCTCGCCGGCGACCGTCGGCGCGATCGTCGGCCAGACCTGTGCTCAGCTGCTCAAACGCCCCGAGATCGTGATCGAACAAATGGCGCCGATCCTTCGCGAGTTGGATCCCGTTTTCTTCCAAAGACAACCGGAAGAAATTCCTGTGGATCCGCGGGAATCCGTGGTCAGGCTTTCTTCCGAAGTCCGCAACGAACTCAAATCCGTCGAGACCGAGATCAAATACGAAGGCTACCTGCTGCAGCAGCAACGCGCCATGGATCGCCTGAAAAAGTCCGAGCAGCGCGCCATCCCTGACTGGTTCGACTATCGCTCGGTCAGCGGCCTCTCCCGCGAGATGCAGGAGAAACTCGGCAAAGTGCAGCCGCGCACGCTCGGCCACGCCTCGCGCATCCCCGGAGTCACTCCCGCCGCGGTGTCGCTGGTCAACGTCTACATTGAGATTCAAGCGCGCCGCCGCGATCCGGCAGCTGCGCTCTAGAGGATCTCGTAAGTCCTTTGCGGTTGGACACGAGCGTGGACCTCAGAGGCTAAAGCCCTGGCTTCTGGGGCATATGGACGGCACGGCTTAAGCCGAGCCCTTCCCGAACCCGTTCTTGAGATGGTCGATGGTCTCTGGCGCCTCCCGCAATGTCTCGCGCGTTCCCGCAAATCAGAAAAAGAAATCAACAGCTGTTAACTCTTCCCGCAATTGTGTGGCGGCGGTTACCGCGTTATGCTGCATCTTCAAGTCTCGGTTCCGGAGCCCATGGCCAATCTTTTCGAACTGCCCCGCTACATTGCAGTGGAAGGTCCGCTGCGAGTCGGCAAGAGCACGCTGGCGCGTATTCTGGCTGAACGCCTGAACGCCCAGCGGGTGATGGAACCGGAAACCAACCCCTTTCTCGCCGCCTTCTACGAAGGTGAACGCGGCGCGGCCTTTCAAACCCAGTTCGCGTTTCTGGTGCGGCGCTTCGAGCAACTGCGGGCGCTCGATCTTAATCCCCACTCGCAAAGAACCGTGGTCGCCGATTTTATTTTCGAAAAAGACAAGCTCTTCGCCTGCCTCAACCTTACCGACCAGGAACTCGACACCTATAACCGCTATTACAACCACTTCCGCGAGCAGGTGCCCACTCCCGATCTCGTGATTTATCTGCAGGCCACGCCTGACGTGCTGAAGAAGCGGCTCAAGAAAAAGAATGCGCCGGGCGAGCGCGCCGTGAGCGACGAGTATCTGCAGGAAGTGGTCAAAGCCTACGAACACTTCTTCTTTCACTACACATCGTCAGATCTGCTGATCGTCAACACTTCCGAGATCGACTTCGTCGACCGCAACGATGACCTGCAAGAACTCCTGCGCAAAGTCTCAGCCCCGATCAAGGGCACACAATATTTCCTACCGCTGGGCGGGCAGGAAGCCGCCAGCGCGTAGGGTGGTCACTCAGTCTTGTGCCGTGATGCCGAATGCAAAGAGAGCCGAAAGCCAGAGTCCGTGGTTTCCTTTTAATCGCTGCCGCCACCGTTATCGTGTTCACGACGGCGTTCTTTGTGTACGCGTCCAGGCGACCAGAGGCAATGCTGTTCTATTACGGTGGAGCCGTCGAGGTTCCTGATGGAAGAGCCATCGCGGTCATGAATCCATTTCGAGACAGAGCGTCGGAGGAAACAGCCGAGCGGTTGATCCGGGATCTCAGGACTGGCAACTGTCAACCGATTGTCAAGCAGTTCTGCGACGACGGTGCTCACCTCTGTTCCGTTTTGCAGACTACTCGTCGCGCGACAATCGTGTGGCGGCAAGATGGCAACCTTAACCGGACGCTGGTTTACGACCTGCCAGAAAAACGCGCCAGGCTCTGGATTGGATTTGCGCGCGAAGAAGGCGGCTGGCAAGTGCGTTCGCTTTCCGTCGTGCGTTAGCGTGTTTCCCGTGACGCTGGTTATATCAGTCGATGTTTTCTCACCCTGGCCCTTCGCCCGAACATGCGCGGATCGTAACGCAACGGCTCCGCCGGATGCAGCACCATCTGCCTGAACTCAGAATGCTGCGGATTGATCAGCCAGTTATTCTCATGCACGGCCAGCGCTGAAGGAACCAGCAGCAGACAAGTCTCCGCTTTCGTTACGAAGTCGTCGCCAATCTGAGCGAGTTCCGGTGGCGCGGGAATTTCTCGCCAGTTGGCGGGCAGGTCTTCGGCTTCCAGCTGCGCACGGGATACTCTATCGGGGACATCCGCGGTGGCCAGCAGCAGATCATCCGGAGCGTCCTCGGGATCAAGATGCACAAAATATTCCAGCATGGCGAGAGACTGATGTTCGGAAGCGTAAGCCACGCGCGTTCCCGGGCTTGACCAGCGCCCGCCATAGCGGTAAGCGCCTTCTCCATCAAAGGGTGCACGCGCGTAGGCCGCACGCAGCACGCGAAACACTCGCATCAACTAATGCCACCGTAGGCAATGCGGCCGAGAAGATTTTCCACCTGACGGGCTCCGAGTTCGGTGTCGATGGCGGAAATCGGCGGCACGCCGCCCAAAGCGCGATTGCCGCGCCTGAGCCAGCGACCAGCGCGCGCGCTGTCTCCCAGCTTTTCGCGGGCCAGAGCCAGCAGCCGCGCCATGCGGTAAAGCCGGTCCGACTCGAACCGGGCCAGACGTCCGCGGCGGCGGCGCTGCAGGCTGCGGGGTGAGAGATCCAGCGCGTTGGCCAATTCTTTCAACGTGAGACCGGAGGCTCGCATCAGTTCCTCCAGCACCGCGTGCGGAAACCCCTCGCGGATCGCCTCTCGCAGATCGCTGTCACTTGAGAGCGAACGCCCCAGGACGCGTTTCCCTCCAAGTTCCCGTAACACGGCTCGCAATTCGTTGGCCATTTGTCGTCTATTATAGCGACAAATGGCGTCGCGGAGCCAGAGAAATGCAACCCTCGATCATGCGAAGTGAGTTGCGGAACTGAACCCGCAACTCACCAGCAACCCTGCAACCAGCAAGCGGACCTGCCAGCCTAGATCACAGCTATTCCGTTCAGCCCCGCGGACGCCGACAGGCCGCCCACATCGCCCAGGCTGGTCAGCGTGCCATCCTGATTGATGCCAAATAAAGGACAGGCGCTGTGGATTCAAGGAGAATTCAGGACGCCAAACGGTTCCAACTTGTCGGCAATCGCGTTTTCGTTCCTATCCATGCCGTAGAATCAGTTCTTGCTCCTCACCATCGAAAAGCTCATCTACGGCGGCGACGGACTCGCTCGTCTTCCCGCCGATTCGCCGGGTGACGACCGCGGACGCGGCAAGGCCGTCTTTGTCCCGCTCGTTCTCGCCGGAGAAAAAATCGAAGCGGCGCTCACCGAAGAGAAGCCCGGATTCGCTCGCGCGCATGCAGAATCAATCGTCGAAGCTTCTCCGCATCGCGTCCAACCAGAGTGTAAATACTTCGGCCGTTGCGGCGGATGCCACTACCAGCACGCCAGCTACGAACATCAACTCGAAATCAAGAAAGAAATCCTGCGCGAGAATCTGCGTCGCATCGCCAAGCTCGAACTGCAAAGCGAAATCGAGGTGCATCCCTCGCCTCCCTGGAACTATCGCAACCGCTCTCGCCTCCAGTTGCAGACAAAGCCAACATTTGCGGTGGGCTATTTCAAGCTCGGGTCCCACGAACTCATGCCCATCGAGCAATGCCCGGTCAGTTCTCCGCTGATCAATCGCGGCATCGCCGTGCTGTGGAAAATGGGACGATCGAGAAAAGCCGCCGAGGAAATTCCTTCCGGAATCCGCGAAGTCGAATTTTTCGCCAACGCCGACGACACACAGTTGCTAGTGGAACTCTCCTGCTCCGCCGAGGCGCGCCGGGCCGAGGTGCGCGTGTTCGCCGAAGAGTTGCGCGCCGCCCTGCCCGAGATTGAAGGCGTGGTCGCGTTTCGCGGCTCCCAGCCCAGCGCGCGCCCGGACGCATCCGCGCCCTCGCCTCTGCTCATTCTCGGAGAACGCTTTCTCACCTACCGCACCGCGCTCTCCAGCTATCGCGTAAGTTCCGGCGCGTTCTTCCAAACTAACCGCCACCTCACCGACGAGCTGGTGAAAATTGTCACCCAGGGACGCTCCGGCGAACGCGCACTCGACCTCTATGCCGGAGTGGGACTGTTTTCCACAGCCTTAGCGTGTGATTTCCGTCACATCGTTTCGGTTGAGTCGTCCCAGCTTTCCGCCAGCGACCTGCAATACAATCTGCCTTCCAATGGAAAGGCGATTCAGGCCGCGACGGGGCAGTACCTGAGCCGTTCTTGGGGCGACGCGCCACCGCGCCGTTCGGACAGGCCGGCACCTAACGGGGAGGGCAGTGTAGCGTCATCCGTCCCCACTCCGGACCTGGTCGTGGTGGACCCTCCCCGCAGTGGCCTAGGAGAACCCGTGGCGCGCTCACTCACGAGTCTCGGCGCGCCGCAGGTTACCTATGTCTCGTGCGACCCAGCCACCTTGGCGCGCGACTTGATTCCATTGTTAGCCGCCGGTTACCGCGTGGAGCGGGCGCACCTGGTAGACCTCTTCCCCCAGACCTACCACTTGGAAAGCGTCCTGCACCTGGTGCGGCGATAAGGCGGTGACGATCTTGGCGGGTGAAGCGTTTGCCCCGGATGGATATTCTCGATCGGCTGGAAAAATCAGGAGCGGACCTCTACCGCACCGACGCCGACGGCGCGATGACCTTCTATCTCGACCAGCACGGCGTTACCCCTTCACCCGCGGTTCTCCAGTATTGATGTCGATCTCCGCGGTCTCGTCATCCGCAGCCGGCTCCGACCGGCGGTAATCTTCAATCAGCTGCCGTGCCGCTGCGGCGTCTTCTTCCTTCACCAGGATCACGGTGCCGCCCACGTCCGGAAATGCGTATTGCGACAACGAAACCGGACCTAGGCTGTTCTCGATGCTCGCCGAGTCCAGCAACCCTTTCACCACCAGGGCCTCAGTTTCTGTCTCCGAGTCAAAAATCTTCACCAGCTTCTCATTCGGATTCGGACTCGTCGGATTCGGACGCGACTGCGCCTCCCCCGCCGGGTCATCAAGCTCTGCCATAAGCATCTCCAATTCCGGAATCCCAAGGGATTCGAGGGCCAAAAGCTGATTCTACTCCGCCGAAGGGGCACGCGGTGCGGGAAGCCTCCAGAACTCGCGTGGAAGCCGGCGACTCGCCCGCTCGCTTTAGCTCGCCGTTACCCCACTTTAGTATGGTTGCTTTTCCTGCCAATTAATGCAGAATGCCCATAAGCGGACCTCGCAACGTCCGCGCCGGACGCGCCCTCTAAATCAGCAGGACTGTGGGCCCAAGGAGCACTATGCAAACTCCGCACCAAGTCGGCCGCTATCGAGACTTGCCGCTCGCCAAGGAAGAATCCCGCGAAGCCGCCGACAAAGCCGCCTACGAAATGGAAGAAGAGTCCCGCAAGATCCGCCGTCTGCAGCTGATGATGAGCATGGTGCTGTCGGTCATCGGCCAGGACCCCAGCCTCACCGTGGAAGAAGCCTCCGAACTCGCCGCCGGCGCAAAGCGCGCCGCCCTCGCAATGTTCCCCGACAAAGAACTCGCCTTCGATCTCCTCTACAAACCCCGTCTGCAAAGGCTCATGCGGGAAAGATTCCGGCTGCAGTAGAGTGATCATTGATTGTTGATTTCTGATTGTCGATGGAACGACCAGATCCAACACCGAATTACAATCAGCAATCAGCAATCAACAATTTCTTTCTTACTCGTCCACCACCACATTCTTCAGCGTCCCCACCCCCGCCACCGTCACTTCCACCACATCCCCAGCCAGGACCGGTCCCACGCCAGACGGCGTTCCTGTAGCGATCAAATCACCGGGAAACAACGTCATGGCCTGGGCAATGTGCCGGATCACCACATCCAGCGCAAAAATAAAGTCACGCGTATTCCCGTCCTGCTTCACCGCGCCGTTGACGCGGGTCTCCACTCCCACGCCCGCCCACGGATCGAGACCCTCCACTACCACCGGCCCGACCGGACAAAACGTATCGAATCCCTTGGCTCGCGACCACTGTCCATCTTTCGTCTGCAGGTCGCGCGCCGTCACGTCGTTCACGCCCGTGAAGCCCAAAATATATTTCCGCACGTCTTCGTCAGCCGCCGGTTGGTGGCACGTCCTGCCGATCACTACACCCAGCTCGCCTTCAAAATCCACGCGCTCGGAAATCTTCGGACGCCGCACGGTTCCTCCCGGCGCCAGCAGCGCCGAAGTCGCCTTCAGGAACAGCAGCGGCTCGGTCGGAACGTCATGCCCCAACTCCGCCGCATGCTCGCGATAGTTGCGCCCTACGCAAACAATTTTCGACGGCCGCACCGCCGGCAGCAGCACGGCTTCCTCCAGCGCAATCTGTTCGATCCGCCTCGTGCGCACGCTTTCCAGGTCGCCGTCCGCCTCTTCCGGGGCAGTCAGCAAAACCCGCAAAATCGCGTCCCGCCCCGCTACGGATTCAACCAACCCGTAGTGCGCCTCACCGTTCCATTGAAACCGACAATATTTCATGGCCACCTAATCTAACCACGAGACCGCCAACTCGCGCGAAAAATCTCCGAAGAAGTGCTCGAGATGCTCTGGCTGGACGCAGGAGCCGCTCTCACGGCACCGTCTCCCCCGCCTCCTCGGACCGCGCACTCTCATTTCCCCGCACGTCAACAGCCGACACCGCGTACAAATAACTTCTCCCTGCAACCACTTTCGCATCGCGATACGCCGGCGTCTTTACCAACTCTCCGTTCACTTTCACCGCCACGCCTCCGGCCTCGTGACGGTACACGTTGTACCCGGCTAGATCCATGTCGGTTACCGGAGCCCACACCAGGTCGATCGCCGCCTGCTGCCCCGGCCCCGAAAACACTGCCTGCAACTCTGCCGGCACGGCCGGAGGAAACACATCGTGCGCGAACACTTTCACTTCGGCCGAGTCGTCGCCTTCGATTTCGATTTTCTTGTGCTCGGCCGTGTCCTCCGCGGGGAGCACGGTCACCGCTTCCACGTGGTAATAGTAAGTCTGCTCCCACTCGATGCTGGCATCCGTCAGTGACAGGTTTATCTCACCCAGCACCGGCACCTCGCCCACAAAATTAGCCTTGCTCCCCTCGATGCGCCGATAAACACGATAAACGTAGCTCACCACAGGCCGTGTCGGAGCGGGCGACTCGCCCGCTCGGTCTTGGGGATTCACCAGCGCTGGTGTGGGAACGGAGCCGCCCGGAGCCGCCGTCCAGCTCAGCGCCACGCCCTGCCCCGTAAGCTGAGCGTCGAAATCCGTGGGTGCAGGAAACGTTCGCGCCAGCGGCACCCGTACTAAATTCGACAACCCCGCGCCGCGTGCATTCGCATTGAGCACCTCAACCGCATAGCTGGCGACTCCCAACATTTCCGGATGCACGCTTCCCGAAAACAGATTGTCGGTATAGCTCGCCGCAGCTTTTTGTCCGCTGTTGGACTTCGATCCGGAACCGTGTGGGAGCGCGCGATTCGTCCGGTGGCTGTTGGGGGGCCTAGCCGCAGACAGCACAGGCGCAGCCTCTCCCACCGCACTCCCGCATTCTTTGAACACTGGCTGAAGCCCACGGCAGATACGTGTCGCTCCCAAACTCCGCACCACCTGATGATCCGTAGTCAGCGTCGGGACCGTCCAGGTAAGCACGACTCTGTCGCCCTTCCGTGCGGCCCGCAAGTCCGTGGGCGGCTTGGGTAATTCCAGCGACGGCGGTCGCGGCGGGCCCATCGCCGCGCACCCCACCAACCCCAGCAGCGTGATCCCCAGCAGCATCCTTCCGGTAAGAATTTTCATGCAGAGGAAAAAGATTAACAGATGCCGCTGTAGCAACGGCTCGCGTGGGTGCGGACGACTCGCCCGCTCGGCGCTAAGCCAGAACCGAAGAACGAGTCGCAACTACCTAGCCTTGGCATTCCGAACACCGGGTTTTCATAGGCGCGGAGGAATCTCAGTCGTATCTGAAGTCGCGCGCCAGCGAATGGCTAGCCACGGCCTGCTCCTACCCCAACTCCTTCACCGCTTCCCGAAACACTTTCGTGTGCCGATCCAGGTCCTCGGCCTCGGTCTGCGGCGACATCAGCGCCATATTGTGAAACGGCGTCAGCAGGATCCCGCGATTCATGGCGTAAAGATGCATGAAGCGCTCCAGTTCGAAATCCATCGCATCATGCGCCTGGGACCCATTCTTCGGAGCTTCCGCCGCAAACAAATACTCCGCGCGGCAGCCCAGCCGCGTGACATGCCAGGGCAATTCCGCTTCCGCAATCGTCCTGGCCACGCCCGCCGTCCACCGCTCCGCCAGCGGGATCATGCGATCAAATGCTTCTTTCGTCAGAACTTTTGTCAGTGTTGCCCGCATCGCCGCCAGGGAAAGCGCGTTCCCCGCCAGCGTCCCGCCAATGCCACCCACGTCGCAGTCTTCCAGATTCTGTTTCGAGACGATCCGTTCCGCAACTTCCTGCGAAAATCCGTACGCCGCACCCGGAATCCCCGCCCCAATCGCCTTGCCAAAGACCAGCACGTCCGGCTCAAGATTCTCCGCCCGCGTGAATCCACCGGGCCCGGCGCAGATCGTGTGCGTCTCGTCGATGATCAAAAGCGTCCCATGCTTGCGCGTAAGTTCACGCAGCGCCGCGTGGTATCCGGGGTCGGGATGCACAATCCCTACATTCGTCATGGCCGGCTCGGCCAGCACGCAGGCCACGTCGCGGGGCGTCAGCGCCCGGTCCAACGCATTAAGATCGTTGAACTCCACGACCTTGGTAGTGACCGTCGGATTTACCGGCGGCCCGATATTTCCGCGCCGCGCATCGGCCTTCCCGTTGGGATCGAGCGTGATAAATGTTTCGTCCACCGTCCCGTGGTAGCACCAATTGAAGACCAGAGTCTTCGGCCGCCCCGTAATCTGCCGCGCCAACCGAATCGAAAACCGATTCGCATCCGTAGCCGTCAACGCAAACTGCCAGAACGGAAGGTTGAACCGCTTCTGCAATTCCTCGGCGACAAAAATCGCATCCTCGCCCGGCAGCATCAGCGTAATGCCGCGCCGCGCCTGCTCTTCCACCGCCTTCACCGTCGCAGACGGCGAATGTCCGGTCATCGCTCCGGTATCGCCCAGGCAGAAATCGGCGTAGCGATGCCCGTCCACATCAAAGAAGTGCGCTCCCTGAGCCTCCCGCACAAACGGCGGAAACGCCCCCGCCCACTTCACCATCCAGTTCATAGGCACGCCCGCCAGCAAAGACTTCCGAGCGCGCTCAAACAGCGCCTTCGACTTCGGGCGCTCGTCCACAAACCTCTTCTGCTCGCGCGCCATCAGCGCTTGCAGCCGGGCCCGGTCAATAGATTTCATAGTCAAAAAAATAAACCAAAGAGGGCACAGAGTTGCACAGGACCCGCTAAAAATTCTCCTGTGTCCCCTGTGCCCTCTGTGGTTCAGTCCTCGATTACAGAATGTATCTCGACAAATCCTGATCCTTCACAATATCGGTCAGCATCTTGCGCACATAATCCGCATCGATGGTTACATGCTCGCCTTTTTTCTCCGGAGCATCAAAACTCAGCTCATCCAAAACGCGCTCCATGATCGTGTGCAGACGCCGCGCCCCAATGTTCTCCGTGCTCTCATTCACGCGAAACGCGAAGTGCGCAATTTCTTCCAGCGACTCGCGCGTGAACTCCAGCTTCACGCCCTCGGTTTCGAGCAAAGCCGTGTACTGCTTCACCAGCGAAGATTTCGGTTCCGTCAAGATTCGGATGAAGTCTTCCATGGTCAGCGATTGCAATTCCACCCGAATCGGAAACCGCCCCTGCAGCTCCGGAATCAAATCGCTTGGCTTCGAAACGTGAAACGCTCCCGCCGCAATAAATAGGATGTGATCGGTCCGCACCATTCCGTAACGCGTGTTGACGGTCGTTCCTTCCACGATCGGCAGAATATCCCGCTGCACGCCTTCCCGCGAAACGTCCGGCCCATGGCCGCCTTCGCGCCCCGCGATTTTGTCGATCTCATCCAGGAAAATAATTCCCGCATTCTCCACGCGGTCAATCGCCATGCGCGTCACCTGATCCATATCGATCAGCCGCTGCTCTTCTTCCTGAATCAGATATTCGAATGCCTCGTTCACCTTCATCTTCCGCTTCTTGGTGCGCTGACCAAAGATGCTGGGCAACATGTCCTTGAGGTTGACGTCCATCTCCTCGACGCCCTGGTTGGTCATGATCTCAAACGACGGAAAATTCCGCTCGCGCACATCAATCTCCACCATGCGCTCGTCGAGCTTGCCTTCGCGCAACTGCTGCCGCAATTTTTCGCGCGTGCGGTTCGAAGATTCAGTCAGCGCCGTGTTGCCGTCAATTACCACTCCACCGGAAGCCAATGGTGAAGATGCCGACGAACCCGTTGACGAAGATGACGACTGCGCGGGCCCAGACGGCGGCAGCAGAATATCCAGCAACCGCTCCTCCGCGTTGAGTTCGGCCTTGTCGGCCACGTCCTCCAGCTTCTCTTCGCGGACGTTATCAATCGCAATCTCCACCAGATCGCGCACCATCGATTCCACGTCCCGCCCCACGTACCCGACCTCGGTAAATTTCGAAGCCTCCACCTTCAGAAACGGAGAATTCGCCAGCTTGGCTAGCCGCCGCGCAATCTCCGTCTTCCCCACGCCGGTGGGCCCGATCATGATGATGTTCTTGGGGATAATTTCTTCGGCGAGTTCGGCAGAAAGTTTCTGCCGGCGCATGCGATTCCGCAAAGCGATGGCCACGGCGCGCTTGGCGTCTTTCTGGCCAATCACATGTTTGTCGAGCTCGACCACGATCTCACGCGGCGTGAGTTCGTCGAGCGCTAACTGCTCTTCTTCAGCGGAACTGGGTAAGTAAATGGCCATAAGTCAGTCGTTGGTCCTTGGTCCTTGGTCCTTGGCTGTTGGCCGCCTGGGCTTGTGCCCGACGGCCAACGACGAACCACCAACGACGCTCTACAATTCTTCAATTGTCACACTGTCATTGGTATAGATGCACATCTTGCCTGCGATCTTCATCGATTCTTCCGCGATCTGCCGCGCGCTGAGCTGTGTGTGCAGCGCCAAAGCCTGGGCCGCCGCCTGCGCATAAGGACCGCCGCTGCCGATCGCCGCGACCTCGCCATCGGGCTCGATCACGTCACCCTGCCCGCTCAACAGAAACGTCGTTTCCTTGTCGCAAACCAGCAGCAACGCTTCCAGATGACGCAAAAATTTATCGGTCCGCCAATCTTTCGCCAGCTCCACGGCGGCGCGCCCCAGGTTGCCGTGATACTGCTCCAGCTTAGCCTCGAAGCGGCTGAAAAGCGTAAACGCGTCGGCGGTCGACCCGGCAAATCCCGCCAGAATCTTGTCGTTGTAGAGGCGGCGAATCTTCTTCGCGGTGTGCTTGATCACCGATTCGCCAAGCGTAACCTGGCCATCCCCGGCCAGAACCACTTTGCCATCGCGGCGCACGGACAACACTGTAGTCGAGCGAATCAGTCGTTTCCTGGGCATGAGCGCAATTCTTGATTATAGCAGCGAGGAGTCTGGACCAAGCTGAGGCCCGCGGACTACGGGTAGCGGTGCAGCTCTCTAAATACAGCTTGTCACCCGCCCAGCGTAGCCTTTAGCGAACCTTGCAAGTCGCGGAACTGAAACGGATATCCGCTTGCGACGAGCTGCCGGGGTTCCACTCGCTGGCTTCCCAGCAGTACCGTCTCTCCCATTTCGCCAAAGACCAGCTTCACCACGAAGGCGGGCATGGGAAAAAAGGCCGGACGCGAAAGCACGCTGGCCAGCGTTTTGGTGAACTCCGCATTTCTCACGGGAGTCGGTGCGACCAGGTTGACCGGACCACGCAGTTGATCGGTCTTCACGATGTGCTGAATCGCGCCCACCATATCCCGCACGTCAATCCAACTCATCCACTGCAGTCCGCTTCCCACGATGCCGCCCAGCCCCAGTTTGAATGGAGTCAGCATTTTCGCCAGTGCCCCGCCGGCCCTGCTCAGCACAATTCCGGTGCGAATCTGCACCGTACGGATCCCGGCTTTCGCGGCGGCCTCCGTCGCCACTTCCCATTCGCGGCAAACTTCCGGTAGAAAACCCGTCCCCGCCGGGCTCTCTTCTTTCAGAATCTCGTCGCCGCGGTTGCCGTAGTATCCAATCGCGGAACTGCTGATGAATACCCGGGGCTTCACGCTGGCATGCGCCAGCGCTTCGGCCAGATTGCTTGTCCCGGCGATGCGGCTTTCGCGAATCTTTTCTTTCTTCACCGCGGTCCAGCGCCCGATGATGCTTTCCCCCGCGAGATGAATCACCGCGTCGAAGCCTGAAACTGTTTCAGAAGAAATCGGCTGTGCCGGGTCCCACGGGATTTGCGTGTCACTCTGCGCCCCGCCCGTTGCGGTTTCGCGCACCAGGCGCACCACCGCGCATCCGCCGGCACGAAGCGAGGGAAGAAGCGCCGCGCCGATCGGCCCTGAAACTCCGCTGACCAGGATTCTGGAATTCATAACTTGCCGAATGCAACTCTAGCAGTGCGCGGCGCGTCTCACCAAACTACAGACCGATTTGAAACCTTCGTAACCGGCGAAATGCGAGAACGCCCTATAGGCTGTCTCATAAAAGGTGAGGTTCGTAACAATTCTTTGGGACGGCTGATGTAATCTCTGAGCATGGATTATCGCCGGGTGATGATTCCGAAGCCTCTGCACAGATGAACCGAAGGCGATGAACTAGGGCTGATCCGCACGAGAGGACGCAAGAACTTTATTCATGGATCTCCGCTTTAAGTCCGGACTCAGAGTTTTTGCATTTTTCACTTTATGTTCGTCGGCGCCCTGCTTCGGACAATCCGCTCAGGAAACGCCCGCGCCTATTGTCCAACAACCCGGCGCAGAACAACCCGGTCGCGATCAAAAGGTTTCCGGAAGCATCAGCGGAACGGTGCTTGATCAGAGCGGGGCCATCCTGGCCGGGGCGCGGGTGAGCCTTACCAGGACTGGCGAAAATAGGTCTGGCGAAAAGCAGACCGGCGAAAATCAATCTGCCGAATCCCCATCCCCCAAACAGGAAGCCCTATCCGGCGAGGATGGGCAATTTTCTTTTGGCGGCGTCGCCCCTGGACCTTTCCAACTCACCATCACCGCAGCGGGTTTCGCGACGCAAACCTCTTCCGGAACCCTGCATGCGGGCGAGTTCTATCTGGTCCCGCAGATCGCATTGGCTGTCGCCGCCAATGTTACCGATGTACAGGTCAACCTTACGCGTATTCAGGTGGCGCAGGAGCAGGTCAAGGACGAAGAGAAGCAGCGCGTGTTCGGCATCATCCCCAATTTTTATGTCACCTACGATCCCCACCCACTTCCCCTCAACATGAGGCAGAAATACAACCTGGCCTGGAAGACCACGATTGATCCGTTCACCTTCGCCATGGTTGGCGCCATCGCAGGCGTGCAGCAGGCGGATAACGCATTCAGCGGATATGGGCAAGGCGCGCAAGGCTATGGCAAGCGCTACGGCGCATCGTTTGCCGACCTTGCCATCGGCACCTTCCTCGGAGGTGCCGTATTCCCGGCGGTCTTTAAGCAGGATCCTCGTTATTTCTACAAAGGAACCGGCAGCACTCGTTCCCGTTTTTTTTACGCCATTGCCAATGCCGTAATCTGCAAAGGCGACAACGGACACTGGCAGACGAATTACTCGAACATTCTCGGGAACCTCGCCTCCGGCGGCATTTCAAACCTCTACTACCCGGCGCAAAATCGTAATGGAGCAGGATTGACTCTCGAAAACGGCCTGATCGGAATTGGTTCCACGGCCGCCGCCAGCGTCTTTGAAGAATTTTTCATGAAAAAATTAACCTCCAACGTCCCCCGCAACCCCGCCTCGCACTGAGTCCCAACGGGCTTCGCAAGCTATAATCGTACATGGCGAGTCTCCGCCAACAGATCGCAACCACTGCTCTTACCTTCACGAAGTTCCGTGAACTGATGAAGCAGATGCAGGCCAACCGCCCGCAGGACGATCTCTCCATCGTCAAGAAAGCCTACGACTACTCGCTGAAACAT
>Ga0209380_10000725_pt1 | contig 23448 bp, 32 predicted proteins | sample HubBroMetageWFT6_FD_188347 | JGI IMG/M metagenome (GOLD analysis project Ga0209380, IMG submission 188347) | Warmed and freeze-thawed soil microbial communities from the Hubbard Brook experimental Forest, New Hampshire - Hubbard Brook CCASE Soil... | ecosystem: Environmental > Terrestrial >... | reverse complement strand
ATGGGGACGGCGACCGCGATTACACCCACGACTTTGCTTGTTATTGAAAAAAAGGAAATGATTCGCGTGCTCCACGCTGAGCCTGAGTTCTCTGAGCGCTTCATGGCTTATATGCTTGCCCGAAACATCCGAATCGAGCAGGATTTGGTCGACCAGCTCTTTAACTCCAGCGAGAAACGGCTGGCCCGCACTCTTCTGCTGCTCGCTCGGTACGGCAAGCAAGACATGCCTCGAATAATGCTACCCAAAATATCGCAAGAGACTTTGGCGGAAATGATCGGGACAACACGCTCCCGGGTCAATTTTTTCATGAATAAATTCAAGAGGCTCGGTTTCATTAGGTACAATGGTGGTCTCCACGTCAAACGTTCCCTCCTAAGTGTTGTCCTGCACGAGTAAGCTACTACCTTCAAGCAACACCAACTTCTTTTTCACTAATTTAGATCGTCCCTTGTAAGGAATCGAGGTGCATCCGAAAGGACTTCGTTTGGCGGCCACATCCTGATAAACGGGGCGGTCTCAATGGGTCGTTACAACACCTGCTGGAAGTCTTCTTCTAGGAGTCTACGAGGGTTATTTTGTTCGCGAGAGTTGATTCAAAAAGAACACTGCCCTGTTTAGCTTCTAATTGAGTACTGCCTTACAGATTGATTCTCGAGGGGAAGTATTGTCAGATCAGCTGATTAGGGGTGTTGCATCGGCCGGTTGAGCTGGCAGGGATTATCGGAATGTGGCGCGAGTAGCCGGACGCCAAAAAAAACCACATTCCGAGGAGGAGTTATCGGGACTTGATGGTAGTGGGATTTCGCCTTTTAGACCGTTGTCTACTAGAGTCGTAGGGAGAGAACACGGCGGCGTGCGGAAGAGATGCATCGGATGACGGGCCGCAATGGTTACGGAGGTACGAAAGCTGTGCATTCCGCACTGACACATCACCTCGCGGTCCCTGTTGGAGCCGAGCCATCAATTCCAAAGGCGCAAGCGCCACCGAGGCCATCGCATCTGGCCCGCACGGGTCTGATCGCTCTACAATTTTAATTGTCAATTCCTACTCGCTTCCCTCTATGGCGCAATTATCCAAGAAGTTGTTTATGGTAGGAGTAACGTTGCTCATGCAGTTTGGAGGCTCGCATGTGGGCCCACCGTTACTTTTAGTCTGATTCGCTTCAAAGAAACTTCCAGTTTGTTTTGACTGGAGATTATGTGCAATCAAATCTTTTGAAACATCTGCATATCGACGAATGGAAGGATTTCTACAGTGCGGAAAACCAATGAGTGAAGGCTCTTCCCAAAATGGCGAAGGCTTCCACCTCAGACGACTTCGATGAAGGCCAAAGCAGTCCAACCTAAGCTGGGTGCGTTAATCAGAATTTTCAAATGGAGGAACAGACATGAATGGAAGGTCTCTCAAATTGCATCGCCTGCTCATGGGTTTGTACTCGATGACATTTTGTGTTTCGTTGATGGCTACACCAATCCCGCAGTATCAATCCAACCAGCAACCGGCCCCGGACAATACTAAGGTTAACAAGGATCAGTCAAAGCCTACTTCCGATCAACAAAAGATGAATCCCGCTGACCGCGCAACCACGCAAAAGATTCGCAAAGCGATCCACGACGACCAGAGTCTTTCGACCTACGCGCACAACATCAAGATCATTACCCAAAATGCCAAAGTCACGCTCCGCGGACCTGTGCAGTCTGAGGATGAGAAAAACAATGTGGAAGCTAAAGCGGTAAGCGTGGCCGGACAAGATAACGTAAACAATCAACTCAAAGTTATGCCTTCAAAATAGCAGGCCGGAAACTAAATTAGTTCGAACAAAATGGAGGAACAGATATGTCAAGTAAAAAAGTGGCGGTATTTGGGATCTATACAACGCGTGTTGCCGTCGAAAATGCTACAGATTCGCTCGTCCAATCCGGTTTCCCTGCTTCTGATATTTCGGTGCTATTGCCGGAGAGTCTAGGCGGGCCCAAGGATATGGGGACAGAAAAGGCTACCAAAGCTCCAGAAGGCACCGCAGCAGGAGCAACTGCGGGAGGCGTAATTGGTGGCACTCTTGGCCTTTTGGCAGGTGTCGGTCTCCTGGCAATTCCCGGCTTGGGGCCTTTCATCGCTGCGGGACCTATCATGGCAGGTCTAGCAGGTCTGGGTGTTGGCGGAGCAGTAGGCGGGCTCACGGGCGCTCTAATCGGCATGGGAATCCCTGAATTTGAAGCAAAGCGATATGAGGGCCGTCTGAAAACGGGCGGAATTCTTCTGTCGGTGCATTGCGATACGTCAGAGGAAATTAAGCGCGCCAAGGTAGTTCTCGAACGCACCGGCGGAGAGGATGTCTCCTCTACCGGGGAATCTTCCACCGATACGAAGGCAAAAGATCGTGACGTTGCTAGTAAGGCGGCACGCGGGAACTTTTAATCTAAGGGAAGGAGGAAGTCTGATCCAGACTTCCTCCTTTTCTTCCGGAAAGCATTGAATGCTTGATAGACGTAAGGAATGGAGACAAACGATGACCAGAGCTTATAAGGCAGGAACGATCCTAACCTTTGTCATGGGGGCTGGCGTAGGTGCGGTGTTTGCTTTACTTTTTGCGCCCAAATCTGGAGAAGAACTACGAGGCGATATTGCTGGCGGGGTCAGTAACGAAGTGAAGCAGCTCCAGAGCATTGGCAAGAATATTAAGCAGAGCGCACAGAAAACCGCGGCTCTAGCCCAAGACCACATAAAGGACGCAATGGAGGCAGGAGAAGAAGCATACAACCGAGCACAGAAGGCGTGATCGTCATTAAACCCCTTCAGTGGTCATGGATCCTGAATGAAGAGTAACTCGGAAGGGCTGCAAGCTCAGGGAAGAAACGCAGCGGCGACTCAGGGTCCAGGCGGCTTCGAGCGATTAGGAGTGAAACAGGCTTCTGAATACTTGGGAAGGAGATAAATGAAAAGGGGCACATCAAAGAAAACACTCGGCGGCAATCGCAAAAAAGATGAGGGACTATTGACGAACGTGGCGGAATCGATCGGGTCCACCATTGGTACGATCGTAGGGAGCGCCAAAGCGGCGCAAAAAACGATTGCACAAAGCGACGCGATACTCAGCTTCAAAGGTCGCGGAAAAAAGTTTGCCCGCAGAAGCAAGACAGCCAGGCGCGGGAGCAAGACTCGGCACTAGCGGATCTTGTGGGACCGATCGTGGCAGAACTTCCGGGCCTGGTTGTTGGAGGAACAAGTCTGTTCGAGGCTTTCTCTTTCTGTTTTTTGCAATACAAAATTGATGCGGGGAGGATCGGTCGATATGGTCGCATTCACTGAGGCTGGTGTCACAGATGATTCGAATAGTTTCGGTGTTTCTTGGCGGGCAGTGATTGCCGGCGCATTCGTGGCGGCAGCCTTGTCGCTCGCACTTCTCGCCTTAGGCACCGGGATCGGTTTGTCTGTTATTTCACCATGGGCGAATGTTGGCGCATCCGCTTCGGCGGTCGGTTGGACAGCCATCACCTGGCTGATCCTGATGCAACTAATCGCTTCGTCTATGGGGGGATATTTGGCGGGCCGGCTGCGCACAAAGTGGGTCAGGGTCCACACACATGAGGTCTATTTCCGGGATACAGCCCATGGTTTTCTTGTTTGGGCGGTGGGTCTTGTTATCACGGCGGCTTTTCTGACTTCGGCAACGACATCCATGATCGGCGGTGCTGCGCGAGCAGGCGCGGGAGCCGTGGATGCGTCGGGACCGGTTGCGTCGCGGGATGGCCTTGGTTCGAATGCGTACTTCGTTGATGCCATGCTGCGATCGAGCACTACGAGTTCATCCCAAGACAATGCTTCGCTACGCGGCGAGATCGGACTCATTCTTGCGAAAAGCCTCCGGGAAGGAGGCATTCCGTCAACAGACAAATCCTATCTTGCGCAAGTCGTCGCGGCGAAGGCCGGGATTAGCGAATCCGATGCCGAGCAGCGAGTGGACGAAGTATATGCCCAAGCTAAGCAAGCTGCCGATCGCGCCCGCAAAGCGGCAGCACACTCGATGTACTGGATATTCCTCGCGCTCCTAATCGGTGCTTTCTGCGCGAGCTTTGCCGCAACAGTCGGCGGTAATGAGCGCGATCGTATCGTGGCGATTTAGGAATTTAGTTTCAATAAAGGAGGTTAACAGATGCGTTCAATCTTGTTGCTGCTTCTAGGTGTGCCCATTCCATTCATCATCTTGATCGGGCTCTTCAGTCACTTTTGATCTAGGAAGCTAGTGGGCCAATAGTGGTCCAGACGTACGATCGAACCGAAGCAACAACATTTCGGACCTATAAAAGAAATGCATTGCTTTAATTAGACGACCCGGAGATCAAATGATGCGAACATTAAGAAAAGTTGTGGGGCACTCCATGCTGATAATATTGATGCTAACGGGAACTTCATTCCTAGGCGCACAAGACTCGGCAAAGCAGGATATGAAGGACGCCGGGCAGGAAACCAAAGAGGCTGCGAAGGATACCGGAAAGGCGACGAAGAAGGTCGCCAAAAAGACGGGCCACGCCGTAAAAAAGGGAACGCATAAAGCAGCGGAAAAAACGGAAGAGGGCGCACAAAAGGTGAAGGATAAGACCGACCCACAATGAAACGAAAGTGTGGAAGGCCCCTTGAAGATTTACACAGGCATAGCAATTTTCAAGGCATGAATAATCGATTCCCATAGCCACCCAATCCGGGCGTCCGAAAATCACGTCGCATTGATAAAGGGGCGGACCGTTCGGATTTTTCGCATGGCGTTTTTCGCGCCATCACGACCGCCCCTGCTTTCTTCGCGCGGTAGAACAATGACTTGCAGTCCTTCGCGATGGACGAAGAAAATTCGGTGTGTACTGAGAAGTAGGCCTAGGATCGAGGAAAAGGAATCGCAACGCTAAACCTGGAAAGTTCGACGTCGCCTTCATATTCGCGCGACAACCCCTCTTGCATCCAGTTCCGTGGATTCCGCGAAATCGCAACGGACGCGACAATCGGTGCAGCCACAATTGCAAGCGGCATGCCGCCCGCGATCCAAAGGGCAGTTTGTCTTTGAGACGGCATATCGTTTCTATTGCTCATTGTATTTTTTCCCGCGCGATGCGGAACATGGAATATCGTCAAAACCGCATGCTGCATTTCTACCTTCAAATTACAGAAATCACTTGATGGGCATTGCAAATGTCTCTCGTGGATCCCCAAAAAGACCGACTCAGCAAAACGTTGTGTATTGAAATACGAAGACTGGCCGGTGATTACTTGACGCGTTGGGTTTGACAAATGGCGGTGAAACACTCCGCCTCATCCAGTTCACGATGGACTTCGGCACTTTAGATTTCGTGCGACAAGATCGGTCGGTAGACGATTCGATCAAATTACAGCCTTGACCTGATAGTTTGCTTGGCCGACGGATGATACCAATGGCAAGCACCAAAAAGGGGCACGGCTCTCGTGCCGAAACTAGCCCCACGGAGGCAGTCATGACGAGCAATAAACTTTGGAGTCGGATGGTTCTTACATCCGCGTTGGCCGGTGGGCTCGTATTCGCTTTTGGAAGTACGGCTCGCGCAGACAAGGATTGGAAGGAGGATTGCCATCGTCGGCTGGAAGCCGATCGCGCAAGAATCGATCACGATATTAGCCGCCACGGCGAACACAGCCGCCAAGTCGATAACGATGTCGCCAGAATGGATGCAACTTGGCAATGGTGCCGCGATCATAAATCGGATTGGGACCACGACCACTTCGACATAGGCATTTATTTCCGTCATCATGATGACGACGACAAAAGGTAAGGCTATGGAGGCGGATCGGATCCGCCTCTTTTCTTTTTGGCCTCGAACTAAATTCCGAGCGAACGGTTGCGCTGTACCAATTGATTTTCCACGTGCCCGGAAAGGGAATGAATATGGCCAAAGCTATTCGCGGAAAATTCCCCACATCATTTGGGGTGTCGAGTCCCACAGGACACGCGGTGATGGCCTTCCCGAACGATGAGAGCGCTGAGTTGGCTCGGGAAGCGCTACTCGCCGGTGGATTTAGCGAAAATGACGTCACTCATTACACCAAGGAGGACGTCGTCACGGAGTTCGAGACGAGCAATGAGCAAGTCTCCATTCCCGTCCAGATCGGATAGGGCGTGGCGAAGATTGCGGAGTACTTAGAACTCGCTAAAGAAGACTGCGGATTCCTTGTGGTCCACGCGGCCGTAGAGGACCGGACGAAAAAGGCAATTGCGACCGTGCAAGCTTAAGGATTGAAGTTTGCGGAGAAGTATAACCGGCTGATTATTGAAGACTTGGCTTAGCGTTCTCAGCCGATCGAAATATATCTTCATCGGAGGCACAACTTATGTTGCGGACAATCCTGATAATCATCTTAGTTTTGGCCCTGCTTGGAAGTTTGCCCGCGTGGCCCTACAGCACGGCCTGGGGTTATTTCCCGAGCGGCGGCTTGGGACTTCTCCTGGTGATCGTCATCGTTTTTGCACTCTTAGATAGACGATCGGCGGTTTAACTTCGCTTCTAAGTAGAGCTTCGGCCCCAAGCTGATCGAATAGCCTGTCCACTCGCGTGTCTATGGTTGTATAGAAAGCTCAAGCTCATGTCTCTTCTAGGCCCAACGAAGAGATCGAGGGAGATCAAAAAATGCCTCGATGGGTTCTTGGTTGTCCCGATTGCAACCAAGAATTCACCCACAGTGAGATAGACACGGAGTAGCGAATTCCGCTCCCGGATCCTTTTGCTTGGATTGGCGACAAACCGGAATTACCTGAATCCGGTGTTAGCCTGGTACGCCCACACTGTAAGAAGGTTTCGGTCTATATGCGTTATCAGCTCATGTACCGCGCAACTCAGCTTCCGTGGCAAAGCCGCCATAACTGACTGGAGAGGTAGCGGACGTTCATGGCTTTATCCGCCCGTTTTTGCGGTTTTTGGAACCGTGTCCTTGGTATCGGCTTCCGCCGTGACTTCCACTGAGGCCCCCTCTTTGAGCTTTACCTGATTGCCGTTCTCGTCCTCCAAGGTGTTCTCGATACGGATCTCTCGATACAAGTGATCCGCGTCCTCGATGGCGATCTCAGCTTTTTCCGGTTCCTGCGGGAAGGGGGACTTGATGATTTTTTCGACCGTTCCCGGCTTGGTTGTTTTTGGTTTCTTTTTATTCTTCAATGTTGTTGCCTCCGCATTGGCGGACCTAGGACTTGCGCTGCAGTGTAGCAAATCTACACAATCTAATGAAGGTGGAATTGTGTACGCAAGCTCCAGTCGCAAAAAGCGGACAAGCCACTCGTTGTTGCGATTCCTTTGCTGAAGATTTTGCCGGGCATAAACGAGGAAAAAGGCGGAAAATCAAGATTGCGGGTCCATCCCCATACACCGCAAGAACAAATGGAAAATCATTGCCAAGGTCCTTAGGTAATTTGGAAAAGCGCCCTGGCTTGAGCTTTTGACGGCCGCCACCAAGAGACTTTGCCTGAAGAAAATTTCACCCCGCACGATGGCGAACAGAATCTAGGCGCCCAACAGATCACGCAGGTGCGGTTCTACCCTCGCCTACGAAATTCTGAACTTCTGCCAGCAAAACATCGATTTGATCCATCTTGGAAACCACCGCGCGAATACCAACAGTGTTAGCCCGCTTGTCTGAAACGATGTCCTTGTGCAAGGTATAGAGAATGATAGGGACCCTTGGCATCATGTCGTGCAGGACCGAAGCGGCTTCCAGACCATTCATCATGGGCATGGAGAGATCGAGAACGATCAAGTCAGGCTCTATTTCCGTGACGCGCTGGATCGCATCCAGACCGTCTACCGCCTCCGAGCAAACAATGGATTCCAGCCGGTTTTCCAGGTAGGTGCGGAGTAACCGCCTTACGATTTTGCTGTCATCGACTATAAAAATCCGTTTGGCCATGGCGCCCCTGCAGGTGACAGCCTACGCTGGAGAGCACCTCTGTATGCCAGCGTATACTCAAGCAAGAGAATTGCAATACAGGATCGCCTGTATCCGATTAGGATTTGCAGCAGGCCTGTAGATCTGGTGTAAGGGTGCGATTTGTTGTGCCTCTACAAATTGGAAAGACGACGATAATTCTAACGATGTCGGACGCAGGGCAATCAAGGCAGACGAATATTTTGCGGTTATTATGCCCGTAGGAATCCTCCTTCTTTCATATTTCCCGCACGCCAAAAGCAAGCAATCCTTCGCTTACCTGGGCACGTTCGAGCAACTCATATTTTTCAACGGACAGCAGCGTCCAAAACTTTTCTCCATGATGTGACGTTGGCCTGCAGTCTCTTATTCTGATTTCTTCCAGAATGGAATCGAATCCACAAGAGCACGGGCGCGAAACGACGTCCTTTCTAAAGTTCTTTTCACGCATTGCTATATAAGCCAATGGATTGAAAGCCCGCAGTGCGCGGAGTAGTTTCGAGAGGGCGATGTGCCGAATTCAAGAGTGCGGGACTCGAGCTGAAACTAATTGCCATCCACCAAATTTCAATTCGAGGTGACGGGGAACATGGCCAAAATGACCGAAACTCCGCGAAGATTGTTTCGCGCGCTTGAAAAGCAATTGGCTTCGCAAAGAGATGAATTGAGAATGCGCATCGATCGGCATAACATTCATGTTGTGATGGATCGTGAACTTGACGACGAGGCGGCTGCGGCGGTGGAGAATTTGTCGAGGGACATGCTGGCAGCAACTTTGGAGCGCGAGCGCTGTACTCTCATGGAAGTCGAGACGGCATTTATCCGGATGAAAAAGGGTGAATATGGGACGTGCGATAGCTGCGGCGCCTCAATTCCAAAAGCGCGGCTTGATGCACTGCCTTGGGCGCGTCTGTGCGTAAATTGTGCCGAAAGGGCCCTGAATCCCAAGGGACTTCGAGTGTCATTTTGATGTGATGGGCTTGAAAATGCGCCATAAGTGTGCTCCCGCCGCTACCTTGTAAATCGTGCTGAATATAAATGGAACCCTGTATATCAGGAACCGCTCCTGCTGAGATATAAAATCTTAACAGAAATCGATCTGGCATTCGAAGTCCGGCCGCACAGGGGCCGAAGGAAGAAACTTATGATCGAGAGATTGGCAGATCCAGCGATCAAGTTCGAAGACGGAAGATTAAGGACAAAGATGGGCACACTACGAATCATGATCGCTGACGACCACGACTTAGTACGCCGGGGATTGAAAATGCTACTAGAGTCGCATCCCGGATGGAAGATATGCGCCGAGGCGCACAGCGGGCGTGAAGCTGTGGCGATGGCCGAAGAATTGAGGCCCGATATCGCCATAGTGGATATCAGCATGCCCGAATTAAATGGCATCGAAGCTGCGCGAAAAATTAAGAAAATCTCGCCGAACACGGAAATGCTCATATTATCCATGCACCACACGGATCAGCTCGTCCGGGATATCATCGAAACCGGGGCGAAAGGGTATATCATAAAATCGGATTCTGACCGGAGCCTGGTTGCCGCAATCGAAGCCTTGGCGCTCCACAAGCCATTTTTTACTTCATGCGCCACTGAAATCATGTTGGAAAGTATTCGGACCAAGGTGAAATCTGTTTCTGAAGTTCCTCAATCGGTTCGCGATAGGCTTACACCTCGTGAGCGGGAAATTGTTCAATTGTTGTCTGAAGGGAAGAGCAGCAAGGAAGTCGCTGTTACCCTTGGGATCAGCGTTAAGACCTCGGAAACACATCGAGCCAATATAATGCGAAAGCTCGAAATACATTCGGTCAGCCAGCTGGTTCGATACGCTGTTCGCAATCAGATTGTTGAAGCTTAAATCAGCGACAATCAAACCTTATTCCTCCCTATTTCCATGGGAAGCATAAGGCTGCGAGCCAATCTGTTTCTGCTCTGTAGCGGAATTACAGGATCAATATTCCTCATTCGCTCATCGAGTCGAATCCATCCTGGCATCAATAAGATCTTCCAATTTGATAGAACAATTTTCTCCGCTAATTGGTGGCTGCGAACGAAATCATCATTTAAGTGCTTTGATTTCAAATCATCGATTTATTTCCAATTGGTTGGTTTCTTGCAGTAAATAAGGGTAGACGCTATTTCTGAATGAATGAGGTTAATTATGAGGAGCCAATTAAGTAAGCGAAGGGCGATCAGTATTCTTGCCGTCTTGGGGGCGGTCCTTGTGATGATCGCCGCTTGGAATCCCGGCGAGGACGAATCAATCTAGGTTCCCTATCTATTTCATTCAATTTAGTCTTGGACGATTTTTCTTAGTGCGGATACCAATTCGCTTCCCGCCGCAGACTTGGCTCCAAACGCCTGTGCACCCGCCTTAAGCGCAGCCGAACGAATTTGAGGATAAAAATATGGGATTTGAAGTAGTCGAAGACTAATTGCGATTTAGCGCCAAGGCTAAGGTCACCTGCCCGATTCCTGTCGCGCCGACACTGATTCCGATTCGTCCGTTTCAAGATCTTTCGTGTGGTCAGCATTTCTCACCACGACCGGATTGGTGAAGAGCACCGCATTCGGAATGACAACGCGATGTCCGTCGGTAGTGTTGATGACGGTCGCCCTTGTCTGGATATCCTCAACTGAACCTTCGATACCGTTTATTGTAATGAAATCCCCTAACCTGTATGGCTCGTGAATCAGTATGAGTATGCCGGCGAGGAAGTTTTGCAGAATATTTTGGAACGCAAAACCAATTGCCACACTGCCAACCCCGAGCACTTTGATGAGGTCGCCGGCCTGGAACGATGGAGCTACGATTGATAAAGCAACCAGAAATCCTAAAATCACGACGGCCACTTGAGCCAACTGGCCCAGCAGGAGTCCGAGGCTTTGGCGTCGTTGCCGGCGGTGGCTAATCCCGCGGACGACGGATTTGGCGGCTGAGCCGATGATTAGAAAAAAGACAAAAACGATGATTGCCAGAATGGCATTGGGAAGCAAAGAGATTACGGTGTCGATGATTCGGCTGCCACTTTTCCAGGCATTCGACAAATCGATTCTCATGCGGGCCTCCCCCTTAGGTATAAGGGCTTCACATAGCATCCTCGCGGATCCCATGCTATAGATGAATATGTGTATCGCGCTAATTCCCGCGCTGTATATTTCTTGTTCGATTTGAAGTCTTAAGCCCCTCCGGTCGAGCAGCTTTTATAGCTAAGTTCATAAAGGAATTTGGGGATTGACTTATTTACGGCTTTGCCAAAAATGGCCCGAGGAGACGAAAATGATCAAAAAAGTGAACCCTGGGTATAAGGTACTATCCAAGAAGGGGAAAAACTTGGGTGGCCCATATAAAAGCAAAGCGGCGGCGCAGAAGCATCTGCGCCAGGTTGAATTCTTCAAACATCGTAAGGCCTAGCTCGCGCCAGCATTTCTCCTGAATGCGAGACGCATCCTCGGCCTACCGCGCACAGAACAACAAAGATGAGGAGACCTGCACCAATCGTTCAGTTGCCTCGCGTCTGCCAGACAGAGCGTCTTTTCGAAAGTCGTGACCGTTTGCGTACAAAACATCGAAGACCGCATATCGCTGCCTGTTTTTTCCTTGTGGCAACAGCTGGAAGCGGGAGACTTTCTTAGCATCAAGAACGACGATCTCGCCTTTGAGGTCAGGAGCCTACGTCTTCAGGTCGGCCACGGCTGCGAGTATGTCCGCGCATGCCTCGCCCGTGGGTGGCGTGTTAGTTGCACAGTTGAAACATGAGTGAAAATGCGGAGATCAGACCCGTACTTCCACTCAGTGCCTTTTGACCAGTAATCCTATTTGAGTCCCAATCCATCCACAATCGCAGCGGAGGACAAGGAGCGCGCATCGGTTTCTTCCAGATTTCGTTCCGTCTTCGTGATTGCTGAAGACATGGGATGGCCGCAGCCCGGACATTGAAAGAGAAGAATGTGAACGAAAAGTTCCGCGGCTCTGTCCATGGGAACCTCCCTTGATGGAAACCTTAAATGGACGCACGAATTCAGCCCATATCGCGCCCGCGATATCTTCCAATATTAAAGGCCTTGGAAAAACAGCTCTCAACCTTGTGTGGCGCTCGATTCAGTTTTGGATATTGTGGTGCATCGAGAGATGATTTTAGGCTTGCAGAGGACATGGAAGAACTGCGGCGAAAATTGATAGACATTCTTGCAAAAGATCGCCGGCATCATAGGGAGCACAAAAGCTTGATCGAACTTGATGTCCAAAACGGTAGGCCGAGACTCATGATAAGATCTTGGATCCGCGCTCGCAAACTCTGACTTATCTGTATCCTCCAAATATGCGCTTCAGGTGAAATTCCAACGCGAATCAAGTGTTCCGCATATGGGCGGCCCCCAGACATCGGCGTAGCATTCCTTTCATGTATATAGGCAAGCAGATTGCTGGAATTCGATTTTCGCCAGATTGAAGGAGTCAGCCTCAAATGAGAGAGTCACCGATATTCATCGCTGTTTTTGTAATCCTCCTCGTATTCTGGCTCGGAGGATTTCTTGTTTTTCACGTCGCATCAGGGCTGATCCACTTACTGCTAGTCCTGGCTGTGATCTCGCTCATCCTCCACTTTGCTCGCAGGAGCGCTAGTCCATAAGACGAATCCTACATCAAGGAGGAACCCATGGCCGTTGACGATGCTAAGAAATGCGCGCATCCACCATGTACCTGTACTACGAAGTCGGAAAAGTACTGCAGTTCGCAATGTGCAGCATTGGAAGAAACACCGGATATTGATTGCCGGTGTGGCCACCCCGGCTGCAGAGGCAAAGCGCACTAGAATCACTGTCTATCTTTGACTGACTTCCAAACTAGGGAGTAATTTATGAAATCACTGAAGAAACTTGCGAGTCTTCTGGCTGTCTTAGCAATTGGAATGCTCGCTCTCGGCTGTTCCACTCGCTCAACTAAATCGCCGGAGGTATCGGACAATATCCGAAAGGATTTGGATCTGGCCCACCTCGGTGATGTCAGCGTAAGCCAGGATCGTGATAAAGGCGTCGTAACGCTGGGCGGACACGTCGGATCTGGTGCTGAGAAGTCACAAGCAGAAACGATTGCGAAGGTGGATGCTGCCGGGCAGGTTGTTGCCGACGAAATCGCTGTGATTCCCTCCGTTGGCGACCATAAAACCGAAACCGTGAATTCAGACTTGGACAAAGGAATCGAAAACAATCTGGATGCCGCGCTTGTCCAATCCAAGCTCGACAAGGGCGTGAAATACGACGTCAAAAACGGCGTCGTTACCTTAAAGGGGGACGTAAACTCTCAAACCAAGCGTTCCAGAGTCGAGACCATCGCCTCCAATGTCCCGAACGTGCAACAAGTGGTGAATGAGTTGGAGGTTAAAGGACAAAAGGCTACTTCTTCAAGATAATTGTCGAGCGTGCTTAGGCGCAGATCCATCTATTCGAGAGGAGGACCATTCATGACCGGTGACGATCACGTCGCTCAAAGCTTAACCAGGCATCTCCGAATTTTAGGTATTTGCTGGGTACTGTACGGGATCCTTCGCCTTGTCACCGTAGTGTGGCTGGCCCTCTTCAGCAATACCGCCACATTGATGTTTGGCGCGCTTCTTGGTCGAGTCCCCGACCCATTTAGTTTGATGAATATTTTTCATTTCCTTTACGGGCTCTTGGTCGCGATCTCGGCAGTCTGCGGAATTCTTGGAGTCTGTGCCGGATTGGCTCTTCTTGCCGGAAGCCGGTCCGCACGAACGCTGGCCATCACTGCGGCGTTCCTTTCTCTTTCCAGCATCCCGCTGGGAACAACCCTGGGAATTTATAGTCTCATTGTCTTATTGATTTGGAGCCCTCAATGCACTTCTGCGATCGCTTCAGGCGTTCAGATCCCCAATCTGAAGGGTGAATCCATAGCATTGTAGGAAGGACAGAGTTCGCAAGCCATCCCGGTCAATTGTCGAGGAGCAATCGGACAGTCTTACGACCGGCAGCGCGGATTCTTAAGAGTGCGGTGTTCATGTGTCTTGGATATATTTCTGTCTCAAGCGCATCTGTGGAGTTATGCCGCCGCGGTATTTAACCAAGGTGAATTTTAGGGTTGGTGGAAAGAAGTCCGAATCCATTCAAGAGCCATATAATCACCGCGACAACCACCACAGCATTCAGGATGGATTTAATAGAAGCCGCCATCGGAACGTATTGATTAATTAACCAAAGCACTATGCCAGCGATGATTAGAAGAAGAACTATTTGAATGAGGGGCATGATTCAAAAACCTCTTTCCTTGCGTATATTCGATTTGCGCGACTTAGCCCCCAATGGTTTCATGAGAAATCGAGAGAGGAAGCTGAAGGCCAGCCCAGCCCTCTTCTTAGCTTCCAATCCTCCTCTCCCTAGGTTCGATCATAAAATCCTCAGGGGGTGAAGACAATACACGCGATACAGTATCTAGGATTGGCATTGTCTGGTACAAAAGGAGAGGAGAGCGAAGCGGAGTTCCAAGATTCCGGGTGCGGGGAACAATTCTGAGTATCGATCCCTATATTCCTCGCGCTTGGCCAAACTAGTCCATGAGTTTTCGACATCATTTGGCTCAACAATCCACTAGCGGAGGATGGAATCGAACATCCAATCCTCGCCATTCTTCGCTGAGCGAGCTACCTTCTTAACCGTGCAACCTATTGAAAGGCCAAGGTTCCGCCTTGGCTCGCGCGGCTAATGGCTTCAATGAACTGCCCGCTATTTCCCCCCGGTTACGACCAGATTGTTTGCGACTGAAAAAACATTTGGCACACCGTTCGCATAGATACCTGCGGCGTTTTTATCCGCTTCGTTGTCTGCATTGCCTTCAAGCGTCACGTGGCCGCCTTTGACGATGATGTGAATCGATTGAAGTGATCCGATCCCATAGCGCGAAAGAGTACCCTGCGAATAAATCGCCTGGTATTCGGCGCGCCGGATCTGGTCATCCATCGGAGACGGCGGTAGCACTTCGATCCGGTCATTGATCTTCTCAACGCCTTCAATGTGCTTGACCGCGTTTTCAGCGTCCGCTTTCACCGTAGGGTTGACAACGGCTCCAGTAAGGGTCACTTCGGTCCCGCTAACGCTATATTGGAGGATGTCAAAAACGGAGTACCACGGCACCATTGTCAATTCGTGCCGCACTTCCTTTTTCAAATAATCGTCGTTATATCTAGCCCCTCTATGGGTCTGAGCTTCCTGGCTGGCACCGGCCAGTGCACCTCCCAGAATGGGTTGGAGCAGCAGCATGAAAAGTACTGCCTTCGTGATTCGCATATTCATCTCCTCAAAAGAATTCAAAGTGCGAAGCCGTATTGAAGTTACGATTGACCATCAATTTAGACAATCGAGTGAGAGAGGTATTTGCCCAAGCGGAAAATTGTAGAAAGAGAAATTCGCGTTCTTCGCGCGCGGCTCATTCCCCTGCGGTCATGAAGTCGAATGAACTGAAGGTAGATCATGCTCCTCCCGCATCGCGCGGAGAAGCATCTGCGCTACACGCACCAATGGGAAGGAGGGGGAAGGCAGCTCAGTACCTTCCCCCGTTTGGCAGGGGTCAATTATGCGCTCTTGAGGTAGGCGAAGCTTTTTCTAACAACGAAACCAGATGTTGACCCGAGGATGGAATCGCCGGCGAAGGGCCGAGCACGATTTCACTCGCACTAATCTTGCGGCCATAGAGCGCGTCGTTACCTTCTTCGTCAGGCCGTAAGGAGGCGCCTTCAAGGGAAACTCCCGCAAATAGCCCACGGGCGCGAGAGTAAGTAAGGATTTCCGCCCGCAAATAAGCATCCGTGTTTGCTTCCGCGGTGCGGCCTACCGGCCCAGCCGCTGCGGACACATCCCCCCCGAGTTTCACCTTGCTGTGCAAGAGGCTGTTTGCACCGTGATCATTCATGATCAGCAATACAAAATCCGTTGCCTCCCCCCCGATCTGGAATCCAACACTTCCACCCTCTAAGACAAACATGGCAGGGGCTCCCCACGTTCCTGAAAGAGATTTTCCGCTTCTGCACACCAGGGTTCCCCGACCATAGCTTCCGCCCACTACAAAGGCCGCTTTCAAGACGGAGGGAATGACGAGGACACACTTCGCCTTATCAAGGAGATCCTGTGGGACGTCGTCCGGGATGTTCAGAATCTCGCCCATGACGGTCCCGGAGTTCTGCAATCGCTCTTCCTGCTTCGCCCTCGCTTTATCATCTTTATCGGCCGCTGATACCGCCGATGAAATCACCATAACCGCCATCAAAACTCGCAATAACATTTTCATTTTCAGTTCCTCCAAAGTTCAAAAGGTTTCTGCCTCAAACTAATTCAACAAACCTGAATGTTTTTTACATAAGTGAAAACATAAGGCTTATGCGAATGCCCAGCCGGGCTTTTTCTGCGTCCTCTCTGTCACGCTCTCCGGATTAGGCCTGCTAGCAGTGAGGCCACAAAGAGAATCAAAAAGAGAAAGAACATAATTCTGGCGATCCCGGCTGAAGCCGCCGCAACTCCACCAAAGCCAAATACTGCCGCTATGATCGAGACCACAAGAAAAATGAGCGTCCAACGCAACATGAGTGACCTCCTTATCCCGAATTCAATTTCCGGGTGCCACGCGTTTCCGGTACGCATCCATCGTGGCCTTTCTCCACGGAGCTAACAATCCAAGCTCTGGCGTATTTTGGAAGGCTGAAACACCTGACTTCCGATATCGCCGGCTTTTCTACTAGTTGCATGACTTACCCGGAGGCGCCACGAAACCGTACTGGCTGCGAAAATCGCCAATCTTCCGAGCATGACGATCACTCCCCAACATAGTGCCGCAAAGCAAAAGGCGATGGCGATGTACCAGAAGTGACTCAGCTCGCTTAAAACGACGATAACGATGAATGAAATGATTTCACAGCTGTAATCACGCTTCTTCGTTTCATCCGTTCTTTCGATCATCATGGCCTTCTGACCTTGCAAGGATTGATCGGGCTCTTCATTAATCAGCTTGGGCTGCGATTCCTCTGACTCACGAACCGTTATATAGGCATTGAGAATGAAGAAAGCTGGGACAATCAACAATCAACAGTTCCATGTAGTTCGGGCGAAGGTTTTACCGAGGGGCCGTGTTAAGTGGGGAATATTGGAGCGATTGTCCAAGCCAAGACAACCGTCCCCTCTTTGCGGCCATGCTATGACCCCGGGAAATTCTGACTACCTCTGACGCATTGACGGGATTAGCTCATAAACTGCCTTCCGTCATTACCACGTCGCGAAGCGCACGGCGAATTAATGGAGGTACTCCTGATTATGAATTCTTGCCACCCGTGATAAGAAGCGCGATCCCTCCCACGAGAGCTATCCCGCCGAGAATTGGAGGCAATGGGATGGTCTTGTGCTCTTCTTTTGTCGCCTGGATTGGGCCGATATCTAGCACTTTCTTCTTCGTGGTGTAAGTGATCCCCTGGTACGTGAGGGCAATCACTCCGAGAACAATCAGCAAGATTCCGACGATGGAAGCGCTTTTCATTTTAGTCCTCCCAATTCAAGCTCTCTAGTTCATGAAACTTGTAAACAATTCTGAAAGCAAAGCGCCAGTTCTGAGACACCGGGATTACGACCCTTCGGGTCGCAGTTTATTGAACATTTTTTAGACTCTATTTTGATTCGTCAAAATACTCCAATTCTGGTATACCTCTGCGAACTTCGCTGTAGGCATGAAAAGGCCGCGGATACTAAGCTTGGAGTCGATACAGGTGGAGGGTTTAACACTACGCTCATGCTTTCTTCGCGGAACTTTGCCGTTGAGAAAAGGATCATAATTCCTGGCTACCAGGCTTGACCAAACAGATGGTGTCATGGGGAAATTGTTGCGAACATTCCCATCGACACCAGGACCATTACGACGGTGGCTACCCATCCGGCAACGTGCAAGGACGCTGGCAGCGTAAATCGTCCCATAACTTTAGGGTTTCTCGCCAGGAGCATCATGAAGGCCATCACGGGCCCCGCTACAACGCCATTGAGTACCGCCGAGAAAAAGAGCGCTTTAATCGGATTCAAATGTATGAAGTTGAGAAGAAGACCCGTGAATGTCGCGATGCCGATCGTCGCGTAGAACCCAACCGCACGCCGGGGTTTTTGTTCCAGACTCGCCGTCCATTGGAATACTTCGCTGACGGCATAGGCCGCGGATCCTGCAAGCACAGGAACCGCAAGCAACCCGGTGCCCACAATTCCCATAGCAAAAATGAAGGATGCGAATTTCCCGGCGAGGGGTTCTAACGCCCGGGCGGCTTGGTCAGCCGTCTGAATGTCCCGGATCCCATGAGAATACAGTGTAGACGCAGCCGTAAGGATGATGAAGTACGCCACAAGGTTTGAGAAAGCCATTCCTAGAAATGTGTCGAACCGAATCCTTTGAAGTTGCGCGGGCGCCTGTTTGGGGGCCTCCTTAAGCGGCTGTTCCCAGGGATTGAGGGTGACATCTTCAACCTCCTCGGAAGCTTGCCAGAAAAATAAGTAAGGGCTTATCGTCGTTCCCAGAATCGCGATGAGGGCCGTAAAGTATCCGCCGTGAAGTGAAAAACCTGGCAGGAGTGTTGCCCGAATCGCTTCCCATCGGGGCTCATGCAGGATGATTGCCGTGACCACATAAGAAAAAAGCGCCACCGTCAGCCATTTCAAATATTTCACGTAGCTTGTGTATGGAATCAGGATTTGCATAAGTAGGGAAACACTCCCCGCGACAATGACGAAGAGTGCCGGCGGTCCGGGAAATATGAGTCCCGCGGCTGCGCCCATCGCCCCGATGTCCGCTCCAATATTGAAAATATTCGCGATCAATAGAAGCGAGACGATGCCGTACAAGTAGGGTTTTGGGTAATGGCGGCGAATATTGCCGGCGATTCCGATGCCAGACACACGGCCAATACGCGCGCTGATTTCCTGTATGGCCGCCATCAAGGGAAAGGAAAAGACCGTGGCCCAAAGCATGCCGTAGCCGAATTGCGCGCCGACTTGCGAATAGGTCGCAATCCCACTGGGGTCGTCATCGGCCGCTCCGGTAATCAAGCCGGGACCGAGTTTCCAAAGAATCTCTTTCGTCCGTGATTGTTTGAGTTTCTTGATATGCGGGAGATCGGTCATCTTTGCTCCACTCCCGTTTGCTCTCGTAATCATCAGATGGTGTTTCCACGCTAAACCTGCAAAAGCGAAATAGATATCGGGTCATGACAGTAGAAACGCGTAATGTTCCGTGAGAAAAGCGTTCGACCATCCAATCTTTTTTCGTTTCGATTTCTCGCCCGATACTCGAATCTTCCCGTGAGAGTCAATAGTCCACGGTATTTGTTTCGGCGCACCAATGTTGTCTGCTATTGGCAGACCGTGGTGCACGAGAACAACGCGGTTAAATTGAAATGGGTTCAACCAAACACGAGGTCCAAGGAGGCGGGCTATGAATTGGGATCAAGTCGAAGGGAAATGGAAGCAATACAAAGGTCAGGCAAAGGAAAAATGGGGAAAACTCACCGATGACGATTTAGATGTCATCGATGGAAGACGCCAACAGCTTGTTGGAAGAATTCAGGAACGCTACGGGATTGCCAAGGAAGTGGCAGAACACCAGGCGGACGAATTTGTCAAAACCTTGAAAGCCGAGGACCGGGAAGAGCAACGAGCGCATCGAGCCGGGCACCAATAATTGTAATAGCGTTGTGCTGATTGGGGCGAAGCGCCTTTGCAAGGGCAGGGCGCTTCGCTCCCTCAACTTAACCCAAGGTGAATCATGGCTCGAACGAATCAACCGGCAAAGGCGGGAACCGTGACTTCGCGAGAAGATCTGATTCGATTCTTGAACCAAGACCTCGCTCGCGAATACCAGGCAATCATCTCTTACGTTGTTTACTCGCAGGTCCTCAAGGGCGCCGAATACATGAACGTTGCCGCCGAGCTTGAAAAGCACGCCCAGGAAGAGCTGAGCCATGCACTGATTATTGCCAAACAGATTGACTATCTTGGTGGAATGCCCGCTATCCATCCAAAGGAAGTGCGCACTTCTGAAAAAGCCAAGGAAATGCTGCGCTTTGACCTCGAGAATGAGACGGAGACAATTCGAAATTATCGCCAACGTGTTCGCCAATGTGATGCACTGGGCGAATATGCGATCGCGGAGCATATCCGTGAAATCCTGATGCAGGAGCAGGAGCATCAAATCGACTTGGCGACCGCCTTGGGCATCGATGTGCCTATTTCAAAGAGCGATTCATGATTCCTAAAGCAATTGGTCCGATCTCCGATCGTCCCTCACGTGCAATTCTCGCCCCAAGAGGCCATTTCACTGCCCATCCACGGGACAAATGGCCTCTCCTTCCTCCTCACTTGTTTAGAAGGCTTGTACCATGTTTGCGACCCTGGTCCCCACTGCGCTTTGATTGCCTGCTCCGACTCATGCGGATTAGCGCCGGCGTCTCACTTGCTTTTTTCCGCTTTGACAATAGCCGCAAATTCCCTGGCATATATCTGGCGCGGCAAATACACAAAAGTTTGAGGCTAGTTACAAGAACCGCTGGATAGTGTGCTTCTACGCAAGGCACTACAGTCGAAGACGGCATGTGGATTTGCCGAACGGATACCTATGCAGCAGAGTGAGGAAACTAATCTTCACTTTCATTCTTAGGGGGAAATGATGAGACGAATTGCATTCTTAATTCTAGTTGCTGGCATGGGCTTTACACCCATCGCCCACGCTCAAAACCACGCCGAGGTCGGCGCATTTGTCGATTACTTCAAACTAGGGGAAACTGGGTCAAACTTTGTTGGGCTAGGCGGCAGAGCCGCTTTCAACGTCGCCCAGCACATACAAATCGAAGCGGAAATGTCATACGATTTCAACCGGGTTTTCACCGAAGGTTTTACGGATACGACAGGAGGGACAGTCACTTCGGTAAATTCCAACATTAGGGTGCTGCACGGCCTGTTCGGTCCAAAGATTCAGACGTCCGGGCCTGTCCGCGTGTTTGTAACGGTGAAAGGCGGATTTACAAATTTTCGTTTTGATCCAACCCCAGCCTCATTTTCCACATTTGTAAGTAGTGTGGATAACCTCAGAACGAACAACGTGGATGCAACCCTCTATCCGGGCGGCGGAGTCGAGGCATTCCTGGGTCCCATCGGCCTGCGGCTTGAAGTGGGAGACGAGATCATTTTCGTGAACGGGGCCCATAACAACTGGAAAGTTTCCTTCGGACCCCAATTTCGTTTCTAGTCCCGCAGGTGCCATCGGGGAATCAGGCCGGAGACGAGAGTTGTTGGGAAACTGCACGCCAGCGAGCATGGTCCACTTCTCTCGTTCTCACCCCTTTTCATGAATTGAAGTTCGATACGAACATTTGGCAACAATATTAAAGATCAAAGCGGGGGAGGGATCTGTCAAACGCTTGTCCGGCAATCCGAATTGCTGCAATGAAAGGAGGAGGACCAAATAGGGCGAAGATCATTTTAAGAAATTGGGGGGGCGGCGTTGGCAGCGGCGGCAGGCTGAGGTGGCAATCTCCAGATTTCAGCGCCAACAGGCTCAGGAGAGAAACGTGGTTCCCGACAGAAGACACACGATCGTGCTTTTCAGTATCGGGATTGCTGGTGTCGCCATGATCTGCGGCCTGATTGTTTTGGCCTTCGTCCTTCCGCCACTCTTGAAGCAGAACGTTGAAAACCAATTGAGTGAGTATTTCGCCAGCGACGTCCAGATGCAGGAAATCGAGGTATCGGTTTTCCCCCGTATTTCGTTGGTGGCGAGCGGAGTCTTGCTCCGCCAGAAGGGCCGCACTGACGTCCCGCCTTTGATACAAATCTCCAAACTCACTCTAGCCACAAACATCGGCGGAATCTTGCTCAAACCTAGGCGCATCTCGGTCGTGCATCTCGATGGGCTACAGATCCATGTCCCAACGAGGCCGCATGTGAGAGAGGAGAAAAAGCCGCCGATTGAACGCAAGAAGCCGAGTTCCGTGGTCATCGGCAAGGTCACTTTGGCCGACGCGACGATTGAGATGGCTCCAAACAAACCGGGTAGACTGCCGCTCACGCTCCAGATTCATTCCTTAGTGATGCATTCGTTTTCATTCGAAGTTCCTGCGCCCTTTGAAGCGGTGCTCACCAATCCAAAGCCCTTCGGGGAGATCGCTACTGAAGGGCAATTCGGGCCTTGGGAGGCAGACGATCCGGCCGAAACACCCGTCTCCGGAGCATTTCACTTCTCACACGCGGATATGGCCACGATTCGGGGTCTCTCTGGCTTTCTTGACTCGAATGGAAAATACGCAGGCGTCCTCAGAGAGATTAGTGTGGAGGGCGACACGGACATACCTGACTTCGCGCTCATTTCTAGCAGGAAGCCTGTGCACCTGACCACTCACTACCTAGCCCTGGTGGATGGCACAAACGGAGACACCGAATTGAAATCCGTACATGGCCATTTCCTGAATTCCTCGGTGGACGCCAGTGGCTTGGTCGCTGGAGCGGTAGGCATGAAGGGTCGGCGCGTCACGCTCGACGCCCGGATCAACGACGCCCGGGTCGAGGACATGATCTACCTTGTGGCCAATATGGATAAACCAAGTATGACCGGTCCGATCACCATGCAAAGCAAAATTGATATTCCTCCTGGGGACAGTACCGTTCTGGACCGGCTTATGGTGGATGGACAATTCGGGGTACAGGGTGCCCACTTCACAGATTCCGGCACACAAGGCAAGATTGATGCGCTCAGCCGCGGAGGCCAAGGGCAGCTAAAAAACGAGAACATAGAGAACGTTCTCTCAAACCTGCGAGGCCATCTCGTCATAAAGGATGGGCGAGCTACATTTTCAAAATTAACGTTCAAAGTGATTGGGGCCTCGGTTGAACTAAGCGGTTCCTACGATCTGAAAGGCCAGCAACTCGATTTCCACGGAAACCTTCTGCTCGATGGCAAGCTGTCGCAAATGACCAGCGGAGCGAAGTCGTTCTTTCTGAAACTCGCCGACCCATTTTTCAAGAAGAGTGGCGGAGGCACATCACTCCCGATTAAGATTACGGGCACTGGCTTGCATCCCTCATTCGCATTGGACTTGCATCAAAAGTCTGATGATCCCTAGGGAGGCGGCCCTTGCTCCCGGGCGCGTGCCGCCTTGGGATTTAAACTAAGGCTTTACGGCAAAGGGATTGTAGCCGCAGCGCTCTCGCCATGATGCTTCTCTGTTCGATGACGCTGACCCGAAATAAGCGGGCCATTCCCTCCAGACATGAAGGAGGCAATCTGAAGGTTGCGGGATAGGGGAGGGGAAAAAAGCCACATAATGGGATGGTCCGCCGCAGGAACTTTGTAACTGTGTAGACTGCGAGGAAGGAGGCCTCCCATGAAACTACACGTGATCGGTATTGATTTGGGCAAGACGGTTTTTCATTTGGTGGGACTGGATTCAACCGGGAGGGTGGCGATCCGAAAAAAATGTTCTCGC
>Ga0209380_10000724_pt1 | contig 23459 bp, 20 predicted proteins | sample HubBroMetageWFT6_FD_188347 | JGI IMG/M metagenome (GOLD analysis project Ga0209380, IMG submission 188347) | Warmed and freeze-thawed soil microbial communities from the Hubbard Brook experimental Forest, New Hampshire - Hubbard Brook CCASE Soil... | ecosystem: Environmental > Terrestrial >... | reverse complement strand
CATAACGTCCTCCTGGGAAACGGTGTTGGGATCGGTGTGCAGTATGCAACATGCGCCCCGCCCTTGCCAACTAGATGCGAAACCGGCTCACCCGGTTTCACTCTCGAGCTCGGTTAGAACTTCCTCCTCCACATCCCACTTCTTCAAAATTGCGAAGATCGTCTTGCTTCCGAACCCGCCCCGTGCCAGTTGCCGGAAGATGCGCGCAGCTTCCTTCCGATCTTTCGGTTTCACCAGCCGCTTGCGCCGCAAATACTCGCGCGCCTGCTTTTCTTCGCTCACGCCCTCAAACGCCGCGTCCACGGCCTTATCGATCACTTCGCCGTGCATGCCCTTCGCCTTCAGGTCGTTGACGACGCGCATACGCCCAAATTTTTGATTGTCCCGCCGCAGCGAAGAAAAATAAGCGGCATACTGCGAATCGTTCAGGTAACCGCGATCCTTGAGCCGCCGGATCACCAGTTCGATCAGCGTTTTTCCATACTCGGATTCCGGCTCTTCGACTCGCGCGCGGAACAAGCGCTTCAATTCAGCAACCGTGCGCATGCGCCGCTCCAGCGCTCCCACGGCGTATTCGTACAACTCATCTTCGGAATAGAATTTTCTCTTGGGACGCGGGAACGACATCCGCTTACGATAATCCTTTTGGTGACCGGGAGGAAAAGAGAATGGAGAATCGGCGCCGGCGCCCGGCGCCCGGCGCCCGGAAAGAGCCCATCAAAGATTGCTGGAAGCCGGAAGCCGGAAGCCGGAAGCCGGAAGCCGAGAGCCGGAACCCGAGCCTACCGTCCCCCGAATCCCGCCGACTGCATCGATTGCCGCGAGATATCGGCCGTGGAAGCAATGCCCTGCATGCGCAGCTTGAAGTCGTCGGCGTTCGAGGCGTTTTCGAGCGCGGTTTCGTAGTTAACCAGCCCCGCCTGAAACAAATCCCATAGCGACTGGTCAAAGGTCTGCATTCCGTATTGCGAGGTGCCTGCCGCAATCGCATCGCGAACCGAGCGTGTTTTTTCCGGCACCAGAACGCACTCCCGGATGAACGCGGTATTGATCATGACCTCAACCGCGGGCACGCGCCCCTCGGTATCGCAGCGCCGCACCAATCTCTGGCTCACAATCGCCCGCAGCACCGCCGCCAACTGCAAGCGAATCTGTTTTTGCTCCGGAGGCGGAAAAATCGAGATGACGCGGTTGATGGTTTCTACCGCATCCAGCGTGTGCAGCGTAGAGAAAACCATGTGTCCGGTTTCCGCCGCGTGCAGCGCCGTCGAGATGGTTTCCAGATCCCGCATTTCGCCCACCAGAATCACGTCCGGATCCTGACGCAGAGAAGCGCGCAGCGCCGAGCTGAACGAAGGCGTATCCACGCCAATCTCGCGCTGGTTCACATAACCTTTCTTGTCGCGATGCAGAAATTCGATGGGGTCTTCAATGGTGATGATGTGTTCGGCGCGGCTGGAATTCACTCGATCAACCATCGCGGCCAGAGTGGTCGACTTGCCCGAGCCAGTCACACCCGTCACCAGCACCAGTCCGCGCGGCATTTCGCAAATCTGCTCCACCACCTTGGGCAGGAACAGCTCATCGAGTGCGCGAATCTTGGTTGGAATGACGCGCAGCACCAGTCCCACATTACCGCGCTGCTGGAAGATGTTCACGCGGAAGCGCCCCAGCCCGGCCACGCCGTAGGCCATATCGATTTCCGTGGTCTCTTTGAACTTCTGCTTCTGCCGCGCCGACATCATGCTGAACGCCATGTTCAGCATGTCCTCCGCGCTCACCCGGGGCTGATCGGTCAACGGCGCAAGTTCGCCATCGACGCGCAGGTGCGGATAGTTTCCCACCTTCAAGTGCAAATCCGAGGCTTTGCGTTCCGTCGCAATCCGCAGCAGATCGTCGATATTCATTGGAGAGGTTTTCCTGGGAGGCGCCTGGCCTCCAAGCTCTCCTCATCATGAACCGAATCGTCACCTTCCCCAAGATGACCTAAGTAATGGCCCCGTTCAGGCAATTGGACGGCTCCTTTGTGTTCATGGCATCCTCGCGCGCGCCGACAGGGCATAAGCGAGATTTCGCCACTTCGGCGATTTCGAGGTAGAATGCGCGTAGCAAACTTGTCGCCTGCTCGGAGGTATCCCCCATGCATCGCCCCCTGAACGTTTGCTCGCTGTTCGTCTCCATTCGTTCAACGGCAATTGCCATCTCTGTAGTCGTTCTCGTGGCGCGCGCCCTGGCTGCCGGCAACGAGCAAGTGCTTTATCGCTTCCAAGGCGGCAGCGACGGCTACAATCCCAGCGAAGCCTTGCTCGCCGACAGCGCCGGCAATCTTTACGGTACAACGGTCGAGGGAGGAACTGGCGGATCATGCGGTTATGACAAGAATGGTTGCGGGACCGTTTTCCAGCTAAGTCCTGCCGCGCAATCCGGTGGCCCCTGGGTCGAGACCGTGCTTTACCGCTTCACGGGTGGTAGCGATGGATATTGGCCAACCGCGGCCTTGGTCGAGGATAACAGCGGCAATCTATACAGCACCACGTCAGCAGGCGGCGTTAATGACAACGGCACAATCTTCGAACTGCAGCGGCCTTCCACGCCCGGCGGCCCATGGACCTATCGCCTGCTTTACGCTTTCCAGGGTGTTCCCAGCGGCAAGGGCGATGGCGATGGATCCCTGCCAAACGGAGTTGTCTTGGATGCGGCAGGCAACCTCTACGGCACGACAAACGGCGGCGGGTTCTGCACAGAGTTCGAGGGGCTGGTCAATTGCAATGGCTCCGTCTTCGAGCTGGCAGCGCCCAGCGATCCCGGCGGTGCGTGGACTGAGTCGGTCCTTTTCAGATTCGGCGAGTCCGGGGACAGCTTCAGCAACCCCCATGGCGACGTCGTCTTCGACAAGAAGGGGAACCTCTACGGGACGACTTATGTGGGCGGAGCTTTCGCCGGCGGTGTTTTTGAGCTAATGCCACCCAGTGCGCCAGGGGGCGCCTGGAGGGAGAAGACGCTTGATAACTTCGACAGCACCGATGGCGGTGGGCCAAATGGCACTCTTGTCTTCGACCGGGCCGGGAACCTTTATGGCACAACCGTCATAGGAGGCGCGGCCAACGAGGGCGCCGTTTTCGAGTTGAGTCCTCCTGCCTTACCGGGTGGCTCCTGGACAGAGACGTTGCTCTACAGCTTCCAAAGCTTCCAATCAACTTATGACGGCAACTCTCCACTGGCTAATGTGATTTTCGACAAGTCTGGAGATCTATTTAGCACAGCCTGGATGGGCGGGACCTTCAATCGAGGAACGGTTTTTCAATTGACTCCCTCCTCGAACGGCGGGGAGTGGACCGAAACCACGTTGCATGACTTCGGCAGCGGCAACGATGGACAGGAGCCCGATGGCGGCTTGATTTGGGGTCGGGACGGCGCTCTATACGGCACGGCCACGGAAGGTGGCTTGGGCCCCAGCGCACAATGCAAGCTGGATGGCTACGCCTGGAGCTGCGGCGTGGTTTTTCGCGTTGAACCGTAGAACCCAATGCCTTGCTGCAATCGCGGACATCGTGAAGCGAATTGGGGGCGATCAGGTCAGCCTCCTTTTGAAATTCGCCGAGCCCTTGTTATCCATGAAAGTTCAAAACCTTATAGCTCTCCGGCGACGGGCTGGACGCCTAAAGGCCTTTGCAAGAACTGATGCACGACATTGGTTCCCAACGTATCGCGACTTCTATGGGTTGATTACGCTTGGTTCTTGCAACGGCGGGAGCATTCTCCAATTTAACTCCGCTTGCTAGCGAGAAGCGCGTGAACCTGTTGCTCAGTTTCGGCTGGTCGCAATTTCTTCAACGATGCCAGGTGCAGTAACACCGAGAGCGGCACCAGAAACACTGGAACCATCACCAGCGGAAAGGCGCCGATGAGTTCATTGGGCGCACCAAACGCCAACCTCTGTAGCGGCGAAGGCGAAGTCAACAAACCCATGGTAACGGCCACGATTAAATCGCCAATCCCGAACAGATTCCAGGCACGCACCAATCCGGCCGCGCGGCGCGAGCCATGCGCGTAGGCGAGGCCGACCGCCGGGGCCAACAGGCCAACGGTAACGTCGCCTGCGCCTGCCGGCCAGGCAAACTCGCCTGCTAAATGCCCCCCGGCATAGAGAATCAGAAAGATCACTCCAAGCGCTCGATAGGCCTGCACACTCACGATCCATTGCATCGGCACAGCCTCCAGCGCACGCTTCAGCGTGCCCCACCACCAAAATAGTGCGATGCCGGCCATGATCGGAATCAGGAGGCCATATTGAATAGTCGGAATCCGATTGAGTGCACCTCGGTAGAATCCGAACCACGATGGCAACAGGGCAGCGAAGAACCACGTCGCCAGCAGCACTCCAACCTTCCAAACCGCTCGTTTGCGCTCGCGGACCGGCCACCCGGCGAGTTTGAGCGCTCTGTGCAGCCCATACACTAAGGTGGTTGTGATTGCCAGAGTTCCACTGAGTATGTAGAGAACCAGATAGTTCGGCGCCGGGTATTTCATGTCTCGACCTCCTTTGGTCGTGAATGTTCTTTGCCAGCAATAGATGTAAATACATCTACATCGCTACAAAATATTTATCGGCTTTGGGAGGCTGGTTGTGATAGCGTATGCATATACATATATTTATGAAAGCTACCCGAAATGCCAAAACGCCAGGGGAGGAGGCCATTCAGCTGCCGTGCGCGTGTGCGAACTTGCGCCGGGCCGCCCGAGTGGTGACGCAACTCTACGACGACGCGCTCCGCGCAAGTGGCGTGCGCGCCACCCAGTTCACGCTATTACAGGCCTTGAGTCTTGCGCCAAGGATGTCCCAGAAGGAACTGGCCGAATTGCTAGGAATCGACAGCACGACCCTTACCAGAACGCTGGCTCTCCTGCGCCGGAGAGGATGGCTTCGCTCTGAGACAGGAACCGACCGACGTGAGCTCCGGCTTTTCCTAACGGCAGCAGGGCAACGGGCATACAAGCGCTTACTTCCTTATTGGCAATCGGCCCAGAGACAGCTGCGGCGGGCGTTAGGTGAGTCGAACTGGAATCAGGTAATGAACGCTGCGGTGCGTACTGCGACCTTGGCGATGTGATGGCTGTTGTGGCCTTTGCCACAGAACGGCCTGCAAGGAAGAGGAGCGTTTTGTGCGATCAGGATGGGTTGCGCCGCCCCTGTGCGAGAACATCGGATGGCTTGCCGGCCACAGGAGCGCTCCCCAACTGGGTTCGTCCCGGATGACGGACAAACCGCAGGTCAAGTGTTATAAACAGGCGAGGCGATTACACGCATTGATACCGTCCCATAGTCAGATCCACAGCGAGATACTCTACGCCCCAGCGCCTATCCTCGCGGGCTCTCGATCAGCGCCCACCATAGCTCCCTCGCCCTGCCACTTCCGCGACAACCCTTCGATCTGAACCAGCACCTTCTCAATGTCCTTCATGCGATCCGTAATGCCATAAGTCACTGCTGGTGGAATCGTCTGTTCATAATGACGAAAGATAAACCCAGCGCCTTCGAGCGTCCGCAGCCGTTCCGTCAGCACGCGGGACGAGATTCCCGCCACTTGGCGACGCAGCACGCCGAAGCGCATCGGGCCGTTATGGCTCAGATACCACAGAATGTGCAGCGTCCAGGGCCGTGTGAGCAACTCCAGCAGTCCCCCGATTGCGCAGGGAGACGGGGTTTGAGCCGATCGTCGCTGCGTTGCCATATGATACTAAGTTACTCTAAAGTTCCTGCCATGTAAAGAGCTGGAAGTTATTTATTGTAACCAAGTCGAGATCAACCCATCAAACCGTAGTGCAAGCGGCTGGGTCTTGTGCAGCTGCTTCACATTGATTCCAGCGTGCAGCAGATTCATTGATCCTGGAGTCTCTGTTTTGTAAATTCAGCTCATCGGCGCGTTACACGCCGAACTCTAGTCAAGACGAGGAGAAATAAAAATGTCAGCCAGCAATTCAGCCAGTGTTTCGTCGCCGTCGGCTCCTATCGTTCTTGTGGGCCGCTTCCTGTTTGCACTTATTTTCATAATGTCAGGACCGCGGCATTTCTTGAGCGCGACCATCGCCTTCGCGGCCTCGCAAGGCGTGCCTATGGCCTCGATCGCGGTGCCTTTCTCCGGTGCCCTGGCGTTTATCGGAGGGCTCTCGATCCTGCTGGGCTACCGCGCCAAGATCGGCGCCTGTCTCATCGTCCTGTTTTTGGTCGGAGTGACGCCGATGTTGCACAGATTTTGGGCGGTAACCGACCCCATGATGCAGCAAATCCAGATGGTTATGTTCTTCAAGAACGCGTCGATGCTGGGCGGGGCACTGCTTATCTCGCAATTCGGCGCCGGGCCCTGGAGTCTCGACGCGCGCAGGAAGTAATTTGAACCTTGCTGGTTTGGGCTAAAGCCCGCTGTACGAAATACTCAAAGGAGAAAAAGCCATGTCAGATCCAACCATTCAAGTTCTACCCAGAGGCCCGTACCTGGTGGCCGGAAAAGTCACCCTGCTCGACGCCAGCGGCAACAAGATCGAGACCACTGAGAAAATCGCCCTTTGCCGCTGCGGCGCTTCCACCAACAAGCCATTCTGCGACGGAACCCACACGAAAATTGGTTTCGATGCCGCTGCTGCCGCGGTGCCCGGCAGCGCCGAATAAATTTAGCGCGGCCCCAGATCCACCGAATCGACCGCGGTTTTCACCTGAAACCGCGCCGAGGGTTGGCACGTGGAATAGCTCGCGGCTCTGGTTGTATCGGACTCCGGATCATCGCGCTTGACGCGATAAAGGCGGATGGAATAACAAGTGGCGTTGTCCTGCTCGAGCGCGAGAGCGCGCTGAAGCAGCTTGGACTGAAGCAGTTTGGACGCGGTGCGAGCGGTCGAGGTGTCCTCGCCAGTGCCTGGCGCGACCGGAGTCGTCCGCGGCAGATTGAGCCCGTCTGCCGGTGGCGGAGTGGCACCCTTTTCCGGTGACTGTGCCCCAAGCGGAGCGACCCAGGCCAACATCATTACCGAGAGAATCAGAAGGCGGGGGATGCTCATAAAACCCTCCTCACTCACCGCTAGTATAGCTCCGGATGCCCGACGCATCACCTTGAAAATCAAGAAGCACGCTACTCAGTTGGCGACTTTCTCCACCTTCCAAAACTGCCTAGGCCGCGCCCGTAGCCGGCTGCGGCGCGGGCAACGGTTCGTCGAAACTGCCGCCGTAGATTCGCGGCACTTTCGACCCCATGGGACGCAGATACGTGGCCAATTCGCCGCGATGATGAATGCAGTGATTGTTCAGGAAACCGAGATAGAACACAGCCGGAAAATTGAACATGCCCCTGAAGTTGACCGGCGTGAGCAATTGCTCGGCGGTTAAGGCTGCGACCCGATCCGCCGCGCTTTTGAAGTTCGCGCCGTACCACTCCACCAGCTCGGCCGTGGTCTTCGGTTTGTCTTCCGGCTTCGGGGATTGCATCTTGAAATTCAGGTCTGCAATTCCGTTCATAAACTGAACGTCGGTATTCGCCAGGTGCCAGGCCAGTTCCCAGGCAGTGCGCCCGTTGGGATCGTGACGGTAATCCGACTTGGCGTCGGGAACTGCCGCCATCACTTTCTTGGTGATTTCCATTTCGCCGGCAAGGCCCTGGAGCATGAGCTGGCGGTAGCCGATTGCGAACTCCGGAGTGTGCGCAGGCTGGTTGGTCATGGGATCTCCTGGTGAAGCCAACGGATTATACGCCGACCGTCTGCTTGCTGCGCACCGGCACCGGGGTGAGCCAGCCGTGGCGGTCGGATTTTTCTCCGCGCACGATCGCGTAAAACTCTTTCTGGATCGCCTTGGTGATCGGGCCCATCGCGCCTTTGCCGATCTTGATCTTGTCGACCGACCGAATCGGCGTGACCTCGGCCGCCGTGCCGGTGAAAAAGGCTTCATCGGCGATGTAGAGCATCTCACGCGGAATCATCTGCTCCACGATTGGAACGTCCAGGTCGCGCGCAATCTGCAATACCGAATCGCGCGTGATGCCGGGCAGCACCGAATTGCCCAGCGGCGCGGTGATCAGTTTTTCGCGATGCACCAGAAAAACATTCTCACCCGAGCCTTCGCTCACGTAACCGTTTACATCGAGCGCAATGCCTTCGGCGTAGCCGTTGACCACGGCTTCCATCTTGATGAGCTGCGAGTTCATGTAATTCGCGCCCGCCTTGGCCATCGCCGGCAATGTGTTGGGAGCGAGGCGCGTCCATGACGAAACGCAGGCGTCGCAGCCCTCGCTCTCACCACCCAGATACTTTCCCCACGGATAGTTGATGATGTAAACCTCGGTGGGCGAGTTGAAGGGATTCACTCCCGCCTCGCCGTAGCCGCGCAGAACGATAGGCCGCACGTAGCACGGCCACAATCCGTTGCTGGCGACGGTCTCAAGCATGCCCTTCACCAGTTGGCCGTGGGTGTAATCGACTTCGATTCGATAAACTTTGGCGGAATCGAGCAGGCGCTGAATGTGCTCGTTGGCGCGGAAAATCGCCGGCCCGGAAGGCGGCGCGTAGCACCGGATGCCCTCAAATACCGACGAGCCGTAGTGCACCACGTGCGACATCACGTGAATCGTGGCTTCATCCCACGGGATGAGCTTGCCATTGTGCCAGATCTGCTCGGTCTTCTCGATCGCCATGTGAACTCCTTAGAGAACATTATAGATGACGCGGAGTCGCTCCTCGACGACAGAAAAAGAGCCGCAGCACAACCAGGGTCGAGCCCCTGCCTTACCAGACGGTCTCCACCACCTTTGCCCCGTCGACCCGATTTTCCGCGGGAACGAGCTTGACCACGGGCTTGCCGTGCTTGGTGACCACGACAGGCTCTCCGCTCCCGGATACCTGATCCATAATCGCGAGGCACTGCGCCTTGAATTCACCTGCGGCTATTTGTTTCATAATGCAGTCATATCATTATGACTATGGAAAGAAGGGAAGAAAGTAAACCGCCTCAGCTCGCCCTTGGCCCATTACCCGCTGCGCCGTTGCGACTGCGCCTTCCGCGTTTGCGAGGGACCACTGTGCGCGGGCTTCGCCGCCCGACCGGACGTGGGCTTTCGCGAATCGAGTAGCTTCCAGGCTTCTTCGTAGCGCCCGTGCACGCTCCCTTCGCTATGCGGACTGAGCATAACCACACCTTGCCCCGTGAGCCTCTTCGCCGGAAAGATATACCAAATGTCCTCACTCAGCAGATAGATAGCGAAGTAATCAATCTGCTTGGCCGTGTATGCTTTTGGCTTGGTGCCGGCCAGGTGGCAGATGTAACTGTCCCCCTCGCGGAAGTCCGTGCCCTTCACCTGCACCCGCTTGATTCGCCCATCCTGCTCGATCCCGACGTCGTAACGTGCGGAATCTCCCCACGGCTTCGACACCACGTACCCGCGCTTGGCCGCGCGCGTCATAAACAACAGTTCGATCCACTCCCCCCGCTGCTTGTAGGTCTTAAATACTTCCATCCCGGTTGCCGGAGACTTCTCGCGATTCTTTTCCAAAACTCACACCTCGGGTTTGTAATGGCGGCCCAAGGTGTATCGGACCGCGGCGGTTCGTGAAAGGGCACGGCTCCAGCCGTGCCGGAAGCCACGCGTCATCGTGGAAGGGCGGCGCTTCAGCGCCGCGTAAAAGGTACAAATCGCTACGGGCCTTAGCACCTGAGGGAGCCGGAGGCGCGCGTGAGAGGCGTTCGAGAAGCCCCCTTGAGTGGGTACACATACTACTACCAGTTTACGGAGGGGGTGCAAGGTCGGACGTCACAGGGAGGGAGTGGAAAATAATTAGGTTGTGGCCTGCCGGGAAGGGCTCGGGGTGTTGTGTAGAAACGGCGATGTTTTTCTCCCCAAGGACTAATGAGTGATAACGCTGATTTCGTCAACTGTCGAGAGTATGCCCTTTTCGGATTCCCGTTGGGACGCGGCGTACTTCAAGTGTGGGTGGCCCCAGTTGCCTTAACTATAAGATTTCTGCGGCGAAGAGCTATTGTGCATAAGATAGCGGCGGGAGGATACATGACCGGTGCGATGGCTTTTATCTTCTGGGGCATTACCGCTCTCATATCCGGATTTGGGGCGTATTTTGGCGCGTACCTTAAAAAGAAGGGCGAGAACGTCGCGACGCATGAAGACATCGACAAATTGGTCGATCAAGTGCGGGCGGTCACGACAACGACGAAGGAGATCGAAGCGAAAATCTCAAGTGATATGTGGGATCGTCAGAAACGTTGGGAACTGAAGCGGGATGCAATCTTCGAAGGTGCCAAGAAATTTTCGAGTGCGTTTGATGCATTCTCGCGGGTACATTCGGTTTACAACACCGATCTGAAATCAGGGAATAAAGATCAGCAGCATCGGATTGAGCAGAGGCTTGAGGTGGGCAAGGATTTTAACGAGGCGGCAAATAGACTTGAGGAGGCAGCTCTTCTGGTCGGTCTTGCCTGCGGAGTCAAATTACAAAATTTGCTGTTGGGCGTTGCTACGAATATGCGGCAGAAGGTACACGAAATGAACAATTGGCAGACTGCAGCGGAGCAGGACTCCTGGCCAGATTTAGTTAAACAGATGAGCGGCCTTTACGCCGCTATGCGCGAAGAATTAGGGACTGAGGCTGGACATTAACCATCAATCCAGTGAGTCTTCGACAGGTCCGATACTCCCAGCCGCCTGGACGGCAGAGGGCGGCTGTCCCCACACGCGCGCCTTTTGTCCCCACAGAGTCGCGGTGCCTGCCTGGACAGCCGAGGCGGCTGTCCCTACATGAGTTGTTAGTGGGTTACGGCTTCTGCTGATGCTGGGATCGTGGCCGCCGTCAAACTTGCCTTCACCGTGATACCCGGCAATTCATCTCCACGAAAGAATTTATCCTTCGCGGCGCGCATTTCTGGCATGGCTTCGTACGGTTTGCTGTAGTCGTTGGCTGCGTTCCAGAACAAGAAGCCGATGCCGCCTTTTTCTTTGGCGGTGGCAACCTGAATCTTGATGTAGTCGGGCGAATAAGTTTTGGTGCGCCAGCGGAAGGCTTGCAGCCAGGGGCGGATGACCACTCCACTGCCTTTTGTGATCAGCTCGAAGCGCTGCATGGATTCGCCGATGAAATGCTCAGGGGCGTCGCCGGGGTGCTCGATGTTATCCATGCCGAAGAAGTGCGAAGGATAGATCATGGGCGAGAGCACGTCGCAATATTTCGCCATGCCGACGATGTCCTGCCCGGTGTGCGAGAGATCGACCTGGCGCTGCCATGCCATCACGCCGAAGACGTCGAGTGAGAGAAGCACGCCGGTGGGATGGAGCTCGGCGTAGGCTTTCTTCAGGAAGTCCACGATTACGTCGGATCTTTGGAGAGCGTGCGGGGGTTTGCAGGGAACCGCGTTCGTGGTGGTTCCGCCTTGCTTCGCATCGGCGGGACGGCCGAGGCGGCCGTCGCCACATGGTTCTTGCTGGCTTTCCTGCTGGCTTTGAAACACGAAGCTGGCATCTTTCTGATCGCCTTCGGCAGGGAAGCGAACGTAGTCGAACTGAATTTCATCGGCGCCGGACTGGGCCACGAACCTGGCGAGGGCGATGTCGTAATCCTGAACCTTGGGGTTGGACGAGTCGGTCCAGACCAACTTGCCGTTCTCGCGCCAGGGCTGGCCGGTCTTTTTTGATTTCACCGCGAGTTCGGGATGCTCCACTACCAGACGCTCGTCGCGGAACATCGCGATGCGGGCGATGGCGTGCATGTTTTCGGAGTGCAGGAAGTGGACGAACTTAGGCAGGTCGTGAATATAAACCTGGTGCTTGCCGAGCAGCGGATGCTCGAAGGGAATAGTCACGCTGCCATCAGAATCTTTGATGTCGAAGACGACGGCGTTGCCGCCGACTTCGCGCCAGTGGCGGATGATGCGTAGTCCGTGATCGCTGGCGGCCATGATGCCGGTAAGGTAGATGGCGCGGACTTCAAAATCTTTGGGAACGGGGACGGTGTGTTCGACGATGGGCGCGGGAAGAATTCCGGGGATGGTGATTTGTTCGCCGGCTTTCAGAATGTTGCCGGAGCGATTTCCGTTGAGGCTGCGGATAGCGTCGGCGAGTTCCGAAGAAGTCAAATAGGCAGTTCTCTTTAAATATTGGTGAGCGACGGCGGGAATGCTTTCTCCGCGCTTCGCCGTATAAATCTCAGTCGTCGATGCGCCCAGAACTTGGGGCGAGGGTTGCAAGGGAGGAATGTTGGCCGGCTTCGCTGCGGTCGAGAGCTCCGCGCTCACCGGTTGGAACTGCGCTGCCTGCGCGGTCTGGGCTTGCGCCGCCAGGGCCGGGGAAAGGCGAGGGTTGAGCCGCACAGCGGCAGCGGCAAATAAAAGACACGAGATGGCAGCAATGGTCAGAACAGACGAGCGGCGCAAAGTTCCTCCAGCAACCTACCTGGATTCGATGCTATCCTCCACCGCTCGGCCGTGCATAGTTACCAGCGGTCATCTCCCCCTTAGTGGGGCACGGAATAGGGTGGAGAGTGGGAAGAAGGCCGAAGAGACGGAGGAGCGAAAAATCTTGCGGAGTTCAGTGATGCCGACAGCGGCGAGAGGCGTCGGCATGTTCGTTTCCTCCTTGCGCAAAGTATTTCTCATCCTCCCTCTTAACTTTCCACCGGGGTTGGTCTAATATCATCGGCGGCCAGCTAAATCCAGCCAGATATGGGGTTTTTGCGTCCTCAACTTATCCGCAGCTCGTGGCCAGAAGCTTGCTTATTCCAAGGCAGCCCCGGACGAGCAACTGGGTCAGGCAAGCGACTGGTTCCAATGACAAATTTTGTCACCAAGGGAACGTGGGGAGTCGCAAAGATTTGGGCCTGAAGCGTCTGGGAAAACGCAGGCAAAGGCCGAGGATACGGCCTGGAAAAGGGACGATCGCCCGGCGCAAGCTGGACAACTTTCTTATGAGAACGAACCTCGCTACCGTGCTCGATCCGAACCGCCGCAGCAGCGATGCTGGAGAGTTTGAATCCGCCCTGCGCCGCCGCATTGTCGGGCAGGACCAGGCCATCGAAAAGGTCGCCGAGATCTACCAGATGTTTCTGGCGGGGCTGAACGCTCCGGGGCGTCCGGTGGGGAACCTGTTGTTTCTGGGGCCGACAGGCTCGGGCAAGACTCGTGTGGTGGAAGCCATGGCCGAGGCCTTGTTCGGCGATGCGCATGCCTGCATCAAGATCGACTGCGCGGAATTCCAGCACTCGCACGAGATTGCGAAGCTGATCGGTTCGCCTCCGGGCTATCTGGGACATCGCGAGACTCATCCGCTGCTGACGCAGGAAGCGTTGAATCAGTGGTTCACGGAGAAGCTGAAGCTCTCGATCCTGCTGTTCGACGAAATCGAGAAGGCGAGCGACTCGCTGTGGCAACTGCTGCTCGGAATTCTGGACAAGGCTACGCTGACGCTTGGCGATAACCGCCGGGTCGACCTTTCGCAGTGCATCATCATCCTGACCTCGAACCTGGGGGCCAGCGAGATGACGAATCTGGTGGATGGCGGCTTCGGCTTCGCGCCGAAGGCGGTGGAAGTCGACAACAACTTCGACGACAAGATTCAGCGCACGGCGGTGGAAGCAGCACGGCGCAAGTTCACGCCGGAGTTCATGAACCGCATCGACAAGACGGTGGTGTTCAAGACTCTACGCGACGAACATCTGGCGCAGATTCTCGAGATCGAACTGGGCATGGTGCAGCAGCGGGTGCTGATGGCTGCGGGCACGAACCAGTTTGTGTTCAACTGCACCTCAGGCGTGAAGCACTTTTTGCTGAAGGAAGGAACCGACCCGCGTTACGGCGCGCGTCACCTGAAGCGCGCGATCGAGCGGCACCTGGTTTTCCCGCTGGCGAATCTGGTGGCTACGGCTCAGGTGAAGCTGGGAGATTTTATCCGCGTGGATATGGCTACTGAGAATCAGATGATTTTCGTGAAAGAAGCCGAAAACACGATGGCGCCGGTACTGCTGGAGCGCTACGGAGCCGCGGCGGCGAACATGCCTGCGGCACGAGCGGCGCGCACGGCAGTTAACAATCGCCGCGACTTTGGGGCGAGTCCCATCGCGGAAAGCAAATAGACTTTTGGGTTAGGAACCTCGCCTGACCGCATCTCGCGAGAGACCCTCGGCGCCGGAATATTCCGGCGCTTTTTTTATTCAGCTACGGGCGTGACAACGTAGCCGACAGCCACAAAGCGATAGCGCCGGCACCGTGATGACCGAGGCTGCCCCTCGTTCTTATCGATGGGGCAGCCTCAGTTATTATGGTGCCGGCAAAGATGGGCGATCCCCTCGCCGATTACATTCAATTGACCCCGGCCCCGTACCTCGAATGTGGTATCCGCTGACAAGCCTTCAGCGTTAGCGAAAAAACCCTCGATTTGGCGATGTGCTCTTTTCTGTCGTGCGCTACTTTTGTGGCGAGTTAAGGAGAACAAACCATGTCTGAACCTCGGAGGGAATCTGTGGGTCTGCCATGGATTGGGGGTTGGTGGGGCGGAAGCGATCGCAGCGTGGCGCTAAAACACAAGCTGATGCTTGGCGTTATCAGCACGATGCTGGGCGCTTTGCTTGCAGGTTGCACAGCGGACAAATCTCCTTCCAAGGAAGAAACCACCCTGGTCAATGCGGCTAAAGACGTTGTCATTCCATTGGAGGCAGGAAAGATGAAGAACCCGCTGCCTGGGACCGATGACGTCCTGAGCCAGGGCCAGCAAGTGTTTCTTGGGTCTTGCGCCCTCTGCCACGGCACGGATGGGCGCGGAGGAACGTCGATCGGGAGCCACATGGACCCGCCTGCCGCAGACCTGAACTCACCCCACGTGCAGCATTGGAGCGACGGGCAGCTGTTTTGGATCATACAAAACGGAGTTCGCCTCACAGGCATGCCTTCCTGGAAGTCGAGCGTCTCCGATGACGATACCTGGAAGCTTGCACGTTTCATCCACAACCTTCCCCGCCTCGGCGCTGCCTCGGCCTCCACAGCAGCCGGGTCACAGGCGCAAGGCGCCATTTCCGCGCAGGACAAGTACACCCTCAAAATACCGAATGGCCTGGCGTTCTCCGAGTTCAGAGGATACGAAGACTGGCAGACTGTCTCCATCAGTCACGACGGAAATCTGATGGCTGTCGTCCTGGGAAATCCCGTGATGATCGACGCCTACAGGGCCGGTGCACCCGGTAACGGCAAGCCTTTCCCTGACGGCTCCAAGATGGTGAAGGTCCATTGGAACCTGAAAAAAATGGAGACATTCCCCGCAGCGACGGTGCCGGACACCCAGCATGACGTCGACCTTATGGTGAAGGATAGCAAGAGGTTCCAGGACAGCGGCGGATGGGGATATGGCGTCTTCGAGTATGAAGCCAATTCCGGTACGTTCAGGCTCGGCACCTCAGCTGACAAGCCGCCGCAGGCGAACGACGCCAAGTGCGGGTTCACGTGCCACACGATCGTGAAGACAAGAGATTACGTTTTCACGGATTACGGGCACAGGTGAAGCGGTATGAGCAGGCTGTTCTTGTCGTTCTTGTGAATGGCGATGTACGCCAATCGTTAGGGCAGCACGGCTCGATTTGACTTGTGTGGCCGTCGTCTCACTCCATCCTGTCCTGTTTCAGCCTCAAGGAGCATAACGGGTGAAGACATAGTCGCGATCTTTCGCAGGCGTGTGGCAGGGGAAGCAGGTCTCGTGCAGCGCCTTGTCGCCCGGCTTTCTGCCCGTAAAGTCAGCGAACCCCCAGCCTCCCGTCGCGGCGTATTTCTTTGAGTCCTTGACCATGAACTGAACATTGACGCGGGACCCGATCACGAAAGATTGAGTGCCGGGGAAAGGAACGTCCAAAACTTTGTTGTTGTCTTCCGACGTTACCTGGGTCCAATGAATGGCGGCAATGATAGCGCCGTCCGGGAAGGGAAGAGTCCCTTCCTTAAAGGCCTTGATCGCTATATCGTTGCCGACTTGAGCGCGCAATTGCTCGCCCTTGCCCGCGAAATGGAGCTGTTTCACAGCGATCAATTGCCAATCGCGGTATCCGGGCGGAATCGTAACGCCGTAGATTGGGGAAGCCTCTTCATCGGGGTGCCCGGATGCGGGAGCTGTGAAGGCAACGATACCAGCCACGGTTACAACTGCAACCAGCAAGAAAGCAATCCGTTTCATAGATTCCTCCGTTCGGGACAGCCGACGAATCGAGACCTGGAGAGCGCCGGATGGGGCTCACCTTTTGGGATATGCCGTGAAAATGTAATCCTTTGACGCCGCTAGCACGTGGCATGCAGCGCCGCACTTGGCGTCGTTATTCACCGGAGGCTTGCTGGCCTTCGTGGCCGGGGCGAACGTTCCGGATGCGGCGTCATAGTCGAACATGGCATATCCCCATCCGTGCGTGTCCGAGAACCTCTTGCTGTCCTTCACGATGAACTCGACCTGCGCCAGGTCACCGGGTACCGTGTCCGGGGTTTTCGCGGAAAAAGGGGGATCGGTTATCTTTTTCGGTCTCCACTCAAGCTTCACAATCTTCGAGCCGTCGGGGAAGGGCTTGCCATTGCCGGGAATGCCATCCTGGTAGGCATTGATCATCACCGGATTGGCGACAATCACGCGGATCACGTTTGCGGCTTCGGTGAGGCTGGGGCCGACTACCTGCCATTGTTCGTATCCCTTGACCTCAGAGAATGCGAGCCCGCCCGGCACCTGCAGAGTGTACTTATCCTGCTTGTCCTTGTCTTGCGCAGAGATGGACCTGCCGCCCAGGACGGCGAGCCCCAGCGCGACGATCGCCGCCACACCGAATAGAGTTCTCTTCATGGCTCGTTCCTCCGCAGTTCTGTCTGGAAGTTTGGGATTCGATCTCGATAGAGGGCACGAATCTTAGGTCCCTGCAAGTCCTGTTGTCAAGGTTTCTACGTATGGGCCCGATTCACCGGCTAACCGGACGTTAGCTGTTGCTAACCTGGGTCAGTTTGAAAACACGTCCCCTCAGCGGCTTAAGCCGCGATTGAAAACGGGAGCGTTATCGCAGCCCCTTCGGCTTCGCTTAGGGCGGGCTCTCGCAAATAGCGCAAGGACGGGCATCAGAGTTCCGGAGCGGGAAGGAAAGGCCATCAGGAAGTGGCTGAATCCACAGGTCACGTCCTAAGGATTCGAGAGTGAGAGCAGTCGCAAGTTGCGAGTGAGCGCTCTTGCTCAGAATGAGGCTGGGTGGAGTGCTAAGGTCACGATGGACTAGAGAGCGAGTCGTCCTACCGATGGCAAGAGCCTGGACGCTTGCCGCGCAGCGGTATGCCAAAGCGAATTGCACCTTCCGGAGTCATTTGGTGTGTGTTGTTGGCTGCGCTTGGGGCAGGATGCCAAGGCCTACGTCAATCCCTTCCTGATGTCCCTTCGGAGCAGAGTATTACTGCGGCGCAGAAATCCGGCGGGTTGGTTGAGGAAGCAGGTTCCGCCGGAGGTTTCGAGGGCGCATCGACGAACGTATCGACGAACGTATCGATGAATCAGGCTGCACCCCGTGCACTGGAGCGACGGGCGAACACTTGCGCCAGCGCGAGTTCGATGCTGCTGGACGTTTCGGCATGGGACCGAGACGGGCAGGATTTTCGTGAGGTGCCGGTTTGGCAATTGCCGGACCGCCAAGTCTTCCTTTTCATCTCAGGTATGACGATCGACGCGGATGGCGCGCCGAATGCTTATCATCCCAACAACTCGGCTAACAACGCGGCTGACGACGCGGCTGACGGCGCGGCCCACGACGCGGCGCTTGATGAATTGGCGAATGCCGGTAAGCCAGGCCATTGGAACGGCATCATTACTGATCGAGAGGGCGAGCCCTTGATCCAGCAAGAGAGAGATCCTTTCCCCGGCTACTACATCTCATGCACCACGCTTTCAGACAAAACCAAGAGGTTCGCTGATCCGACTCGATATGTGGACGCATCGAAGATTCCTTATGTCGTGTTGCCGCAAGATGTCGCGGATCGTGGAGGGGCGCAGTTGGGGGATTTCGCCGTCGTCGTGAACCTGCGGAACGGCATGTCGTCCTTCGCTATCTTTGCCGACATTGGGACCTTAGGCGAAGGCTCTGTCGCGCTGGCCAACGCCCTGGGCATCCAGTCCGACGCCCGCGACGGAGGTGAGTCGGACGGGATTCTGTACCTGTTGTTTCCCGGTTCCGGCAATCGGCGGCCACGCACGATCGGCGAGATCCAGAGCGCGGGCGAAAGACTGCTGATGGATCATTGGGACGAAATGACGAAGTTATCCTCCTGCGTAGAAAGTGACAATCCTGACGGGAGCGGAGAGTTTTAGGCGTGCCCGAGTGACTTCGACTGGATCGTTCGTGAAATCAGGCCATACCGTCCTCTGGTAGGTAGCAAGCTTGCTTGAATGCGGCTCGCGGGTCCTCTTTTCTCCTTTCTTCTTGCGCCGGGAATGTTCCGGCGCCTTTGACGCGCGCGGTCATTTCTCCAAGCTGCGCGCAATGAGCGCGCCCAGGGCCTGACTCGCCACTCTGGCTTCTGCCAGGTTTAACAAAGTTTTTACAAATCTCGGACAAGGACTTCGTCCCGTCTGGCGTAGTGTTTTTGGCGAATCGAAAGCAGGCAATTCCGTGTCACGGTGAATCATGATAAGAAAAAAATTGGCCACACTGATTGGGAGAGCACTGATTGGCAGAATTCTGACTGGCAGAATTCTGATCGCTACCTCGATAGCCCTGACGCTTGTGCCCGGTTCGTGGGCGATCGAGTCGGTGAAGGAGCACAAGTTCCAGGGGGTGCCCGATGGCTCAGAGCCCGATGGGGGGTTGGTTGCCGACGGCGCCGGCAATTTCTACGGCACAACCACGGGAGGCGGCCGCAGCTCTTGCGGCTTCAGCGCGCCATTTTGCGGAACTGTTTTCAAACTGAGTCCAGGTGAGGATGGGGTCTGGAAAGAGACCGTGATTTACAGATTCAAAGGTGGCGCGGACGGCGCAGGTCCCGAGGGCACTCTGATATTCGACGCCGCCGGAAATCTCTACGGCACAACTGTTACAGGGGGGAATGATGAAGTATGTAATGGGGAAGGCTGCGGCACGGTGTTTAAGCTCTCCCCAAATCAAAACGGAGGCTGGACAGAAACTATCCTGCATAAATTCCTGGGCAGCACCGATGCGCAAGAGCCAGGTTCAGGAGTTGTTTTTGACAAGGTTGGGAATCTTTACGGCGCTGCCGGCGGCGGGTGCATTGAAGAGTGCAACGGTACGATATTCAAACTCGCGCCGAACTCCGACGGCACCTGGACGGAGAGTATTCTCTATACCTTTCTGGGCGGGTTGGATGGAGGGTTTCCCAGCGCTCTGGTTGTAGATGGCGCGGGAAATCTCTTGGGCACCACGGCCAGCGGCGGGGTTACGAATTCGCCATGCGGAGGCTGCGGCACCATATTCGAGTTGAGTCCATCGGCGAATGGAAGCTGGGAGAAGACTATCCTTTACAGCTTTACGGACGGTCTTGACGGAGGCATTCCGAGCAGCGGGGTTACGTTCGACGGCGCCGGCAATCTTTTTGGTGAAACCTACGATGGCGGATCGTTCGCGTGCCCGGAAAGCGGTTGCGGCGTCATTTACGAACTGACACCCGAATCGGGGAGTTGGAAGTTCAGCGTGGCATACACATTCAACGGCCTCGACGGGGCCAAGGGGAGTCAGCCTTCGGGCGGATTGGCGTTCGATACCCTGGGAAACCTTTACGGGACGACCGGTACCGGCGGCCTTGCAACCTGCAACAATGGAAATGGTTGTGGGACGATCTTCGAACTATCTCCCAAGAGCGGAGGCGGTTTCAGTTTCAGCAAGATATTCGAGTTCAACGGAACCTCAGGGGCGAGTCCGTTTGCGGGGGTTATCGCAGATGCTATGGGGAATCTCTACGGAACGACCTTTGGGGGAGGAGACGCGAACTGTGACTGCGGCGTGGTATTCACGGTCACGCCCTAGTTGCACAGCATCGTCAACTGTAAGGACTGCGCGTAGTAGGGATCGAAGCCAATAGATTTTGTGGCAGTAGCTAAAGTAGTGGTACGATTTGGCCCGAATTGCGGTGTGCTACGGGAGATCCCTCGGTTCGCTGGTAAAAGCGCGGGCCTTCGGGATGACGCCGGAAACATGGAACCGCCAGATTTCTCAAACTGCACCACGACTAGGTAGTGAGGGTCGCGTTGCTGCATCTCGCGAGTCCTCTTTTCTCTTTTCTCTTTTCTCTTCCCTCTTGGCGCCGGGTGCGCAAGCCGAGGTTTTTCCAGCCGGACATTTTCGCCGAACTCACAGCGCGAGATCAGGGATCGACTCGCCCTATCAGGATTCCTGATGCACGCTATCGTTTCTTTGCGGCGTAACTTTACGGTTCCTTTATCGCCGACACACAGCTTCTTTATGCCCCTCTTGCTAGCGTTGAAACACCGGGCGTGAACTCCAGAGGCAATCGGGAGATGTCCCGGCGGAGGGTAGCGCAGTGACCAGAGCAGCCGGTTATCGAACAAGCGTTCAGCCAGCAGTCGCTCGGACAGCAGTCGCGCAGCCAGCAATCGGTTATTCAACAATCGCGCAGGCAACGATCACGGCGGCGATGATTGTTGTATGTCTTGTTGGGAGCGGGGTTTCGGCACACGCGCAGTCGACGTTTGGCAGCATCGTCGGCGTAGTGCATGACGCGACACAGGCGGTTGTGCCCGGCGCGTCAGTCACGATCCGGCGGTTGGAAGACAACAGCGTTCGCTCCACCACATCGGACGAGAACGGATCGTTTGAATTCGTGAACCTTAAGCCCGGCAACTATGCGATTTCGGCCCACGCCGAGGGATTTGCCGACTTCCAGGTTCCATCCGCGGAACTGACTGCCCGGCAGGCGTTAAGGATCGACGTCACGCTCGGGATAAAGAGTCAAGCACAAACCGTAGAAGTTTCAGACACCGTGGCTGTGATCAATACGGAGAATGCCGTGATCAGCGATTCCAAGGACAACCAGCAGATCACGAAACTCCCGCTGAATAGCCGCGCCACCACGACGAGCCCTCTGGCAGCGCTAGCGCTTTCGCCGAACGTGCAACAGGATAGTTCGGGAAACATCGCGCTGGACGGAGCGAGTTCGGCGATGGTGAACTTCTCGGTGGACGGCATCTCGACCGCGAACGTGCGGCAGAATGGCGCGCTGCAGGACGCATATCCTTCGCAGGAGGGAATCTCCGCGGTAAGAGTTACGTCGTTCAACAACAGCGCAGAGTTTTCGCAGGTGGGCGATGTCACCTTCACCACCAAGAGCGGCACGAGCCAGTATCACGGCAGCCTGTTTGAGTATCTGCAAAACGACGCGCTCGATGCCGATCCCTACGGCTTCAGTGGCAAATCGCCAAAACACTTCAATACTTTTGGTGGATCACTGGGAGGACCCCTGGGTATTCCGCATCTGTACAACGGCAAGGACGAGACTTTCTTCTTCTTCGATTACGAAGGAAACCGCCGCTCCACGGCAGTTGCCGAGCAGTTTCTTGTGCCCACAGAGGCGGAGCGCAACGGCGACCTGACCGCGCTTGGCGACACTACGCCGATCACCAACATTAACCCCACGGCCACAGCGTTGTTGAGTTATTATCCGCTGCCCAACGTTACCGGCCAGTCGAACTACAACTACGAGAACTTCCAATCCACCCCGGCGCGCACCGATGGAGTTGATCTCCGCGTCGACCAGACCATCAATTCCAAGCAATCGGTCTATGCGCGTTTCAGCCGGAAGAACATTACCGAAGACTATGCCAACCCTCTGCTTCCGGACGACTCCGACAGCGTGCACAATCGCAGCCTGCTGGTTTCGCATACGTGGGTACTCACGCCGCGGCTGCTGAACGAGTTTCGCTTCGGCTTCACCAACGTCACTACCAGCGTTGGCTTTCCCATCGAAGGGGCGGAGGCGCTTTCGCAACTCGACCTCACGGGAGTGAACATCAGCCAGCATCCATCCACGCACGCGTTTCCTAACTTCAACTTCAGTGCGGGAACGGGGTTCACTCCTATTGGCCGGGACAAAACCGGGGTTACGCAGTCGAAGACGACCCAGTTCACGGATAACATAAGCTGGACCAGGCGCAAGCACACCTTCAAGATGGGCCTGGATGCGCGAAGAGTGAGGTACTTCGATCTGGAGAGTTTTGCGCCGGTATTCAACTCCGACGATTTTGGCGATTTCATCTTCCAGAGTACGTTCACCGGCAACGCCTTCGGAGACTTTCTTGAAGGATTGCCGACCTCTCTGTTCTTTGCGGTTTCGAGCCCGGACGTGGGGGGAACGGCGTGGCAATATGGCGTCTTCGGCCAGGACGAATACCAGGTCAACAGCAGGCTCACCCTGAGTTACGGATTGCGCTGGCAGATTCTTCCCGGTTTCACGGAAGACGGGGGCAACCTGGCGAATTTCGATGAGAGAAACAACTCCATCGTTGTGCCCGATAATCTTGCCGGCTATCTGGCGCAGCAGAATATCCAGGCCTCGAATCTCGGCTTCCAGCAGTCGTTCAACGCCTGCAACCTCGGTTATACTGCGCTGCCCTGCAGCAGTTATATTACCGCCAGCCAGGATCACCTGCCGCAGTCGCTGCGTAATGTCTATAAGCGCAATTTTCAGCCGCGCGTTTCTCTCGCCTACCGTCCCTTCAACGATACGAAGACGGTGATCCGCGCCGGCTTCGGAATTTTTACGATGACGAATCTTGGTCCGTTGTCGTTCAACAACAGCGGTAACCCAACCTCCGCGCTGCACACTTACACCAATAGCGGCACCGTAACATCACCTCTGATTCAGTTTCCTAATACCGCGCCTCCGACGGTGGGCGTGCAATACGGCGGCGGCGGGCTCGACCAGGGCGTCGATCCCAACTACCGCGACCCGCAAGCCAACCAATGGAACTTTACGGTGGAGCGCCAGCTCGCCAGCAACGACAGCCTGCGTGTCAGTTATGTCGGCATGCACAGTTACCGCCTGAGTATCACCGAAGACCTGAACCAAATCCCGGCGAGTACGACGCCCTACCAGACTACGGCCTCAAGTCCCTACGTCGATCCGCGCGCACCTTATCAAAACTGGTTCACGCTCTACAGCACCTTCAACGCGGGCGAAGCCAATTACAACGCACTTCAAGTCGGAGAAAGCCACAGGATGTCGCACGGCCTCTACTTCGACGCCAATTACACGCTGGCGAAGAACCTGGCTGACAATCAGGGCGATAACCCCACGGCGTTCGCGGGTGAAGTCAACTATGGCGTCCCGATTGCCGACCGCTTCAATATCCACAGCGGTTATGGCAACGTCGAGGGGACGCGGCGTCAGCGTTTTCTCTTTACCGGTATCTACCAACTGCCGGTCGGCGAGGGCCGCACGTTCCTGAATGCCGGCGGCT
>Ga0209380_10000723_pt1 | contig 23469 bp, 17 predicted proteins | sample HubBroMetageWFT6_FD_188347 | JGI IMG/M metagenome (GOLD analysis project Ga0209380, IMG submission 188347) | Warmed and freeze-thawed soil microbial communities from the Hubbard Brook experimental Forest, New Hampshire - Hubbard Brook CCASE Soil... | ecosystem: Environmental > Terrestrial >... | reverse complement strand
ACGGAAACTGCGGATCGGGCACCGGATAAATGAGCCCACGCACCAACGCCGAACGTTCGGGAATGAGATCGTAATATTCGCCGCGAAAGGGAACAATAATTACGTCGGGATCCTCACCGGCCATACGGCTGATGCGGTCACTGAAGAGTCCGGCGCAGTTGATGAGAAAGCTTGCCGAAAACGCTCCGCGATCGGTTTCAACCACGCTTTCATCCGCGCCCCGCTTCAGTCCCCGCTTTAGTCCGATGACGGCCGTCGAGGTGAGAATAGTCCCGCCCTGCTCCCGAATCAGCTCCGCGTACTTCTCACAGACTGCTGCGTAGTTAGTAATTCCTGTCGAAGGCACCACCAGCGCGCGCAACCCGCTGGCGTGCGGTTCGATCTCGCGCAACTCACTCCTGCCGATGGCGCGAACTCCGCTTAGTCCATTGGCCTCGCCCCGCCGCCGCAATTCTTCCAGACGCGGAAACTCCTCTTCCTGCGTGGCCACGATGACTTTGCCGCACACCTCATACGGAATGCCGTGCGCGCGGCAAAACTCGACCATGGCGCGCGCGCCTTCCACGCACAGCTTCGCCTTCAACGATCCCGGTTTGTAGTAAATTCCAGAATGGATGACGCCGCTGTTGTGGCCGCTCTGGTGCCGGCCAACGCGACCTTCTTTCTCCAGCAACAGCAATCGAAGGCCCGGAAAGCGCTTGGTAATAGCAAGCGCGACAGCCAGGCCGACAATCCCTCCACCCACAATAACGATGTCGTGACGTGAATCGGTCATGCCCGCCTATCATACCGCGACGTTTCTTTATTTCAGAGCGTCAGCAGATGATTCCCGTCACTACTGGCTTACGACCGGGGTTATGGGCGAAGCCGCTTGACTTAATGTCCCCGAAGTTCCCATCACGGTAATGGTGTAGGTGCCGGGTTGTGTGCCTTGCTGCTGTCCGCCGCCCCCACCCCCTCCTCCGCCGGTGCCCGTTCCGCCAGCACAAGACAAGAGAGTGAATGCCAGCAGGAACAATCCCAGCAGGGAAGCCAGCCCGCCCAACCTTGAACGTTTTCTGCTTCGGGCCCCTATCAGGGCCATCCCAGGCAGAGCCAACCATAGCGCGTAGAAGATTACAGCGCGTCCCCTCGTTTGCGGAGACAAGCTTGCCGAGCCGGAAGTGGTGGTGATCGTCAAAACGACTGCGGCAGAGCTGCTGCCGGGAGTCACCGGGTTTGGCGTGAAGCTGCACAACGAAATCGCAGGACCGCCCGAGCAGGACAAAGTCACAGCGCCGGTAAACGCTGCCCCGACCGGCAGGACGCTGAAATTGTAGCTTGCGGATTGTCCGGGCGTGATCGTTTGAGTCGCCGGCGTGAGCGCACCGACCGTGAAATCCTGAATCACTGTGAGAGCGATCGTCAGCGCTGCACTGGGAGCACCAGTCACGTCCTGCGTGTTGATGTTGATGTTATACATGCCAGGGTTGGCGTTGTTTGGAACGTTGATGGAAGCGGTCAGAGCAACCACGGCTCCGCTTCCGACCACGATTGGGTTCGCCGGAGTGAGCGTGCATTGCGCCCCGGCCAGCGCCGAGGCATCGCAGGTGGCATTAACCTCGCCGCTGTAGAAGTTGGTCGAAGTTAGGCTGAGATTCCCCGCCGCCTGCCCGCCCGGCGCAGAGGCGAGCGTTGATGGCCCGCTGATCAAATACGTGCCTACGTCGAACGGTACTGAGAGAGAATTTGTAACCGGCCCGGATGTTCCCTGCGACGTCCCTTGCACCACAATCTGGTAGCTGCCTGCCGTGAAACTGGTTCCGTTGATGATCAGATTCACCGTAGCCGGGAACGAACTGACCGACGCCGGGCTGACGCTGCAACTGTTGGCGCCGAAGGTCGCCGTGTCGCAGCTCACGCTGACCGTGCCCGTGAAGCCGTCTTCCGCAGAAATCGTAATCGGACCGCTCGTGCCCATGCTTCCCATTTTTACGTTCGGAAAGAGACTCAGTTCGCTAAGAACGAAATTGGGATTGAGAGCAACGACTAATGTGAATGAAGACGTCAACGGCTGCGCTCCGGCGGTTACCGCTTGCAGCGTGACCGTATGGTTGCCGACGCTGGTTCCCGCGGGAACCGTCACCGTCGCCATCATGTTTGCGGGCAATGCAGAAGTTGGATTCACCGTTGCGCTCGGAGTAAACGCGCACGCCGCACCGGAAATGCTGGGAGTGAAACTGCAGGAGAGGGTTACGCTCTGGTTGAAGGAGCCCTGAGCCGTCAGTTGAAAGCTTACCGGCGGCGAAGTCGTGCCGCGAGGATCGGTTACGCTGCTGGGGGAAGGCGTGGTCAGCGCCAGGTTCACCACTTGCAAGGTAAGCGCCGCGGTGTGCGTTGTATTACTCGGGTCGGAACCCGCTGCCTGAACATTGAAATTGTAATTGCCGATCGTGCCGCTGCTCGCACTCACTGCGAATTCGGCTCCAGCAGAAGTAGGTATGAGACTCACTGGGTTCGCGGCGCACGAACTCGGAGGACCAGTTGAGCCCGCCGTGCAGCTCATCTCGACCGAGTTGTTGTAACCATTCACCGCAGTCACTGTGCCGTTGAATGTCGCCGTGGATCCCGGAAAGACGGTCAGGAGTGAGTTCGAAACCGCGATTTGAAAATCGGGAGTGGCCAGCAAATTAAACTGCCACAAGCCGCGCCCGTACGTGGACGCGCGCAAAATCTTCTCTCCCCCGGAGTTGAATAGCGCCAGCGCAGTCACCGCTACATTCGGCAGGAACCCAGCCGAATCGGCCGCCGGATTGGGAATCGGACCTACTTCGGTCCACGCCGCGCTGGCGGTCGAACTCTCGAATACTCCAACATCCGTCCCCACATAAATAATGTGCGCGCTCGCGTCCACAACCACCGCATTCGCAGGTGAGTCGGGAAGCGGCCCCGTGCCTCCGAAGCCGGTCCAGTCTGTCCAGGTGTTCCCCGCATTCGTGGTTTGCCATACATGTCCCGGACCGCCGGTAAACCCCATAACAGTGACATAGGCTGTATTGCCGCTCGCATCCGACGCATCGATGGCGACGCCAGAAATCGGAAACTGATTAGGATTAATGCTCGCGCCGCCGGGTCCGTTCAGAGTCACATTCGAGAATGTCGAACTCGCACCCGAAACCGCCATTGCATTCGTCGTAACCCAGACATTTCCTCCGATCGGCGTGGAAAGGTCGTTCGGGCCCGGGCCGTCTGTCGTGGCGTAAATCACCTGCGACCCATTCGCGTTGCTGGGACCGCCCGCTGCCAATGCCCGAACCAGATTCACCTCAGTCCCCGCACAAGTTCCGGTGCCGAGCGTATCGAAATTAAGGCTTAACAGCGTAAATATCCCCCCCAACCGCGGCCCGCTCCACACCCGGCAGGTTCCCACCAGCAGCGAGGTCGTCGACTGCGGGTCGAGCAAGTAAGGGAAATAAAAAGCCCCGTCGTCGCCGCCAACGCTGCTGCTGCTCACGACGACGTTGTCGCCGAAGAGGGAAGTAGTGCAGTTCACCCCCGCCGAACACTCCTGAACATTCAGCGTGCCCCCTCCTGTGTCAGGATTCGAAGCAAACCAATTCCCGGTGTTGGGATCGATGGCGTTATAGCCGCCGTCCCCGCTCAAAACATTTCCCCAACTCGTGCTGCTCGTCGCCGTCGCCGTCGCCGGAGAGCCGTTGTCCTGTGTTCCTCCCAAAAACGTGTTGGGGTCGGTAGCGTGTTGCGAGAAGCTGACGAACTGCGTCATCGAACCCAGATTCTGATTGAGGTCGTCGAATAAATTCGAACCCGTGCACGAACCCGTCGTCAGTCCCGTAAATCCGTTCAGCGCGCGATAAATGCCGCCATCATTGGCGAAATACATTAGCTCCGCGCCGGACGATGGAATCGTATAAGCCATTGCGTGCTCGTCGGGATGCACATGCGCCAGCGCCCCCAGCGGATCGCATCCGTAGGCATGTGTGAGATTCATAAACGGAGTGCTGGCGCACGTCGGATTGATGGAACTGATGGAACACTTGTAGAGGTTGATCGCGCCGGCGTAAAGATCAGTCGCCGCACTCCCATTCGGAACAGCCAAAAGATCAAGATTGTAGTATCCCTGCTCCACGCCGCAACCGTTGCTGTCGCCGCAGTTGATAATGCCGCTGTCGTTAATCTGCGTCCAGGAAGCCCCGGAGTTTGTGCTCTGCCAAATCCCCTGATCGACCGGGTTGTTGCTCGAATCGAGCGACACGAACCACACATACATCTCGTTGCGTCCCGGCACGACGGTGATTTCCCCACGATAGATGGGGCAGGTCGTCGCGTAGTTCCGCGGACATGCCGCGGCACCCAACAGCCCCGCAGCCCCCGGCTGATTGGCGAGGAGCGTCCAGGTCAGACCGTCCGGTGAAGAATAGAAGCCGTGATAGCGCAGCGCCGCGAAAAACAATCCCGCGCTCGCGTTGTATATCACCGAAGTAGCCGAAGTCGCCTCGCTTGCTCCAGAAAAGAGCGCGTCATACGTCCACGTCTGCCCCGCATCCATGGAAGTGTAAAGTCCGCGAAAGGTATTGCTCGTCAGCGCGCCATCAATCACTCCCTCCGACGTCGCGGCCGTGGCTGCAACGATCGTTGTGGCGTTCGCGGTGCTGAAAGCCATTCGCGTAGTGCCCAGTCCGCTGAAGGAAAGCGATCCGCTGTTCGCGGTGGAGATCAGTGTCCAGTTACTGCCGCCGTCCGCGGAACGCAGCATACCGAGCCCAAAATATGAATCGGCGGAGTTGTCCGCCTCACCCGTGCCCACCAGGATCACGCTCTGCGCAGGATTGGAATTTCCCGGCTGAATTGCAATCGAGCCGATCGAAAGCGTCGCTTGGTTGTCCGTGACAGCGGTCCAGGTCACACTGTTCGCTGTGCTGGCCGCCGCGTTGGTCGATTGCCAGACTCCGCCCTGTGCACCGCCAATGTAAACCGTGTTTCCGCTCGGATCCGCAGGATCGATCGCCACCGCCGTTGCCCGGCCTGACACCTGGTTGTAGTTCTGGAATCCGTCGCCCGTAGCGTCAGAGGATAGCGGCACCGGACCTAAGGGCGTCCAACCGCCGGAAACTTGCGCGGACTGCGAGTCAGAGCGAACTGCACCGGAGAGAGCCATCCGCGCCGCGCGTGCCTGCATCTTGGCCTGGTAGGCGCGGCGCCGCAGTTCGGCGGAAGATTTTCCTGGAACGATACGCCCGTGCAGGAACCACTCCGCGCGTTGCTCCACGTGATCTGCATCCGCATCGGCAACGGGTTTGTCGGCTGTAGTCTTCTTTGCGCCTTGCGCTTGCGCGATTCCGATCGACGAGATTAGCAAGAGAGCGGGCAGGGAAGCGCGAACTGCTCGGCTGAACCTGGAAAGGGTCATAGACGCCAACCCAGAGTATGGAAGTGCTACGACTCCGGGTCAAAACAATAGAGCGTCTAAATGTGCGCCGCAGACCGTTTCGGGAAATAGGAAGGACAAGACGGCCCATCAGAAATCCGAACGTCTCCGGGAGATCATGAAATCGAGTCGCGATTTGAAGGCAACTCGGTGCGTCTAGACACAATCGAGCGTCGTGCCTGTACAATTTCCCAACGGATTCCTATATCGATTTGTATGGCTGCGAGGTGTAAGCGATGTTAAGACGACAGTTCGTATCCCTGGGTTTCGCAGCACTGCTTTTTTCCAGCGCATTGATCCCGCGCGCTCAAGCTGCCGGCGGCGAGATTAACGTCGCCGCCGCGGCCGACTTGAGCTCCGCTCTGCAAGAGGTCGCCAACAATTACGAGAAGCGCACCGGTGTCACCATAAAGCTTTCCTTTGGCGCATCCGGTGCATTGACCCAGCAGGTTCAGAATGGCGCTCCGTTCGACATGTTCTTCTCCGCCGATATGGATTATCCTCGGCAACTTATCGCAGGCGGCCAAGCCGAAGGCGCAACACTGTATCGCTATGCCATAGGGCGATTGGTGCTGTGGGTGCCGAAAGATTCGCCGCTTGATGTCGAACACAAGGGCGTGGACGTGCTGCTCGATCCATCCGTAAAGAAGATTGCCATCGGGAACCCGCAGCACGCTCCTTATGGCCGCGCGGCCGCCGCAACTCTGAAGCATTATGGCCTGTATGACAAGGTGAGCGACCGCCTGGTGCTGGGAGAAAACATTGCTCAGGCGGCGCAGTTCGTGGAGTCCGGCAATGCGCAGATCGGCTTCGTTGCCCTGGCTCATGCCATAGCGCCCGCGATGCAGGGCAAAGGAAAATACTGGGTGGTTCCAGCCGACGCGTACCCGCCGCTCGATCAAGGCGCGGTGCTGATTTCACACTCACCTCATCAGCAGGATGCCGCGGCGTTCCTGGAATATGTAAAATCCCCGGAGGCTGCCGCGGTATTGAAGCGCTACGGTTTCAGCTTGCCCGAACAGAAATAGGAACCGGCTGAAGCTGTTCTTGACAAACAAGTTTCAAAGAGAACCGCTTTAAACCGTGCCGCAAAGCGGCATTGTGGAATCGGGCTTTGGCACCTGAGGCGAGAACTGAAAAGAGAGCCATGCTCATCGATTGGCAAGCGTTCCGGCTCACGATAGAACTCGCGGTCGTAGTGTCCGCCGTTCTTCTTTTGATTGGCCTGCCTCTAGCCTACTGGATCGCTTTTTCACGCTGGCGCTGGAGATTTATCGTAGAAGCGATGGTCGCGCTGCCCATTGTGCTGCCGCCGACTGTGCTCGGGTTTTATGTGCTCGTCGCTCTCGGTTCCCGCAGTCCGCTGGGACGCTGGTGGCAATCTTTGACCGGCCACACTCTGGCGTTCACCTTCATTGGTCTTGTAATCGGCTCCATCCTTTATAGCTTGCCATTCGCCGTGCAGCCCTTCGCGGCCTCTTTTTCGTCGGTCGATCGCAAACTGCTGGCCGCCTCCGCCACGCTCGGAGCCTCGCCACTCCGTACCTTCTTCCGCATTGTTCTCCCGCTTTCCGTGCCGGGTCTGGTCACCGGCATTTCCTTGGCGTTTGCGCACACCATGGGCGAGTTTGGAGTCGTGCTGATGGTGGGCGGCAATATCCCCGGCATAACCCGCACTGTCTCCATCGGCATTTATGATCAGGTGCAGGCCTCCGACTATGCTTCAGCCAATGCTATGGCCTTGCTGTTGCTGGTCTTCTGTTTCGGCGTGCTCACGCTCGTCTATGCTCTGAACCGGCGGCCGCATCAGGGATCATGGACGGTGGGCCCAATCAAATAAGCGAGACTGATGCCGAAGCCCACCGAAACCACGCCGGCAAATCCAACTCTCACCGCACGCCTTCGCAAAAGCTTTCCCGCAGCGGAGCGCACATTCTCGCTTGATGTCGAGTTCAATGCCGCCCCTGGATTCACCATATTGTTCGGCCCCTCTGGGGCCGGAAAAACCACGCTGCTCGACTGCGTTGCCGGACTGACTACTCCGGATGCCGGGCGGATCTCCGTCGGCGAGCGCATCTTGTTCGATGCCGGCTCCCGCATCGACATTCCCGTGGCCAGCCGCGGTGTAGGCTACGTCGTTCAGGATCTCGCACTCTTCCCCCATCTTACGGTCGAGGAGAATACCGAATATGGCCTCTTTCATCTGCCGCGCCCAGCGCGCCGCGAGCGAGCCGCAGACATGTTGCGCGAGTTCCGCATCGACCACCTGAGCCGCCAGCGGCATGCGCAGATTTCAGGAGGAGAGCGCCAGCGTGTGGCCCTGGCGCGAACCTTGGTCACCGATCCCTGCGTCCTCCTGCTCGACGAGCCTCTCGCCGCTCTCGACGCCACAACCAAATCGAAAATCATCGACGACCTCCGGCGGTGGAATCAAGCCCACCGCATTCCCATCCTTTACGTCACGCACAGTCGCGAAGAGGTGCTGGCTCTGGGTGAACGCGTGCTCGTGATGGAACAGGGCCGCAGCATCGCGCAAGGTACGCCGCATGAGGTCCTGCGCACCCCACTTCAGGAAACCGTGGCGCAGTTGGCGGGCTTTGAAAACATCTTCGACGCCACCGTCGAATCAATTCACGAGGATCGCGGCACCGTGCTATGCCGCGTGCTGTCTTCGGCACTAACGCGACCCGATGCAGGGAGCAGCGTCATTCTTGAGACACCGCTGATTCGCGCCGTTGCTGGCTCGCTCCTGCGCGTCGGAATTCGCGCCGGGGACATCCTGTTGGCCATCAACCCGCCCACCGGCCTGAGTGCCCGCAATGTGATTCCGGGCAACCTGATCTCGCTCGAACAACGCGATGTGATTGTTTCTGCACGGGTGGACTGTGGAGTCGAGATGGAAGTGCACTTGACGCTGGCCGCCAGAGATACCCTGCACCTCGCACCTGGCAAGGATGTATGGCTGGTGATCAAAACCCACTCCTGCCACCTGATGCAGAAGTGACGCCTTTTTTTACATTCCTTTGACAACCTGTTTCCGGGTCAGCGGTATTTTCACCTTTGCCCGCTGGAGGAAGCCTTATGCGCCATTCCGCAAAAGTTGTAAGCTCTCGAACCGTTGCATTTGTAGTCAGTCTAAGCTGCGCATTCTTTCCTCATAGTTCAGCCGCCCAGGTGGGCACGTGGCTCACTCATGCTCATGATGCGCAACACACCGCGGTCGCATCCGTGCCCTCGCAACCGCTGAATACGATTCATTGGAATGTTCCCGTAGACCTTAATCCTCCGAGCGGCGAGATCCTCATCCACTATGGTTCGCCTTTGGTCACAGCCGCCAACACCGTGATCGTCCCCGTGAAGACAGGTACGAACAGTTTCCGTGTCGAAGCTCACGATGGCGCGACCGGCACACTCCTCTGGACCCAGGACACCGGCTATGAGGCTCCCGAGGACGATTTTATTCCGGGTCTGGGGCCCACACTCCTTGGAAAGAAACTGCTTGTCCCTGATATTGCAGGCAGAGTGCTGGTGCGAAAAAATCCAGATTCGGCAACCGGCGCCCTCGCACGTCTTTACTTCTACGGGCAGAGCAACTTCCTTGCCGACCCCCAGGTCTACGAAAGAAATGTGCAGATCAACACTCCTCTCACCACCGACGCGAAAGGGAATCTCTTCTTCGGATTCCTGGTTCTGGGTTCTACTCCCATCGGCCTGCAGAGTGGTCTGGCCCGCATCGCACCCGATGGAACTGGCACGTGGGTCTCCGCGGCCACGCTAGCTGGTAATTCAACGATCACCAATGTTGCCATGAGCTGCGCGCCCGCGCTGTCGAACGACGCGAGCATGGTGTACGTGGCCGTCGCCAACGAAAACTCCGGCAACGGATACCTCGTTGCGGTCGACAGCACCACTCTGGTGCCCCTCAGCCACGTTCTCCTGCTCGACCCTGCCTCCGGCCGTGATGCCGATCTCATCGAAGAAAGCAGCGCCGCTCCCACCGTGGGGCCCGATGGCGACGTCTACTTCGGCGTTCTCGAGAATCCCTTCCCCAGCCACAACGATCGCGGCTGGATGCTGCATTTCAACAGCGATCTTTCCGTCGAGAAGATTCCCGGCAGCTTTGGCTGGGACGACACTGCATCCATCGTCGACGCTTCGCTGGTCGCCGGCTATCAGGGCACGTCGAAGTATCTGATTATGACCAAGTACAACAACTACGCGGGAATCGGCACCGGAGACGGGCACAATCGCATCGCGATCCTCGACCCCAATGCGACCGAGAATGACCCGATCATTCCCACCACCAAGGTCATGAACGAAGTCATCACGCAATTAGGTGTCACTCCCGATCCCAACTACCCAAACTATCCCGGCGCCGTTCGAGAGTGGTGCATCAATACCGCGGCGGTTGATCCCTACACCAAGTCGGTCATGGCGAACAGCGAAGATGGCTATCTCTATCGCTGGAACCTGGCGACTAACAAACTCTCGCAGCGGATCAAGCTTTCCAGCGGCATCGGCGAGGCCTACACTCCAACGCTGATCGGCGAGGATGGAACCGTGTACGGCATCAACGACGCGGTTTTGAGCGCTATTGGAAAGTAGGCTACGGGAGTCGAGCCTGAAGAAGCCGAGCTTGAAGCGCCAATTCCGAGGGCGCTCTCTGTGCGTTCTCGATGCGCTCCATCTCGATCACCGCAATCCATTGTCCCTGCCGTTGCTCTGAAAACACAATACGGCCGCCGAGAATCTGCGCCGCCGCAGCCGGGGGCAGATCGCGGTGAAAGCCAAAAAAGCGAGTCTTCCATTCTGTCCAGCTTCGCCAATAAGTTCGCCAATAATCCCAACGCGCCGGCCCGGGCTCGTATTTCGTCGAAAAAATCAACACGACTTCGTAGTTCCGAAAGTCAGCTGCCGATAAAACTTCGTCAAGCGAAAAGTCTTCGATACGCACCACCTGCATCGGCCGCGTGATGTATCCAAGCCATGGACGTGTAATTTCATCCGATGCCGGCCACGCCGTCAGCACTCGCGCCATGGGATAGCGAGCTTCCAGAAATTGCTCTCCGTCCTGATGCAACACAATGTAATCGCGGTAAGCAAGATTATCCTCAGGCGAGAATCCATACGGAGGATTCCAGAACCAGGCTGCAACGAAGGCCAGAGCAGCGCACGCAATCGCTACGCTCCAATAACTCAGCCTCCGCCACAAGGTCGAAACAGAAACGATAATGATCAGTGGAACCGCCGGCAACATGTACCGAGCCAGAACCGCCCCCCCAATCAACGCCATTGTCACAACATAAGCCAGTACAACAACGTAGAAAATCATCTGGACCGGAATCGCGATTCGGGGACGCTCGGAGTCGGAATCGCGCTCCGGCGCGAGCATCCACATCGCAAGCAGCGTCGCCAAGGTCAGAACCCAAAGATGCAGATAGCCCACTACCTGCCAAAGCCGCAAGATGAAAGCCAACAGGAAACGCACAGGATTCAGAGTCGCAGCCACGTTGTAGCGAAAAAACTCCGGATTGCCGAACACATACCCCGTGTGCGCATAGTGATACCCGTACCAAAGCGCGAGTGGCAACACCGGGATTAGCAGCGACCCGATGCGCTGCGGACTTCGAAAAAGATCGGCAGGAGAAAGATCGGCAGGAGAAAGATCGGGAAGGGCACGATCGGGAAGGGCACGACTTCCAGTCGTGCCGATAGCGTGGAGAGCGGACATGGGCTTTAGTCCCGGGAGTTTCGCCTCGCCATCCAGCCACAGCTCTCTAACTGAACCTTTGCGGGCGAGCCAGCCGATGCCCTCCCATGCCGCAAGCGCCAGCGGAGCCAGAATCGCAGTCTCTTTCGTTAAGGCAGCAACAGAGAACCAGAGCGCAGTCGAGACAGCTTGCCCTTCCACGTACGCCGCAAGCCCCCAGAAGGTAAAACCGGCCGCCGCCAGGTCCACCTGCGCCAGCGAGCTTTGTGCAAAGAAGACGGGATACACCGCAGTGCACAGCGTGGATGCGATCCCAACCTTTGTGTTGGCAACGGCCTCAGCCAGTCGGAACACGCCGAGTAGCGAAAAAGCAGCTACCACCAGCATGGCTGTCCGTGTGACTAACGGAGCGAACCCTACCACCTTCCACCACAGCGCCAGCCAGGCCATCACCAGTGGTGGATGCGCGTTCGAAACCGTGGTACGCGGAATAATGCTTCCGCTGAACAGAATGTCGCGCGCAGCTGGAATGTAGTAGCCGGCTTCGTCCCAAAAGTAAGGCAAACGCAACAGCGGCAGGTGCAGCAGGAAGATAAAAACAAAAATAACCGCGAACAGCAGGGCCGGATAATCACGCGACCACCGCGGCCGGTCAGAGCGGTAATCTCTCAGAAGTTTCCTCCCGGTTGCTTTAGTGCACCGGCCCGGCCGGAGTCATGCGCGGGTCCAGCTTGATTTCGCCGAAGGCGCTCTCGTAACCAGAGACATTCTGCTGCAGAAGTCCCAACAGCGCCTTGGCCTGTTGCGGGCTGAGGTAGATGCCCTGAAAATTGCGAATTTCGACCTGACTTTCGGTCTGCTGCTGCAGGGTTCCGAAAACCATAAAGAAGTCCCAGACATTCACCCGCATCTGCACGCTGTTGGCGTAGGCTTCGCGGTAATCGGGAGCATTGCTCAGCTTTACATTCTGTTGTGATGGGACGCTCATAGAAAGGCAGTGTAATGACTTTAGGGGTAAGAAGGGAAGCCATGCCGGTGGAAATCCTGCTGGCCTTATTGTGAGAACCCAAATTACGACTTGGAGATTGCGAGCAGAACCATCCCTCCGACAAAAAGTGTCAAACCGTTGACAGGAATCGGGCTTGAACTCGCCAAAGAGCGCGCCGCGAAAGGTCATGTCCATTAGCTACTTTGCTCAAACTAAAGGGGTTGTAGGATGTCATTACAAGCATTATCTGGCGTTCAAAGTGCGAGACTTCATGCGGTTCCAAATTGAACTTTACGAGTGCTCTTATGACCCATAAGCCCGAAGAAGCGGCGACTGACGAAATCATTCTCCCCGAGAACTTGCTGCCCCTTGGATCTGTGTTGAGCGAAGGCGTCACTCCGCTCGATGTCAGCATGGTGCTGGCGAAGGTTTTTCGCGTCCAATACGCTGAGGTCGCGCTGCTTCGCCTTGAAGGCGGTCTGCTGAAATTCATTTTTCCAGAACACCTGTGCACCACCGGCGCCATTCCGATTTCCAGCAAGGCCGTGGCCGCCCATACAGCACTGAGCAAGAAAGCTGAGATCTTCAATAATTTTGCCCGCGTAAAACACGCGAGCATCTTCGAAACCATCAAGCCGGTCGGAGCCGAAGTCGAACAGCCCACCCCGCCCGCGCCCATCCAGAAGCTGATGTCAGTCCCAATTCTCGATCACCAGTCGACGGTGCTGGGTGTTATTCAGATCTCCCGCAAGGGTCTCGATCCGCGCTTCACCCAGGATTTCAGCCGCGAAGATCTGCACGATCTGGAACTCGCCGCCGGCGTCCTCGCCGCTTCGCCCCTGATGCTGGCAAACTAAACCCGAAAATAAGTCAGAACCTCCTGGCCCGCCAGTGACCAATAAAACTGCTCCGCCTCTGCGCGGTGCTGCAACCGCTTTTCTTGCACCTCTCCCGTTCGATTGTCAAAGATCGGGGACCCTGCTGAAAGCCGGGATGAAAATCGCAGCCTATAATCAACAAGACGTTGGCTCCTTGCGTTTGGCTTATTCATGCAGAAACCAACCATTCTCGCTCTGTGCGTTGCGTGCTGGATATTTCTCCCATCCTGCTCTCCCCGCGATTTTCTCACTCGCCGCCTCGCCGCCGATCTGATCGCCGGTTCTCAGACATTCCGCGCCCAGCAGCGGTTTCAACTCCGTTCCGGCGTCATCGCCAACCAGGATTACCTCTCGCCACACTACCTCGCGCTGCAGCATCGCGGCTGGGTTTCCGCCACCAACGCGGCTTGCCCCGCGGCTCTAGCCCCGCCGCCTTGCTGGGATGTCACTCTCACCCCTTCCGGCGTGGATGCATTTCAAAGTCTCATCGCTCCGGGCGATGCCGAGAATCAATCCTTCAGCATTCCCGCCGCTCGGCGGGAACTGCTCGCCGTCACGGGTATCGCCAGGCAGGGCAACATTGCCGACGTCGAATTCACCTGGCGATGGATTCCCTTAAACGAAGTCGGGTCGGTCCTCTATTCCAGCGATGCCAACTATCGTTCCACCGCAAGCTTTCGCCGCTATGACGACGGCTGGCGTCTGGTCGAAGTCCCTGCACGTTCTAGCCAGCCTCTCGACGAAGTGCTTAAGAATGCCGAGCCTGCCCCTTAAGAGTTGGCCGGCGGCGTGCACCCCGCTCCGAGTCAGAGCCACACATGAAAGGTTGCCTGCAGCATCCCGCTGTTGTATAACCCTAATTCCCTTCGGGCGAGTATGAAAATCCCAAAGCGTCTTCTTCTGCTCACAATACTTCTAGGTTCCGTCTTATCAGCCTTCGCTGCCCCCAAACCCAAACTGACTCTCGACAATTTCTTTAACTCGGTTGACTATCCGGCCATCGCCATCTCTCCCGATGGCACCTCCGTGGTAATCGTGACCGAGCGCGCCGACTGGGACCAGAAAATCTTCCGCCATGATCTCTGGCTCTACCGCGACGAAAGTAAGGCGCTCATCCAACTCACGCAATCCGGCCACGACTCCGATCCTCAATGGTCGCCCGACGGCCGCTGGATCGCCTTCCTCTCAGAGCGCAAGGCATCAACAGAAAAAGACTCCGGCTCGGGCGATGATGCCGCCGCCGACAAAGACGATAAAGGCGAAGTCACCCAGATTTATGTAATCTCTCCCGCCGGCGGCGAAGCCATTCCGCTTACCCAGGGTGAGGAAGATGTCCACGCATTTTCCTGGTCCGCCGACTCGCGCACGCTCTACTTCGCCACTCGCAACCCGTGGACCCGGCAGCAAAAAGACGACTACAAGAAGCAGTGGAAAGACGTTATCCAATATCGTACCGCGGAGCGCGGCGACACCATCTTCGCTCTCGATCTGGCCGCAGCTATTTCTCGCAACTCTGCTGCGCCCGCGAAAGATTCCAGCTTCGAATCCGAAGCCGAGAAACCCTCCGACCTGAACCCAGGCGCACAGGAGATTGCCAACCTGCCCTTGCGGGTCGATGACATCGTAAACTCGCCGGACGGCAATAGGCTCGCCCTGTTGACCAACTCCATCAATCAGCGCCAGGAGAAAAATGAAGATGTGGAAATCTACGTCTGCCGCTTGGGCGTCCAGAGCTCTCTCGGGGTCGATAGCAAATCCTGCTCCCCTCCCCAACGCCTGACCCACAACCAGGCCATCGAGGTGAAGCTGCGCTGGGCCAATGACAGTCGCCACCTCTTCTTCACCAACGAAGAAGGAGACGTCACCGGCCCCTACCGTGATCTCCAGCCACATCTCTACTGGGTTGACAGTGAGAAGCCTGACGGTGAAAAGCCTGATAGTGAAAAGCCCGACGGCGTCGAGCAGTGGGCCAAAGATTTCGGCGGCGAAATAACTCGATATGCCGTCGCGGCTGATACAGTCCTCACTTCCGCGCGCCTGGGTACAGAAGTTCCCATGTACTCCATCGCCGCACCGAATCAGCCGCTGCGCAAGCTACAAAGTTGGCCCGGCACCTACGCGCGAATCTCCACCGCTCTCCACTCCGCGAAATTCGCTTTCATCTACTCCTCCCTGCAAAAGCCCGAGGAAGTCTACATAGCCGACTCTCCCGACAAGCTCGATCAGGCCCGTCCCATCACCTCATTCAACAAGCCGCTCGCCGACTCCGATCTTCCACAAGGCAAATCCTACCGCTGGCGTGCCGATGATGGCACCACTGTCGAAGGCATGTTGATTTATCCTCCCGGCAGCTTTGACGCGGGAAAGCCAGAGGCCAAACACCTTCCCATGTTCACCCTCATCCACGGTGGCCCCTTCGATGCCGACGGCAACCAGTTCGCCGCCGACTGGGACGAGTACGCCGCCTTGGCCGCCACCTACGGATGGCTGGTCTTTCAGCCCAACTACCGCGGTTCCACCGGCTACGGCGACAAGTTCCTCATGCAGATCGTTCCTCAAATCGTCTCGCGTCCCGGCAAAGACATCCTCGAAGGCATCGATGCCCTCGTCAAAGACGGCATCGCCGACCCCGACCGCCTCACCATCGGCGGCTACAGCTACGGCAGCTTCATGACCAATTGGCTCATCACGCAAACCACCCGTTTTAAGGCCGCCGTCACCGGTGCCGGAGCCGTCGAGTACGTCGGCAACTGGGGCAACGACGACACCACTGCCGACGACGCCTATTTCCTTGGCGGACGCCCCTGGGAAGCCGCTGAGCGCTATCACGACGAAGCCGCCATCTTTCAAATCGACAAAGTCCGCACTCCCACTCACATCGTCGCCGGTGCCGACGATATCCGTGTCGCTGTGCTGGAAGATTATCTACTCGAGCACGCGCTGTATTCGCTGGGGATTCCGAACGCGCTGCTTATCTTTCCAGGGGAAGGCCATTCGCTCGACAAGAATCCCTGGCATGGAAAGATCAAAGTGCGGGAAGAGTTAAAATGGCTGCAGAAATATGGCGGCGTGCCTGAGGCAGGGAACTGACGTCTTCAGGAAACCTAACGTTTCTTCCCCGGCTGAATCGTCGGCACCACCATCGCGCGGCGTACCGGCACGATCGCTCCCTTGGCTGGATCTGCGGCGGCATTGGCCCGAGTGAGCACTTCCTCCTGGATATATTGCACAAACTCCTGAATCTGGCGCTGCATCTCCTCCATCCGCTCCCGCATCTGCAGGATGATCGCCATGCCGCTGATATTCACGCCCAGGTCCCGAGCCAGCGAGAGAATAAACTCCAGCCGCTGCAAGTCTTCGTCCGTATAGAGGCGGGTGTTGCCCTCGGTCCGCGACGGCTTCAGCAGCCCTTCGCGCTCGTAAAGCCGTAAAGTCTGAGGGTGGATGCCGTACATCTCGGCGACTGCGGAAATCATGTAGGCGCCTTTCGATTTCCGTTTGGTCATAGGTCTCCTCGCCTGATTTTAGAGCAGTGCAGCTTTTCTTCCTAATACCACAAAACGGAATCCCGCCAAACCCTCACTCTCCACCGGCATCCAACTGCCGGAGGTAATTTCATGGACGAAAATAATGCTATCAGCGTTGTTGAAAATCTTATTGAGACCTGCAAAGACGGACAAAAAGGTTACCAGGACGCTGCTTCCCATGTGAAGCGGTCCGACCTGAAAACTTACTTCAACGAGCAAAGCCTGGAGCGTTCAGGTTTTGCCGGGGAATTGGAAGCGGAATTGATCCGGTTAGGAAAACCGGACAAGAAGGTTTCTGGCTCCGTCGGTGGAACGCTTCGCCGGGCCTGGATCGATACCAAAGTCAGTCTTGGCGGCGGTGATAAGACGATCCTGGAATCGCTCGAGGCCGGGGAAGACAACGCCAAGGAAAGTTACCAGAAGGCGATCACTGGCGATTTGCCGGAAAATATCGCTCAGATCGTTCGCCGTCAGGCAGCTGCCGTGCAAAGAGCGCATGACAAGATAAAGAGCCTCCGAGACGAAGCGAGGGCGGCTGCATAGTCCTGGAAAAGCTAACCAGAAAAAAGGACCGGGGGAATTTCCCGGTCCTCATTTTTGGAGTGAACTGACAAAGAGGCTTGAACCGAAAGAGAGTGAACTGAATCAGGCGGCGGGCTGAGCTTTTTCCGTTGGCGCTGCCCATCCCTGCGGCTTCAGCAAATGATTGACCGCATAGGCCACAACCCCCGCCGCGATCAGAATCATGCCGAAAGCGAAGGAGCTCATGTTCCAGACCTGCTCATGCTCACTGCGAATAATGGAAAAACCCAGCAGCAGCATAGGCGGAATACCGATGGCAATGGCGCCAAACAATCCGCCCGGAACTCGGAACGGCCGCGGTAAATCCGGTTCGCGGAAGCGCAACACAGCCAGCGCCACAAATTCCAGTAGCAGGCTGAAACCGTAAAGAAGAATGTCGAGGGTCACCAGCCGGGCAAAGCCCAGGCCAAGACACATCGCCCACCCAATGGCCAGCGCGATAATTGCCACCCAGGGCGCGCGCGACTTCTTTTGCAGCTTGCCAAAAATTCCCGGTAGCATTCCGTCTTGAGCCATCGCCAAAGGAAGTCTCGAATAGCTCATCACCAGCGCGTTGAACATACCGAAGGCGCTGATGATCCCGCCGAGCACCACCCCGACGCGCAGTAGCGGACCGCCGAGCAAGCCTGCGATGTCCGCCCACGACCCAGTCTCCCAGGCCGTTGACTTCAGGCCCGTCATCCACAGCGCGGCGAAGGGAAGCACGTAGCTCAACGCCACAATGCAAACGGCAACCAGCATTGCTCGCGGATAGGTCCGTTGCGGCTTCTCTACTTCTGTGGCGATCGTGGAGGCGTTGTCCCATCCCATGTAGTTCCACATGCAGATGAGCAGCCCGCCCAGAATATCGACCGTCGAGGTCGTCGGCTTGGTCACGGCGTTCGCCAGGGCTCCAATCTTGAATGGCGCCAACAGCACAATGACTACAAACGGAGCCGTGAGCGCGAAAAACAACCACAGCGAAGTGAGAGAAACTACCTTTACTCCTGCAATATTAAGCGCGGCGCAAGCAATCACTACCGCCAGCGCAACCCACCATCCGCGGCTGTTTACCTGGAACCACGGAAACATGCGGGTCAGGTACGCCACGAAGAGCGTGGGATAAATCGCCATATCGAAGATCGAGGCCACCAGAGACAGCCATGCTTCCTGGAATCCCCAGAAATTGCCCATGGCCCGGCGCACCCAGGCGTAATAACCGCCTTCGTAAGGCAGCGCGCTCGAGAGTTCGCCGATCATGAACGCCGTGGGCAGGCTCCAGAGCAGCGGGGTGAGCAGCAGAATCAAAATCGCGCGTCCGTAGCCGGCGCCGTGCACAATGTCTTCCGTGCCATAAGTTCCACCCGACACCATAAAGAAGGTGGCGGCGACCAAGGGCCACAAGGTGAGGCGGACGAACTTTTTCCGGTTGGGAGCCTTATTAGGAACGGCGGCGAGAGGTTGAGGGTTCTCGGTTTGTTGACGCGGGGCGCTAGCGGTTGCCAATTTCTATGTCTTCCTCCTCAAGCGACTCACTCTCAGCTACTCCGCAGCGGGCTGGTTCCTGCTCGAGCTTTCTGGTTTGGTTAGATTCCAGAAATTCCGCTGAAGTTAGTTCGCACTGTTGAGATTACGAGAATTTCGCAGGGATGCAAGAAAAATGTGATTTTTTTCTCGAAAATATTTGGCGAGGAGGTCAGGGACCGAGGTAACGAGCCTTCGATCAAGTCACAGCTTCAGCTCCCAAGTTTCGGCGACCAGATCCTTCCGGCTCCAACTGGCGTGCTTCTCTTCACCCACCAATTTGAAACCGGCTCCCTCATAAATGCGCCGCGCGGCAGTCAGCTCACTCTGAGTCCACAACAGGATTCGCTCATATCCGGCCCGCCGGGCAAAGCGGACGCACTCCAAAACCAACTGCTTCCCAATCCCCAGCCCGCGCGCCGACGGTTCTACCAGCAGCAAACGAAGCTTCGCAACCGTTTTAGACTTCTTCACCAGAAAAACCGACCCCACATTCTCTCCGTCTCTTTCGGCAATCCAGCAATGCTCGCGCACCGGGTCGAGCCGCTCGATGAACTCCGCCACGATCTCGGCCACCAGAGCCTCGAAGCGCTCGTCGTAGCCGTATTCCTGGGAATAAAGCACGCCGTGGCGCCACACCACCCAGCCCATATCTCCGGGGCGGTGTTGGCGGAGCAAATAGGCTGTCGAGCCTCCGGTCTCGCAATTCAGAACCGATTCGACCGTCTGCATAGAGTGCAGAAGGTCAGCTTGCCTCGCAGGAGATAGGTTGCTGAGGATGCTTCTGACCTGCTCGTCTGACCGGGCGTTCAGCGGTTCGAACGTTTGCCGCCCCTTCTTGCTGGGTGCCAGCAGTGTCTGACGCGCATCCGTTGGCGACTGCCTCTTCTCGATCAAGTGGTTCTTCGCGAAGCCGGCCAGAATCCGGCTGAGGTATCCCGGGTCGAGACCGAGAGCTGCGCATAGTTCCGCGGCCGTCGACTGTCTGCGATGCGCCAGTTCGTACAGCACCCGCGCCTCGGTCAAAGAAAGCGGGCTGCTGAGGAGGCCTTCCTCAAGCAGCCCGATGTGCCGGGTATAGAAGCGATTGAAGCGGCGCACGGCCGCGATGCGCTCGGGGGAGACCGGAGAAGGCGACACAGAAGCCATGTCCCATTATCGGCAAGATTAGTTGACTAAGTCAAATAATATACAAAACGCTTGGTTTACCCTGTGATCCCCTGTGTCCGCTGTGTTAAAGATTTTTTGGTCCAGTCCCGGAAAGGAGGGTAATAGCCAAACCTTCAACACAGCGAACACATAGGAACACAGGGTAGGACAAGTCTTACTTCTCCCAGTCCCTGCCATCGACCATGCGCTTGATTCCGTCGCGCAGATGCAAGACATAAAAATTGATCAGCAGGCCGACGCCAATGCCGCTCAGCCGCATGTATGAGAGAAGTTGCGCCTGATAAACTGGATGGATTGCTTCAACGCTTTTCACTTCGACGATAACCAGATTCTCGACAATTAAATCGATCCGGTACCCAAGCTCGATTTTCTCTCCGTCGAAAATCACCGGCAGTCCGACTTGGCTGGCAACTTCAAATCCGCGTTTTTTCAGTTCGTGGGCAAGACATCCCTGGTACGCACTCTCCAGCAAGCCCGGCCCAAGGACAGAATGAACGTGCATAGCAGAAGAGATGATAGCGCCGGAAACCTGGTTTACACGAAGCGAACGGAATGACGAAGGTGAGGCAGCCATGCCCCATGCATAGCACAGAAAGCCAGGTTTACCCTGTGATCCCCAGTGACCTCTGTGTTAAAGATTTTAGATTTTCGTTCCGATTAAGAACTCTAGACTTTCTTCCAAAGTTCTTCCCGCGGATCTTCCGGATTCAGCTTGGCCAGCTCGCGCAGCAGTTCTTTCGTCCGCTCATCGCGCGGCATGGGAACGTTCACCGTGATTTCGACAATTTCATCACCGCGTGCGCCCTCTTTGGTCGCCGAAGGCACGCCTTTCTCGCGCAGGCGCAGTTTTTGTCCAGGCTGCGTCCCGGGAGGAATCTTCAGCAGCGCCCGTCCATCGATCGTAGGAACTTCAATCTTCGCGCCCAGCGCTGCCTCGCTCGCGCTGACCGACACCGTCAAGTAAATGTCATCGCCATCGCGTCGAAACACAGGATGCGGGTCGATGCGGATGATTGCGTAAAGATCGCCGGCCGGGCCGCCATGCGATCCGGCATTGCCCTTGCCGGCCAGCCGAATTCGTTGTCCATCCCTCGTTCCCGCCTTGATGCGGACCTCAATCGGCTCAGTCCGGCTCACCGTGCCTTCGCCGTGGCAGACCGGGCACGTCGAAATATTCTTGCCCGTGCCCTGGCAGCCGGGGCATGGGACGTTGAACTTCATCCGTCCGCCGGTTTGGGTGACTTGTCCAGTCCCGTTGCACTCGGTACATTTTCCTGGAGCTTCGATATATCCCAGCCCGTGGCAATTCGCACAAACATCCTGCCGCGTAATGTTGAGCCGCATCACGCCGCCGCGAATCGCGGTCCAGAACGGCACATTGACCTGATACTCAAGGTCACTGCCGGGCATCGGCCCAGTTTCCGCGGGAGCGGCCGCGCCCCGGCCGCCTCCGAACATGCTGGAAAAAATGTCGCGAAAGCTGCCGCCGCCCGCGCCTGCTCCGCTTCGGCCGGAGCGGCGGGCATTGTCCGCCAGATCGGAGAAATCGAATCCGCCGAAATCGAAGTGAGCACCCTCGCCGCCCGGCTGCGCTCCACCTTGAAATCCGCCAGGAAATCCTTCGAACCCTCCGCCGCCGGTGGCCCCACCGCGCGCATAGGCTTCCGCCGCCGCCGGATCGATGTTGTCGGAATAGAAGCCGATCTGATCGTAAATCTTCCGCTTTTTGGGATCGCTGAGAACTTCGTTGGCCTCGGAGAGCGCTTTAAACTTCTCTTCGGCAGTTTTGTCTCCGGGGTTTACATCCGGATGGTACTTCCTCGCCAGCTTACGAAACGCCTTGCGAATCTCCTCCGCCGAGGCGGATTTCTTCACCCCAAGGATTTCGTAATAATCTTTCTTGGAAGTTGTTGCCATGGTAAGCGATCAGTATCGTTACCTACCGTCTTAGTTCGGTAGTCTCCGCTTCTCTTTCTCTTCTTGTATCACGACCAGGGTCTCGGACTCCGCCGCATCCACGTACACCGGAATCGGCCGCGCCCCCTCCGGGGTGGAGACAAATACCTTCCACTTCTTCTCATCCTCGGCAAGACTTAGAAAATAAGTTTGCTCATTGACCTGAAAATCCATTGCTTGGTTTCTCCAAAATCCATGTTTTCGAAATCTAGATAATGACACCGCAAACATGACGACGCGGGCAAAACTGCCCGCGCCATCCCATTCAAGCCAGAAGCCAGCAGCGAGTAGCTGCCTTTACTTCTTGTCCTCTACGTCCACGTACTCAGCGTCGATCACGCCTTCGTCTTTCTTCTGGTCGCCGCCGTTCGCGCCCGCTCCAGCTCCGTCCGTCGGAGCAGCACCGCCCGGCCCACCTGCCGCCGGACCCTTCGCCTGCGCCGCCTTGTACATTTCCTCGGCCAGCTTGTGCGAAGCCTTGGTCAGGTTCTCGCGTGCCTTATCCATCTGCGCCTTGTCATTCGACTCCAGCGCCTTCTTGGCATCGGCCACCGCATTCTCAACGTCCCCGCGCTCCGAGCCGGAAATCTTGTCTCCGTTCTCGCGCAGCATCTTCTCCACGTTGTACAGCATGCTGTCCAGCTGGTTCTTCGCGTCGATCGACTCGCGCGCCGCTTTGTCCTCGGCCGCATGTGCGTCGGCTTCCTTGGCCATGCGCTCAACTTCTTCCTTCGACAATCCTGAAGACGACGTAATCGTGATCTTCTGGTCCTTCTGCGTGGCCATATCTTTCGCGGTCACGTTCAGGATGCCGTTGGCGTCGATATCGAACGTCACTTCAATCTGCGGCACACCCCGCGGAGCCGTCGGAATCCCGGTCAAGTGGAACTTGCCCAGAGTCCGGTTCTGCGCCGCCATCGGACGCTCGCCCTGCAGCACGTGCACCTCAACCGAGGTCTGATTATCCGCCGCGGTCGAGAACGTCTCCGTCTTTTTAGTCGGAATCGTAGTGTTCCGCGGAATCATCGGCGTTGCCACTCCGCCTAAAGTCTCGATCGACAAAGACAGCGGAGTCACGTCCAGCAGCAGCAGATCCTTCACTTCGCCGCCCAGCACGCCACCCTGAATCGCAGCCCCAATCGCCACGACTTCGTCCGGGTTTACTCCCTTGTGGCCTTCCTTGCCGAACAACTCCTTCACCAGCGCCTGAATGCGCGGCATACGAGTCTGCCCGCCGACCAGCACCACTTCCTGGATCTTGCTGGCATCCACGCCCGCATCCTTCAAGCACTGCTTGCACGGACCCACCGAGCGCTGAATGATGTCTTCCACCATCCCCTCGAGTTTCGCCCGCGTCAGCTTCTTCACCAGGTGCTTCGGACCGCTCGCGTCCGCCGTAATGAACGGCAGATTGATCTCAGTCTCCATCGTGGTCGAAAGCTCAATCTTCGCCCGCTCGGCCGCATCGCGCAGCCGCTGCAACGCCATCTCATTCCCTTTGCCTCTAAGATCTAAGCCTTCATCCTTCTTGAACTCATCAATCAGCCAGTCGACCAGCCGCTGATCCAGATTGTCGCCGCCCAGGTGCGTGTCGCCGTTGGTGGCCTTCACCTCAATCACGCCCTCGCCCACTTCCAGCACCGAGATATCAAACGTTCCGCCGCCAAAGTCGTACACGGCGATCATCTCGTCCTTAGTTTTGTCGAGCCCATACGCCAGCGCGGCCG
>Ga0209380_10000722_pt1 | contig 23479 bp, 12 predicted proteins | sample HubBroMetageWFT6_FD_188347 | JGI IMG/M metagenome (GOLD analysis project Ga0209380, IMG submission 188347) | Warmed and freeze-thawed soil microbial communities from the Hubbard Brook experimental Forest, New Hampshire - Hubbard Brook CCASE Soil... | ecosystem: Environmental > Terrestrial >... | reverse complement strand
CCTTGGCGCGCTCAAAATTGGCGTCGAAGTTGAAATCCTTCTTCAATTCTTCCTTGATGTTGGGAACCTGCTCGATCAGGGATAATTCGTAAACCGATTGCGCGTTGTCGGTTACCGGCCCGTAAGAGTCCACAGCGATCGTTACCGGCCCCATTCCCAAAAAGCCGAAGGCGACCAGCCCGAAAGCAAACACCGGCGCGGCGATCATTAGGGCGCCGAGCCCCATGCGGGCGAAGAGATAGGCGACGGACATCAAGAAAACCATGGCCATGCCCAGATAATACGCGGAGAAATTTCCGGCCACGAAGCCGGACAGAATGCCGAGAGACGCGCCGCCCTCTTCCGCCGAAATCACCACTTCCCTAACGTGCCGCGATTCTGTGGAGGTGAACGATTTCACGAGCTCCGGAATCACGGCGCCCGCCAGTGTTCCGCAGGAAATAATCGAAGCCAGTTTCCACCACTGCGTGCTGTCGTCACCGAGTTTTGGAATGATGATGGCGGAAATCGCGTACGTCATCGCGATGGAGAGGAAGGAAGTGAGCCAAACCAGCGAGGTGAGAGGCGCCTCGAAATTCATCTTGTCGGCATTGGCGTAGCGGGCTTTGGCGTATGCGGCGTTGATGAAGTAAGCCGCGGCGCTGGCGACCAGCATGGCAATGCGCATCACGAAAATCCACACGAGTAACTGGACCTGTACGACCGGATCCTTCACGCCCAGGAGGATAAACGTGATGAGCGCCACGCCCGTGACGCCGTAGGTCTCGAAACCGTCGGCGCTCGGCCCGACCGAGTCGCCCGCATTGTCGCCCGTGCAATCGGCGATCACGCCGGGATTGCGCGCGTCGTCTTCCTTGATTTTGAACACGATCTTCATCAGGTCCGAGCCGATGTCGGCGATTTTGGTGAAGATGCCGCCGGCGATGCGCAGCGCCGCGGCGCCCAGCGATTCCCCGATGGCAAACCCGATAAAGCACGGCCCCGCGTAATCGCCGGGAACGTACAGCAGGATGAAGAGCATCATCAGCAATTCCACGCTGATGAGCATCATGCCGATACTCATGCCGGCCTGCAGCGGAATCTGATAAATGGGGTACGGCTTGCCGCGCAGTCCCGCAAACGCCGTCCGCGAATTGGCAAAAGTATTTACGCGGATCCCAAACCAAGCCACTCCGTAACTTCCGGCCATTCCCAGAAGGCTGAACAACAGAATGATCGGAAGCGTAATGGCGATGGGCTTATCGGGCACAGGCGACAACACGCCAAAGTACAGCACGATGACGACGGCGATGAAGACCCACAGGAGAAGCAAGAATTTGCCCTGGGTGATCAAGTACGTTTTGCAGGTCTCGTAAATCAGCTCGGACACTTCCCGCATGGCGCGGTGCACGGGCAAGTTCTTCAGACGGCTATAAATGGCCAGCCCAAAGATCAGCCCGAATACGCAAAACAGGATCCCGATAGTCAGCAGCTTGTGCCCGTCCGTCCCAAGGAAAGTGACCTGCGAGAGGTCGGGAAGTTTCAGACTCGCCTCGCCGCCGGGGTTCTCTTGAGCCGAGGCGCACGCCGCGCTCAGCAAAGTCAGCAGGGCGCCTGCCACGCCTGCTTTCGCGAATCGGCTTCTAAGCGAGCCAATGCCCGCGAGCCAGGTACACATCAGTGATCCTCCGTTGAAATCATGCGATCAGGCGAAAGTCCCATCTTGCTATCTGCTTCCGGCACACCATTTCGCCCTGTATTGTTCACTCAGGGCGTTAATGGAATGGCTTACCGGGTTTGGTACAGGTTGCCGCTTCAAGATGGGGCGGAAGTGCCTCGCTTTGCCCCGTGTATTCAACTGCAAACCGGCACATTCAGTAGCGGACAACACCCATAACCGGCTCGCGGGGCGGCACAAAGCTCACTTTTATAACATGAGGGGGTAAGGGGGTCAAACCGTTTTGCGGGGTATTGCCAGGACTGCAAACCCATTTCGGAACACTTGCAGGCCGAGAAATCGGACCTTGGCGACAGCGAGGGGCTCTAAACCCCTTGGAATGACCGCGCCGGGGTAACTCTTCCGGCGCGGGGATTTTCTCCTCCATTTTTCACAACGCAAAAGTGAGCCACAATTAAGTAATTTCTAATTTGGTACCCCCGGTTTCGCTCAGAGAATGCCGATCCGGTGTCTCGGAGGGCCGGGACTACGATTGGGATGGTTGCCGCCGGGAGGCTCGGTTTATGCGCAGGGATTCCACAGGGCTCAAGCTGGGAATCGCATTTGGATGTCTCATTGCGCTTCTCATCGGCGTCGGTTGGCTGGGCCTGAGCCGCATGGGGCAGATCAATGCCACCGCGAACCGCCTCTTCGATGAGCGTTCACAGAAGCTGGATGCCGCCCGCCAGGCATCCACTTATTTTACTTCCAACTACCGGATTGTGATTCGTTTGTTCCTGATGGAACCCAACGACAAGAAAGAGACGGCTGCGCTGGTGGCGCAATTGAACGGAAACACCCTGAAGGGTTCTGCCGCCTTGAAACAAATTGCGGCGGAACCGGCCACCGATGCGGAAAGAGAATTAATCGGCAAAATCAATTTGGCTGAAGGACCGGCGTACGCGAGCCTTCCAAAGGCCGTGAGTTTGCTGGCCGATCAGGGCAAAGCGGGCGACGCGAAAAAAATGATTGTGGCCGAAACTCTCCCGCTGCTGAACAAATATCGCGACACCTGGGCCCCGTACCTCGATTACGAGGAAAATCAGTTGAACCAGGCGAGGATGCAGACCAGGACGAGTTACGTGGCGGTCCGGCGGCTATCCGTGACGCTGATCTTCCTGGCGATTGGGCTTGCCGTCGCTATCGCGGTGTTTGTAACTCGCAGGTTGAGCCGTGAGATGGAAGTTCGGGAGAGCGCCCAATTCGCCATCCGGAATCTCAACGAAGGCCTGGAGAAGAAAGTTGCGGAGCGTACCGAGGAATTGGCTCGCACCGTGGAAACGTTGAAGGAAGAAGTGACCGGGCGGACGTCGCAGGAAGCGGACCTACGGCGGCTCGCGGCCATTGTCGAATATTCAGACGACGCCATCATCGCCGCTTCCCTGGATGGCACAATTACGGATTGGAACCCCGGCGCCGAGCGTATGCTCGGCTTCTCCCGAAGTGAAATCATCGGGAACCCGATTTCACTGATCACCCCACAGGAGCTTCGCAACGAGCCTCTGGAGTGCCAGGCGAGATTATTAAAAGGCGAGAGTGTGGTGCGCCTAGAGTCTTTGCGAAGAAGAAAAGACGGGAATCTGATCCCTGTGGCCATTGCCGTTTCCCCCCTCAAGGACCAAGGCGGCCGCATGGTCGGGGGCTCCGCCATCATGCGGGACATGACCGAGCGGAAATTCATGGAGGACGTTCAACGGCGCTCGGAGGCGAGCTTTCGATCCTTCGTGGAGAACGCTCCATTCGGAATTCTGAGAACAACTCCGGAGGGGCGAATTGTCCAAGCCAACCCAGCACTCGTGGACATGCTCGGCTACGACTCTGAACAAGAGGTGCTGGGCCTGAGCATGGGCACGGATGTATATCGCAATCCCGGCGAACATGAAGAGGCGACCCGCTGGTCGCGGAATCAGGACTCGGTGAGAGGAATCGAAGTCGAATGGAAGCATAAGAGTGGACGGCCGTTCACCGTCCGCTGTGCCGCGCATGTGGTGAAGGACAGCAACGGGAACGTGGAATTCCTGGAGGGCTTTGTCGAGGATATTTCGGAGCGGCGAGCCCTGGAGCAGCAGGTGCGGCAGGGGCAAAAGATGGAAGCCATCGGCCGGTTGGCCGGCGGAATCGCCCACGATTTTAATAATTTGCTCGGAGTGATCATCGGGTATGGCGATCTGGTGTTGGAACAGGCCGGCGTGGACAACCCTCTGATAAAGCCCGTGGAGCAAATCAGGAAGGCGGCCGACCGGGCGTCGGTGCTGACGCGGCAACTTCTGGCCTTTAGCCGGCAGCAAGTGCTGGAAATGAAGGTGCTCAATCTGAATGAAGTGGTGGCGGAAATGGCCAACATGCTGCCGCGGTTGCTGGGCGAGGATATTCACCTGGAAACGATGCTGGATCCGGCGCTGGGACAAGTGAAGGCCGATCAAGGACAGATCGAACAGGTGATCATGAATTTGGCTGTGAACGCGCGTGACGCCATGCCTGGCGGCGGGGGGTTGCTGATCCAGACCAGGAATGCACAGCTCGAAGAAGGATTAGCCTATAAGCAACCGGCAATGGTTCCCGGCGAGTACGTCATGATTCTGGTGAAAGATACGGGGATGGGCATGGATGCTCAAACGCAGGCCCACATTTTTGAGCCATTTTTCACGACCAAGGAGCGTGGGAAGGGGACAGGCCTTGGACTTGCCACCGTCTATGGTTTTGTGAAGCAAAGCGGCGGGTATGTTTGGGTCAAGAGCGAGCTGGGAGTGGGCACAACGTTCACGATTTACCTGCCGCAGGTGTCCGAAACAGTTGAACAAAATGGCACGAGCACGGAGACGGCTGCCCCGAGCCGCGGCGCCGGAATCATCCTGCTGGTGGAAGATGAAGAAATGCTGCGCACCTTAACGCGCAGCATTCTCGAACAGAGCGGTTATACAGTTCTGGAGGCCTGCGACGGAATGGAGGCGGTGGATATCGCGAGGGAGCACAAAGGGCCCATCCACCTGCTCCTGACGGATATGGTGATGCCCGGAATGAATGGCCGGGCAGTAGCCGAAAGAGTGAACCGATTGCATACGGATATCGCTGTGGTCTACATGTCCGGGTACACGGGATTCAGCGCGGAGGAGGCGGCCAGTTTGGATGCGGCCATTATTTCCAAGCCCTTCACCCGCGACACGTTGCTCCAAAAATTGAGTGAAGCCATGGAATTAGAGAAGAAACCAAACCGGGCTTAGGGTTCACTCCCCCTCAGTTGGCGCTTGACCCCAACCATAAACACAATCCGCTGTCTCTGCGAGTCTATTCGGTCAGGGCGGGCGAAAAATTATCAGATGATGTTTGCTGGGAACGCCAATCTCCGATTGGCGATTGATACGACGCCAATCGGGAGATTGGCGTTCCCAGTGATAAAGCATGGTAAAAGTGAAACGGGCAGCGGGGACGATACATTTCCGCTGCCCTTTTCAATTTTTCAAGACCGTGATGGGCGCTTACATTTTTTTCTGCGCGGTGGGCGGGAGCAAACCGTTCATGCGCAGGTGCATCGAAAGCCCGGCGTAGTGATCCGCGAAATCGGTGATGACCGCCAGGGCCGCGCCAAGGCGCGTGATCTGCTTGCCGCCAAAAAACGGGACCATTTCCGCCATGTTGGCGTCCGTCATTTTTGAGAATTGCTCGCCACAATAATCCATGGACGCTTTGAGCCCGGCGACCAATTTTTCTTTGGGATCGGTCTCGGAGCTCTTTGGGAAGGGCGTCGCCGGCGGCGTGAAAAGCTTCGAGCACACCGCGTTATTCACATCGGCAATGTGGCCGATCGTTTTTCCGAAGGTCATATTTTCCGGGGTCGGGCGGAAGCCGTATTTTTCCTCCGGCATGATTTGGGCGGTGGCGACCAGGTTCTTTGCATAATCGTCGAACACTGCGCGAACACTGGCGGTAAGCGGATTTGCCGTCGCGCCTTGCGCCCTTGCAACCATGGGCGCAACCAGACAAATTGCAATAAGGCAGATCAATCGTTTCATCCCTGGATTCTCCTTTGGCACCACTCGGTCAAGCCAGCATACGACGGATAGTAGGCCCATTCAAGCGGATGTCCGGAGCGATGCCCGGCCGATCACTTGGGATGGTGAAGCATGAGTGCTTCGCTTACTGCGTAACGGTGGTCTCAGACAAGAACGCGCCCGGGTGATCTGGGTCCTGGAACGAATCGTGACCGCTCCGCCATCGGCGATGACCAAATCGAGCTTACCATCGCCGTTCATATCCCCGATCGTCACAGCGTTAACACCATTGGGGCCAGGGTAGTTTGTTGCCGCCTTAAATTGCCCCGGAAATGACGGATCCTCCAGAAGTACTGAGACGCTGCTCCCGGAAAAGTCGAGATTTCCGAACTTAGCCACGACAAGATCCGGCTTTCCGTCGCCGTTTAGGTCGCCAATGGCGACGGGCCAGTTGATTGAAAACGGTTGTATCGTCGGGACGCCGCCATACAGGCCGCCGTTGCATCCGGCAAAGAACGGGAAGAAGATCGAGATTGCGAGCAACAGCGTGCCCGAAACTGTGCGCCGCGCCGACCGCATAGAATTCTCTCCGACGATTACCTTTGCGGGGCCATTCCCGGAGGTCTTCCGCCATTCTTCTTTCAGGACTGAACTTATCGGATTGCCCTCGCCACACCTGCTTAGATCAAATTACGTGTACTTCACGAGCGCCATGAATCCGAAATCCATATGCAGCTGCATGTGGCAATGGAAAAGGGATGGGCCGGGATGATTGGCGACGAAATCGACTTCCGCGTCGCTGAAGCGCGGGATGTTAACGATGTCTTTCTTTATGCCGGCCGTGGTTTTCCCGCCGATCTTGACGATTTCAAAATCGTGGCGGTGCAGGTGCAGCGGGTGCGTGTCGCCTGTCTGATTGTGGAAGACCATGCGGTAGCGCTTGCCCTTTTGAACCAGGATGGGGTCTGTGTCCGGCCAGGATTTTTCGTTGATCGTCCAGCGGTTGAAGTCCACACGATTGCCGGGAATTTTCTTGAATGTAAGGTCGAAGGTTCCATCGGGTTCCGGAAGTTTGTCCTGCGTGCCGAAAGGAGTGTAGTCCCACGGCACCTTAGCGGTCTTCACCCATTTCGGTTCGCCGGTCTGGCCTGTATATTCGATGACAATGCCCATGCCGTTCATTCGCTCTTCGTCGTCAATCGAGCCGAGGACCCAGATGCCCGGCTGGTTCATTTCTACAATGGCGTCAACGCGCTCGGCCACGCCGAGGGTTAGCACATCCACGGAAGCCTGCGTGGGCACGGGGTTGCCGTCCATGGCGATCACTTTGAATTTGTGTCCCGGCAGGGCGAACGAAATGTCGTCGGTGGCGCTGGAATTTAGAATGCGCAGAAGTACCCGCTGCCCTTGCTTCACGCGGATGGGATCGCCGTGCCCGAGCGCCTTGTCGTTGAACGAACTGTTCTTGTAGGCGATTTCCCAGCCGTTGTTCGCAGGCCCCAGGTGCGCAAGGGAAGGCCCCCAGTGATGCGCGGCCAGGAAAAATTCCTGATCGTAATTTCCGGGCTCGCTCTTCGGCTCCACGTAGAAGAATCCGAATTGCCCGCTGAACGTTGCAATGTCAAGATTTCCCTTGGACGGCATATGCGTGTGGTACCAGCGTGATCCGACAGGCCCCGGCTCAAATGTGTATTGGCGGCTGCCGTGCGCGGAAACGACCGGCGTTCCTTCTTCCATCGAGCCATCCACTTCGGAAGCAACAAATTGCCCGTGCCAGTGCACAAGTTCCGGCATGTCGGTATCGTTATGCACGTCCACTGTGACGCGCTTGCCTTCGCGGAACCGCAAGATGGGGCCCGGAACTCTGCCGTTGTAACCGGCCGTTTTGATTACAACCCCCGGCGCGATTTCAACGCTGACCGGCGCGATGCGAAGCGTAAGGTCAGGCTTCGCAGGTGGAAGCGCAGCCAGGGAGGAAAATCGCGGCACGGAAGCCAAAGCCGCACCCGCGGCGCTCACCCCGGTTACGGCCAGGAACTCTCTCCGATTCAGCATAGTAACCCTCGAATCTTCCGGAATAGTTGGAATGGAAATGATTGTGAAACGCCATGATCCGATTGACTTTGGACCGTGTCAAGCAAGATTCATCCAGGTCCCAAGCCGAAGGTAGGCCATGCGGCGAGCGCCTATCCTTGGGAAACGCATTCGCCAGGCACCGTCGGGAGGAAGGTCCCTGTCTCCGAACTGTTCTCCCGGCCAGTAGACTGGATGTAACGGATTACGTAAATTGAGGCATATTCAATTTCGTCGTCACCGTTTTGCGACCTGCCGGAGAAAGGACAGAAAAAGAAACATGGGGGAAGATGCTGCAGTTGCCGAGTTCAAAGTCGGAATCAAACTATTGCGGGATGGTCACCCAAACGAGGCGTTTGAATACTTTCGAAACGCTGCCGATTCGGAACAAAGAAACCCGTTTTACCTTTCATTTCTGGGGTTGTCCGTAGCCCGCGCCCAACGGAAGTGGGCCGCGGCAGTGGAACTTTGCGAGATGGCCCTGAGTTTGAGGCGCAACGAAGCGCAACTCTACTTGAACCTGGCGGAAGTCTACGTGGCCGCTGGACGGCGCGACGATGCCGTTGAGGTACTTGACCGAGGCTTGATTCAATTCCGGGCTGATGCTCGAATCAGGAGAGCGCGCGCCAATTTAGGCAAGCGGTGCTCCCCGGTACTGCCCTTCCTCGACCGCGAGCATTTCTTGAACCGGAGCCTGGGGAAGCTGCGACACCGCATCGCGGGGCGGCGCGAGAAAGTGGAAAATTAAAAGACGATCTGCGAATCCGGAGCCAAGTCCCGGGCGACCCTCTCCACGGACAGTGAAACTCCACCGAACTACTCGTACAAGCCCGCGAGCGGAATGACTCTGATACAATCTCCCTTCTTCGATCGTTCCCTATGGACTCGCCGGCACCGAAATTTCATCTCCCCCCCTGGCTTCAGGCGGTCGTCGCCTCCGCGGGAGGTCTGGGCCTTTTCCTCATCGCGTTTCTCGATTCGTCCGTCCTGACATTTCCGGTAATCAACGACTTGTTGCTGATTGATCTGTCGGTCCGTTTTCCGGCAAGGATGCCGTATTACGCGGCAATGGCCACGCTTGGCTCGGTGGCCGGGTGCCTGCTGCTCTACTACATTGCGCGGAAGGGAGGGGAGGCGATGTTTCAAAAGCAGGCGGGGCCGCGCGCGGCGCAAATCCGCTCCTGGATCAAGCGCAACGGCTTCCTCAGCATTTTAGTGACGGCTCTGCTTCCGCCTCCAACTCCCTTCAAAGTATTTGTCATTGCAGCGGGCGCTCTGGAAATGCCTGTGCAAGCATTTGTGCTGGGCTTGCTGGCGGCGCGCGGTATTCGTTTTTTTGGCGAAGGTTTTCTGGCCATTCGTTACGGAGATCGGGCCGGCCAGTTTCTCGTGACTCACAAACTGGAAGTCGCGGGAATTACGCTACTCGCTGTTTTAGCACTCTATTTTTTTTCACGCCTTGCATTCAAGCAACCCACTGCGTCATGACTGTCGGGTCAGCCTAAATTTGACATGCAAATTGCGGAGTCCTGGCGGGGGTATGTGGCGCATGCTTCAGCTTGCGGGGGTTAGTCCTCGCAAGGACCAAACCCCGCAAGCTGAAGCATGCGCCACTCAAACCGCTGTGGACCGTGTTCAATTGCCAGTCGCAGGCTCAAATTCGAGATGCTCGCCGATCACCTGGCTCTGCGCGTTCAGATCAATGACGGCGATGACGCCGCGGCGGCCCGCAAATTCGGACGCGAAGCGCATGTCGCGCATACGTACCTGGAAACCGTCACCTTCAGGCCGGACGCTCGCCAGCGGAAATCGCGCGAAGTTCAAGAATTCGACGGCCACTGGACAGCTGACCGCGTTGTTCAGCGTGAACGAAGGCTGCGGCTTGAAGTGCACGTCCGCCGATTCAGGATCGAATTGGCGGACGGGCCCCAGCGGCACTTCCAGATTGAGGACCGCGTTGTCTGTCTCCAAGACCCCCGACCACAGAAGCGGATTCGACGGCAGGGGAAACGCCGCTGCCACCAGAGGAGTTTGTCCCCGGTACTCGCGCGAATCGAGAAGCGCGATCGCCCGCTGGTGGGCAAACGCCCGGCCGGCGATGACCAGCGCAACGAACACCAGACCGGCGATCGCTGCTCGCTGACGGGCGTGGCGCTTCGGCTTCGATCCAATCTCTTCAAGTACCAGGCGAAATAATTCCGGAAGGAGCAATCCAACCAGCAGGAAGAAAAGAATCCACGAGTCCACTGGGTAGGCCAAGTCCCATGCGTACCACTTCGGACTGAAGGGCCAGAACACCTTCACGCCGTAGCCATTCAGCATGTCCAGCAATAAATGCGCGCCCGAGCCAATCGCGCATATCGCGAGCGCAGGAATAATTCCCACCGCGAACTTCGGATATTTGCGGCCGGTGATCCAGGAAATTGTCGCAACCGCCGCGACGATCGCCGCGGTGCCAACCAGCGAATGAGTGACCGTCCGATGGCCGCGCAAGAATGCGTCAGCACCGGCGAGCCGCGTGACCCAGTCCACGTCCGCAACTAGGCCGGAGACGAGCAGCATCGGAGTCGCGGCGCGCGTGATTTTATTTAGCCCGGCGCGCCCAAGAGAGATGGAGATAAGCGCATGCGTTACGGGTTCCATGGTGTGCTGGTTCGCTTTGTAGGGCAGCCACTCTTGGCTGTCCGCGCCGTGTCGGCGATGCAAAAGAGGACAGCCAAGAGTGGCTGTCCTACTAAAAGCTTCCCGCGCGGATTGGTCGAACGCCGGGGGGAATACTACAACGGATCGGGGATGGCGAGGGTGAGAGCGTCGGGCACAATCCGAAACTCGACGGGGAGGCGGCCGGCAGGCTCTCCATCCACTTGAATCTGGACCTGGGACGCGCTGTTGGATTCGCACTGCAGGGAGTTGGTCTTGAAGAAGCGCACGTAACGCGCGCTGCGCAGTCTCCCCATCCAAATGAGCGGCATATAAGCGAGGTAGCGCCAGGCGCTGCGTGTGGTAACGAACGCAAGTTCGAATTGCGGCTGCAGAAGGTCGGCTTCAGTGGTGATTTTGAACGGCCCGCCGTAATGCTTCGTGCGGCCCACGATGACGAGAGAGGCGTCAATGCCCATCGCGTTGCCCGCCATGGACGTTCGAAACATGGGGAAATCGTAGCGCGTCAACTGGCGAAGGCCTTCCTGCCAGTAGGCCAGAATGCCCGCCTTGAGCTTGATTTCCGGGCGCACGGCGGAAACCAGTGCGCCGTCCGCTCCGGCGCCCGCGACGCTCAGGAAATAGCGCGGCTCGCCACTGGATTTTTCCGGAATGGCCAGGCCAAGCGCAATGCGCCGGTAAGGCGCGTGCACGATGCGTTCGGCAGCGCGCGGCAGGCTCCACGGCAGGCGCAGTTCCTTGGCCAGAACATTGGCGGTCCCAGCAGGCAAGACAGCGAGCGGCACCTGGCTGCACGCCAACCCGTTCACGACTTCGTTCAGCGTGCCGTCGCCTCCGCACACGATTACCAGTTGCCGAGATTCATCGACGGCGCGGCGCGCCATGGCGGTCGCCTCGCCCGCGGCGGTTGTGCTCTGAAGCTCCGTTTCGATTCCAGCGTCGCGAAAAATGCGGCGCGCCTCATCCAGTTTCCGCACACGGCGGCCGCCGCCGGCCGTGGGATTTACGATCAATAGCGCATCGCGAACATTCAAAGACAATTGGCTCACTCCGATCAACACAAGGGAAACCCATCGAAAAGAACTAAGATACCGTGACTGGGCGAAAAACGTACACCCTGTTTCCGGGCCGGGGGCGCATTGTATACTGAACCCCCATTTCTTTGGATGCCTCGAGGTCGCATGGCGAAGAACGCGACGATTGTCAAACAGATCGAAAAGTTGCGCGAGGAACTGCGCCGGCACGAATATCTCTACTACGTTCAGGACGATCCGGAAATTTCCGACGTCAAATTCGACCGGATGATGGAGGAGCTGAAGCGGCTCGAAGCGGAACATCCTGAACTCCTGACTGCGGATTCGCCGACGCAGCGCGTGGGCGGAGCGCCGCGCAAAGGATTTGAGACGCGCCGGCACTCCCCGGCGATGATGAGCCTGGACAACACGTATTCGACGGAAGAGCTGGAAGATTTTGACCGGCGCGTGCGTGAACTCTCCGGACGTGAAAAGGTCGACTACGTCACAGAGCACAAATTCGACGGCTTGAGCATCTCGCTGATCTACGAGGGCGGCGTACTGGCGCGAGGCGTCACGCGCGGAGACGGCACGACCGGCGAGGAAGTCACCGCCAATGTGCGCACGATCCGCTCGATCCCGCTGCGCGTGGATTCCGCGGAACTCAAGAAGCTGCGCATACCCCTGGATTTTGAAGTGCGCGGCGAAATCATCATGCCGCTGCGGGCCTTTGAAGCGCTGAATGAGAAGCAAGAGGAGGAGGGCGGAAAGCGCTTCTCGAATCCGCGCAGCGCCGCCGCGGGCGCCGTGCGCGTGCTCGACCCTGAAATCACGCGGTCCCGGCGGCTGGATTTTTACGGCTATCTTTTGCTCGCGGGCGTGCGCGTTCCTACGCGGCTTCACTCGGAAGCGCTGGAGGCGATGAACAAGCTTCACTTCAAAGTTTCGCCCGACTGGCGCATGTGTCCATCGCTCGAGGCGGTGAAAAAATTTATCGATTCTTGGGAAGGCAAGCGCGAGAAACTGCCGTACGAAATTGACGGCATCGTGATCAAAGTGAATGAAATTGCGCTGCAGCAGGAACTCGGTTTCACGGCCAAGGCCCCGCGCTGGGCCGTGGCCTACAAATATCCGGCGCGGCAGGAAACGACGGTTGTGAACGACGTCATCTTTCAAGTGGGCCGCACCGGCACGCTCACGCCGGTGGCGGTGCTCGAGCCGGTGCAGGTCGGCGGCGTCATCGTCAGCCGTTCAACGCTGCACAACATGGATGAAATTGCGCGGCTGGGCTTGCACATCGGCGACACCGTGATCGTCGAGCGCGCCGGGGAAGTGATTCCGCACGTGATGAAAGTGGTCAAGGAAGGGAAGCCGCGCCGCGAGATCGTGGTCCCGGAACGATGCCCCGAGTGCCACAGCCGGATTCACAAGGACCCCGAAGAAGTGGCCTATCGCTGTGTCAATGCCAGCTGCCCGGCCAAGCGCAAGGAATCGCTGATCCACTTCGCCGGGCGCCACGCCATGAACATCGACGGCCTCGGCGAAAAAATCGTCGACCAGCTCGTGGACAAGGGCATGGTGGAAGACTTCGCCGACTTATATGAATTGAAACTGGAGGATGTGGCCGGGCTCGAGCGCATGGCCGAAAAATCGGCGCAGAATCTGCTCGATGAAATTGCGGCCAGCAAGAACAACAGCCTGGCGCGGCTGATCTATGCCCTGGGCATGCGCTTTGTCGGAGAACGCACGGGCCAGCTCCTTGCCGAACATTTCGGTTCGCTGCCGAAACTCGCCGAGGCCAGCATGGAAAAACTGGAGGAAGTGCCCGAAGTCGGCCCCAAGGTCGCGCAAAGCATCGCCGATTTTTTTTCCGAGGCCGCGAACCGGAAATTAATTCAGCGCCTTAAAGAGGAAGGCCTGACGATGACGGAAAAACGCGCGGCGCCGGAAGACACGCGCTTCGCGGGCAAGACGTTCGTCTTTACCGGTGCGCTGGCGCGGCGTTCGCGCGAGGAGGGCGGAGCGGAAGTGGTTCGCCACGGCGGAAAGGTGACCAATTCGGTCAGCAAGCTCACCGATTACGTCGTAGTCGGCGCCGATCCTGGTTCAAAATACGACAAGGCGCGCGCGCTGGGTGTCACCATCCTGAACGAAGATGAATTCGAAGCTTTGCTGGCCGGGCGGCGGAAAGCAGAGCCGGACCGGGCCACAACTCCGCAGACGTCAGCGAATTCCAGGAGTAAAGGGCGTTCGAAAAAGGCTTCGAGTAGCCATTAGCCCGGCAGGAATAGTGAGTGTCCCTGTTTACACAACGTGTAAAGATTACGTGGCCCCGCACCCTAGAGCATTCCGCTTGCCAAACCCGCAATTCTTTGTATTTGTTTGTGGGCGTGGGACTTAAATATACAGTGTTTTTTATTCCAAAATTGGTTGACGACGTGCGATAGTGAGCTTGAGTTTTGGGGGATAACGGGGAAGTTCCTGACTACGTGTCAAGGCACCCAGAACTGAAAATCGTGGGGGGAGACCGCAAAATGAGTAAGGCAATATTGTCCGCGACAATCACGCTTGCTGTGAGTTCGCTGTTCATCGCCGGTTGCGCGACCAAGAATTACGTCAAGCAGAGTATCCAGCCGGTGGATCAAAAAATCGATCAGGTCGACAAGAGTTCGCAGTCGCGTGACTCTTCGCAGGTCGCCGACATCAACAAAACGAATCAGACGGTCGATGAGGATGAGAAGAAGCTGTCCGCCACCGACGAAATCGCCAAGACTGCCGACAGTACGTCGAAGGGCGCGATGGCCAAGTCCAACCAAAACACCAAGGACATAAACGATTTGCGCAACGTCATTGCCAATATCGATGACTACAAACCCGCCGGGCAGACCGTGGTGCACTTCGCGATTGCCAAGGACACGCTCACCAAGGACGAGAAGGCCAAGCTGGACGAAGTGGCCTCGCAACTCGGCTCGCAGGCGCGTTATTTCATCACCGTTGAGGGATTCACGGATCAAACCGGAGACATGGCCTTCAACGACCGGTTGAGCCGGGCGCGCGCCGAACAAGTGATTTCCTACCTGGTGGGCAGCCACGATGTTCCTGTGTACCGGATCCACATGGTCGGACTCGGGGATCAGAAATTGATCGACGAAGGCAAGGGTAAGAAAGCACGTGAGGCCAGCCGCCGCGTCGAGATCACCATTTACACCGCCAAGCCACTGACAACAGCTGCAGCCGGGGGGAATTAGGTCCGCTCGATCGTAGGGGCTAGCTTGTTCCGAGAATGCCGGCCTTGATGTCCGGCATTCTCGGCGTTGAGAAGCGTCGATACACATCGCCGCACCGCGTTAGTTGGCACGCCCGATTCTCGCTTGAATTGCGATCCAAAATAATCCCAAAGAATTCGCCGCGGCTAGGACGCATTCTGATCACAAAAAAGATTTCAATGGTCCGACCGGCAACAGTTCCCGTGTATTTTTCCGTGCCATCTGCCGCGCAGTTGGTTGAACCAATATGGTATAATGAGCATGGCGGGCAGGCCGGGTGATCGCTGGGCCAGCCTTCGCAAGAAGGCCAGCCGGGAGGAAAGTCCGGACACCGTGGTCTTCGCGTTTGGCGCCGGGGACGAAAGTCTTCGGCGCGGGACGCCTCAGACTAAAGGGCAACGCGCCTGGTAACGCCAGGGGGCTGACTCTTCGCGCAGTTCGCGCCAGCGAGGCGAGGTTTTGGCTACGGAAAGTGCCACAGAAAATAAACCGCCGGTGCAATGCGCCTCGGTGGCCGTCGGAAGGAAAACCTTCGGACGGCCTGAAAGCAATTCGCGCAAGCGGATTGCGGAAGGTGACAGCGCCTGGTAAGGGTGAAACGGTGGGGTAAGAGCCCACCGCGTTCCGAGCAATCGGGACGGCACGGCAAACCCCGCGTGGTGCAAGGCCAAATAGGAGGGGAGAGCTGGCCCAGCTCGTTAGGACCCTCGGGTAGGCTGCTGGAGTCCAGGCGCGAGCCTGGACCTAGAGGAATGATCGCCACAGCGCGCAGGCGGGAACGCCCACGCGCTGGACAGAATCCGGCTTACAGGCCTGTCCGCCATATTTTATTGCCACTCAAGTAATTCGCGAAATGCCCCGCTCCTGTAGTGGTCCGCGTCCGCGTTTGATTTTCGAAGAGTTTTCTCTGGATTGCGCAGAATGACCTCCCCGCACTGACAGGAAGTTTCCACGGCCAACACTGTGACCGGATCGAATCCATCGCGGACGGGCGCTCGCCGGACATCACCGATGCAAAAGGCAATACTTTGATGGCCGGGAAAGAGCAAAGCATTGTCGACCTTGTCCCACAAGGACGGACGAACCAGTGCCTCAGACAGGCTTCGCCTAGGTCTATTCGCATGCAAGGCTAGAGGTTAGGTGAACGTAAAACTTTCCGCAGCCGTCAAAAATACATATATGCGAGGGCTAGTACGGTTAGCAAAGTGGTTTGATTCGATAGGTTTACGAATATCTTCTGTATTGGAAGCTGACTTGCATCGCAGTTGTCGGCGTTTGAAAGGCCGTTTATTTTCAACGACGGGGGCGGCGGCATTTGAATCTCGCGAAACAACTCAGGGGGGAACCTTCTTGATCATGAGCGAGTATTTGTGCATTCGTTCGCTTATGAGTTACCGGGTCGCCTTATTTTCTCGGGGTTAGGACATGGCGGCGCTGTCAATTTTCGCCGATGTCCTCCGGCCAGCAGATGCTGTGGAACATCCAGCCCTGTTGCTGTGACTTATTCCAGACCCAGTCCCGATACGATTGGCCGGCAATGAGATAGCGACTTGAAGTGCACCCTCCCGGCCGGGGATTTGTTCGGGAACTCGAACGACGAGAGGGGTCGAGAGCAAAAAGAGATTGAACATGTCAAATGCCGCAACCAATGAACGCCCTCTTCCCAGGTGGCGTGAACGGATCCGGGGACTGAATAACGTTCCGCCTCTGTTCAAAATGGTTTGGGAGGCAGCTCCCGCGGCCGTCGCTTCGAGTCTCTTCCTGCGGTTGATCATTTCTTTGATCCCAGTGGCCATGCTGGCAATCACTCGGGTGATTATCGATTCGATCTACGGTTTGACTTCCCAGCATAGGGCTCTTCCGGGATTTTTCTGGTGGCTGGTGGCCTTGGAATTTAGTTTGGCCAGCCTTGGGACGATTCTGGCGCGGCTGACCGACTTTTGCGACAGCGTGCTCGCCGACAAGTACACGCGGCACATCAGCACGCGGATCATGGAACACGCTTCCCGGCTGGACCTCACCCGGTACGAAGATCCTTCTTTTTGCGACAAGATGGAGCGCGCGCGAGTGCAGGGCACCGACCGCGTGATGATGATTCAGATGACCGGCCGGCTGATCCAGGAAGGAATCACGACGGCGAGTCTCGCGGTCGGCATTTTTCTTTTTTCTCCGTGGATGCTGTTTTTTCTCTTCCTATGCGTCGTGCCCGCATTTTTGGGAGAGACACACTTTGCTTTTCTCGGTTACTCGATGAATTTCAAGCAGACCCCGGCTCGCCGGCAAATGGAATATCTGCGGGTTCTTGCGGGCAGCAAAGAGAGCGCGAAAGAATTGAAACTGTTTCGGCTTGGACCCTTCCTCGTGCGGCGGTACAAAGCCCTCTCGGATGTCCTGCATCGCCAGACTGTGGATTTGGCAAAACGGAAGCTCCTCTTCGGAGGGCTTCTGACGGTTCTCGGTACCCTGGGCTACTACGGAACCTACGCGTACGTCATTTATGAGACCGTGCTGGGAGCCTTGACTCTCGGCCAGTTGACGTTTTTGGCGGGAGCGATTGCCGGCGCCAGTACCAACATCCAGTCATTCTTTTCGACATTTTCGGGAATCGCAGACCAGGCGCTGTTCATGACGGATCTGCTGGATTTCTTTTCCGTGCAACCGCAGATCAAGACAAAGCCCGGCGCTCTCGTTGCTCCCCGGCCGATCCGGCACGGAATCGAGTTCCAGCACGTTTGGTTCGCATACCCCGGAAATCACACTCCAGTCCTGCGCGATATCGATTTTCGGCTGGAGCCTCGCGAGCGAATCGCCCTGGTCGGGGAAAACGGCCAGGGCAAGACAACGATCGCAAAACTTTTGACGCGCTTGTACGACCCCACCGAAGGAAGGATCCTCCTCGACGGCGTCGACCTTCGGGAATACGACTTGGAAGATTGGTGGAACGAAATCGGCGTAATTTTTCAGGATTTCATGCACTACGACATGACTGTCACTGAAAATATCGCCGTGGGGCGCATCAATGCCCCAATCAATCCAATGCAAATTCAAGCGGCAGCCAGGAAAAGCTTCGCCGAGAGCGTAATCTTGAAGCTGCCGCGAGTATACGAGCAGCTCCTTGGATGCCGCTTCGAAGGCGGGCTCGACCTGTCCGGCGGCGAATGGCAGAAAATCGCCCTGGCACGCGCGCATTTGCGCGACGCGCAACTGTTGATCCTGGACGAGCCGACCGCGGCGCTCGACGCTCGATCCGAGCGCGAGGTGTTTGAGCGATTTGCCGATCTTACCAAAGAAAAAACCACACTTCTCATCTCCCACCGATTCTCCACAGTCCGCATGGCGGATCGTATTTTCGTTCTCGAGGGGGGAAGGATTGCCGAGCAGGGCTCGCACGATCAGCTCATCAATGATGGCGGGCGGTATTCGGAAATGTTTGAACTTCAGGCGGCTGGCTATCGGTAGAGCCGGGAACTGTTGAGGGGGGAAATGGGAACCACACATCAATCTTCGGTTGATTTCGGGTCCGTCTTTCCGCTGCCGGAGAGGAAGCTTCTCGGCACCGGCTGGCGAGGAGCGATTCACCCGGTACCAAGCCAAGGCCGCTCGACACAGTTCGGCTGGCTGCAGGAAATACTTCAGTGGCAATCCGTCATACCCAAGGAATCCCACAACTACCTGGAGATTTACTGGAAGTGCGCCGCGGAACGCGTCAACTGCGCCGCCAAGGTTGTGCACGAGCAATCGTCGAATCGGGCCGCATTGAGTGGAGTCGCGAAAATAGTCTCGGACAACCTATCCGTCATGAAGCAGGCGCTGGCCGAATCTCGAACGGGAATTCAAAAGGCGTATCGCCTTCCTCATGTAGGAGTGGCGGGTTGCCCATCTCCCCTTCCGCGCTCTTTTGCACTCGCAAGCATCTACTTGCGTTTTTCGAGATACGAATTTGATGAACAGGAATTTGCGCGGTTCCTTGCGGCGGTGCAAGAGAAAACTCCTCTGGAGATTGCTGAAATCTGGAATCTGAAGCCATATCTGGAACTTGCGCTGCTCGAACAAATCGGCAATGAAACGGCTCAGAATGGGATTGGCACCGATCAGCAGGAAGTTGCGCAAGTCCGCGCGGGGGCCGGAGGGAATCCGAGCCGTTTGACGTCCCTGCTGGACAGCTTGCGCCATATTTCCGGAATCGAGTGGAAAGAGTTTTTTGAAAAGGCGAGCTTGACGGAACAAATTCTGCGAATGGACCCGCGATGCGCTTACGCGAGAATGGACTACGACACGCGCGAAGCCTATCGTTCGGCCGTAGCTGATTTTGCCGCTCACTCGAATTGTACGGAGTCCGAAGTGGCGCGGAAAGCCATCGGGCTCGCCCAGCTGGCTGAAAAGAATCCCTACCCGAGTGAAAGAGCGAGAGAGCGGCGGACCCACGTTGGCTTTTATCTGGTGGATGATGGGCAAGCCGCTCTGAAAAAAGATATCGGGTATCGCCCGCCGTTCGCCATGCGAATTCGAGGCATTGTTCTTAAACGGCCCGATTTCTTCTATTTTCTTGGAATTGAGCTGATCACTTTCGCAATGATCGCTGTGTTGATTTCTTTACTGCGCGTAAAGCTTACAAGCCACTTTGCCGAGGCGCTTTTTGTGCTTCCTGCGTTGGAATGCGCAGTGGCGACGGTCAACATGCTGGCGACTCGAATGTTTCCTCCCAGAAGGATTCCGAAACTCGATTTTTCTAAGGGCATTCCTCAATCCTGCGCCACTGTCGTGGCGGTGCCCGCGTTGCTGACCAGCGAAGGGCAAGTCATGCAAGCCGTGCAAGGACTGGAGGTCCGATTTCTGGCCAACCGCGACCGGAATCTTCATTTTGCTCTGCTTACCGATTTACCGGACTCGACCGAGCAATTCGACGAGAAGGAATCGCTGGCCAAGCTGTGCTCGCGGCTCCTGCGCGAGCTCGATGAGAAATACGCGCACGAGAACAAAGGAAGATTGTTTCATTTCCACCGCCATCGTAAGTACAACTCGGCCGAAGAGCTGTGGATGGGCTGGGAGAGAAAACGCGGCAAGCTTCTGGACTTCAATCGCTTCCTGCTGAATCAGGACGACCAGTTCCCGGTCAAGACAGGGGATACGTCGCGCCTCAAGAACATTCGATTCGTCATCACTCTGGATCTCGACACGCAACTGCCTCCCGGCGCCGGGCACAAGCTCGTCGGGACTCTGGCGCATCCACTCAATCGCGCGGTCATCGATCCCGGCAAAAATACAGTCGTGGAAGGTTACGGAATCCTGCAGCCGCGAGTGGACATCAGCGTCAAATCTGCGAGCCGCTCCCGTTTTGCCTCATTGCTGTCGGGAGATGCCGGCTTCGACATCTATACGCGAGCGGTTTCAGACGTATATCAAGATCTGTTTGGGGAAGGCATCTTCACGGGCAAAGGAATCTACGAGGTCGAAACCTTCCAAAAAGTTCTGGAGCACCGGTTCCCGTGCAACACTGTGCTGAGCCACGATCTGATCGAAGGGGCGTACGCGCGCGCGGGATTGGTATCGGATGTGGAAGTCGTCGACGACTATCCCTCCCACTTCAGCGCCTTCAGCCGCAGAAAACATCGCTGGGTCCGCGGCGACTGGCAAATCATCTTCAGTTTGCTCCCCCGCGTCCGGAACTTCTTCGGCCAGACGGTGCCCAACCCGCTCAGCCCCATCTCGCGTTGGAAGATAATTGACAATTTGCGCCGCAGCCTTACGGAGTTCGCGACGTTGCTGCTCCTCTTTTACGGCTGGCTGCTTTTACCGGGAGACGCTTTGCATTGGACGCTGGCGGCAGTCGCGGTCATGCTGTTTCCCACTTGCTTCGAATTCCTGCTGGCCGCCCTCACGGCGGGAAATGCGTGGTTCCGGCCTGATTTCTGGAAAAACCTTTGCGCGGATTGTGCCGGCGCGCTTGCGCGCATTTGCGTGCGGCTGGCGTTTCTCTGCCATCAGAGTTTGATCGACATGGACGCCGTAGTGCGAGCGGTAGTCCGAATGAAATTCACCCATCGCCGGCTTTTGGAATGGGAAACCGCAGCCGACTCGGAATTGGCAGGCGAGGACGGCGGGCTCGTGGATGGGTATTTGAAATACAGCGTGTTGCTCACGGTCGCTATCGGGCCGCTCGTTTTCGTTCTTCATCCTCAGTCTTTCCGGATCGCGATGCCGTTTGTGGTCCTCTGGGCGGCATCGGCCTGGATCGGTGAATGGCTGAATCGGCCGCAACGCCCGCTGTCATGCCGAATCAAGGCCAAAGATCGCGGCGCGATTCGCAATGCCGCGCTGCGTACATGGCGGTTTTTCCACGAGTTCAGCAATCGGGAGGAGAACTGGCTGATTCCCGATATCGTGCAGCAGGCGCCGCCGCTCATTGCGCATCGCATTTCACCGACGAACCTCGGTTTGCTGCTGAATTCAAGATTAGCCGCGCACGATCTGGGCTTCTTGACCACACAAGAATTTATTCGAGATACGGAAAGGACGCTCGAGACCGTCAGCCGGATGCCCAAGTGCAAAGGCCATCTGTATAACTGGTATGCGACCGACTCGCTCGAGCCGGTTCCGCCCCTCTTTGTCTCCACTGTGGACAACGGGAATCTGCTTTCAAGTTTGTGGACATTGAAACAAGGCTGCCTGGAGATGATCAAACAACCCCTGTTGCGCCGGGCGCTATGGGAAGCGCTTCACGATCATGCCGGTTTATTGGCCGAGGTCGCCACACAAGATGCGGCAGGCAGCGAACTTGTTCCTGGCATTCTCGATCTGAAGCAGACCACAGAACGGCTTGCTTCAGCCGGGACGACTCAGGCCAAGGAGTTGCGCGCGCTGGAAATTGACGCGCTAATTATTTTCAGTCGTATCGCGAGAGGCGGCGGGAACGCAGAGGTGGCTTGGTGGGGGAGGGAATTGCCGACGCGCGTGACAAACCTGCTCAAGACGTTGGAGACATTCGCGCCCTGGCTGGACGCGCATTTTGAATTCTCCTGCCCTCTGTCGAAATCAGAAATAGGGCACATGGCACAGGACCTCACTTTGGAATCGATTCCCCGCCTGTACGGGGAGTTGTGCTTAAAACTCGACAACTGCACCGAAAACATGGCGGAGAATGCAGCGGCAGCGACAAAGCATTTCCGGCACGCGCTGGAGAGAGCAATCCAGCTATCCGAGGATCTGGTAAGGAGATTGACCGCCATTGCCGCCGCCGCTCAATCCATGGCCGACGCAATGGATTTCAGCATTTTGTACGACACGAAAAAGAAGCTTTTTTCGATCGGTTTTGAAGAAGCCGAGGGCGGGCTTAGCAAGTACAACTATGATCTCCTTGCATCCGAGGCGCGCACAGCGGTGTTCGCCGCCATCGCCAAGGGCGAGGCTCCGCAGGAGAGCTGGTTCCACCTGAAGCGGTCCTTCCGCTCCTACCAAGGCGAGGATGTGATGCTCTCCTGGAGCGGGACGGTTTTTGAATACTTGATGCCGTGTCTGTGGATCCGTGCATACCCCAATACGCTTCTCGACCGCACTGTCCGGGCAGGCATTCGATCGCAGCAAAAGTTTGCGCGGGCCAACCGAATTCCTTGGGGAATATCCGAATCCTCCTGCGCCGAAAGAAATCCCGACGGCCACTACCGGTATCACGCTTTCGGCGTGCCGGGTCTGGCGCTGCACCGGGACGATTGCTCGGGCGACCTCGTTGTGGCCCCTTATGCGACGTTCCTTGGGATGATGTTCGACACGGAAGGCGCGGTAAAAAATCTTCGCAAAATGAAGGAACTCGGCTGGCTTTCGTCGTATGGATTTTATGAAGCCGCTGATTTTACGCCCCGGCGGACCAGCGAAGAGGGCGGGCATATGGTGGTGAGAAACTGGATGGCGCACCACCAAGCGATGAGCCTGGTCGCCGCGGTGAATGTTCTCTGCAATTCGGCGATGCAGCGGCGCTTTCACGCCGAGCCGAGCGTGGCCGCCATCGAGCGGCTGTTGCACGAAAAGTCGCCGCGAGCGCTGACGTACGAGGAAGATGCGGAGAAGATTTCAAAGGCCAGCCCTTCGCTCGCAGCGCTGACCTTGCAGAAGCCGCGTCCCGGCATCCGGGATCTTGTTCCAAAACTCCTATGAACACCGAGAACTGGCTGGCGCGCTTTCACATGGGCACGTTGTGCCTTTGTGCTGCGCTCGCCTGTCTAGTTGGTGACATTCCGAGGCCGGCTTTCGGCCAACTTCCACAGAGTTCCGTCCCGCAGGCGGAAGCGTCGCCTGAAACCATCAATGTTGATTTGTCGGCGACCGCTCATCCATTCCCGCACTTTTGGGAACAGATGTTTGGCTCCGGCCGGGCCATTCTGAGTTTGCGCGAGAGTTATCGCCGGGACCTGCGTGACGTGAAGCAAGCCACGGACTTCAAATACATTCGTTTTCACGCAATCTTGAACGATGAAGTTGGGGTGTACGACGAGGATGCCCGGGGCAGTCCACTCTACAACTTTTCTTACATCGACCAGATCTATGACGGCCTGCTTGAAAACGGCGTCCGCCCGTTCGTTGAATTAAGTTTCATGCCTGGCAAGCTGGCCGCCCATCAAATTTTCCAATCTTTTTGGTACAAGCCAAATGTTTCCCCGCCCAAGTCCTGGGAAAAGTGGGGCGACCTTACTTCCCATTTGGTGCAACACCTGTTGGATCGTTATGGAATCGATGAGGTTTCCCAGTGGTATTTTGAGGTATGGAATGAGCCCAACCTGGATTTCTGGG
>Ga0209380_10000719_pt1 | contig 23498 bp, 19 predicted proteins | sample HubBroMetageWFT6_FD_188347 | JGI IMG/M metagenome (GOLD analysis project Ga0209380, IMG submission 188347) | Warmed and freeze-thawed soil microbial communities from the Hubbard Brook experimental Forest, New Hampshire - Hubbard Brook CCASE Soil... | ecosystem: Environmental > Terrestrial >... | reverse complement strand
AAACGTTGTACGCGAATCCCGCCGAAGGGCAAGGCATAATTTGGATGGCTATGAATCGCGCCAGCGGCAAGGGGCGTACTATGAGCTATCTTTCCGATTTGGCGATCAGGAGTTGCGGATGTTTACCAGGCTAAAGGCCACAAATAGCCCGTCCCAAGCACACTGAGTGTCGCAGCGCAGCAAACCTTGCTTAGTTCCAGTGATGGGAGTTCCACCAGATTTTCTGGATGTCGAACTGGACGTCGCGGCAGAGGTACATCGGCGTGTTTTCCTCGCCCATGCCGAAGCGCTGGTAGTGCTCGAAAGCCTGGAAGGAAGTGCAGTTGTCGCGCACATCTTCGATGCCCCACTCGATCACGATGAGGTTCTTGTAGACCCGCGGAGGCGGTCCCCAGTACCAATGATTCTGGTGGCGGGACCAGGCGCGCGGCAGCCCGTAGGAAGGACCGAACTCGTTGATCGCGCCGGCTTCGCCGTAGTTCCCGGCCCAGATGCCGGTTCTGGCACGCTCCTCGGGCGGCAACGAATTGTAAATGCCGGCAACCTCGCTCACCATTTCCGGCCAGCCGAACTGGTCGGCAATCGGTTGCGGCAACAGAGACTCTTGGTGCACTTCAGCCTTGGCGAGTTTGAACCCAATCGCGGTTTGATAGGCGAGAAGTCTTTCCGGCGGCAGCACCCACGTTACCAGCGGGATAGCGGGCAGTGCTGCGAGCACGATGACGACTATAACGGCCACGCGTGTCCAAGCGGCGCGGTTTCCCATCCATCGCTCGATTACCACCGCGCCACCGGCGAGGACCATCGGATAAATCGGGAACAGGTAATAGTTCTTGGCGTGCGCTACTTCCATCAACACGAAGAAGACAGCAAAGGTCAGGCCGAGCACGCGCCAGCGCCGGTCGCGAAGCAACCAGACCAGACCGGCGACCCAGACTGGCAGCAGGATCGGGTGCTGGTCCATGATCTGCTCTTTAATAAAAGCAAGCGGTCCGAGCACGACGTTCTTTCCTTCGCGTCGAACGTTGGCGAGATCTTCGATCGTCGGGAAGTGATGGCGGATTTGCCAGATAATATTGGGGAGAAAGAGCGCGATAGCGATGGCCCCGGCGATCCATATCCACTGTCGTGCGAACTCCCGTCGATGGTGGGTCAGAAGCAGGGCGACGACGACCGCGAATCCGAAGGAGAGGGTGGAGTGCTTGTTCTCAAGTCCGAGGCCGGCGAGAACTCCGAACCATAGCCAAAGCCGCGAGTCTCCGGTGCGCAGGATACGCGCGACGATCCAGATGCAGCCCATCCAGAAAAGCGGCTCAAAGGCGTTCATGGTGAGCAGGCTATCTACGCCCAGAACAGCCGGGCAGAGCAAAATAGCGGTTCCTGCGAGGAGTTGCGCGTACCGGCCACCGCCGAGTTCACGCGCGATGACCATGGTGAGCGCAATGAGCGCCGTCCCGGCCAGCGCGGGAAGGATGCGCAGCGCGACAAGAGAACCGCCCATCAGTAGTGCCACTTTCGCGTAAACAGCAATCAGCGGGGCGGCGTCGACGTAGCCCCAATCGAGGTGGCGTGCCATGTCCAGGTAATAAAGCTCGTCGCGAAAGTACCCATAATGGCGAACGCTGGTGAAGAGGTGCAGCAGTAGTTTGATGGTGCAGAGCGCGACCAGGACGGGGACGGCGAGCGGTGGCAAAGATTCTGCCTGGTGTGCTTCGCCTTGAGCCGAATGACTGTCCGGCGCGGCTGTGACGGTTTTCACAGTATCCAAGGTTGTGCTCCTGTTTATCCGGTGAGGCCAGGAAGGCGTCGCCTATGACGCTTCCGCAATTTTGGGCGATGATCTTCGGAAAGCAAATTGTTTGGGATGAGCGGGCCCGGGGGAGGGACAAACTGGCACAGAGGTGGGTCCAGCGACTCAGGTTTTCAGACACTCACCTTGGGCTGGCGAATCTAGCTCAACTCCTGACGCCGTTACCGTACAAGTGAAATCGGCCAGGATCGATCCCATTGTCCGGTTACGCGACATTACCGGGACCTTCGTTGAATCTCGCTTTCAAGTCTGTCAAGTTCCGATCAATTCGACCGAGCTAACGAGAAGCGCCTTAGACAAAAAGGGACTCTTCGTGTGTCATATAGTTGAAGCCGAAAGCGCACAAAAAAGCCGTTGCAAACAACGAGACTTAGTCGAGATGAGCTGAAGTCTATGTACGAAAGGCATGGAGCGGCCCTGGCGGCCTACGCATGTTCCTTCGGACTGGATCATTCTTTAGCGGAGGACGTAGTGCACCAGTTATTCATGAAGATGTTGGGGGAAAAGTCCTTCGCCCCGCGAGCGCCACTTGCCTATCTGTACCGCGCGACGCGGAATGCTTCCCTAAATTTGCGAAGGGACCGACAGCGTGAAACAGATTTGCAAGATACAGAATCGTGGTTCGTCCAACACGGCAGAAGCTACGAAGAAGCGATCAATTTGCAGCAGGCGTTGAAAGAGTTGCCGGAGGAACAGAGGGAAACGGTATTTCTGAAGGTTTGGAGCGGGATGACTTTGTTCGAGATAGCTGAGGCCACTGAAACTCCGTTGAATACTGTGGCGTCGCGATACCGCTACGCACTGGAGAAACTGCGGGAACGTTTGGGGCAAAATGTTCAGAAACGAGGATGAGCAATGGGTCCCTATGACGAGGAAATGGAACGCTATTTGAAGGAATTTCGACTACAGCCGATCCGGGCACTCGAAGTCGCGCCGCATCCTCGGAGAACGTTGTGGAGGCGGCTGACTGCAGCTGCTGCGGTCGCGGGATGCGCGGCAGGGCTATTTTGGTTTGCACGCCGCGAATTAAGGCTCTCAAAAGAGACTGCCAAAGTTCGGGCGCCTAATCAGAGCGTTCTAAACGAGCGACAGTCTCGGACCACCCTTGCTCTGACCGTGCTTGCCTTGGCGGACGACGAAAGATTCGAAGCTCTATTGGCGGAAGAGTCGCGAAAGTCTTTGCCGAGCTTTCAGGGAGAAGAAAGCACGCTGAAAGTTTTGGCAAAGGACTGACGGAAGAAGAGAGGGAGCCGTGAAACTTAAATCGTTCGTGGCAAGCGTTCTCGTACTGATGAGTGCCTTTGTGGCGCGGCCCCAGGCGAAGTATCCACCGGAAACCAGGAACGCTGCACTGCGTTACTGGATGGCATTTGCAGAGATGCAGGACCCGCCCGCGGACAAGGCGACTCAGGACTTGCTGGAGAAGACGGTTGCAGGAGAAGCGACGTGGGATGAAAAAAAACTTGGACCGATTTTGGATACCAATGGAGCAGCGATACGAATGATGCAGCGCGGGACTAAGCTCCCGGAGTGCGACTGGGGGTTGGAATACGATCGAGGACCGCGTGCTTCGATTGCTTATGCGCCGAGAGCCCGAGTGCTGGCACGGCTTAATACACTAGAAGGCATTCGGGAGACGGCGACCGGAAACCCCCAAGCAGCGGTGGACACCTGGCTCGCAGGCATTCGATTTTCCGAACATTTGGCAAGAGGAGGCCCACTGATTTTTGCGCTGATAGCAAAGAGTGCGCTCTTGCCAAATTTGCGGGCTCTTACAACCGAATCCAAGCAGGGGCATCTCAGTGACACTCAGAAGAAGCAAGTTTCTGCTGTGCTGAAGGGAATTCGCGAAGATGGATTCGACTGGAGCGCCGCGTGGGGCTTGGAAGAGAATGTCGGTATAGCAATTTTTGCCGAAGTGAGAAGCTCGGCAAACCCCGGAGCAACATATCAAATGATCATGGGCGACCCTCTGCCGAGTGGAGCACAGCCTCCCAGTTCAGAAGATATAAGCAAATACCGTGAATACATGACGGCTGTGCAGGCGATGCTCAATTTATCACCCGACGCAGCGAAGACGAGACTGACAGCACTAGAAACCCAGAGACGGGCACTTCCGGAGGTCGTACAACGGGTAACTCCGGGCACTCAGAAATTGAACGACGCTCGGTTAGAAGTATTTGTGGCACGGAAGGAACTGCTGGAATCCATTGCCGCAAAATAACAAGCTGAAAAGACAGACACGGTTCAAAATCAGCTGAGAAGGTTGGGCCGGAATGGCCCGCACTAATACTCTCGCCAAAGGCGTTTTCTCAGGAATCCGTATAACTCCTGGCTTGAAGCGGATTGTTTCATAGAACGCCAGACGTATCCAGGCTCCGCCGATTTTGCTTAGTCCGACGCGGCTTCGCCAACGTGCTCTTTGACCACGCTTCGAGGGTTCTTGTCCTCGCGCAATCCGACAAACTTCGCATGCCGCAACCTGTTGACTTACGCTTCATACAGAACCTCTTCATAGCGTAAGCCACCAAATCAGGGGCCTAAAGACTGCTACGTGTCGACCAGGCGCAACGATAGCACGACTTTCAAACGTTGTATCCGAATCCCGCGGAAAAGCGAGGCGTAATTTGGACGGCTGTGAATCGCACAAGCGGCAAGGGGGCGTACTATGAGCTACCTTTCCGATTTACCGACCACTCGTCCCGAACTGTCGGATGAGTTGGAATGACACATCCTTCTTGCGGTACGATTGGTTCACTGCATCTTGCCTGAGATAGGGGAGGCGCAATGGGGACGCTAATCCAGGACTTGCGGTATGCCCTGCGGATCCTGATGAGGAATCCCGGTTTCACAGCCGTCGCGATACTCACGCTGGCACTCGGTATCGGAGCCAATACAGCGATTTTCAGCATTGTGAATTCGGCACTGCTGAAGCCGCTGCCCTATCCGGAGTCCGAGAGACTCGTGTGGATCACGGAGGCGCTCCCACCTCCGATGAATGCGGACATTGTGAGCGGAGGGGACTATCTCGATTGGCGCGATCAAAGCCATTCGCTGCAACAACTGGCTGCGTTCGGGAGCGACGAATTCAATCTAACGGGAGCAGGGCAGCCCGAGAGGGTGCATGCCGCGGAAGTGACCGCTAATTTCTTACTGGTGCTCGGTGTGCCTCTCGCGCAGGGGCGCCCTTTTTCGCCGGAAGAAGACCATCCCAACGCGAACCCCGTGACGATTGTGACGCACGGCCTCTGGGATCAGCGATTTGGTCCCGGAACGAGGCTTTCCAATCAGACGCTGGAACTGGATGGAAGAAGCTATTCGGTCGTGGGAGTCTTACCGGCGGATTTTCGCTTTCCGCAAGAACCCGGCACGCAGGTGCTGGTTCCTTTCGCCTTGGATCCCGTGCGGGAACACGGCCAGGGCCCATGGGTGATCTTAAACGTGATCGGGCGGATTCGTGCGGGCGTCACACAGGAGCAAACCCGTGCGGAGCTAACAACGATCCACGAGCGGACGCAGGCCTCACGAGAAGCGGCGCTACCGCCCCCTGCTCCGGGCGGTGGCGGGACGATGCTGCGCGGAGCTCATTTCCAGCCTCAGACGAAGATTATTCCGCTTCACGAGTATCTCGCCGGAGATATCCGGCCGGCCCTCTTGCTGCTGCTGGTCGCAGTGGGAGTGGTGCTCCTGATCGGCTGCGTCAACCTTGCGAACCTGCTGCTCGCACGCTCGGCAACGCGCAGCAAGGAATTCGCGATTCGCGCGGCGCTCGGAGCAGGACGCGAGCGACTTATCGGGCAAATGCTTACGGAGAGCTGCCTGCTGGGATTTCTGGGCGGCGCGATGGGGCTGCTGATCGGATTCGGAGGGATGCGATTGTTTCTCGCGCTGCTGCCCGCCGGGCCAATGACTGTGTTTCTTCAACAAGTAAGAGTGAATATGGACGCGAGGGTTCTGCTGTTCACACTTGCCCTCTCTCTGCTGACGGGAATCGTGTTTGGGCTGGTTCCGGCATTCGCAGCGTCGCGCACGGACGTGAACCATTCGCTGAAAGAAGGGGAACGCGGGGCGCTGACGAGCCATCGTCGCAACACCATCCGCAGCTTGCTGATTGTTTCCGAATTGGCACTGGCATTGGTGCTGCTGACGGGAGCAGGACTGCTGTTGAAGAGCCTTTACCATCTCATCGAAGTGAATCCGGGATTCCAACCGGAGAACGTTCTGACCGCGACCTTCGATCTGCCGCATTCGAAATACGCAGATGCTTCCCAGCAAGCAGCTTTCCTCGATCAGCTTTTGCAGCGCGTGAACTCCGTGCCGGGAGTGGAAGCAGCTGGACTGACAGACACGTTGCCGCTTTTCGGCGGGCCAAACACGCTCATCATGGGCGTCCAGGTGAAGGGCGAACCTCCGCCGGAGCCGCAGAAATCACAGGTGATAACCGTGATCGGAGTCTCTCCCGGCTATTTCAACGCCATGGGGATGCGGCTGGTTAGGGGACGGATGGTGACGAACCAGGACACCAAGGATTCCGGCAAAGTTGTGGTGGTCAGCGCGGCTTTGGCGCAGCATTTCTTTGGCGAAATGGATCCGCTGGACCAGCAGCTAAAGTCACCCATCATGCCGCAGTGGGCGACGATTGCCGGAGAAGTGGACGACGTTCACCGAGATGGCCTCGACACCAAGCCCGAGTTGGTGATGTACCTTCCGCTCACCCAATCGAGGGCCGGGGGAATATTCAGCCTGGCGGTGCGCGGCCGAATCAATTCCGCCAGCCTGTCGAGCGCGGTGCGAAGCGAAGTGGCGTCGCTTGATTCTGAGTTGCCTCTGTATAACGTGGCCACGATGGAAGAGAGAGTATCGACCTCGATATCGCCGCGTCGGTTCAACGCACTCCTCCTCGCGATGTTTGCGGGACTGGCGCTCATGCTCGCGGCGGTGGGAATTTACGGAGTGATTGCGTTCAGCGTCGCGCAGCGCACGCACGAGATCGGAGTGCGCATGGCACTGGGGGCGCAGGCGGGACAGCTGTTGTGGCTCGTGATAGGCGAGGGAATGTCGCTGGCCCTTGTCGGGATAGTGATTGGAGTCGCCGGCGCACTGGGCGTCATGCGATTCATCCGGAGCTTTCTGTTTCACGTGAGCGCGACCGATCCGGTTACGTTTACCGCGGTTGCGTTGTTGCTGACGGTCGTCGCGTTCCTCGCTTGTTATATTCCCGCCCGTCACGCGATGCGCGTCGATCCGATGGTCGCGTTGCGATACCAATAGTCCTTCGCGCAACTGACGAGCGACCCTCCTGAGAGGAACCTCGCATTCACGTGCGGAGACCTGCGGACATTCCTGGCGACTGTGCCCCGGGACGGCGTTTTCGGAACTGATCCAAGTGCCTGATTAACGCTAGCGCTAAATCGGACGCGGTAACCGGAGATGAGAAATCGATCCAAAATCACTTGTCCGATTATCCGTATTCAACCAAGCCTCGCTGGGTTAACGTGTAGTTTGGAGCGAAGCAGAAGTGTTGCCGTGCGGACCGTGAGTATTACAGCATGGCTGGAGGATAGGAGTTCGATGACTCAAAACATCGAAGAGCTTTACAAGGAGCGCGTCAGCGAAAAGGTCGTGGCCGGTGTACTTGAATTGATCTGTTCCGTTCCGAATAAGCGCGATAAGCCTCATTCTGGAGACCTCGAAGGCCGATTCGACTTTTGGTTTGACGGGGGAGCATGTATCGTAATGACCGGATGGTACAGATACGAATTTCGAAACGGCGTGGTCACAGATGTTGGAAGCTGTGTTCCAGCCTTGTCCGTCACGATTCGCTTTCCTGACGGCCGACGTGTAGACATCCAGCAGAAACAGCGAAAAAACCAAGCCTGAGGTGGAAGGCGGGACTTGGCCTAGTTACTACCAATTTCAAAAGTGGCACGCCCAAACGAAGATTTTAGAACTTTCATCGGCGATTATCATGGCAGCCTTGCCACAGAATCCACTTTTCGGCTGGATTGAACCTGTAGCTTATTAGTGAGCCCCGAGGGCTTGTCCGGTAAGCCGTGCCAGCTCAACCGGTCGATGCAACACCATCCAATCAGCTGAACCGACGGCACTTCCCGGCGGAGAACGGATTTGTTCGGCTGTAGCCCATAAGGTCCCGGCCAGGAAGGGTTTGCATTTGAATCGAAGATCCCGAACGACTTTTGGCTGTTGATGCCCCTTAAGCGCGTTTGGGGTTAGTGTTGCATCGACCTATTGAATCCACCCGACATATCGGGACTTGTAGACAGGTACGTGGCCCTGCTTGTGGAACGTCCCGCAACGCGTCCACGTCAAACCTTCCAGAGGCCACTCGGGGAAACTGATTTAGTCAAGTCGAGATTGGAGGAACGCGATGAAGACGATCGCCGCGACAGTTCTACTATCGTGCTGTTCGTGCTGTGCGTTCGCCCAAGATAAGAGGGCGATATCTGCCGCGGAAGCACAGTTCATGCACAGTGGACCCCCAAAACGGGGAACCCGGAAAGGAGAGCCTGCAGCAACCTGTTGTACAATCGTGAGTTAATCTGCCTTGCCCGGGTGGCGGAATGGCAGACGCTGAGGACTTAAAATCCTCCGGGGATTTTTCCTCATGTGGGTTCGACTCCCACCCCGGGCACCAATCTTTATGGTTTGGTTTTCATTCCGTTGACCGGCCCTTTCGCCAAGTGTGCGGAATTTGCCATCCGTGTCGAGGGAAATTATCCCGCCGAGTTTAAATGGTGTTCTGAACTCAGCGATGGCGATATCCGAGACGTTCAGAAAAGGGGCGGCCGAGTGATCGTGATGAGCCCCGATTACGGCCTATCCGACTTGGAAGATGCTAGAAAGCAATGCTCGCTCTAATCTTCGGCTTCACCAAATCGCTCAGTTTCAGGTAATTGGTTGCGAGTTCATGGAGCGGACTCGTGCCTCTTGGGCTGCCACGGCGGCGACAGGGTGAAGGACCTGGGTCCTGAGAAGCGCGTTCGCTTCAAATCCTTACCATAGCCGTCGCATGCGCGCTTCGAGGACACCCGCTCCAATTGCCGCCTGAGTTTTCAGACCCAACTGGTCGGGCGATTTAATATCGCGCCGGCTCCATCAGGAATCGAATTTGGAAACTGTGCCTTTGCAAGAAGCAGAATTGGCAGCTCTCGGGCGCGGTGTGCTGCCGCTCTCAATTCCACAGCTGCGGCTCTGATAGGATTCCGACTTGGTACGTACACGGTGATCGTCTTGCCAGCGAATCGTCGGCGCACAGTAGCCAGCCCCGGCACAAGATCAGAATCTCCGCTCATCAGCACCAAATGATCGCAGGCATTTTGATAGGCGTCGTCAACCATCGACACCGCTATGTTCACATCGGTGCGCTTCTCCTCCGGAACGGTGAACCACTTTGAAGATAAATACGAGCATCCCACGACGCCGCATTTAACGTTCTTTCTCTTGAACTTTCCCAGGATCACCTGAACTTTGGGAAGCGTAGCTAGCGCTCGCAAATAAACGGATTGGTCCGCCGATCCGGCAACTGGAGCGCTAAAATACTTAATCATTTGGAGGTCATCGTTAGGGCGCAGGAGCTTGCAGAGGCGCTCTAAGTCGAGCCATTTCACGGAGGGCGCCTGTTGCAGGACTCCGTAGTAAAGATTTAGCCCATCAATGTAGACGATCACGCGGGGTTTGGGCTTGACTGGGGCTGCGGTTAGCGCGGTGACCATAAAAAAAGGGCAATCATATAGATTGCCCGAACCGGCTTATTAGACCGGGGAGTCGTACAGGTATAGTGTCATATTTAGGCCAGGTAGGTCAAGATCCCTAGCATTTGTTAACCATCGCGGTCCTTTACCACTTTGAATAAAAATGCCTGATGCCGCGCCTTCTTTCCGGTGCCTTCACCGGGAAGCATAAGCTTTTTTCAGCCACTTTCTTTCGATTACGGCAAACAATCAAACTCTTGAGCGGGTCTTTTGCTCGCCAAAAACTTGACTCTGCATCCAGTCAAAGCATCGTGCCCCCGAGGCCCTCACTAGAAAAACATCGACCTTTTTCAACCACCCTCGGCAAATTCTGGCCTGTAATCAAGCTGCCCCGCTTCGCGCAGTTTCTTTACCGCCTGCGCTTGTTTCTGTACCTTGCAGCGTTCAAATCCTGTTCTAAGTCGACCCCTACAAGTCGAAGTCCGCCCATTAGATAATTCTCGGTCCACGATTCAGGGATTGGTATTCCGCCAAAGCGAAGAATTAGCAGTGCCCGCGAGGTCCTATTTCGGCGATCATCAAGCTCACCAAGATTACATTATAATGGTCAGAAGTAGCAAATATACGCTTTATGACAATCATGAGTAAATATTTGATTGTCAAATGCATACAATGTGCTACTTTTAGCTACTATGAACTTGCAAGCAAGGATCGATAGGTACAGAGAACGCGGCTTCCAGCAGGTCGAAGCCGAGATCCTCGTCTTGATCGAGGAAAGTGCGGCGGCACTCTTCACCGCGTTCCCCGATCAATTCGTCTTAGTTGGAGGAGCCACCCTCGTACTTTTCTACGAGAGCCCCCGAATGTCCCGAGACTTGGACCTGCTCGCCTCCCCAACGCAGATCCCAAGACCCGAAGAAATCGAAGATGTTGTTCGTTCCAGCATCCAGTCCATTGCAGAAAGCCTCGGCCTGGTCCAACTCGAATTCCGGAAAGGTATCGAGAGCCCCGGCTTCGTTAAGCAGTGGGTTTTCGCCAATCACAGGGCCCTCTTCAGCATCGATCTAACCAGCATCGGCGGAAATGTCTTGGAGACCCAGATCGTCAAGAAGGCAATTGCGAACGCTCCAGAAAAAATCGTCGTCACTCCAAGCGCGAACTATCTGCTGTTTCAGAAATGTGAGACTTTTCTCAATCGCCGTCATGTGAAAGCTAGGGATGCCTTCGATATCCATCTCCTGCTGACCCGAGGAGCGCAGTTCGACGGGAATCTTCAAGCACACCTTGAGGATTTCATAGCAATGAGGGAGATAGACCAAGAATCCATCGAAACTCGAATTCAGGACATCAATGCTGTGCTCTGCACGGTCGAACTTCGCCCGGTCTTGCCACTGGCCATTTTTGAAGAGCTTGCCCAGAACGAATTTGAGAGCATCCGCCGCTCGCTAAGAGTCGTGTTGGCTCATTGGCTCGGGAAGGAACTGCGATGAATTGGACAACTATCCTGACAGGAGAATCACGAAACAATTGCATCGTGCGCACCGACCATTTAGCCCGCAAACACAAGCTCTCTGAGCGTGTCGTTCGCGATGCCTTGCGCCGATATGAGGCACAGGGTTTGGTCGAACGTGTATCGACAAAGATCTACATCAACCACTTCAATCAGCAATTTTCACCTCGTGATCTGGTAAACGTCCTTCGGCCTCGTTCTTACATTTCACTTGAGTCCGCCCTGGTGGAGCGAGGCATCATTACTCAAAGTCCCTCAATACTGACTTGCGTCACACCTAGCTATCCGCAGTCTTTCAGAAGCAAGTCTGTCAGTATTGTGTATAGAAAGATCTCTCCTGAACTCTATTGGGGCTATGAGGAAAAAGCTACTCGGTACAACAAATATCTGATCGCGGAGCCTGAGAAGGCGCTGCTGGATTGGATCTACCTAAATCGTCAAGAAGGACTTCCTACGCCCCTAGACGAACTCCAATTCCAGTTTCTAACGCCGGCCAAGCTTCGAGACTACGCGCTGCGGTTTCCGCGCACCGTGAACGAAGCGGTTAAGGATTTCTTGGTTGAAGCAGCCTTCCCGTCGCAAAATCCCGACGACCGACGGCCATGGGCAGGGCGATGAATGTCACGGAGGTCGGAAACTACTAACTCGACTGCAACTGCCGAACAGGTCGCAATCCTCCAACCGGACTTCGGGACCAGAATAGCTCCCGAGTATGCCTTCACTCGGGAACTTTCCATAGCCCCTACTTCTTCTGCAGCTTGCCCTGCGCTAGCTTTTCTGCCGTCACCAGCGCGTCCGCAGCCTTCACCTTTACGTCCGGCTCCACGCCGATCTCTGCCCAATCGGTCTTTGAGAAGGGATTGATTGCTTTCGTTTCAGGAATGCCCATTCCGAAGTGATCATCAATGCGATGCCAAACTCCCGAATGTGCACCACCACCTGTGGTCTCACCGACCAGCGTGGCGCGCTTTAGCATCTTCAGGTCGTAGCTGAACTGCTCGGCGCCGGAATAAGTCCTGGCGGACGTCAACAGGTATACCGGCTTGTCGGCCAGTCTGCTTCCCGGAACAGGCGAGTGCGTCCAGGACCGCTCCGTCGTATTTTCCCTCGGGTTGTACAAGTACTCCGGATGGTCGAAGAGGTAGGCGGCCATCAGAGCGACCATGGATGGTTCTCCGCCACGGTTGTCCCGCAAATCGAGGATAATCGCGTCTGCACGGTTCAAAGAAGCCATCGCCGCCGCAGCCGTTGGCTGGCATAGAGAAACATCAGGAAACGAATTGAGCTTCAGATAGCCGATATTGTGCCGCAGGATCTCGACCCTTTCGAATGTGCAGTTTTGCTGGTTCATTGCTTCCCGATAGCGAGCAAGGCCTTCCGGTGTTTGTCCGGTCGGGTGCTGCGGAAGAGGGGCTTGACTGTAGTCCAGCGTCAGATGCCGGTCAGGGCTCACATCCCTCATCTGCCGCGTCAGCAGAGCGGCGAAGGCCGCACCATCCGTGACGGCGTCATCGTCGCCGCTCTTCTGGTGCGCCAGCAGAGCGTCCGCCATCTTCTGCGCATCGTCCCGCTCAATATAGTGTTCCTTTAGAATCGCGACCGCCGAATCAATCACGCGTTGGCGCTCCGCTGCATCCAGCTTAAAGACCTCCCGGTCCGGACGGTTCGTAGCGCTGATGGCATCCTGCGGCTCCGCTCGCGGAGCTTGCTGTTGAGAAAATCCGGAGTCGCTCTGCGATTGCCCAGATTTCATCACTCCTATTCCCGTATAACTTCCCGCATGGCTGAGTAAAATCCAGAATGTGCCAAGGGCGACCAACGACAATACGCCTCCGAAAAGCAACGCTCCGAGAGTGGGCGATTCGCCTTCTAGAACATAAAATGTAGGCACGCCGTCAAAACGATCGAGGGCCGAAGCGCCGATGAGCGCCGGTTGGACATAGCCGTATTCTTGCGGGACGGAGATCGCTAAGTCGACTAGCAGGTCCAGCCAAAGTCGCAGGCTTGGCACGAATCCTTTTTCATCGCGAGCGCGGTCTCGGAACAGTTGCAGAGCTTCGTTACCGTAGGCCTCGCGAAAATGAGAAGGGTAAAGACGCAATAGCCAGGCGTATATCTTTTCAGACATAATCCCCCCTCAAAATCTTCTTGGCGCGCGCGACGCGCAATAAGTCGGCGAGTCTCTCGGCCTCGGAGCGTGCCAGTTTGCGTCCTGCCGAGGTCAACCGGTAGTATCTGCGCCGCTCCTGGCCGAGTTTTGTGTCCTCGCGCAGGTCAAGCTCTTCTATGAATTTCCCCTCGAGTAGACTTTGGATTGAACTGTACAGCGTCCCAGGGCCCAGTCGCATGCGACCGTCGGTTTGCTCCGCGACCTGCCGCATAATGCCGTAGCCATGCAGGTCTTCACCGACCAGGGCGAGCAGGATCTGAAATGCGGACGAAGGCAGCGGATCGAGTTTTCGTTTGGGCATAAGTAATCGATAATCAGTATATCGATAAACGACTATACTTCAGAGCATTCCAATTTGCAACACGCCCAAGCCGCACGGCCCCGGCCACATCGGCGGAGGTCACAGCGGAACTCCAGATAACGGCATCTCGTCTCCCTCAAGGGACTTCTGCACCGCGTGGCAAGGTTCATCGGTGAGCTGGCGCATGATTTGAGACTCAGCCATCAGAACAGCCAGTTGGATCAAGGCTCATTCCTCGGGGTTAGCCGCTGCGACGCAACTGGCGCAAGACGGTTGTAGTACAATGCCTGCGTATTGCTCGATTCTGGCCAGCCATGTCATTAACTCGCCAACAATTGACGACGAATTACGCCTCGGCCATGCGGGAAGGGGATGCTGCTCTTTTTATAGGGGCAGGCATGTCAAGACCCGCGGGATTTCTCGACTGGAGAAATCTCTTACGCGAATGCGCCAGAGAACTGGGGCTCGACATTGATCACGAGCACGATCTGATTGCCGTAGCGCAGTATTACCTGAACCGTAGAAACAGAGACCGAGCGCGGCTGAATCGAATCCTAAAGAACGAGTTCGACAGGCCCGGAACCTTTTCGAGGAGTCACGAAGTCATTGGCCGACTTCCTATCACCACGGTATGGACCACGAATTTTGACAAGTTGCTCGAGAAAGCGTTTGAGCGGGCCGGAAGGCAGCTCGACGTGAAATGGAAGGATAGTCAAATACCGTTGGCGGCCGAGGGTCGCGAAGTCACGATGTACAAAATGCATGGAGATATCGCAAGCCCAGACGAAATCATTATTTGCAAAGACGACTACGAGCGGTATGCACGACGACACGAACTGTTTCAGAACCAGCTTGCCGCCGATTTGGTGAACAAGACTTTGTTGTTCCTTGGGTTTAGTTTTACCGACCCCCATCTTGATTACATGCTTGGCCACCTTCGGTCGCTTCTGGAGGACAGCAAGCGCGAACATTTTGCTGTGATGCGAAAGGCTCGCTTAAATACACACGATAAAGACAAAGCAAAGGCGCGCAGGATATTTGAGTACGAATTGAATAAGCAGGCCCTGCAGATCGAAGACCTGCAAAGGTACAGCATCCATACTCATCTCATCGATAGTTTCGATGAAGTTACAGGAATACTGGAAGAAATCGAGAGCCGCTACTATTTGAGGAATATTTTTGTATCAGGCAGCGCCCACGAATTCGGCGATTTTGGAGAAGAGCGAGCAAGAGATTTGTGCATGCGTCTTGGCGAAAGACTGATCGCGGAAGATTACAGGCTGATCAGCGGCATGGGGCTTAAAGTCGGCGACTACCTGGTGAAAGGCGCGCTCCTGAAACTTTACGAAATGGGCATCCCAGCCGTTGAGAAACATCTGACGTTGCGACCATTTCCAAGAAATCTCCCCGCCGAGATCGACGAAGGGGAATTTAATGCGAAGTATCGGAGAGACATGATCGCCAAGTGTGGCTTCGCGATATTTATTGCGGGAACGAGTCGAAGTCACCCGGAATCGGCGGGAGTTCTACAGGAATACGAGATTGCAAGAGCCCTGAAGAGAATACCTATTCCCATTGGCGCCACGGGATTTGCGGCGCGGCGAATCTGGGAAACGATGAAGCCTGAGATCGCGGATATCTACGCAGACGCTGTCCCGGCACGAACGTTCAAGCAGCTTAACGAGCCGGGACTGACGAACGAGCAGTTGGTGAATGTGGTGTTTGAAGTTATTCGACGCGTCTCAGAGTCCGCGCCTGGTCGCGCGACATCGACCCAGGCAAGAGCAGCGGGGCGTTAGTTTGAATCCAAGGATGTATTCTTGTCCGTTGCGGCCCTTCCCTTTGTCGTTCAAGGAATCTTGACGATGATGTTTGCAATACTCCGCTCGCGGAGCATGGCGTTGAAGGCCGCCACGTCGGTCGCCAAGAGCTGTTGCATCTCCTGTTGCGACGTATCGCCTTGCTTTTTCAACTCAGCCTCTACCGCCGATTGTTGCGTGGTAGGCGCAAAATCAGAGGAGCCGCTCACTTCGGCCGCCAGGTAGCTGATTTTTTGCAGTAGCATCGGCGGGTACCGGACGTCGTCCTGGCCCCTCCCCGTCGATTTGAGCTGCAGCACCTTTCCTTCGGCGCTCGTCAATTTCTCAGCCAGGTCGTCCGCCGCCTTTCGAATGGCTTTCGAGGTTTCGTCCGTTCCCAATTGCTTTTCGAGGCTGGCAATCTGGGCGCGCACGGATTCGATTTGATTGACGCTTGCCGCCAGAGCGTCCATCTCATTCCGAAGTGCAGACACCAATTGCATCTGGGCTTGGATGTCGGCGTCGCTCCCCGTTGAATGCGGATCCTTCAGCAGGTTGAGCTTCTCACTGGACTTCTCCTCACCGACCTTCAGCGTGACGGTGTAGGTTCCGGGCGGCGCAAGCAGTGAAATGCGCTCTACGGCTGGAGCAGCGCGCCAGCCCTCGGCTCCCAACGGTACGTCTGGCGAATAGGTCGGACTGGTTCTCAGTTTGATCTCCGTGCTGGGTTCGGTCCGCAAGTTCCACCAAACGCGATTGATACCAGGCTTCGCCTCGCATGGCGGACCGCCGGCGGCTTCTTCGTTTCCGCCTCCACCCGCTCCACCGGTTCCTCCCGGCCGCCGGGCGCCCTCGGTCCGAGGCGCACGGCACTCAAGTTCTCGCACGACTTTGCCGTTTGCGTCGCTGATCGTGATGCTGGCCTTATCTTTCTCGCCGAGTTTGGACTTCAGATAAAAGTTGATCGCCGCACCATAGAGCGGATTGTGACCCGCAGTCGGATCAGAAGAAACGCTCGCAGGTTGAGCGACAGGGCGGAAGCGGTAAGTGTCACGCGGGGCGAACAGATGGGCATTCGAAGCCAATAGATCCGAGGTCAACTGTTGTAGCGGAGTAAGGTCATCCAAGATCCAGAATCCGCGACCATATGTGGCCAAGGCCAGATCGTGAAAGCGCTCCTGGACGGCAATCCAATATACGGGCGCGTGCGGCAAACCACTTTGCAGCGGCTGCCAATTTTTGCCGTCGTCGAAAGAAAGGTACAGAGCATTTTCGGTGCCCAGATACAGCAAACCCTTGCGCACGGGATCTTCACGGATGCAATGCGCATAGCTCAACATGCTGTGCGGAACTCCGTTTGTGATCGCTGTCCATGTCCGGCCGTAATCCGCCGTCTTGTAGACGAACGGATCTCGATTGTTTACCTGATGACCGTCCACGGTGATGTAGGCAGTTCCGGCGTCGTAGCGCGAGGCCTCAATGTTGCTTACCGTGCCCCAGTCCAGCAGGTTCGGAATATTCTTCGTGACATTGGTCCAGGTCTTTCCGCCGTCGCGCGTGATGTGCACCAGCCCATCGTTCGTGCCAGCCCAGATCGTGTCCGCCTCCTTCGGCGACTCCGCGATGGCGAATACCGTCCCCGCGTATTCCACGCCGATGTCGTCCGGGGTCAGCCCGCCGGAAATTCCTTGCCGGCTTTTGTCGTTTCGCGTCAGGTCCGGACTGATAATCTGCCAACTATTGCCGCCATCTGTTGTGACGTGCACAAACTGGCTTCCCACATACAATCTATTGTGATCGTGCGGCGAGATGGTGATCGGGAATTCCCAGTTGAAGCGATATTTCACTTCCGCCGCGGTGGCTCCTGCAACATCTTCGGGCCACACTTCGACTTCGCGCGCCTGACGATTTCGTTCATCGAAACGCGCCATCGCACCGCCGACACTGCCGGAGCCTGTGCCGCTTGACCAGATAATGTTGTTGTCCACGGGATCCGGCGTCGCAAATCCGCTTTCGCTTCCGCCTACGGGATGCCAGACGCTGCGCGGAATCAGTCCGCCCTGGCCGCCGCCGCCGCCCCCAAATCCACCGAACTGCAAACTGTTGCTGGGTCCGCGATAAGACGGGCCATCCTGTTTGTTCCCGTAAACGAAGTAGGGAATTTGATCGTCCACCGTCACGTGATAAATCTGCGCGATCGGCAGTTGAATATGGTCCCAGGTGTGGCCCCGATTGACGGAAATGCTGACGCCCCCGTCGTTCACGACGGCCATGCGATCCCCGTTCGTCGGATCAATCCACATCTCATGATTGTCCCCGCCTGGGCTTGCGGGCATGTTCGTCAGAGTGTGACCGCCGTCAAGCGTCCTCGAAAATGCCGATGTGAAGAAATAGACCTCGTTCTCGTTATCAGGCGCAATTTCTTCGCGCGTGTAATAGTGCGTGCGACCGCGAATCTGCCGGTCGGAATTGACCAACTGCCAGTTTTCGCCGCCATCGTCGGAGCGCCACAGTTGCCCGCTCTGGGTCGGCTTGCCCTCCAGGGGGTCGCCGTCGCCCGTTTCAATCAACGCGTAAACGCGGTTCGAATCGCGCTGCGCAACGCGCACCGCAATCCTCCCGACTGGCGGCTTTGGCAGACCGTGGCCTTCCAGACGCTTCCAGGTTGCTCCGCCATCGGTGGATTTGAACAATCCGCTGCCCGGGCCGCCGCTCGTCCGGCCCCAGGTGTGAATCTCGAGCTGCCACATGCCCGAAAACAAAATGTGCGAATTGTTCGGATCCATCGCCATATCCGAGCAGCCCGTGTTTTCGTCGACAAACAGCACCTTTTCCCAGTTCTTTCCGCCATCGGTCGTGCGAAAAACACCGCGATCCGGCTGCGGCCCATAGGCGTGACCCAGCGCGCAGGCCAGCACCACGTCCGGATTCCGCGGATCAATCAGGACGTTGCTGACACGCCCGGTCTTTTCCAGACCCATCAACGCCCAAGTCTTGCCTGCGTCCGTCGACTTGTAAATTCCATTGCCCACCGAAATGTGACTGCGGATGAACGACTCCCCGGTTCCTGCCCAGACGATGTTCGGGTCGCTCGCCGCCACCGCCAGCGAGCCAATCGAAGAGACCGCCTGCGAATCAAAAACGGGGTCCCAGTGGATGCCGCCATCCGTTGTTTTGAAAATTCCGCCGGACGCAGCGCCCACATAGTAGAGATAAGAGTTGCCCGGCACTCCGGCGACCGCCGTCGCGCGATTGCCGACCGGCCCGATGTAACGGAACTGCGCCTGGCTATAGACGTCAGGACTGATTTGAGGCTGTTGCGCTCGAGCCGAATCGGGGAGGGCGAGGAATCGAACCGCTAAGATCAATAGGGTAAGACACACGCGCTTTGACATGATCAGCCTCGCTCGCAAATTTTGTCCGGAAGTGCACGGATAATACCGGCAGGGCGTTCCCAGGTCAATGGTTGCGTGAGTGAGTTGCGTGAGTTCTGACAGCGCGCCAGGAATGGCCGTCACGGTGAGTTGCAACTTGCCTGCCCCGGTACGACCTGCGTTCGAGTGCCGCGGAACTGCCAGCTCGCTACCGCCACCGATTCAATAAGTTGCTGGGCTGACATTCAGCCGGAAACCGCGTGGCAAACCCAGAAGTCTTCTTGTGTTTCTGACATTGCTAGTTGGAGAATTCCGCGTCGTCAAATACTCTGTCGCCGCGCAGCACGTCGTTGTCGCTCGCGTTCCAGTCCTGGTTTGAAGATAGGGAGAAGGAGACTGTCGCGTCCTTATCCGGACTAGAAAGAGTGTGAAACTTCGCGCCATTGAACGCCGTCTGCCCTGGCATGAAGTCGCTGATCAGATCTGTACCATCAACGGAAATTTGGAAGTCAGCGATAAGGGCGGGACCGCCGACCGGGACGCTAAGGTCGTAGCTAGTCTTCACAGTGGCATGATCCTTCTCAAACCTAATCTTGTAGTTGATGGGAAGATCTCCGATTGCCATGTGACCCTGCCTCCCGCACCATAAGACGCGGCTTTCGATGGCGCCTATAGTACAGCCATTGCGGTGTTTTGGACACTAGCCGAAGAGTTCTCGACCCTCGTTTTCACTCAATGGAAGTCTGCCACCAGACACGTTTCAGCACAGTCTTGTCAGGAATTTGCCTTAGAGGTGGCGCTCTTCTTCTACACTCTCTTTGATTCAACTGGCTTTGATCCAGCTGGCCCAACTTGGCGGTGTCTCTCGAAGAAGAATCGTGCGGCGTGCTGCGGGAGGTTTCGGTGGCTACTAGCGAAAATCTCGATCTGATCGTGATCGGCTGCGGCCCCGCCGGAGAAAAAGCCGGCGCGCAAGCCGCCTATTTTGGCAAGCGGGTCGCGGTCATCGAACGCGCCCCGGATGTCGGCGGAAGTTGCATCAACACGGGCACTGTCCCCAGCAAAACCCTGCGCGAATCGGCGCTCTATTTTTCCGGACTCAAGCAGCGCGGGCTCTATGGCATCGATTACTCGCTCAAAGAAAACCTTACCATTCAGGATTTTATGCACCACGAACGCGCCGTCGTCGAAATGGAGCGCCAGCGCATCCTCAAGAATCTCGAGCTGCACCACATCGAGCTTGTTCGCGGCCAGGCGTGTTTCGAGGACGCGCACACTGTTGCGGTCACCACTCGAAACGGAGCGCGCCGTCTTCATGGCGAAGTTATTCTCATCGCTAGCGGCTCGAAGCCACACCGCCCCGCGGAGATCGCATTTGACGATGTTCACACGTTTGATTCGGACACGTTTCTTCAGATGGACTGCATACCGAAAAGCCTGGCCGTCATCGGCGGCGGCGTGATTGGTTGCGAATACGCCTCGATTTTCATCGCTCTCGGAGTCCAGGTCACACTGGTCGATGGCCGCGACCGCCTGCTGCCGTTTCTCGATGCAGAGATCTCTGATCGTCTCCGTGACCGCTTCACGGCTCTTGGCATGCGTTTTATGTTCAACGAGCGCCCCGTGAAAGTTGAGAATTCCCCTGCTGGCGTTCGCCTTTCGATGAAGAGTGGTAAAACGCTCGAGACCGATGCCGCGCTTTTTGCCGCAGGCCGCCGCGCCGCGATCGACGGCCTGGCCCTGGAAAAGGCCGGCCTGGCCATCAACGACCGCGGTTACATTCCCGTTGACAACAACTATCGATCCTCCGTTCCAAATATTTATGCCGCCGGAGACGTGATCGGATTTCCCGCGCTGGCTTCCACTTCCATGGAGCAGGGACGCGTGGCCGTTTGTCACGCCTTTGGCTTCAAGTACAAACAGCGCGTCGCCTCCATGCTTCCGATGGGCATTTACACCATTCCGGAAATTTCCGCAGCCGGTGAAACGGAAGAATCCTGCAAGGAAAAGAAGATCGACTATTGCGTGGGGCGCGCGCACTATGAAAACAACGCTCGCGGCCACATCATCGGGGACACTGCGGGAATGCTCAAGCTCATTTTCGCACGGGCTGACCGGAAATTACTTGGCGTAAGCCTGATCGGCGAAAGCGCCACTGAACTCATCCACATCGGCCTCGTGATTCTCGACAACGGCCAATCCATCGACGAATTCATCCAGCAAGTATTCAATTATCCGACGCTCAGCGAAACGTACAAGTACGCGGCCTACGACGGCCTCGGCAATCTCGCCGGCCATAAACTGCGCGAAGGCTAGTATCCGGGCTTCGTCGTGTGCCGCGCTTTCGCCCTACCGCATCGAACTACCCGGGAGACCCCATTATGCCTCTGGTTCGCATTTCACTCCGCCAAGGCACTTCGGCGGAATATCGCAAAGCGCTTTCCGATGGAGTTCATCGAGCGATGATCGAAGCTATCGCCATCCCCCCGGATGACCGCTTTCAGGTAATCACCGAATATCTGCCAGAAGCGCTTATTTACGATCCGCAATATCTTGGGGTTCATCGCTCTGACCGCGTCGTCTTCGTTCAGATCACCATGAGCTTTGGCCGGAAGCCTCAGCAAAAACGAAAACTCTACAAGCGGATGGCCGAAATCCTGGCGCAAGCGCCGGGCCTGCCGCCCGAGGATCTCCTCATAAACCTCGTCGAAACCTCCTGGGAAAACTGGTCGTTCGGGAATGGCGAAGCCCAATACATGGACTCCTGATTCCGGCCCTCTTTTGTCGTACGATGGATGTTGCATATGAATTCGACGCGATCCATTGCCGTCTGGCTCCTCCTGTTGTGCATCGGCAGTCTTCCCCTGGTTTACGCGCTTCCACGGGGGGCGGAAAAGACGGACGCCGCGTCGAAACGTGCTTATCTCGGCTTCGACCGCAACATTTTTCCTGGTAAAGAAGCTCTTCCAGTTTTGCGAAAGACTTTCACTTTCAGCGGCTACTGGCTGAGCCCACCTCCTGGTGAAAAGACCAATACCTGGCTAGGGCAACGCGAACTCTTGCGTGCCCAGGGATTCGGTTTTTTGCTTCTTTACCACGGCCCGCAAACCCGCGATCTCAAAAACGAAGCTCCGGCGGCGAAGGGGACTGCCGACGCGCGAGACGCGGCCTCCGCCGCAAAGAGCGAAGGTTTCCCCGCGCTGTCGATCATTTTTCTCGACATAGAAGAGGGTGGTCGTCTGCCCGCAACGTATCATGCCTATTTGCGGGCTTGGGCTAGCGGACTCTCAGAAGCCGGCTATCGCTCAGGCGCCTATTGCTCCGGAATTCCCGTCAAAGAGCAGCCGGGCGCGACGATTACGACCGCAGACGACATTCGCGCGCATGCACCTTCCCAAGACTTCGTGTTTTACATTTTCAACGATGTCTGCCCGCCTTCGCCCGGCTGCACATTCCCTCAAAATCCGCCGTCACCGGTCGCCGGCGGAGCTCCCGATGCCGGGGTTTGGCAATTCGCACAATCTCCGCGCCGAATGGAACGCACTGTTCATTGCCCACCGGGCTACCATACCGACGGCAACTGCTACGCACCGGGGGACACTGCCCATAGCTGGTTTCTCGATGTAAACTCCGCCTCTTCGCCAGATCCGTCGAGCGGCAGATAGTCTTCCCAAAAAAACAGGGCGGCCACTGCCGCCCTGTTTCTCCGACGCGAGCTCTGCCGGATTTAGATTTGCCCCATACCGCCGTCCACGTGCAACTCCTCGCCGGTAATGTAGGAGGAATCCGACGAAGCAAGAAAAGCCACGGCGCCAGCAACTTCTTCGGGTTGACCCAACCGTTTCATGGGCACGCTCACGCCGACGCTTTTTATAAATCCATCAACGGCCTCTTGTGGCAACCCGGTGCGGCCAAAGATGGGCGTGACGATTGGCCCCGGAGCAACGGCATTCACGCGGATACCTCGGCCCACCAATTCAGCCGCGCTGGTGCGCGCCAGGGAACGCAACGCCGCTTTGGTCGCCGAATAGGCGCTCGTACCTTCTGTTCCCTTTATGCCGGCCACGCTGGTATTCAAAATGATCGATGCTCCGTCGTTGAGGTGCGGAATCGCTTTTTGAATCGTGAAGTACGCGCCCTTCACGTTTGTCGAGAAATTCTCGTCGTAGATGGCTTCGGTGGTTGCCGATAAGGGGGCGAACTTCGCTACGCCCGCGTTGACAAAGAGCACGTCAATCTTTCCGAGTTTCTGTTCCACCGTCGCGTAGATTTTGTCGATGTCTTCCATATGGGAGACATCGGCTTGGATGGCCAGCACGTCCTTGCCGAGCGCTTTTGCCGCTTCGTCAAGAGTCTTTTGGCTACGTCCGGCAATGACCACGCGCGCCCCTTCCTCCTTCAAACGCTTTGCCGACGCCAGCCCGATACCGCTGTTTCCGCCGGTTATGACCGCTACTTTTCCCTCTAATCTCTTCATGGTGTTCTCCGTGTGAGTGGACTCGTCCAAAACCAGGACGGGTGAGAGCGCGCATTCCCTGCTGTCTCGCGGCTTCGGTACTTAGATGAGTGTCTACTTCATCGGTTGCATCTTGTTTTTAGGTGGTGGTCGTCGAGGAGTACCCTTCGAGCACTCGCGCCAATAGCTCCTGGCGGGAAAAGCAGCGCAAGCCCTTGAGCGTCGACTCAGTCCGTTGGGTTCGGCGGAAACTTAAAGTAGGGAAGGCGCACTCCGTTGATCGAAATCTGGTCCGCGCGGACATTGGCCGGCGCCTCGAATCCTTTCGTCCCGCCATTCGTGACGTAGTCGTCTTCATCCACGCCG
>Ga0209380_10000716_pt1 | contig 23527 bp, 16 predicted proteins | sample HubBroMetageWFT6_FD_188347 | JGI IMG/M metagenome (GOLD analysis project Ga0209380, IMG submission 188347) | Warmed and freeze-thawed soil microbial communities from the Hubbard Brook experimental Forest, New Hampshire - Hubbard Brook CCASE Soil... | ecosystem: Environmental > Terrestrial >... | reverse complement strand
GTCGGCACAATCGAATCGCAAACCGACTGGCAGGACGAAACAATTGGCCCTCAAACCAGGCGGCTCGTCGAAGAGACCGTCCTGCGCTGTGATTATCTGTTCAGCAACTCCGGGTTTGTCGGTCGAAGTCTCGAGAAAAACTACGGCCTCAAAAGCGAAGTCGTTCCCACAGGCGTTGATACGGAGTTCTTTACGCCCGATTGGGGAAGGCCGGCAAATGCCAGACCGCGCGTTCTCTTTGTCGGCTCCCTTCGCATTTTCAAGGGACCCCAATTGGTACTCGATGCGGCGCAACGCTACCCTCAAGCAGATTTTGTGATTGTGGGGGATGGCGTCATGGCTCAGCAGTTACGCGAACGCGCTAAGGGACTGTCGAATGTTGTGATGAAGGGCACACTGGGCCGGGACGCAATCCGCGAAGAATATCGTGCGGCAGATATTTTTCTTTTTCCCTCGCGATGGGAAGGATCTCCCCGAGTCCTGATGGAGGCGGCGGCGAGTGGTTTGCCGGTGATTGCGCGCAAGGATTACGAACCCGAATCCGTAGTCGACGGCAGGACGGGATTCCTGGCAGCGACGGACGAAGAGATGATCGAACGTCTGGCGCAGTTGCTCGCGAATCCAGATTTGTGCCGTACCTTCGGGCAATCAGGACGCTCCCACATGGCCCGCTTTAGCTGGGACGTGATCACTCGACGCTGGGAGGATATTTTCACCCAACTGGTGCCTGCGGCAAGGAAGGATTCTCCCGCTTGATTCCTAAGCTGGTCATCGTGACCGAGATCATTGCGCCCTATCGGATTCCCGTTTTCAATGCCCTGGCCGAGAGACGGGAAGTCGATCTGCAGGTTGTATTCCTCTCCGAAAACGATCCCAGTATGCGGCAGTGGCAAATTTACAAAGACGAAATTAAGTTCCAGTACGATGTCCTTCCATCCTGGCGCCGGCGCTTCGGCAGATACAATCTTCTGGTCAATCGCAAAGCGCTTTCCGCTCTGAACAGGATCAAGCCCGACGCCGTGCTGTGCGGAGGATACAACTATCTGGCTTCTTGGCAGTGCGCCTACTGGGCAAGAGTTCATCGGGTGCCATTGCTCCTTTGGTCGGAGAGCACGGCTCTGGACAAGCGAAGAGGCCATCGTCTTGTCGAATTCACCAAAGCACGCTTTCTCAGCTTGTGCCGGGCTTTCGTTGTGCCGGGCAAGTCGTCGCTGAAATATCTGCGGGATCTTGGAATAACAGAAGGGCGCATCTTCGTCGCGCCCAACGCCGTTGATATCCGCCTGTTTGCAGGGCTCGCGGAGGAAGCTCGCCGCAACGCGTCGCAAGTGCGCGCCCGCCTCTCGCTGCCGTCGCGATACTTCCTCTACGTCGGCCGATTGGTGCGGGCCAAAGGAGTTTACGAGCTCTTGGAAGCCTACGCTCGACTCGATCGTGAGACCCGTGCCAAAGTTGGCTTAGTGTTCGTGGGTGATGGTGTGGAGCGTCCCGAACTGATGGAGCGCGCTTCCCAAATCTTACCAGGCGCCATCCAGTTTGTTGGTTTTGTGCAGCGTGACGGTCTGCCGGATTTGTATGCCTTGGCGGACGCGTTGATCTTTCCCACTCACAGTGATACCTGGGGACTAGTAGTGAACGAAGCAATGTCGTGCGGTCTCCCGGTAATCGTCACAAATGTTGCCGGGTGCGCCGCGGACTTAGTGGAGGACGGCTGGAACGGGTTTGTCGTTTCGCCCGGAAACTCCGCACAGCTCGCCGAGGCTATGGCTCGCATCGCAGCCGATTCCGCGCTGCGAGCGGAGATGGCCTTCAGGAGCAGGGAACGAATCGCGGCCTACTCTCCGGAGGCCTGGGCTGAGGGCTTGGTCAAGGCCGTGGAATACGTCTGCGCTGCCAAGGGATGAGATCGCTGCTCCTCGCGGAGCAAGTGCTCTGGATTTATTCAGGTAGTATACTGACTTGCAATCATCTAGCTGAGCGGCGCAGCAAGGCATCTGGGAGAAGCAGGATGGCGGATTCGTCGACATCGTGGACGAAAAACAATTTGCCAGCTCGTGAACCTTCCTCCGGGCGTGTGGAGATTATGGAATGCACGCTCAGGGATGGAAGCTACGCCGTAGATTTCAAATTTACCGAAAACGATACTGCGATCCTTGCGGGTGTTCTTGGTCAGCTCGGTTTTCGCTGGATCGAAGTTGGTCACGGTGTGGGGTTGGGAGCCGCAAAGGCCGGCAAGGGCTCTTTGCCGACCACGGATGAACGGCTCATCGACGCGGCAAAACGCGCCGCACCCAATGCCCAGATCGGATGTTTTTTCATTCCCGGGATTGGCACCGCAGACCAACTCAAGTCCGCGCGTGACGCAGGCCTCGACTTCGTTCGCATCGGTTATAACGCTCCAGAAATCGAGGACGCTTTTCCCTATTTGACGTTGGCCCGGGAATTGGGATTGAAGCCTTGTCTCAACTTCATGAAGACCTACGGTATCTCGCCTTCTACGTTTGGCGAGAAAGCGCGCGAGGGTGCCTCGGCCGGGGCGGATGTCGTTTACTGCGTCGACTCCGCGGGCAGCATGTTTCCCGACGATGTGCGCAAATATCTGAGTTCTGCGCGCGATCGTTGCGAGTGCAAATTAGGCTTCCACGGCCACAGTAACCTGCAATTCGCGGTCGCAAACAGCGTGGAGGCCGTTCGCTGCGGCGCAAGTTTTATCGATACTACGCTCTACGGCCTGGGGCGCAGTGCGGGCAACGTTCCCACTGAGGTTGCGGTAGCTGTCTTTGATAATCTTGGAATTGAAACGGGCATCGATCTGTTTGAGGTCATGGACGCCGCCGAAGAGTTCATGGGCCCGCTGATGTCGCAAATGCAGCTTTACGACATGATGTCGGTGGCGATGGGGTGCAGCCAGTTTCATTCTTCGTTTCTTCCTAAAGTCGCCGCCGCGGCACGCAAGCACGGAGTCGAGTTGAGAAGGTTGGTGGTCGCGATGGGCAAACTCGATCCCGTCAACCTCGACGAAGATAGCCTAAACCGCGTGGGCGCCAGTTTGCCGAAAGCCAAACCTGGAAAGGCGCGTGACCGGCTGACTTCGTTCGCCGTACCGGGAATCTCCGCACACAGCATCAGCAGTTCGCTCTCAGCAGTACAGTCGCTGGTCGACGGCATGACCGTGACTTGCGCTAAGCGCCGCGCCCGCCCTGTGCTGGAATTGGTCGCTTCAGAGTCGCCTTCGCCGGATCTCGTTTTAGCCGACCTCGTGCTCGCGGAAGGCCCGGTCGTGCTCGGCAGGGTGGTCTACGGTTCGTTCCAGGTTCTGGAGCAGGTCTTGAAGATGACGGGCAATAGTGTTCCGTTATACCTGCAAGACAAAGACGGAGGCTCGTGGGCTGCACAGTGGCCTGCACTTTTGAAAGAGATCGTGGGCGGGGAAAGAATTTTGCCCGTGCGCTCGAAGCGTCTATTTGCCAGCTATGTGGAAGATGTGGTCACGACCACGGCGCAACGTTACGGTGACTTCTGCATGATGATCTACGGCGGCCCGCACGCCAGCCTGTTACGGCATTGCTCCGAGACTTTCAGCAATGTGGTCGTGCGCGGCGACTTGCCCGACGGTGCACCCACAAACTGCTGGCAGATCGCGGACTTTTCTGACCGCATGCACTTCGACTTGGGAATTGGCGCAGCTCTGCTGCTCTGCCCGCCCAGCCCCACCGACTCGGCCTCGATCGATCAGCTTCTCCTGCCGGAAGGAATTGTGATCACCGCGGGCCACTTTCCTCGTTTCGAGATGGACCTTCCCGGCCGCGCGATTCTGCGTCTTGACCCCAACCAAGCCTATCGCGGTCAAATGGAGAGATGGGTTGCCATCTCGAATCTCATGAAATCGGTGCAGTCTGCTCCGTTGGCGGTTCAATGACGATTCGCGAAACCATCATGGACGTGGTGGCGCGCCGCCAGGCCCACGTCTTCCTGCTGGATGCCGCCACCGGCCGTGAAGTTACCTACGGTGAATTTCACCGTCAGGCGTGCGCTTTGGCAGCGGCCCTTCGCGGGCGCGGCGTGCGGAAGGGTGATCGCGTCGCCGTCATGGTTCCCAACTGCTGCGAACTCGCGATCCTCTATTTTGCCTGCATTTATCTGGGCGCCGTTATTGTTCCAATCAATCCGGCGCTGAGCAAAAGCGATGTCCAATTCATTTTGTCGAGTTGCAAGCCCGCGCTGGTTGTGGCGAGCGTTTCCTGCGCCGACTCAATCAAGGGTTTTCATCCAAATGTATTGCACTTGGTCACCTCGCTCGAAGCGCTGAAAGAATCGAACGGTCCCGAACACATCCGGATCGACGGCCTCGTAGAGTCCAGCGATTTTGTTCCCCTCGAAACCGCGGATGGCGAAGACTTAGTCGTTATCATGTACACCTCGGGCACCTCAGCCCAGCCCAAGGGATTAGCCCATAAGTTAGGACGAATGTTCCGGAACGCCTCGGCCTTTGCCGGTGCCCAGGGACTCGGCCAGGATTCGCGTTTCTATCTGACCCTCTCGATGGCGTACATGGGCGGCTTCTACAATCTGCTGGTTCTGCCCTTCTTGTGCGGCGCCAGCGTGGTGGTCGACCACGTCTTCGATGCGAGGTCGAGTCTGCATTTCTGGGATAAGGCGAAGAACAACCAGGTCAATACGCTTTGGCTGGCGCCCACCGTATTATCGATCCTTTTGCGGATGGATCGCGGCCGCACCGGCGAAGAATTTTGCCGCAGCTCAGCGCGCCACGCCTTTGTCGGCTTTGCTCCACTTCCGTTAAAGGTGAAAGATGAATTTGAATCGAGATACGGAGTGTGCCTGATTGAGAATTACGGCTTGTCGGAGACTCTGTTCGTGACCGCTCGTTCCCGCCGCAATCTGAGCGGGACCGGCTACGTTGGTGAGCCACTCCCGGGGATAGCGCTTCGGATTGTGGGTGAGGACGGCGAACCCGTTGCGCCGGGCACAGACGGAGAAGTGCAGATCCTAACGCCCGATCTGATGGCGGGCTATTTGAATGCTGAGGCGGGTGTGCTGGAAATGGATGAGTCTATCTGGTTTTCGACTGGCGATGTGGGTCATCTTGACGACCGCGGTTCGCTCTTCATTACGGGCCGCAAGAAAGATCTCATCATCCGGGGAGGAGTGAACATCAGCCCCGCGGCTATCGAAGAAGTGCTCGCGCATGCAGACGGCGTCGCCGACGTCGCCGTGGTCAGCATTCCCCACGAACTGTATGGCGAAGATATCGTCGCCGTTCTGAAACTTGAACCCGGCGTGGAACTCGAAACGATGCTGGATTCCGTGGTGACCTATGCAAAACGCAATTTGGCGCAGCATCAGCAGCCTGCCCGCTACATAGCGATCGATGAATTTCCCAGAACCGCGAATGGCAAAGTGCAGAAATCCCGTATTCGCGAGTTGGTGGCGGAGAAGCTGCAGATTGGCCCGGTCTCGACTCATCGGATGCAGGCGCCGGAGAGCGCTGGCGTGTCCCGCTGAAGATTACGCGCAGAATGTCCTCGCAGAAATCCCGGAAACTTGCCGCATGAAAATTATCGATCTCTCACTGCCCATCGAAGAAGGCATGATGACGTTTCCCACGCACTGGCATCCCGTGGTCGAAGTAACGATTCTCGGCCGCCACGGAGTCGAAGGTCGTGAGACTCGAAAACTGGTCTTGGGAACACACATCGGCACCCACGCTGACGCGCCGCGTCACTTCATACCAGGCGGCGCGTCTATCGACGAGGTTCCTTTGGATATTCTCATCGGTCCGGCCACGGTGGCCGACTTCACGGGCTGCCGCTCATTGCATGAAATCGATGTATCTGGCCTCGAACAAAGGCTGGGCAAGAATGTGCCGGCGCGATTGATCCTGCGGACCGGCTGGTCCGAGTATTTCGGCAATATGAAGTTCTATAACGAGTATCCATTTCTATCGGAAGACGCAGCAAAATGGCTGGTTGAAAAAGGCGTGCGGCTGATCGCAATGGACACGCCCTCGCCGGATAACCCGGCGCATTCGCGCGGCACTCCCAAGGATTCTCCCAACCACAAAGTCCTGCTCGGGGCCGGGGTGGTGCTGGTGGAATACGTCGCCAATCTCAAAGCCGTCACCGCATCGGAAGTGGAACTCATCGTGATGCCGCTTAAGCTGAAGGGATGCGACGGTTCGCCGGCACGCTGCGTGGCCATCCAAAAGTAGACGAGAAAGAAATTGAAAACCACAATCGAGAAGTGGCTGATAAATTGGTTTGTGGCTCGGGCGAAAATCGGTCAAACCACGCCTGAGTCCCTGCCCGACACCGACTACTTCGAAGCCGGGTGGCTTACCTCCATGGAGGTTGTGGAATTCGTTACCGAGATCGAGCAGAAGTTTGGCGTTCAGTTTTCCGACCGCGATCTGCAGGACCAGCGCTTCGTCACCATCGCAGGCCTCGCCGAGCTGATTCTGGAGCGCTCGACGCAACCCAGCGAAAGCAGGTAACGTAAGATATTGCGCACCCAGCCTCAGTCCGCAACCGGAACCTAGTGCAAAAAGACGCAGAGAAAGACGCAACAGCAAAGCTGCACGTCCTCACGCTCACGCCTTTTTATCCCTCCGATGAAAACGAAGTGAGTGGGTGTTTTGTCGCCGAAACTCTGCGGCAGCTTGAAGCTTTCCGAGTCGTGTCTTCCGTGATTGCAGTCGACTCCATTTATCATGCCAGCCGAAGCGCAAACCGCGAGGCTCCCGCGCAGTGGATTCGCTATCCGCAACTGCCAGGAAACTTTGGTCTGTCGAGCGCGGGGAGATTTCTGGGAGCAGTGCTTCTTAGAAGAGTTCGAGAGCTTCATCGGCATTCGCCAATCCACCTGATCCACGCTCACGCCGCGTTGCCTTGCGGCCACGCCGCCGCATTTCTTTCCCGGCGCTTGAACATTCCGTTTGTTGTTACCATTCATGGTCTGGACGTCTTCAACCGTTGCTTCGAACAGGGGATCGCGGCGGGATGGCGGCGGCAAGCGTCCTTGAGCGTTTATGAGAAAGCAGCGAAAGTGATTTGCATCAGCGGCAGGGTGAAACAATTGCTGATCGACGGGACGAGCGGAGCGGTCTCTCCGGAGGTCGTCTACAACGGTACCGACCCGAACATGTTTGCGCCGTCCTCTACGCCGACCGGCGCGCCGGCAATTCTCATCGTTGGAAATCTGCTGGCGGGCAAAGGGCACGAGCTTGTACTGAGAGCTCTCGGCCGACTGGAAGCGTCCTACCCAAACCTGCGGTGCGACATGATCGGAGAAGGGGCAGATCAAGATCGATTTGCAGCTCTGGCCAGAGAACTGGGCATTGGCGATAGCGTCCATTTTTTGGGCCGGCGAAGCCGCTCCGAAGTGGCGCAAGCCATGCGTAACTGCACAGTCTTTGCCCTTCCCAGCCGATACGAAGGGTTGGGCTGTGTCTATCTGGAAGCGATGGCTTGTGGCAAGCCGGTGATCGCGTGCCGCGGACAAGGCATCGACGAAATTATCGATCACGGCAACAACGGGTGGTTGATTCCAGTCGACGGTCTGGAAGAACTCGTGCAGGGACTGCAAATCTTGCTGGGAAACGCCGAACTCCGTGTGCGAATTGGCGAAAGCGCGCGGCAAACAATCCTCGGCAAGCTAACGCTGGCTCATCAGGCTCAGAAGCTGGCGACGATTTACCAGGAAGTCGCGCGATGAGCACATCTCGCCTGATCCCACACAAGCGAACTCCACGCGCCGAGCTGAGCGCAATCGTGGAGCAGGACATCGGTGAGGTCGCACGCTTCATCGCGGTTCAATCCGGCCGGACCAGAGAATCCGTAGAATCGCATCTTCGCTGGTTCTTGCTGGAAAACCCCGCGCGCCGGCCGCTAGATCCGCTAGGCTACGCGCTGCGCTCCAGCGATCAGCTCGTGGGGTGCATTTTGTGCAGCCCACAATTCTTTCGCTTTGGGAACGAAAACATTCTACTCATGGGTTCCAGTTCATTCTACGTAGACGCCGATCACCGTGGCCACGGCGGCCGAATCTTCTTGCAGTATTCCCGGCTCGGAAACCAGCGGCCGCTCTTTGGAACGTCGGCCAATGCGGACGCGGCGGCCTTGTGGAAAGCTGCGGGAGCGAGTCCTATCCCGAACTCCGACATCGAGCTCTTCGGCGTCCTTCGCTGGCCGCCCGTGGCAGAGGAGTTCGCCCACCGGCGGAATGCAGGTCGCCTCCTTACTCGTTTTGCAGGTGGCTCCATCTCCAACCTCGCCGGCTTAATCCGGCGCTTGAAGATAGATCCCGCAGCTTCCGAGAGTCTTCAGCGCTTGACATCCGCGGAACAAGTGACTGATCTACGCGTAAACGATCTACCGATTCGTTCTCCCTCCACGAAACTTACAGCGTTGCGTGATGCACCTTACATTCGCTGGAGATATTTCTCGGGGAGGGATGAAACCACCGCGGTGTTTGCGTTTCGCAGCCGACAGCCGGATCAGGAGATTCTCGTGACCGTGAACCAGCGCCTTCGCGGATATCGCGCCCAAATCAACACCCTCAATGTGCTCGATGTTTATCCGGAAGTTTCGGCGACTGTGTGGCTGCGCATTGTCGCGGCATTAGCCACCCGCTACGGCAACCTCGTCGATGCGATTGTGCTGCGTAGCCAGGATGAAGAGAGGCAGAAACTATTTTGCGCACGAGGGTTTCAGCGGCGAACGTTCGATGCGCCGAATGGTTGGTTTCTCGATAAAGCAAAACTTTTGCCCACGAAGGATTGGTATCCCGTGCCGGCGGACGGCGATGGGCTCATCTAAGTCCCCAATTTTTTCAACGATTTCTTTAGGCTCAATGAACCTCAGGTAATGAATTTCAGAAACCAGGCCCGGACATTTCTGATTCAGCTGGCCGCCCTTACTCGCGCGGATGAGTTGGCGTTCCTCGTCGAGCGACTCAAAGGCATGAGGGGGCTGGTTGTGGGCGTGCACGAAACTCCCGTGTCGCTGCAGGCTCAGTTTCGCCAGCAGCTTGAGTGGGTGTCGCAACACTTTACGATCAGCAGCCTCGAGGGTTTCTCCAGGTTGTGGCAAAGCCATCCTGAATCCAAGGCTGACGCGAAGCCCCCGGTTCTGTTCACGTTCGACGATGGACGAGAAAGCAATTACACGGTCGCGGCGCCTTTGCTTGAATCGTTTGGCGGCCGCGGAGTGTTTTTCGTTGTTCCCGCTTTTGCGGAATGCCTCGCCGACGAGGCTCTCGCTTTCTATCGTTCCCGGATCAATCCAAATTCCAGACTCGGCGACGAGTGCTGGGAAGACTGGAAGCCGATGACTCCCGGCCAGATTGCTGAGTTGGCAAATCGGGGCCATGCGATCGGCAACCACACCCTCACTCATCAGCGGCTCGTGGGACTCTCGTGTGAAATCCTTGAAAGGGAAATCGGAGATAGCGCGCGCAAACTCACCATGTGGACGAAGAAGCCCGTGGACGCATTTGCCTGGACCTTCGGGTGGGATGCGGTCGACGCAGAGGCCTGGAAAGTTATTCGGCGCTATCACCGTTTCTGCTTTACTCCGTGTGCCGGAGCGATCGACGGCCGGTACGATACTCCTGCCCTGCTGTGGCGAAGGGAGATCGAGGTGAAATATTCTGAGGCTGAATATCGGTTTCTTTATTCGGGCCTCGTGGACCTGTGGTGGAGCACTCGACGTAGGCGTCTGCGCAAAATGTTGAAAGCCTGGCAAGCGAAAAATGGAGAGTAACCGCTCGATTACGCACATGGTGTAACTGTTCCGTTCTATTCGAGGCCGATGTCGTCGAAGCGGTCGGGCGAGCGACGAGTCACCTTGGCAGATTTACCCCAGCATGATTCACGTCTTCATGAATGCATTCGCGGCCAGCGCAGGCGGAGGCCTTACTTATGTGCGCAACGTTTTGCCGCGCCTGGCGGTTCGCAACGATGTCCGGACAACGGTGTTCCTCGGTGGAACACTGCGCGACGAGTTCAGAGAGTCAGCAAACGTTACTTTTCTGCAGGCAGATTGTCTCGGGGGTTCTGCCAGAAGATTCTGGTTCGAACAACGCAACCTGCCCGGCTTGATTCGCAGGTCCGGAGCAAACGTCCTGTTGTCTACGGGAAATTTTGCGCTTTACCGCTCGCCAGTGCCGCAAATCCTTCTCAGCCGCAACGCGCTGTACACTTCGTCCGATTTTTTGCGCGACCTGCGGGACAGGGGCGACTATCGTTTGTGGCTTGATACCGAGCTGAAGACAGCCTTCGCCTGTTGGTCCGTGCGTACCGCGGACTGCACGGTCGCTCCCAGCGCGGCCTTTGCCGGCGAACTGCGGCGCTGGACCGGAAAAGATGTCGTCTGCATCCATCATGGTTTCGATCAGCAAGCCTTTTTCCGCGAACCTACGCCATTGCCGCAGGAGGTGCAGGCACAACTCGCCGCCACGGCAGGCTCGCTCCGTCTGCTGTTCGTCAGCCACTACAATTACTATCGCAATTTTGAAACGTTGATTCGCGGTCTCGCGATCGTGAAGAAAAAGTTATACCCTCGGACTGTCCGGCTCATTCTGACGTGCAAACTGAGGTCAAAGGACAACCCCGGGGACTACCGGGCGGAAACAGCGGCGAAACTGGTGAAGGATCTCGGGCTGGGCGACGAAGTTGTCGAGCTGGGCGCAATCCCTTATGCCTCGTTGCATCGCGTGTATGGAGCATGCGATTTGTACGTGACTCCGGCTTACGCCGAGACGTTTGCTCATCCCCTGGTTGAAGCCATGGCCAGCGGACTTCCCGTGATTGCCTCCGACTTGGCGGTGCATCGGGAGGTATGCGGCGATGCAGCCGCGTATTTTCCGCGCTTCTCTCGGGATGGGCTGGCAGAAAAAATCATTCAGCTTTCGCGATCCACAGAGCGTGCTTCGGCAATGCGTGAAATGGGACGGTTGCGGTCGCGGGATTTTAGTTGGGATAAGCACGTCGAAGAACTGCTTAGGTTGGCTCGAGTCCTTGCCAAAAGAAAATCAGTCCGATAAGCAATCGTGAAAATAGAAAACAGAACCGAAGCGAGGTCGCCATGCGTAATGCGTACCATGTAGGGAAAAGGCAAAGACGCTTCACACTCGGCAACTTTGCGGAAGCTGCACTTATCCTGTTGTTGTTCTGTCTGTGGAGTTGGTTGGCCGCCACCGGTCAAACCAGCGTTGCCGAAGCGAGTTCACACGCCGCGAACTATGCCTCGGCCTATAACTGGGTGCAAACACCAAACACGCCGCCTGCCCTGGTTGCGGGGGCGAACACGATTACGCTACAGCCTTGTCCGCGCGGGATAAGGGTCGGTGACCCGCCCGGTCTTGTTAGCCACTTCACTGCGCATGAATATGTCTACATCGCAGGAACTGGCGATCCGGAAGCAGCACTCATTACCGGTGGCACCGGGCATGCAGGCGATGCTTCCTGCACCATCGAGGTGACTTTGAAGCAGCCGCATCCCGCAGGCTACATCGCAGGCTCAGCGACAGGCGGCATTAAAGAAGCTTCAGAGGACGCGATGTTCCTCGCAGAGTCTTATGGCGCAGGCATCCGCCGCAAGCAGGGAGGAGTGGTCGTTCTCGATACCGCTGGTTCCCCCTACAAAGTGCATGCACCGATTTATATCGAGGCCAGCAACCAGCTTATCAGCGGGCCCGGAGCAACCATCGATTGCTTCCTTCTTGACGAAGATTGCCTGAAGATCGGCGACAGCAATAGCAATCATTTTGGCAATGTTCAATTGGAGCACCTGCGGTTTCACCCGAACCTTATCGGCGGCACAAACAGCGCGCTCTATGTCAATGCCAATGCGACGATCGTGCACGACGTCACCGTGCTTTATTCTTCGACGCGCGCTACCTTCGGGCATCTCGTAACGGTCTGCGACGATCAGGCCTTCACCTTGGACGGCTTGAACTACGGAGGAGTCGGAATACGCAACGATGCGAAATTCGTCGGCTCCGTGGTGTTCGCTCCCGGTCCGTTCAACAAGTGCTCAGCCGTAGGCTGGCTGAAAAACCTGGAGATCAGCGGCCAAGGTATAGGCAACGGCATCGACTGGCAATCGGGCAATTCGCTGCACGTTTCCGATAGCGTCATTCAGGGGTTTTCGCAGTTCGGCATTCGCACCGGGACCATGCGCGGCGGCTACTCCCCAACCCAGATTGACAATGTCTATATGGAACTGAACACTCCCATGAACCCGGTTGGAAATATCGGCGCCGCGGGCATTATCGTCGTGGGCTCGCGCCTCAGTGCGAAAACCGAAATGCTCGCCGTAGGCGGCCAGCCGTCCTATGCGCGCAGCGGCAGCAAGCACTATGTGTACTGGATCGTCGCCAAAGACCCAGCGCAGGGTTCTTCCCTCCCACTTCAAGCCGGTTATGCGAACACCGACGGAAAGGGAAATATCACTGTCACGTGGTCCCGGATCGAGGGCAAGAATATTTCCTATGATGTTCTGCGCACCGAGGGTGCCGGAGTGTTTCTCAACGCTCCCAACGGCAAAGGCGACTTTGCCGTCGCAACCGATGTGCCGCCGTGTGCTGCAGAAGTTTGCCAGGCAACGGATTCGCAGGCGCCACTCAAGGCATACGAGTTAAGCAAGAATCCTTCCTTTGAACCCATTCTCATGTTCTGGCCGGGCAGCTTAATTTTGTCTGGCGGAGCCTACGCTGATTTGATCGTTCCGCCGGTCACGAATCTTTCTCCCGTGGTGAGCACGCTGGCAAATGTTCCCAGCTTGTTCGTAGATCGCTGCTCCACGGCCACACCAGGGATCTATGCCGTTTGTTTTGCCGGGGAATCCGTAGGGAACAATCAAACCAAGATTGTGGGCACGCTGCTGCAGAACGGAACGAAATCGGGGGGGACGGCGGCAAACCTGAAAGGGCGGCTCAATTTTCTGAATTCACCTGGAGGAGGCATCGCACCCTCCCACATCATTACCCTTGTCGATTCCGACCCCGCGAAAACTATCGCCGATGCCATGCACCGTCCTTTGAACGACGACAAAGACACCTACATCGGACTCGACATACCCGGTGGCGGCCCCCCGGCGCACTCGCAGTTAGCGTTCGGAGCGCCCGCCTCGATCTCGAACTACATCGGCAACAAAGGCGACGGCACCCACTGGAAGGAGCGGCTGACCGCCAGCGAGAAGACCTTTGCCGTTCCCGTCACGATCGAGAAGGGAAGCACACTCACCGTCGGTGAGGGATCTCCGCTGAGCGGAATGAAGATCTATTCCACGGCGGGCGTTGCACCGGCGACTGTGCCACCCCAGAGCTGCAAAGATGTGATGCAACCGGTATCGGGCTTGAACAAGTCCGATCTGATCACGGGCATCTCGCCGCCCAAAGCACTGGGTAATCTCTCGCTGAACGCCTACGCGAATGCGACGGATAGCCTTACGCTTCACTTCTGCAATCCAACGGCCGCGGGAGTCGGAATTCCCTCGGGAGTTTATTCGTTTCTCGGCGTTCGGTGAAGCGGGTTCGTTTAGTACCGCAGAATGTGGATTCTGCCCGCTCAGAAATTGATCGAACGCTTCACGTAAGATAGTTTTGCGAAGTTCTGAGGGAGCAACTCTGCGAAATGTGCGGAATCTTCGGCATCATCGGCCTGAAAGCGCCTGTGCCTGCCGATGTATTGGAGCGCGCGACTCAATCCCTTGCCCATCGGGGGCCCGATGACACTGGCACTGTAATCCTCCACGACTCGGCGCAGGAGCCGATCGAAATCGGCCTGGGCAATCGCCGCCTCGCAATCCTCGATCTCTCTCCTCAGGGACACCAGCCCATGAACGATCCCGCAACCGGCAACTGGATCGTCTACAACGGAGAGGTCTACAACTTCCGCGAAGTTCGCGCCAAGCTGGAGCGGCAGGGCGTGTACTTCGGCAGCCTTTCCGACACAGAAGTGATTCTCAAGGCCTACGCCCGCTGGGGCGAAAAGTGCCTCAATGAATTTCGCGGGATGTTTGCCTTCGCCATTTGGGATGCTCAACATCACAGACTATTTGTTGCCCGCGATCCCATGGGGATCAAGCCTCTGTATTTCTTCTGCTCCGATCAGTACTTCATGTTTTCTTCCGAAGTCCGCACTCTGTTGGGAACGGGATTTGTGCCGCGGCGCATTGATGCCGCGGGCCTTGTGAACTTCCTGACTTTTGGATCGCTCTATGACCCGAACACGTTAGTCGAAGGAGTAAGTGCTCTTCCGCCAGGTTGCTACCTGACTTGGCAGCAAGGGCGAGTGAAACAAGTGCAGTACTGGGATTTGGTCGATCCCGAACTCGTGGAGCCCAGCCACCGCGCAAGCGCAGCCGGCGCGGTAAGGCGCAACGAACTGGAAGCGCAGATCTCTGAAACGCTTGATGAATCGGTCCGTATGCAACTGGTGAGCGACGTTCCGGTGGGAGTGTTTCTCTCCGGCGGCATCGATTCCAGCAGTTTGGTTGGCATCCTGAGTCGAAGCGGCATTCGCCCCAGCACGTTTTCTATCGTGTTTAGCGAGGCAGAGTACTCTGAGGCGGAATACTCGCGCGCGATCGCAAATCGTTTTCGCACTGACCACCACGAAATCACCGTTTCGCAGACCGACTTCTTTGCCGCGATCGACCCCGCCATCCACGCGATGGACCTCCCAACCATCGACGGTATCAACACATATTTCGTCTCGCAACAAACTCGGGCGGCGGGTGTGAAAGTTGCGCTTTCAGGACTGGGCGGCGATGAGATGTTCGCCGGATATTCCAGTTTCCGAACCGTCCCGCGGATGGAGCGGTTTGCAGACGTGTGGGACCATTTCCCAAGACCGATCCGCAGTTCGTTAGCAGACAGCTTTGCCGCCCTCGCTCCATCCACAGACCAGAATCGCAAGCTGACTGCTCTCGCCCATAACGGCGGAGCAAGCGTTCATCCCTATTTCCTTTCGCGCACGCTATTCACGCCGGAGATGTTGAGCGAATTACTTCCCACAATCGATGAGGATTCCATTTTCTCGCAGCGCGCCGTCAAACCTTTAATCGACAACCTGAGCCGCGCCGAGCGCCTGGACCCGGTCAATCGTGTCTCGTACCTGGAGGCGCGCTGCTACATGGTCAATACACTGCTTCGTGACTCTGATTTTATGAGCATGGCGCACGGCCTGGAAGTGCGCGTCCCGCTGATCGACCATAAGTTGGCGCGGCAGCTCATGGCGTTGCCCGGATCATGGAAATTGAACGCTGGCACGCCCAAACCGCTGCTCGTTCAAGCCCTGCGCGGAGAGCTTCCCGATCAAGTTGTTCACCGGCCCAAACGAGGCTTCACGCTTCCTTTTGAGCATTGGCTGCGCGATGCCTTGCGCTCTGAGATCGAAAGTTCGCTTGGTAAGTTTGAGGACGGACCGCTTTGTGAAGTCATTAGCGCTCCCGCAGTCAGCCGCATCTGGGCAGACTTCTTGAGCGGCAAGACTTCATGGTCTCGTCCGTGGGCCTTGTTCGTGCTCCAGCGCTGGTGCGAGCGGCATTCCCTGACTTGCTGACGGCAAGCTCCTTTCTCTTGCTACATGTCCTTCGTCGCCGTCACAAGCAGGAACAATTTCCATCTCCCGGCAAGTCGTCTGATCAGCCAGCGCGGATAGACCTTCCAAACAAGCCGATAGAAGGCCGATTCGAATCGCGCCGAAGGCCGATGAAGCAATAGATCGCCCGGGCTGAAAACCAGCCTGGTGCTTACATCCCGGAACCCTTGCATAAGAGAGCAGGCTTCGTCGCGCGTGTAGGTCTTGGTACCTGGACTCTCGAGATGGTCGTAAACGGACTGGCGCAACGATTTGCGCTGGGCAATACCATACCGCAACCACAGCAGTAGCCCAGTCAGCGAAGGATGGTGATAAATCATGATTCTTGCCTGACCGCCTGGCTTCAGCACACGCCACGCCTCACCAATGCAGCGCGCGGTGTCTGGGCTGTGGTGCATCACTCCATAGGAATACACGATGTCGAAGGAATCGGCGGCAAACGGTAGTTTCTCTGCGTCGGCCACTTGCAGATCAGCTTTGTATCCTCCTAATGCACAGCGCAAGCGCGCCCGTTCGATGGAGGCTGGGGAAAGGTCAACTCCAGTGGCAATCGCTCCCGCCTTAAGCCATTCGAGATAATCGGCGCCCATGCCTACGCCAATTTCGAGTACCTTCATGCCTTTCGCCGACTTGAAGTCCGCGAAATCGGCGATATAAGGCTCCAGCGCGTATCGCGCCCGCGCATGAGCCTCGAAGTCCTCTCGCTGCTCCAGATAGCGCGACCCGCAAGGGTCCGCATCCCAGAAACGACGGACCTGATTCTTATCTACGCCCTTGTTTTCGAGGATAAAATCGGCTTGGGCCATGGCGGGCTTTCCCCGGATATTAGCAGCTTGCCGCCAATTTCGTCATGCTATCCGACGCGACTCGGGATAAGATGTTGGCAGTTCGTTTACGTCCCGCCTCATGCAGAAATTAGCCGAATCTGTGTCCGCGCCGGTTGCGCGCTCCTCCACAGCTTTGCCCGTCACTGCAATTGTCGCGGTGCGGAACGAGGCGCGTAATCTGCCGCGCTGCCTCGAATCCCTGCGCGAAATCGGCGAGGTGTATGTCGTCGATTCCCAGAGCACTGACGCCACCGTCGAAATCGCTCGCTCTTCCGGGGCAAGAGTCGTGCAGTTTCATTACCAGGGAGGCTGGCCCAAGAAACGCCAGTGGGCGATGGAATCGCTGCCGCTGGCCCACGATTGGATTCTCCTGATCGACGCTGATGAATCCCTTTCGCCGGAGCTGGTAGACGAAATACGCACAGCGATTCAAAACCCAAGTTATGATGGCTACTACATTGCCCTTCGCGTTTATTTCCTTGGCCGCGAACTGCGACATAGTGGCGCCAGCTTCTACAAGCTCTCACTGTTTCGCCGGGGCAAAGGGCGTTACGAATGCCGCCTGAAAGAGCAGGACGCTTCCATGGCGGATATGGAGGTGCACGAGCACGTAGTGGTGGATGGGCGCGCCGCGAAACTGAAATTTCCGTTGCTCCATCACAACGTTGCTTCCGTCTCGCACTACATCCGCAAGCACGACACCTATTCCAATTGGGAAGCGAAAGTATGGCTCAACACCAACCCAGGGGTTGACGAGCTCGCGCCGTCGTTGACCGGAACGCAGGCCCAGCGCCGCCGCTGGCTCCGCCGCAAGTTCTTCGCGCTCCCCGGTTCGCCGCTGGTTTTCTTTCTCTACAAGTATATTTTCTGCCTGGGATTCCTCGACGGCGTTCCGGGCTTGATTTACTGCACTTTTCAAGGAATTCAATTTTTTAACATCAAGGCCAAGATTTACGAGTTGAGGCATTCTTCTGGAATTGAAGCGCGCCAGGGGGACTGAACAGCAATGTGCGGTATTAGCGGTCTGGCAAATTGCGGCGATCGCGAAGTGCTCAGTCGGATGACGCACGTGCAGGCGCACCGTGGTCCCGACGATTTCGGGCTTTGGGATCGAAGATTCCCCGATGGCTCCTACATTGGCCTTGGCAGCCGTCGCTTGGCCATCCTTGATCTGTCCGCCGATGGTCACATGCCGATGTGCAACGAAGACCGCACGGTGTGGATCACCTACAACGGGGAAATCTATAACTTCGCCGAACTGCGCCGCGAACTCCAAAGCAAAGGCCATCACTTTGCCTCTAACACCGATACGGAGGTCGTGCTCCATCTGTACGAACAGGAGGGCGAGGACTGTGTTCACCGCCTCAACGGCATGTTTGCGTTTGCCATCTGCGATCTGCGCCGGGGCAAGCCTGAGCTATTTCTGGCGCGCGATCATTTTGGCATCAAGCCGTTCTACTACGCTCAGCGCGGGCGAAAGCTGGCGTTTGCATCCGAAGTGAAGGCCCTGCTCCATGTGCCGGAGATCGACGCTGAGATTGATCTGGATTCGTTGCATCAGTACCTGACTTTCCTTTGGGTTCCAGATCCCAAGACAATGTTCCGTGGAATCTGCAAACTTCCCGCTGGAAATTGCGCGACGTTTCGCGACGGCGAGTTGAAGATTCGGCAGTATTGGGACTTGAGTTTTCCGCGGGCCGACGCGGACTTCCCGCGATCGGAAGCAGATCTTGCCGACGAAGTTCGCGAGCGCTTCCGGTATTCCGTGGAGCGGCAGATGGTGAGCGATGTTCCGATCGGCGCGTTTCTGAGCGCCGGCTTGGATTCTTCAAGCATCGTGGCCATGATGCGGCGGGCGACGAATCAGCCCGTTCGCACTTACACCATTACCTTCCCGCACAAATATCGAGTTGGCGAGACCACGCTGGATGATCCCGCCGTCCCCGCACGCCTGTCGCGCCAACTGGGTTGTGAGAACCAGCAGATCGTGGTCGAACCGGATGTCGCCGATTTACTGCCTCGTCTGACATGGCACATGGATGAGCCCACTGCGGATCCTGCCATCATCGCCGCCTATCTGGTCTGCCGCGAGGCCCGCAAACAGGCGACCGTGTTGCTTTCCGGGGTCGGCGGAGACGAGCTGTTTGCCGGATATCGCAAATACTCCGCGCAGCGCTGGGCACGCGCGTATCAACGAACGCCGGCCGTACTGCGCGCTGCGGTCGAATCCGGTATTGGCGCCTTACCCGGCTTGCGCGGCACCTCGATGAAGGGAAGCGTGCGCCTGGCCAAGAAGATGGCCCGAAGCGCATCACTCGAGCCGAAAGAAAATTTCATTCGCAACTGCACTTATCTTGATGCGGAGCAAAAGACGAGTTTGTACACGGCGGCAGTACGCGATCAGCTTTGCACCTCCGACCCGCTGGCTCAGCACCGCTCGCGCTTCGATGCGGTGCGCGACGCCGATTCTTTGAACCAGATGCTTTATCTCGACACCAAGATCTTCATGGTAAGTCTCAACCTGAACTACAACGACAAGATGAGTATGGCATCGTCGGTTGAGGTTCGGGTGCCATTCCTTGATCGCGAGCTTGCCGAGTTTGCCGCCTGGAATATTCCACCGGCTCTCAAGCTGAAGGGATTCTTCCGGCAGTCCACCAAACACATTTTCCGCCGGGCCATGCGGAACGTTCTGCCCGCCGAGGTGTTGCACCAGCCGAAAGCTGGATTTGCGGCTCCCGTGGATTATTGGCTGGCGAATGATTTGAGAGAGATGGTCGACGATCTGCTGTCCGAAACCAACATTCGGAAGCGCGGTTTGTTTCGCCCTGAAGCAGTACGCCGCTTCGTCGACGAGCACCGCAGCGGAGCCGAAGATTGGTCCATGCAGATCTGGCAGTTCCTGACTTTGGAGAACTGGATGCGGATTTTCCTCGACGCAGGAGCGCAGCAAAGGACGGAGGAGTTCGGTCGTTTACCTGAGGCAGCCACCGCGTGAGATTTTCAACTGTGTACATACTTTCCCCCAGCGGACTCTCCCATGGTTGACTCGGCCTCAGACCGATCTGGCCGTAACGGCAGCGGCTACGCCACGACGGTTCGGCTCTCCAGGGCCCGGTTCTCCGTGGCCATGACCGAAGTGACCGGCCTGCTGCGCGGCCCGCAGCGAATCGTACCGTTAATCGAGAAACTCGCTTCCGACAAGCTGAGGGTCGCGTTCGAACAACGGCATCTCTACTCGTATACGACGACTAAACGGGATAGCGGAGAAACTCTGAACTCATTGTTGCGATGGATTCTCGATGCACAGCGCGCCGGTGGAGGCGTCGCAGCTTACTATAGCTTGCTCACTGGATACTCGGCATCTTACCCCGAGGTTACCGGTTACATCGTTCCAACGCTGTACCAGTGTTTTCACACGAATGGCAATCTCCAGGCTGTTGGCGCTGCCGAACGAGCGACCCGCTGGCTGCTCTCGCTGCAAATGCCAACCGGCGCATTCCCCGGCGGACTGCACGGCGGATCCCAAAAAGATGGACCGCTGCCCTCGGTCTTCAACACAGGCCAGATTCTGCAAGGTTTGGTGCGCGCTCATACCGAAACGACCCGCCCGGAAATCCTGAAAGCAGCCGTCGCCGCGGGCGATTGGCTGATTGGGATGCAGCAATCGGACGGATCATGGTCCGGCTCGTCTACCTATCAAAATGCAGCGCACACTTACTACAGCATGGTTTCATGGGCTCTGGCTGAGTTGTCGGAACGGTCTGGAGATCCTCGACACGTCTTGGCGGCCGAGAAAAATCTGGATTGGGTATTGGCACACTTCCGGCCCAGCGGCTGGATCGATGGCATCAACCTGCGAGGCCATCCCATTTATCTGCACTTCGTCGCCTACGTGCTTCAGGGAGCTCTTGAATGCGGCATTCTCCTCCGCCGCAACGATGCCGTCGATGCAGTCGCAAAATCGGCTTGGGTATTGTTGCGGAAATTCGAAACCAGCAAATATTTGTGCGGCGCCTACGAGCCCGACTTCAAGGGCGGACAGCGCTTCACGTGTCTCACCGGCAATGCGCAGATGTCCTGCGTCTGGCTTCGTTTGTTTGAAGTGAATGGCGACCTACGCTATCTCAATGCCGCACTCAAGATGAACGAGATGCTGAAGCAACTGATTCCTGCGCGTGGGCGGCACGGCATCGCGGGAGGGGTGAGCGGGTCGTATCCGGTCTGGGGCCCTTATCAACCGTTCCGCTACATCAGTTGGGGATGCAAGTTTTTCGCCGACGCGCTGCTTCTGGAACAGCGGCTGAAACAGTCCGTCAAGGTATCGGCATTCGAGGAGTTACGATGCGCATCGTAATTCTCGGATCGAGTGTCTACAGCGAGACAACATGTGCCATGGCCGTGCGCATGGCTGAGTCGGGCCACATTCCCATCGGCGCTCTTGCCTTGTCCTCCACGGACCGTGCAACTTTGCGTCGCAAGCTGGCGCAGTGGGGCGTGCCGGGAGTCGTGAACTACGCGCGCACGAAACTAGTTCCGCGTCGCTTCGATGAGCGGCCGCGCCTCAACAATCCTTACCTCGAGTCACTGCTTAAGAATCGAGATGGAGTCTTCCGCGACCTTCGCGAAGTGGCGGCCGTCTATCGCTTCTCAGTTGCGACCTGCCGCGACCAGAATTTTCCGAGTTCGATTGCGCAGCTCAGGGCGTGGTCGCCAGATCTGATCATCTTCACCGGAGGCAACATTTTGCGGAAGCAGTTGCTGCAGGTGCCTCGGCTCGGAGTCCTGAACGTGCACCTCGGCTTCCTCCCGGAGATCCGCGGAATGAGCAGCCCCGAGTGGTCGCTGCTGAACCATGTTCCAGTCGGAATCACCATTCATTACATGGATGAGGGAATCGATACCGGACCGATTCTTCAAAGATATGATTTCCCGGACTTAGCCGAGTGCGAATCCCTAAGCGACCTGCGCAACCGGCTCATCGCCTTCGGCGTCAATAAAATCGCAGAGGTGGTGAACGGTCTCGATCAAAATAAGATCTCCGCAACAGCCCAACGCGATTTAGATAAAGATAATCAATTCTTTGTGATGCATGAGTGGCTGCAGGCGCGAGCCGCCGAATGCTTCACAAACCGTCGCAAGCCAATCGCGGCGGAGACGATGAATGGCTAAGCCGATGAGCAGGCTCGACACAATGTTGCAAGTCGGCCGTGCCTTCGGAGTGCGCGACGGCATGTTGCGATTGGAATACGAACTCCAGCGCGGCAGCGGTTTGCTGTCGTGGAGAATGCGCTCCGTTCAGGGCTGGGATTCCTGGCACCTGAAGCGGATTGCGCCTGGCGCCAGCGCCGAAGAGATGCTGACCGCGCGACAAGACGGCACGCGGCGATTTTTCTTTGGCGATGCCCAGATTCTTGGCGCAGGCATCAGAAAATGCATCGGGCTCGACGGCGAAGAGACTGTTCTCACCGAAGCCGAACGGATCCTTCAGGGCAACCTGCCATATTTCGGGCAACTGTCTTTTGCGTGCGGATTTCCGCCGCGATGGTTTGAAAATCCTGTCACAGGCGAAAGCGTCTCCCCGCAGCGGCCGTGGACGCAAATGCGTTTTGCCTCGCCAGACTATGGCGACTTGAAGTTCATCCTCGAGCCCTCAAGATTCTTGTTCGTGTACCCATTGGTCCGCGCTTACGCCCTGAGCGGCGACGACCGTTTTCCGCAGGCTTTCTGGGCCGCAATTGAAGACTGGGCCCGCCACAGCCCGCCCATGGCCGGTCCGCTATGGATTTGCGGGCAAGAGTCTTCGCTGCGCATTCTGGCTTTGTCTTTCGCCTTGCACTCGTTTATCAATTCTCCATCGACCACAAGCGAGCGCGTCGCTTTGCTCGTCTCCATGATCGCCGCCCACGCCTGGCGCACAGCGCAGACTCTTGGTTATGCCCGTTCGCAACGCAGCAACCACTTGATCAGCGAAGCCGTCGGTCTTTGGACGGCGGGCATTCTCTATCCAGAACTGAGAGAGGCACAGGTCTGGCAGAACCTTGGCGCGCATCTTTTGCATGAGGCAGTTCTTGACCAGATCACACCGGAGGGCGTTTCGCAGCAGCACTCCTTCAACTACCAGCGCATGATTCTGCATCTGCTGTTGTGGACCTTGCGCCTGGCTGAGATTCACCGTGCTCCGCTCCACGAAGATATTCGATCGCGTGCTCAAGCTGCTCTTGACTTCATTCGCCCCTGGGTTGATCCGGTGAGTGGTCATGTTCCAAACTACGGCTCCGACGATGGCAGCTTGATTTTCCCACTTGCTTCTGGCTCGTATCGCGACTTTCGTCCGCTCCTGCAGTTGGCTGCGTCGGTTCTGCACCGCCCCGCGCTGCAGCCGGGACCCTGGGATGAGGCCGCGCTCTGGTTCGGCGTCGCGCCTTCGGTCGTGCAACAAACTGCGCCGCCCCAACCTCCATCCGCCGAAGCGGGATACTTCCGTATTGGAGATGAAATTTCCTGGGCGCTGATCCGCGCCGGCCGCTACACGCGCCGGCCTTTTCAGGCTGATCAGTTGCACGTGGATTTATGGTGGAAGGGAATCAATCTGGCTTGCGATGCCGGAACATATCTCTACAACGGTCCTTCGCCGTGGAATAATGGGCTGGCAGGGACTGCGGTTCACAATACAGTCACGGTCGATGGGCGCGACCAGATGCGCCGGGCAGGCCGTTTTCTGTGGCTCGATTGGGCGCAGGCGTCAGGCGGGTTGCATTCTTCGACCGGCACGGCTTTGACTAGCCCCGTGCGCTCCGATCATTTTGAAGGCGCGCACGACGGTTACAGGCGTATAGGCGTGACGCACCACCGCATGGTTCAGTGGCTGCCTGCCGTTGGCTGGATCATCGTGGATGACATAGTGGCTCACAACGACAAAGACGGGGCCGGAGAGCACGTGGTCCGCCTGCACTGGCTCGCAGCAGATTTTCCGTTCGACGCTTCGCTCTCGCCTTTTCAGGTTGTCTTTTCTTGTGGGCAATCGCGAGTACGCTGGAATATTTTTTCCAGTTCCGCGGGGAGGGGAGCGATC